>Ga0255054_10001611_pt1 | contig 13210 bp, 28 predicted proteins | sample JV7_2_23_MG_FD_188634 | JGI IMG/M metagenome (GOLD analysis project Ga0255054, IMG submission 188634) | Seawater microbial communities from Jervis Inlet, British Columbia, Canada - JV7_2_23 | ecosystem: Environmental > Aquatic > Marine > Inlet | place: Canada: British Columbia | collected...
TGGAAGATCGTCAACACCGGCTTCAAGATGGAGCTCGACCCGGGTTACGCGGCCATCCTACTGTCTGCATGGCTGGGACCCAGCGTGGAAGGTCTTGACACGGAAGGGGAAGTTCGGGTTCTCTTTCGGAACTTGAGTACAACCACTCTCATCCTTGAACCCAATACCGTCTTAGGGACGCTTCGGATCCTTCCTTCCGTACGGGTCAGCATCATGGAGATCGAGAACTAATGGCCATTCGCAATTGGACCCCAGACTTGACACGCGGCTCCCACCGGAAGGTTCTCGTGTTGTGCGACTGGCAGCTTAGCGAGAACTGTCGTCGGGAATGGGGTAAGGCGTGGAAAACCGCGGTGCGCGATCGAGAAGCCGGGGACGGGACGGACATCTGTATGCCCTGTTCTCGAGCCCGCAAAGCTGGGTCGGACAACCCCAACTGCCAGTATCCGGACCTGAGAGAAAACTTACTGGAAACCATCGACACCGAGGCGAAAGCATACCTGCTGGGGTGGGTTGCCAGCGATGGGAGCCTCCAGAAAGGGAGGTTTACGATCGCAATCAACCGCCAGGACCAGGTGATTCTGGAAGACCTGCGGGATCTGTTTTCTCGAACCCTCCCCCTGAAACCGATCAGGGAAGGGAAAATGGTGGCTTTGACGATCTCGCGCCAACGCACGGCTGCTGACGCATGCCAACATCTTGGCATCGCACCGGGGCCCAAAAGCAGGACAGTCCAGTTCCCCACTATCCCAGAGCATTTGGAACGCCATTTCATCCGGGGTCTTTTCGACGGAGACGGTTCCATTCGTGATCCGCAGAGGCAAGGAGCCACGACGCCTGAATGCAACATTTCATCATCCTCGAGGCCCATGCTCGAAGCGCTGGCAGAAAAGACCAGCGCTTACTCTCCCCGCGTGAGAGAGGATGCGATCGAATGGCAGGGCATCAACGCAATGGATTTCCTGGGCCACATCTACGAGGATGCCCTGTGGAAACTGGAGCGCAAATACGCCCTGTATCTCGACTGGTGTATGTGGTCTCCGCAGCTCCCGGGACCGGGACAGCGAGGATTTGAGCGACCGCTGTTCTACTGGAGCCGGCTGGACCCTGACGGCACGGCACCGAAGAAAACGCGGGTCTCCGACTCCGGCTACGACCTCACGTTGATTGGAGATCGTGAAAAGGACCGGGGGCGGGCGGTCCGGTATTATCGCACAGGCATTCGCGTGAGCCCGCTGCACGGATGGTACTTCGACCTCGTACCGCGCAGCTCCATCTCCAAAACGGGCTACATGCTGGCCAACTCCGTGGGGGTCATTGACCGGTCATACCGCGGCGAGGTACTGGTGCCCCTGCGGAAAGTGGACCCCGACGCCCCAGACCTCGAGTTCCCTTGTCGTCTCGTACAGCTCATCCCACGCCCGATCATCCATGTCGAGTTTGAAGAACTGGACGATCTGGACGAGACGGCCCGGGGTGACGGCGCATTCGGCTCAACAGGAAAAGCATGACGAAGGACGAAGCCAAGGAAGCCTACCGCCAGGCGTGGATGGGGTGGTGCCTGGCCACAACTCAAGAGACGAAGTTCGTGTACGAGCAACGGATGGATGGGTTGCAGAGCTCGATCACTCGAGGTCCAGGACCCGAGTGGCAAGCCTTCGTTGAAACTTTGCCGGGCTTCGTCAAATTCTGGGAAGGCTGGAAAGAAGAAGCGATCGAACGGTTCACGCACGACTGAACGATGTGGTGGTTCGCTCGAGCTGAAGAGCCACCTCCAGGACTTCCGGCGAAGACCTACGCCCTCTTCAAGCTCAAGGAAGGCTGGTTCTTTCTTCGAGGAAACCCCGACAACGTGAGGGGTGAGCGCTACCGAGAAGGTCCGTTCCCCGAAAGAGAAGACGCCAGATCCCATGCGTGGAAAGATGCGTGGCTTCGCGGCGTTCGTGAAAAACCTGGAAAATGAGACTTATAGTCTGTGGTGGGTTCGAGCTGCGTTCTTAAGTTGGGAGCATGGCAAACGAAACCAAGCTGTTCATCATCGTCTACAACCACCGGCACGGCTTAGACGTGTGGCCCTCCCACTGTGTTGAGGAGCCGAGCTCTGACGACATCATCGCCGAGCTCCGGGCGGCGGACACCTGGGACGAGCGGGATGATGCTGACGAGCTTACCTACGTCGAAGTTCGAGGTCCTTTTCCTGTTGGGGGTTGACATGTTATCACACCGGCCCTATAGTAGAGGTGTCGGAAAGACTTGGTTTTGGTACGAGGGAGCTTGCAACTCCCCCCTGGGTTCGACTCCCGGCAAGTGGTGGAAGATACGGACTGCCCCTACGGGGGCTACCGTGGGGCGGTGCGGCGCAGATGAGGGGCACTTCATCCAACTGGGTTCGAGACCCATTCGCCCCTACAATTTCCTCGAAGGGTCAGGAGAAATCCTGGCCCTTCGTCATTTAAGCGGTCGGTTCCTTGACGCGGAGGACGGCCTCTGCCATACCGAAGAAATCATGGCTACCCGCCTCATACCTGTTCTCGTCAACGACCCCGTTCGCGGTGCGGTCGTCGAGAGCAGGCGTATGCTCAGGCGAAGGTAGTTGCGAGCTCGGGTCCTTTCGGGCCCGTAGCCAAGTTGGTGAAGGCACCCGTCTTATAAGCGGGAGATGCGTGGGTTCAAATCCCACCGGGCCTACTACAGCTTCCATAGACCAGCATGTAGCTCCGTATGACAGCGGTTACAAAGAAGTTCGCATTTGTCCAATTCCGCTTTGATTTTGGCCCAGGCACGAGAATGCGAACCTGAGATCTGAAAATCCTTCTGAGTAGGATCTCGATGGTGAAACGTGAGGGCATCCGAACATTTTTTGTAACCACACTTCACGCAGGACCCTCCTTTGTATTTCACTGCTCGCGCCTTCACACCGAACCGACGGTGGTTCACCTTACAACTTCGACACAGCTTTTTCGTGCTCGACCCAGGAGCATTTTTATAGGATTTTCCACATCCCTGACAGAGCAGGGATTCAAAAACGCGGGTGAGATGGGCCGTTCCGGTGAAAGGAACACAAGTGAGACAGCGCTTCCGTTTGTAGAACTCGATCCGATGACCGTCCTGGAAATGGAGCCCAGCAAACTTCGTTTTGCACGTCACGCAAATCGGCACAGGTCACAGGTTAGGATCACAATGTCCGGCACGCAAATGGGTAGAAAGAAGGACCATGACGCCTTCCATCTCCATCTTCGGCTACGACGACGCAGAGAACCTTCTTGGTTCGACCGTCGGCTACAAGTTCACCCACGTCATCTCCATCAACAACCCAGAGAGCGAACCTCCGAAACCGCTCGAGAACCACCCAGGCAAACATCTCGTACTGCACTTCCACGACATCAGCGTGAACCCAGGGAAAGGAAATTTCACAAATCCAGGACGCGATCACGTCAAGGCCATCATCGAGTTCGCCAAGGACATCGACGAGGACTCCGAAGTCATGTGCCACTGCGCTGCTGGGATCTCAAGGAGCTCGGCCGCCGCGCTCATCATCATCGCCTCGAAGATGGAAGTCAGTTCGATCAATGCGATGAAAGCGATACAGGACGTGATGGCCATCAAGCAAATCATCCACCCGAACGCCATCATGGTTCGACTCGCAGATGAGGAGCTCGGTTGGGATGGGCGGCTAATGGCAGCCCACTCCTCGACGTTCACGGGAGGCGACTTGCTTTGGATGCCACCCGGACTTGAGAATCTCGAACCCGGCGATTTCAAATAACCTGTCCGCGTAGCTCAGTTGGATAGAGCGCAGCTTTCCTAAAGCTGAGGTCGTAGGTTCGAGTCCTACCGCGGACACCAAACGTAAAAAAGCCCCGAAGGAGTGATCCTTCGGGGCGAGCATAGAGACACCAGTAAATTTGTTAGGTGCTGCGGAGCTGCGACAGAAGCTCGGAGCCAGCAGGGGTGAGGTTGTCCTCAGTCACACGAGTCGTACCTTGGATCGGTTGGGGACAGACACCTACGAGCCCTCTTTTTTGCAGCTTCCGAACGGTGCGCGTCGGGATGAAAGCCGGAAGGCTCAGCAGTGCGCGTCGTTGGGCGGGTTTGAGTTCGTTCATCGGTGTTCCTAGTCGTCGAGTCCGTAAAACACGCGGATCTCGGATTCCACTTCGATCTCGAAAGGGCCGTCATGCTCCCTCTCGGGGCGGGCAGCCACGTAGGCGTGCCAGAGTTCGTCAGCTCCGCGGCTGTGGTCTTTGATCTTGAGCGCCTTCTCAGGGCCCATCTGTTCGATCTGCATGGTCACGTCAAAACGGATCGCACCATCGTCAAGGTCTATAGCAGAGTCACCAAGCCAAACTTGCGGTCGGAATTTGGCCCAAACACCACGAACACTATTCGGCATCGTCGTCTCCTTCGTCAATATCATTACCGTTCTCGTCAAGGTCGAAAAGCTCAGGGTCCGAGTTCTGGTCGAGCAGGAGCTTCGCAGCCGTGGGGCCGTCGATCTCTTCTGAGTCTTTGGTCCTGTCATTCACCAGGCTCAGGCGGAGATCCCCCATCACATTTTGTTGGTGAATTTCGAGAGTTTCGAGATCAGAGAGGGGCTGTTCGGAAACCACCACCGTGGTGATTACCGTTTTGTAAAACTTGCGTGTGCTCATGTCTTTACTATGGGTTCGGTGTGATAGGAGTCAAGGGGTTGGTGAACAAAAGACACAGAAAAGTTGTTGTCGACTTCGGCGGCCTACATGAGCCCCTCAGAAGCTATCGAAACGAAGCTATCTCGGCAGATCACCAGATGGTCGAGAACCGGAATCCCGAGCAGTTTTCCCGCTTCCACCATTCGCTCGGTAAGCTCTAGATCCGCGGGACTGGGGGTGGGGCTTTCGCTCGGATGATTGTGCGCCAAAATGATCGAATGAGCATTCATACGCACAGCGTCACGGAAAATGTCCCGCGGGTGAACACTCACTTGTGCCAAAGACCCTTTAGCAACTAGGGAAATCTTGAGCACCCTTTGACGGGCGTTCAAGTGAATCGCCCAAAAATGTTCTTGTTCCAGCGAACCGATGTCGGTGTGCTCGCGCAAAGCATTCACGCCAAGCATAGGCTCACTAATCTCCGTCGCCTCTCGGGCCTCCAGGCGAGTCAAAATCGCCCGAGTCCGTCCCAGTTCCAAAAGTAGCTCATGCTTGGTGCGTTTCTTGCTCATGCACTTACTATGTGTCCTCTGTGATAGGAGTCAAGGGTGCCAAACGTAAAAAAGCCCCCGGAGAACCATTCCTCCGGGGGCGAGCGTGAGAGACACCAATCAGTCTAGTCGTCAAGTCCATAAAACTTGCGGATAGCGGCAGCCACCTCAATCTCAAAGGGGCCGTCGTGCTCCTTTTCGGGGCGGGCCGCCACGTAGGTATGCCAGAGGGCATCGGCGGGGTAGTCGCAGTCCACGATCTCCAGAGCCTTCTCGCGCCCCATCTGTTCGATCTGGATCGTCACATCGAACATGAACCCACCATCAATGTCGTGGGCGTTGTCGTCGATGTACGCCTGCGGTCGGAACCGTGCCCAGACTCCGCGAACAGTGTCGTCGGCAGACATTAGAGTGTCACCCCCAGCTCGGCACGGGCTTCCGCGTTGGGGTCGGCGTCTTTGCCGATCTTCACATCGCAGTCCCAGCTTTCGACGGTGGTTTCACCGTCTCCCGAGAGCATCCCGTTGTCGGCCGCCAGTCGAGCCACGTTCCTCAGTAGGGAGTCGATGGTGGCATCGTCGGGGTCGCCGTCGTATTCGACGGTGATGGTGAGTGTCGCTTGCTTCATATCTTCATTATGGGTCGGCTGTAATAGAAGTCAAGGGGCTTAGTGGATGTGGGTGCGGAAAGCGTCCGCCATCGCCATCAGTTTGTTCAGCTCGGCCTCGATCTTCCGGGCTTGGCTCAGGAACAGGTGGCGGGCCTTGGCCTGATCATCCCCTGAGAGGGCCGCAGCCACGCCAGGGTCCATGTTGGCTTCGAGCTTGATGGAAACCTCCTCGGCCTTGAAAATGAGCCTGTCGCGTATCCTGATGAGTTGTACGAGGATCTCGTCATCGCGGCTGAAAAGCTCGAAGGGGAGTGTTTCTGCGGCGTTCATCGTGCGTAGTGCTCCTCAATGCTGTCGATCACCACGCTGGGGTCGAAAGCACCCTGGAAAAGCTCCCAGCGCTCCTCAACCGCGTCGGCGTCGTCACGGGCGACCCACACACGGTCGCTGTAGTTGAACGGGGTCATGCCACCGATCATCGTGCCGCCCCACCCTGTCACGTCCAAGGAGAAGTTGAGGCCGTTCACCTCACCATCGTTGCGCTCGGATTCGAGGGTGGTGATGGAAACGTCCACGCCAATCTCCGCATCAGAGGGAGTGCCGGCGGGTTGGACCATGAGACAGAACTTGTATTCTTCGTCCGTCATCTCGTAGGAGGGGTCACAAAGGAAGCCGCGCTCGAGCGCTTCGGCGCGCACTTGTTCAAGTAGCGCTTGGATTTTCGGGTTGTATGTCTCGTGGGTCACCCTCCTACTATGGGACCGGTGTGATAGAAGTCAAGACCGAATCTTTCTGAAAAGAATCGACAGAAACCGGGAATCACATAGGTGTGATAGTGGTAGACCCTAGCGAACCAAATGAACATCCAGAACATCCTCACCCTTAGTATCGTCGGCGGCTTGCTGGTGATCCTGATTTCCGCAGCAGCCATCGTGAACCCTTTGTTCTACTGCGTGGCTGGCGGTGTTGGCATGTACGTGCCCGAGGCACTCTCAGAGGTTCAGTAACCCAAACCGAAAGGAGACCACCAACCCATGAAGACCCATTTCTACACCATCTGTAACGTCACGAAAGCCACCGAGGGTGGCATCAGCCAAAAGGACATCAAACAGATCGCCAAACGGCGTGGTCTCGAAGTCCAGTGTGGCCCAAGCTGCTACATCGGACAAACCGCCGTGTCCGTCAAGACCGAGAACCAGCGAACCATCAACGCCTTCGTCCAAGAACTCGGCTGCTAGACCCCGAGTCCTTCGACTCCTTGACGCCCCCATCTGCTTCGGCAGGCGGGGGCGTTGTACGTGAGGTCCCTGGGAGCGCCCCAGAGGGCCGCGAACCTCGTGGGGGTGCGAGCCCCAGGACGCTGCCTAGTCGTCGCTGGTGGCGGAGTGGACGGCCCTGGACGCGGGTGTTGTAGCTGTCGCCCAGGTACGCCCTTGCAGTTCGACCGCGCGGATCGCGCATCGCGCCGTCGCAAGGGGCGGGGGGGCCCCTGGGGATACCGTGTCGAAGGCGCCCTCAGTTGGGCGCCCTGTTAGCGGCTGGCGGTTAGGACACGTCCGCGTCGGCCAGTGCGGACAGGTTAGGGGTGAAAGGCGCCGGGGCGTCAGGAGCCAGTGCGGCACCCGCAGCGAAAAAGACGGCGAGGAATCCAGAGAGTACTGCTGCAATCATGATGTGTTGTTTTCTTTCTTATCGGGGGTCTGCCTCCGACTCTTCCACTATGGGTTCTGTGCGATAACTGTCAACGCCTTCGAGCAGAATAAAGAGCACATGATCCGTGGCGGATTATCTGTGATCTTTTCACGAAAGGGGCTTGTGTCCTATCACAGAAGGACTATAGTGAAAAGGAGCCGGGAGGGACCTGGCCGAAAGAACCAAAATGCAAACATTCAAGAACATGCCTGTCGCTCTCCTCAAGACCATCGCCAAGTTGGCGGCTGACGCCCTCAAGGGGCGCCGGGATGAGTTGGGTCAAATCAAAGCCGAGTTCGATGTCGATTCGACCGTCGTGCTCCACGCCAAAGGCACCGTGAAGGTGTCCAAGTCCACTCCCGACGCCATCATGGCCCAGTCGGCAAAACCGTGGAGCATCGTCCACACGCTGCTTAGCGAACTCAACACTGAGCGCGCGGCTGCGGGCAAGGTCGGCATCGACATCGCCAAGGTGGTCGAGATGGCCGAATCGGCTGACCCCGAGCTGGTCAAGGCCGCCAAAAAGGCTGCCGACGCCCACGTGAAGGCGATCAAAGAGGAAGTCCGCGATTTCAAGTGGGGTGGGACCACCGCCGACGCGGAGATCGAAGTCCTCGCTATCGGAGACCACCGCGCACAAGCGCACTTGGTCCAGTAATCGTCCAACTCCCTCGGGAGTCCAGAGCCCCGGTTGGAAACAGCCGGGGCTCATTGCGTTCTGGGGGTTGACAGCTATCACATCGGACACATAATGGGTGCATGGCAGACAACTCCTCCTTTCCTACCCCTGAGACTTCTCCCGAACTTATCGACTACGCGGCGAACGATGCGGCGCGGGGGTTGATTCAGAACTGGGAAGACACCTTGCGAGATGACCCCTCGTTCAGCAACGAGCGGATGGTTGGGGACATCGATCAAGTGATCGAAGCTCTACAAGCGTGGCGCGAGAAGATCCGAGTCCGCCCTCGATAACCCGGAGAGCTCCATGACGAAAGCCCCGGCCATTTCTGGCTGGGGCTTTTCGCGTTCCAGGACGTTCGAGATCCTACGTGTCGTCTTCAACCTCGGCGGCGAACGCCATCCAGGACTCGTCGTCGTTCGGGTCGATGCCGCGGAGCAGCGGGTAGTCGCCCTCCATGTCGTCGATGAGGGAGCCGATGATCTCTCGAGTGTCCACTCGGAACCGGATGTAGTCGGGGCACTCGAACGGGACTCCCCAGTACAACCAGTTCTCGGGCAGCTCCCCGACTGGGTGCTGAGGCAACAGGCTCCTTGACGTGTCGGGCTCCTTGAGTAACCACGTCAGGTCGATGATTTTCCCGTTGATGCCCAGCCACCCGTGATGGACCGGGAACCCCATGCGCCCAGCAGCGTAGCCCTCGTAGTAGGTGAGGTCGGGTTCGTCGGACATCAGCAGGAGCATCTGCGAATTGGCGAAGCACTGCTTCATCTCGTGAACATCCACGCCGACTCCGGCCGCACGGTCAAGCGCCTCCTTGACGGTCTGTTCCTCGTCTTCGGTCAGTGCGCTCGAGCTGAGCAGGGCGCCATTGCGCAGCACGTAGTCCTCGAAGCAGGTGTAGTCGAAGCCCTCCGGGACGTGGATGTTCCCGTGCTTCCGCATCTGAACGGAACCGCGCATGTACTCTTCGAGGAAGTTGGTCATCGGGATGCTCCACATCATGCACGGAGCGCGGGAACAATCTACACCTCCGGGCACGAAAAAGCCCCAGAGGACCATTCCTCTGGGGGCAGATGCACGAAAAAAGTCTAGTAGACCACGATGGTGCCTGGCATTTTGCACTTGGGCTCCACTCGCTGGGCCAGTGCCAGGCCAGCCTTCCAGTCGGAGCGCTCGCCGTCGGAGCTGACCTCCGCGTTCGTGCGGTGCGCCAAGAGGCACAGGATCGCTACGACTACGAGGTCGTAGGGCTTCTGTGCCGTCTTGCAGAAGTTGAACTCCTGTGGCTCGGGCGTGATCAGGAAGGTCTCGTGTCCTTCATCGCCTTTCCCGTTGAACCGGATCACCTCAGCGGTGAACTCCGGGTCCTTCTCAGGCTCGTTGTACTCGAACGCAATGCCTGCGCCTGCGAGGTCTTCCGACCACGCGATGGAAGCGACTCGCGCCGCCTCCTTGCTCAGTCGTGCAAAGGTAGTGGGCTCGATGCCCTGGGGTTGTTTGATGTAGTGAGTATAGCCCATGTGTGATATTTTTGTTTTCCGGGCGTCTTGCCCTCTCACAACATAGTCACTATCACACCCTTGTCATCCCCTAGTTCTCAAAATTCGTCAACTGTTCTAAGGTTTCCAAGACCTGAGTGACACGCTCTTCATTTTCCAGAATCTCACGACAGAACAAGACGAAATCTCGGAACACCATGTCTTGTTTGGACCGGTTAACGAGACTACGGCAGAGCACGACGTTGCCCCGGACATACCCCCGAGCGGGGACAAGGCGGTCCACCGTTGCGGCATCGGGGGCCGGCCATCCTGTGAGAGACATCGATTTACCTGTGTAAAAACACCGTCCCTCTTGATGCTCCCACAGATGAAGGAGGGTCATTTTGAGTGCCTTTGAGCCCTCCGTGACGATCCCTTTTTTGGCAGCGTCACTGGCGATCCGGTAGGCCCGCTGGTAGAACACGTAACTTGGGCGCTCGCGGTAGCCCGACGTTTGCTGGTAGGTCTTGCAGGTCGAGCTGTTGCACTTCTTGCAGCTCGACATGTATTTCTTACGTTGCCGGTGATAGTAAAATGCCGAGAGGGGTCTGTCCTCTCGGCATTTCGTGCAGGTCTTCTTCCTAATGCGTACAGCCACTACCGACAAGGTGGTACCGGCGCGAGAAGAGTCAAGGGGGGTCAGAACGAGAAAACCCGGCGGGTTAGGCCGGGCTTCGAGTTAGGCGGACTCCGCCGGGATGGGGTAGGTCCCCGCGTCCAAATCGAAAGGGGAGAACTCCATGGAACAGTCACGGGTGTTCACGAAGTCACAGGCTTTGGTGCCCAGGGCATCCCAGAGACCGACACCGTGGCCCATCGCCCCCATCGCAGCGTAGTGGCCGAACATCTCGGCGGTGCGCTTGCGGTCGCCATCTTTGTAGTGGCGCGAAACGGTCTTGGCCATTCGGAAGATCTCCGACACGTCCATCCCGTGCATGGTCTCCAGCTTCTCGGTCAAGGCCACTGCGGCCAGCGTTGCTGCGCCATCAATCTCGTCGGGCATCTCATCCATCACGCCTACGCCGTTGCCCTGGGTGCCGGGGCCATACTCGTCGGCCCAGTCGGCCCATGCGGTGGCAAAGAAGGCTCGGCTCATGTGTTCCATGATCTCGTCACGGGTTGGGTTGCTCTCGCTCATATTTCTATTATGGGTCCGGGGTGATAGAACACAAGGGGCAGAACGGCGAAAGCCCCAATCTTTCGACAGGGGCTTTGGGGCCTACTCTTCGCGGTAGCCGTCGAACCACTGGCCAGGGTTGGCCTTGCTGGTCTCGTCGCTACACGTCTTTGAGCAGGTCTCAGAATCTTTACAGTGCTCCTGTGCCTCCTCCAAAGTGAGACCGGTTCGGCGGCCCTCCTCGTTCGCGCGGTGGGAGTGGAAACGGACGATGCTGTAGGTGCTCTCGCTCATACACCCACTATGGGTCCGGGGTGATAGCGGGTCAACCCCAGAAACGACGAAAGCCCCAATCTTTCGACGGGGCTTTCGGGAGGCTAGGCGCAGGCTTTGAAGCCCGCGTCAGTCAAACCGAAATGGATGTATTTGGTCGCCTTTTTGCCGCGACCGTAAGTGCCGCTCTCGACTTCGCGCAGGAGGCCCTTCTTTTTCAGGCCCATCGCGGTGTCAAAAGGAATCTCGCCTTCGTGCTCTTCGTCGTCGGACACTTCGCCCTCCACGTAAGTCCGGCCGCTCTCGGGGCTCGGGTCTTCGGCATAGGCGTTCTCGATGGAACCAAGGATCTCGGACTCGAAGTCAGTGAGTGCTGTCTTGCTCATATCTCTACTATGGGTCCGGTGTGATAGGAGTCAAGAAGCGTCGTTCAGAAAAATCCAGGCCCGCCCTCGGGGCTCCACCCACAGCGTAGTCACGCCATCATTGATCTGTGCGAGGTTGGTCTTGCGTATCTGAGCCACCATCTCTTTTTCAGACAAGCTACCTTCCAACTCGGCCATGTCGTGAATCTCCTGCCACTCGTGGTCTTTCAATTCAGAGACGTGTTTCAGGATCTCCTCGTCGGTCACGGAAGCGGGGATAGGTACGGTCTGACGCATGTTGCCACTATGGGTTCGGTGTGATAACTGTCAAGCGGTCGCTTCGATCTTTCCGCCAAGTAGGCTGCGCTTGATCCGGTAGGTGCTTCCCTCATGCACACCGCGCAGGGGCTTCAAGGAGACGATGCGAACGCTTGGGATGCGACACCCCTGGAGAGCCCACGTCTCGCCCTTACGGGGCTTCTTGGCGGCCCTGGCAGCCGCTTGGGTACGGCACTCGGTACGCCAGTCACGAGCGGCGTCACTGGTAGGCTCGTCGGCCTGATCGATGTAGGAAACGGGGCAGTCAAAATAGTACGGGCCCATCGACTCATCCATGTCTTTGTAGCCCCAGGTTCCCTGGCTGCGCTGGAGTAGATAGACGGCGAGCCACTTCCGCGTTTCGCCTTCCTTCCCACTCTCGTGGAGCGCGTACATGGTGTTTCCACGGAAGCACTTGCGGAGGGTGCGGAACACTTTTCCCTCTGTGCTCTGTTCGCGGGTCAGCTCATCGATCACGTCGCGGCGGGTGGCATCGTGTGGGAAAGTCCAGCCCATCTTAGAGTGCCTCCTCGATGGGCTCATCCACATCGGCTTGCGTGTAGCCCGTGAGAATCTCAGGCCGAAAACCGCCCAGCTTCTGGTCACGGCAGCGGTCGCAAACGCGAGCCAAGGGGATCCCTTGCGCGTCATTCTCCCACCACGAAAACTCGGTCGAGGGCTCGTCGTTGAGGCATTGGTGTTGTCGGCTCATGTCTTTACTATGGTGCTGCTGTGATAGAAGTCAAGGGGTCCACGACGTAAAACGCCGCCGGGCACCACCCCGGCGGCTGAGAGAGAGAGTAAATTTTCAAGTTAAGGGTCGCGGCTAAGTTCGTGAAAAGCTAGCAGCCCTTCGTGAAAAGGGCCAGTGGGTCATGTGCGCTACCGTTTGAGGAGCAGGAGCGGGTTGTCGTCGTCCTCCCCGCTAAAAGCACCCATCCGGTCCAAACCGTAAACACCCAGGAATTCTCCAGTGTTCCCGTCCAGGTACTGAACCTCGGTGTCCAGTTGCTCAGGCGACAGGGCTTGGATTTGGGCGAGTAGTTCTCGGTAGGTCATGCTGCGTCCTCTGCTGCTTTGGCGATCTTCTCAGCCGCTTTGGCCACCTTCATCCCCAGCGGGGTGAGCTGTGCGACCACTTCATCCTTCTCGATCCTGTTGCCCAGAAAGCCGTGCGGCAAAATGTTCCAGTCTCCCTTGGTCGGGAGCCAGGTGTGGGTCTTTGCCGCCGCTCGGAAACGGGCCAGGGTCTCGAGCTTGTCGGGCTCCATCCCTTTGGCAATGTCGGTGTAGATGTCGATGTTCATGGTGGTGTTCCCTCGCTCCCTTTCACTATGGTATCGATGTGATAGGAGTCAAGGGGTTCAGTGAGAAAAACCGAAACGTGCAGAGTTGTGCTTCGACACTTGGGTATCCAAGGAGAACTCCTGGCG
>Ga0255054_10001612_pt1 | contig 13204 bp, 11 predicted proteins | sample JV7_2_23_MG_FD_188634 | JGI IMG/M metagenome (GOLD analysis project Ga0255054, IMG submission 188634) | Seawater microbial communities from Jervis Inlet, British Columbia, Canada - JV7_2_23 | ecosystem: Environmental > Aquatic > Marine > Inlet | place: Canada: British Columbia | collected...
ACCCCGCCGAGGCCTACCGGCGCGGCTACTCGTGGATCATGGCCACGGGCTTCATGATGTCGATCGTGGTCGTGTTTCACGCACTGGTGCCGCGCCTGCGACCCCTGTCCGTGCGTCACGGCTTCGTAACCCCGGGCGACTACATACGATTGCGCTTCCGCGGCCAGCCGGGCGTCGACACACTGCGCCGTGCGGTCGCTGTCCTGATGACGATCGCGCTGGGCAACTTCCTGCTGGCGCAGTTGGTGGCCATGGGGCTGGTGGCCCACGAGTTCACCGCAGGGCTGCTGCCCTACTGGGCGGGCGTGGTGGGCCTGGCGGGCATGATTCTGCTGTACGAGACGCTCGGCGGCATGCGCGCCGTGGCCTGGACCGATGCGGCCCAGGGCATCCTGATGCTGTGCGGTCTGAGCGCGCTGCTCGTCTGGCTGCTGGGCGAAGCCGGCGGCCTGGCCGCCGCCACCCGCGGCGTGGCCACGGTGCGCCCCGAAGCGGTCGCGGTGCCCGCCGGCCGGGAGTTGGCGAACTGGGCCTCCACCATCGTACTGCTGGGCCTGGCCAGCGTGGTCTATCCCCAGGCGATTCAGCGGATCTACGCCGCGCGCAGCGGCAGCGTGCTCAAGCGCTCGCTGGCCCTGATGACGTTCATGCCCCTGGTCACCACTCTGGTGGTGACCTTGATCGGCCTGGCGGCCATCCCGCGCTTTGCCGGCCTGGGCGCGCTGGAGGCGGACGTCGTGATGCCCCGGCTGCTGGCCGAGTGGACGGCCCAGGGGCTCGGCAGCGCGGCCCTGGCGACGCTGGTGTTCCTGGGCGCGCTGGCCGCGATCATGTCCACCGCCGACTCGGTGCTGCTCTCGCTGGGCTCGCTGGTGGCCGAGGACCTCTTCGACCGGCCTCGGCAGGCGACCGAGACTACCCGCTTCGGCAAGCGCGCGGCCGCGGCCGCCATGCTTCTGGCCGTGCTGCTGGCGCTGGTTCCCGAGCTGCGGCGCACGCTGTGGCGCCTGATCGAGCTGAAGATGGAGCTTCTGATCCAGTGCGTTCCCTGCTTCCTGCTGGCGTTGCACTGGCCCCGGCTGCGGGCCGCCCACTTGCTGGCGGGTCTGGCGGCGGGCACCGCTCTCGCGGTCGGCCTCGCGCTCGCCGGTCAGGCCCGGCTGGGCGGGGTCCACGTGGGCGTACTGGGCCTCGCGCTGAATGCCGCGGTCTGCTGCCTGCTGGCGTGGCGGAGCGATCCCGCGCCGGCTGGTTGAGCGATCCGGGCGGCGGCTTGCCCTTCGGGCCGAGAGCGAATAGGTTGGCCGCGTCCCATGGCCGATCGCCTCCAGAGCGAGCTGGCGCGTCGGGGTCGCTCGGCGTTCGTGCTCGGCGTCAGCGTGCTGACCGCCGGCACCCTGATCTATTACGCGCTGGGCTGCGTGGCCGGCCTCAATGCGGGCTACGGCAAGCGGCTGCTCTCGCTCTCGGACGACCGCTGGGAGATCACGGAGTGCCTCTACGCCGCGGCCATCACGATTACGACCGTGGGCTACACGGACGTACTGGGCACGGAGCAGCTGGAGATCTGGCAGGACGACGAAGGCCGCCACCGCTGGGTCAGCTCGACGGATCCTCATCAGGACCCGGGCTTCGACGAGGTCAGCGCCACCCTGCTGCGCGACTGGTCACCGGCCACGCGGCTGGTGAGCGTCCTGTTGGCCATCATCGGCATCGCCTTCTTCCTCTATGTGGTTGCGCAGATCACCTCGTTCTTCGTGGAAGGCGCCTACGAAGAGCTTTGGTACACGAACCGATCGCGGCGTCGCGCGGCCGGGCTCAGCAATCACGTGATCGTGTGCGGGGCCGGGGAGCACGGCCACTACCTGCTCGGAGCCCTGGGCGAGGCGGGGATTCCCCGCGTGGCCATCGAGCAGGACAACGCCGTGGTGACCGCGGTCCGCGCCCGCCACCCCGACGTTCCCGTCCTGGCCGGGGACGCCACGGACGAGGAGACGCTGAAGCTCGCCGGGCTCGAGCGGGCCCGAGGGATCATCACGGTACTGGGTGAGGACGGTCTGAACGTGGTGGCGGCGGTGACGGCGCACCAGCTGCGGCCCGGGTTGCGGGTGGTGAGCCGGGGCTTCGGCCGGGTTTCGGCGCGCCGGCTGGCGGCGGCCGGCTGCGCGGTGGTGGTGTCGGGGCGCCTGGCCGCCATGCGCCTGGCCAGCGCGCTGGTGCGGCCGACCGCCGTGGAGTTCCTGGACGAGGTGCTCAGGCCGCGGGATGCGGACTGCCTGCGCCTGGAGGACGTGCGGGTCGGTGCGTCCTTCGCCGGCCACCGCGTGGCCGAGTCCGACAGCGTGGGCGTCGTTCCGCTGGCGCTGCGCAAGGCCGGTGGCAGCAACACTATCTACAACCCGGACGACGAGGAGCGCTTCAGCGAGGGCGACCTGATGACCGTAATCGGCACGCCCACCCAGCTCCACCAGCTGCGGGGCATGCTCGGCAGCGCCGGTGCGGGCGCCGAGGTGGTCGAGGGCCCTTTGGAGCTGGAGGTGCTGGACGCGCCCAACGCCAAGGACTTCTCCGCGGGAGCGCGAGCGGGATCCCTCGACAACCACTACGTGGTCTGCGGCGCGGGCGAAACGGGTGCGTGGATCGCGCGGGAGCTCTACTGCACGGGGCGGCCGTTCGTGATGATCGACCGCAACCCGGAGGTGCTGGAAGAGCTCCGCGTGGACATGCCGGAGCTGGTCGCCGTGGAGGGCGACGCCGTGGACCCGGAGACCCTGACGCGCGCAGGTATTTCCACGGCCCGGGGATTGGCGGCGATGCTGCCGAACGACCGCAGCAACCTGCTCAGCGTGGTAACGGCGCTCCAGGCCAACGCAGACCTGCGCGTCGTCAGCCTGGTGCACGACGAAACCGCCGAGCGGCGACTTCAGCACAGCGGCGCCACCGTGGTGTCCAAGGGCCGCATCGGCGGCCGCCGTATGGCCGCCGAGCTCTTGCGGCCGCAGCTCACCAACTTCCTGGACCGCATGCTGGCGGATCCTCGGGGCGTGCGCGTGGAGAGTGCGCTGGTGCAGGACGGAAAGCTCGCCGCGGGTCGGGCGCTGCGGGATCTGGATTTCTGGAACGCCACGGGCGTTCGCCTGGTGGCGGTCGTCCCGCCGGGCGAGGGCCTGGAGCGGATGATCTTCGATCCCGAGCCCCACGTGGTGCTCGAGCCGGGTTCGAGGGTGATCGTGATCGCGAGCTCTGCAGAGCTGGAGCGCGTGGTGAATCTGGTGGGGATCCCCGAGTGAGCCCGCTGTCGAGTGCGAAGCCTACATGGCCTACGCGGGGCGCCGCACCTGCGCCAGCGTGGCCGCTCCGGACCTCAAGTGGCCGGAGCCGCGGCAGGCCCCTACGTTACGCACGCGTGAAGATGGTTCGACTCGCGATCGACTTCGAGAACCCGGCCTCCGAGTGGTGGGAGTCCGGCGGCCGGGATCTGTGGGACAGCCTGGCCGAGGGCTTCGACAACAACGACGTGGTCCTTGACGAGTCGCTGGCGCTGTCCTGGCTGGCGCAGGCGGCACAGGTGCCGGGCTGGAAGGGCGGGCCGGAGTACGCGCCGCACCCGGTGAACCTGAAGGAGCTCGATCCCGACGAGGAGGTCTGAGCGGGCTCCATGGGCCTCGAGGGCGAGTCGCGCGACCGGACCCTGGATCGGCTGGAGTCCGAGACCTTCGACTGCGCGGTGATCGGCGGTGGGATCACCGGGGCTGGGATCGCCCGCGAAGGCGCCCTGCGCGGATTGCGCGTGGCCCTGCTGGAGGCTTCGGACTTCGCGGCCGGCACGTCTGGGCGCTCCTCCAAGCTGGTGCACGGTGGCCTGCGGTACCTGGCGCTGGGGGACGTCGCCACGGTCCGGCAGACGGCGCTGGAGCGCAAACGCATCCACCGCCTGGCGCCCCACCTGGCGGAGCCGCGCTGGATGCTGGTGCCGGTGCGGTCGCGAGCCGCTCTGGCCAAGATGCGTGTCGGCCTCACCACCTACGAGAAGCTGGGCTCGGTGGAGGAGGCGGATTTACACCACAACTGGGGCGGCGACGAGCTGGCGCGGGGAGAGCCCGCGCTGAACCGCGAGGCCTACCCCTTTGCGTGTCGCTACCGCGAGTACTTGACCGACGACGCGCGCCTGGTGCTGGCCAACCTGCGGGCGGCCGCCGCCACCGGTGCGGCGGTGCTCAATCACGCCTCGGTGGACGCGATCCCCCGCGACTGCGGCCGCGCCAGCGGCGTCGAGGCGACCTGCACGCACAGCGGGCGTCGGGTGCGCGTGCGCGCGCGCTGCGTGATCAATGCCGCCGGCCCGTGGGTCGATGCCGTTCGCGCCCTCGAGGATCGCGCCGCGCCGCCGCGTCTCCAGCTATCCAAGGGCGTGCACGTGGTGCTTCCGCGCGAGTCGTTGCCGGTTGAGAACATCTGCGTGTTCAACACTCCGGACCGCCGCTCCATCTTCGCAGTGCCCCGCGGCGAGGTGGTCTACGTGGGAACCACCGACACCGCCTACGAAGGTGACACGGCCTGGCCGCCGATCCTGCGCCAGGACGTGGAGTACCTGCTGGCGCCCCTGGCGCGTTACCTCAGTGTGACCCCGCCGGACGCAAGCCAGGTGGTGGCGGCCTGGGCCGGCTTGCGACCGCTGATCGCCGCGCCGGGAAAGCCGCCCACGGAGATCTCTCGCAAGGACGAGGTCTGGATCGGATCTGCCGGCGTCGTGACGATCGCTGGAGGCAAGCTGACGGGCTATCGGCCCATGGCGCGGGCCACCCTGGAGCGGGCGGCCGACGAGGCGGGCCTGCGCCTGCGCGAGGCCCCGGACGAGGACCCGCCGCTGCCGGGCGGGGATCTCGGGGCGGACCTGGACCGGGAGGCCGCCGCTCTCCACAGCGAGGCCGGAGTGCCCGTCGCCTGCGCGGGGCGCCTGGTGCGCCTCTACGGCTCCGAGAGCGCCGACGTGCTGGCGCTGGGCAGCGCGCCGCTCTGCCCCGAAGACCCCAACGTCCTCAGCGGCGAGGTGGACTGGGCCGTAGCCCGGGAAGGGGCCCTGGACCTGGAAGACCTGGTGTATCGGCGCCAGCGCTGCGCACTCTACGATCCCGCGGCGCGAGCGGCGGTGCTGGAGCCGGCGGCGGCCCGCATGGCGACGCTGCTGGGCTGGGATGCCGCCCGGCGTGGCGCAGAGGTGGATGCGGTGAGGCAACGCCTGGCGGACGACCTGGCGTTTCAGAAGGAGACGACGCCGTGAACGAGCGGACCGAAGGCTCGAGGCAGCGCCTGGGCTATCTCCCGCTGGCCGTGGTGGATCCCGCAGGGCTCTTCAACCCGGACATGCTGATTCCCGAGGGCGAGTAGCGTGGCCGGCGAGCTACTGCTGGCGCTGGACCTGGGTACGACCCACGCCCGCGCCCTGCTCGTCGATGCGGAAGGGCAGGTGCGGGGCCGCGCCCTGCGGCGCCTGGCCGTGCATTTTCCGGCTCCCGGCCGCGTGGAGCAGGATCCCGAGGAGTTCGCCGCCGCGGCAGAGGCGCTGCTTCCCGCCGCGCTGTCGGAAGCCGGGGCCGTTGCCGCGGACGTGGCCGCCATCGGCATCGCCACCCAGCGCGCCACCGCCCTGGCCTGGGATGCCGAGACCGGCGCGCCCCTGGCGCCGGCGCTGAGCTGGCAGGACCAACGCCCGCGGGAGATCGCCGACTGGCTGCGCGCGCGCGGCGCGCCGTTCTCGTCGCAGGCGGCGGCCAGCCGCTTCGCCTGGTGGCTCGAGCGCGAGCCCGCCGTGCGCCGTGCCGCGCAGCAGGGTCGCCTGCGCCTGGGAACGCCCGACGCCTGGCTGGAACGACGCCTCGGCGGAGAAGCGCTCACCGACCCGGGGCAAGCGATGTGCACCGGCCTCTACGACCCCGGGCGCGGCGACTGGTCCGAGGTCCTGGTGGAGCGCTACGGCCTCGAGTGTGCCTGGCTTCCGCGCATCGTTCCCACCAGCGCCGTGCGCAGCGAGACGCGAACGGCACTGCTGGGCGCTCCGGTGGCTCTGGGCGCGCGGGCCGGAGACCAGCAGGCGGCGGCCTTTGCCCAGGGCGTCCACGACCCGGGCAAGGCGAAGCTCACCCTGGGTACGGCAGCCATGCTGGACGTCCACACCGGCGGCGCCCCGACGGCGTCGCCGACCGGCGCGATTCCGATGCCGCTCTGGCGCCTCGACGACGGCAAAGAAGCTTGGTGTCTGGAGGCGCACGTGGTGACCGCGGGCGCTGCGGTCGAGTGGCTGGTGGCGCTGGGCGTCCTGGAGCGCGCTGAGGACCTGGACGCGCTGGCCGCGGGCGTGCCCGATGCCGGTGGCGTCGTGGTAATCCCGGCCTTCCAGGGCCTGGGTACGCCTTTCGCCGATGAGGCGGCGCGCGGGTTCGTTGGCGGACTCACGCGCGGCTCGACCCGGGCCCACCTGGCCCGCGCGCTGGTCGAGGGCCTGGCCCAGCGCTGCACCGACCTGTGCGAGGCGTTGCCCTTGAAGGACGGCCCGCTGCCCGTGGATGGTGGGCTCTCGCGCAGCGATCTGCTGCTGCAGTGCCTGGCCGATCTCTCGGGCCGCGCCGTCGAGCGCGCCGCCGAGTCCGAGACCACGGCGCTCGGCGCCGCCTGGCTGGCGGGCCTGGCCGCGGGGTGTCTCGAGAGTCCCGAAGCCTGTCAGACGCTGCGCGCGGCGCCGCGACGTTTCGAGCCCGGGCTCGCAGAGGATCGGCGCAGGGCCGCGCGGGAACGCTGGGGGCGGGTCCTGGAGCGCGCGCGCAGCGGGCCGGTGGACGAGATAGCGGTGTCCGCGTAGAAGGACCGCGGGCTGAGAGGCAGCGAGGCGCGCGCTTCGAGCTGGAGTCCGTGCCCCTGCGTGCGCTGGGCTCGCTGGGCTGTCTGGCCGACGGACGCTTCTACGGACCGCCCAGCTCTTCGTGGGCGGTGCGACGCACCCGCTCCGCCAGATCGCCGAAGATCCGGCGCTTGGTGGCTGCGAAGGCGGGGCCGGGCAGCGCGGTCAAGCGCGTCGCTTCCCCGACGGCAGTCTCCAGGAGGTCTTCCGCATCGACGGTGAGGTCCAGGTAGCCGGCGTCCACCGCGCCCTCGGGCGCGTAGATCTCGGCCTGGGCCGCGGCCCGGGCGAAGTGGCGCTTGGAGAGCCGCGCCTGCGCCATCTCGACGGCGAAGTGGGGCAGGGTCATGCCGATCGCCACCTCGTTGAGACCGATCTTGAAGTCGCCGCGCGTCCCGACACGCTGATCCGACGCCAGCAGGGCCAACGCTCCGGCCGCCAGCGCGTGTCCGCTGCACGCCGCCACGATCGGCTTCGGGTGCTCCAGCATCCGGGCGAAGAGCTCCGCGCCGGCGATCACCAGGCCGCTCATGGCCTCGGCGCCGGAGCGCATGACCGACAGGTCGAAGCCGGCCGAGAAGCGACCGGGGCGCCCGACCCAGACCACGGCATCGGCCTCCTGCTCGGCGCGGTCCAGCGCCGCGCCCAGGGCATCGATCAGCGTCGGCGACAGAGCGTTCGCCTTGCCGTCGTCCATGTGCAGTACGGCGATGCCGTCGCGCTGCTCGTAGCGAACCACTTCTTCCGCCATGTCCTTCGCTCCTCGTGTCAGAATCGGGAGGCTGTGAGGGTCACGTCGGACCGTTCCCAGGCCTTCTCGAAACCCTTCTCCACCAGCTCCGCCTCGGCCTCGCGATCCTGCGCGCGAAGCGACTGCGCCAGCCCGAAGAGGGACCAGCCGGTGTTCGGGTAGCGACGCAGATCCTCGCGGTACACGGCCTCGGCCTCGGCCGGGCGATCGGCCTCCAGCAGGATCGCGCCCAGGCTCTGGCGCAGGGACATGTGCCAGCGCGGGGGCTCCGTGTAGACCATGGAGTCCTGCACGGCGATCCCGGCCTCCAGGTCGCGCACGGCCGTGTTCGCATTCCCTGTGGCCGCGGCCAGCTCACCGGCCAGCTGGGCGCGCGCGAGGGCCAGGTAGCGCGAGGCGGGCTCACCCGTGAGGTCCTGGGCAGCCATGTCGTCGGCCCCGGCGATCGCCTCCAGTGCGCTCAACTCGGTTCGCGCACCACGCGTGTCGCCCTTGCGCAGCAGGGCCATGCCGCGCGCGAAGTGCCACACGCCGCGGGAGTAACGCTGCGACCCGGGTGGCGCCGGCTCGCCCAGCACGGCGTCCCACTGGCCGAAGCGCGCCAGGGTCTGGATCGGAATCGGCTTGAACTGCTCGACGAAGGGGAAGCTCTCCACCAGTGAGTCCGGCACCTGGGACTCCAGCTTGCGCGCGCTCATCAGCGCCAGCCCGCTGGAGCCGCCCTCGGAGGCGGCGGCCCACAGGAAGTGGATGTTGTGCGGGTAGTAGGCGGCAGCGTAGATGCCCCGCGCGCCGCACCAGGCGAAGTAGGCCTCGTCCGCCGCGGCCGCGCGCTTGTTGATGTCCTCGGCGCGGTCGTACATGCCGACGCGCCAGTAGATGTGCGAGGGCATGTGCACCAGGTGGCCCGCGTCGGGCGCCACGTCCTGGAGCCGGTCGGCGGCAGGCAGCGCCCGGTCCGGCGTGTGCGAGGCCTCCACGGCGTGGATGTAGTAGTGGTTCGCGCCCGGGTGCTGGGGGTCGCGCTCCATGGCGAACTCTAGCAGCCGCTCGATCTCCGGCGTCTCCGGCGCCGGCTTCCCGTCCAGGGAGTAGAGCTGCCAGGGCCGCAGGTCCATCAAGGCTTCCGCGTAGAGGGTGGCCGCATCCACGTCGTCGGGGTGCTTGCGGTGAAGCTCGGCCATGGCGTCGGCGTAAGCGCGGTCGAGCGTCGCTCGAGTCGCAGCGCTGGCAGCGGGATCGTCGGAGTAGCGCGTAGCGAGTGCGCGGATGTAGTCCTGCTCGGCAGCACTGGCTCCGGACGCCAGGCTCTCGGCGCGCCGCACCGCGGTCAGGGCCTGCTGCGCGGCTTCGGGGCCCATGGGTGCGTTGATGTTGGGGCCCAGCGCGTAGGCCACGCCCCAGAAGCACATGGCGCACGAGGGATCGATGCGCGCCGCCTCCTCGAAGGAGCGCACGGCGGCGTCGTGGTTGAAGCCGAACGTGAGGATCAAGCCCTGGTCGAAGTACCGCTGCGTGAGCCCCGAATCGGTGGTCACCGGGTGCTGGTGCGTACCGAGGCCTTCGAAGAGCTTCTGCTGCGAGACCTCGGGCTGGCCCCCGCGCATGCAGGAGCCCAGGAAGAGCGCTGCGACGAAAGTGATTCGGAGCGAGCCGTGCCGGGTCATGGTTCGGTCCTCCGCGCGGCAGCGTAGGCCATCTGCCGGTGCGAAACCGGCGCGCGCCTGCGGTAGCTTGGCTCGCGAATGCGGACTTGGACGCGGCACGGCGGAGCCTTCGGCCTGGCGCTGGTGTGCCTGGCCGGCGGGGCCTGGGCGCATCCGCTGGCGCCTTCCCTGCTGGAGCTGAGCGAGGGCGGGGAAGGGCGGACCGCGATGACGTGGCGGACGCCCCGGGTCCGCGTGGCCGGCAGCCGCCTCGAGCCCGACATCCCCTCGGGCTGCGCCGTGCTGGGGACGCCAACCCACGCCGTCGAGCGCGGCGCCCACGTGACCCGTTGGAGCCTCGACTGCCCCGACGGGCTGACGGGCCGCCGGGTGGCTGTGCGCGGGCTCGCCGACAGCGCCACCGACGTGGTGGTGCGCGTGGTGCGAGTCGACGGCCGGGCGTCCAGCCGGGTGCTGCGCGGCGAAGCGGCCGCATTCGTGGTGCCCCCAACACCATCGCGCTTCGAGCCGCTGCGCAGCTACGCGTCCCTGGGTCTCGGACACATCGCAAGTGGCGCCGACCACCTGCTCTTCCTCCTCGGCCTCTTCCTGCTGGTGAGCGGAGGCCGGGCGCTGGTGCTCACGGTGACCGCCTTCACCGCGGGACACGCGATCACGCTGGGACTCGCCGTGCTCGGCGTGGTGAGCGTGCCCGCCGCCCCGGTCGAGGTGGCCATCGCCGCCAGCCTGATGCTCCTGGCGCTGATGCTCTCGCGCGGAGAGCGGCGCCGTCGCGCACCGTTGCTGTTCGCCGGGGGCTTCGGGCTGCTCCACGGGCTGGGCTTCGCCGGCGCGTTGAGCCGGGCCGGGCTTCCCGAGGCCCAGCTGCCGCTGGCGCTCTTCGCGTTCCACGTCGGTATCGAGGCCGGACAGATCGCCTTCCTGGCCATCTGTGCGGCGGGGAGTGCCGTGCTGCGGCGCCGGGCACCGCGGGTCGCCGCGTTCGGGCCCCGGGCGCCCGCGTACGCCATCGGCTCGCTGGCTGCATTCTGGCTCATCGAACGCGTGGCCTCGCTGTGGTGATGTGGGCGTGAGGGCCGTCGTGCTCGCTGCCGGCTGGGCCAGGCGGCTCGGCGCCCTGGGCGCGGGCCGGCCCAAGCCGCTTCTGCCGGTGGGGGAGCGCACGCCCCTCGATTGGGTGGTGGACGCGCTGGAGGCCATCGAGGAATTGCAGGCCATCGACATCATCACCCACGATGCGTACCGGCCGCACTTCGATGCCTGGATTGAGCGGCGCGTCGCCCGCACTGCACTGCGCGTGCGCAGCAATCGAACCGGAAGGCCCCAGGAACGCCTGGGCGCCGTGGGAGACCTTCACCGCTACCTGCAGGAGAACCAGGTGCCGGGTCCGCTGCTGGTCCTGGGAGCCGACATGGTCTTCGACGGCGGGCTTGCAGCGCTGGCCGGCGAGCGCCCCGGCGAGCTGGCCATCGCCGTGCACGACGTGGGCAGCCATGAGCGCGTGCGCCAGCTGGCCAGCGTCGAGGTCGGCGCCGACGGCCGCGTGCAGCGCTTCGTGGAGAAGGACCCCGAGCCGCGCACGACCCTGGCGGTGCCCGCCATGTACCGCCTGCCCGCCGATGCCCTGGGCGACGTCGAGCACTATCTGTCGGCGGGCGGTGAGCCCGACAATCTGGGTCATCTGGTGGCCTGGTGGGTCGAGCGCCGCCCGGTTCACGCCGTGCGCTTGGAAGGGCGCTGGATCGACATCGGCACGCCCGAGGAGTACGAACGTGCCCAGCGCGAGTTCGGCGACGCGTCGGGCTAGACTGCCGCTCCCATGCCGCGCCTGCTGATCTCCGCCGATTGCCACGTAACCGAGCCGCCCGATCTGTGGACCACGGGTCTTCCCGAGGGAATGCGTGCGCGCGGGCCGCGGGTCGAGCTCATCGAGGGGCGCACCTGCCTGCTCGTCGAGGATCGCGTGGCCCGCAAGCTGCCGCCGCTCGGGAACGGCGCGGGGAGCCCGGAGCGGCCCGCCTTCTGGCAGCCCGACGATCCGGCAGCGCGCCTGGCGGCGCTGGAGCGCGACGGCGTCTGGGCCGAGGTGATGTACCCGAACATCGCGTTCTTCTGCACCTACGTCATCGAGGATCCGGCGCTGCAGGCCGCAACGTGCCGCGTCTACAACGACTGGCTGGCGGACCGCTTCGGCGCCTGCGAGCGGGTGGCCGGCGTGGGCCTGGTGCCGGCCCGCGACGTGCAGGCGACCGTGGCGGAGCTGGAGCACATCCGCGCGCGCGGTCTGCGCGCGGCGCTGCTGCCCGCCCACAGCGACGAGCGCCCGTACAACGACGCCGCCTGGGAGCCGGTCTGGGAGGCCACCGCCGCGCTCGGGCTGCCGCTGTCGTTCCACGCCGGCACCGGCCGCGAGCAGACGCCGGCCCGCGGGCCCGGCGCCGCCGTGGTGAACTACGTGGTGACGGTGGCGGGTCCCATGGAGACGGTGGCCTACCTGTGCGCGTCGGGCGTGCTGGAGCGGCACCCGGAGCTGCGCGTGGGCATGGTGGAGTGCGGCGCGGGTTGGCTGGCGTGGACGCTGGAGGCCATGGACGACGCCTACCGCGAGCATGACGCCTGGGTTCGCCCGCGTCTGGCCGAGCTGCCGAGCTTCTACTTCCGACGTCAGGGCTTCGTCACCTTCCAGCGCGACCCGGTGGGCATTGCGAATCGCGCGCGCACCGGAGAGCGTTGCCTGCTCTGGGGCTCGGACTATCCGCACCCGGAAGGCACCTTCCCCGAGTCACGCAGGGTGGTGGAGGAGCAGTTCGCGGGCGTACCCGAGGCATCCGCCGAGCGGATCCTGTTTCGTAACGCCGCCGAGCTGTACGGCCTGCCGCTTCCGACCGGTTGCTGAGCCACCCGCGTGAGAGGAGTCCCATGTCCGAGCCCCTGGTCCTGGTCGAAAGAGAGGACAAGGTCCTCGTCGTCACCCTGAACCGGCCTCAGAAGAAGAACGCCGTCAACTGCGAGGTGATGTGCCGGCTCTACGACGCCTGGCTGGAGCTCGACGGCGACGAGGACCTGCGCGTCGCCATCCTGACGGGGCGGGGCGACACCTTCTGCGCCGGCATGGACCTGGCGGAGATCGGCAAGCTTCGCAGCGGCGTGGCCGACAACGAGTGGATCGAACGCGTGCGGAAAGAGCCCCACGTGATCTTCGGTGCGTGGCTCAAGACCTACCGGCCCACGAAGCCGGTGATCCTTGCAGCCGAAGGGTTCGCTCGCGCCGGCGGCACCGAGATCCTGCAGGGCACCGACATTCGCGTCGCCGGCGAGAGCGCGATGTTCGGCGTGACCGAAGTGCAGCGCGGCCTCTTCCCCATGGCCGGCTCGGCGGTGCGCCTGCGCCGCCAGATCCCCTACGCGATCGCCGCGGAGATGCTGCTGGCCGGAGAGGACCTTCCGGCGCGCCGCGCCTACGACCTGGGCCTGGTGAATCACGTGGTGCCCGACGGCCAGGCGCTGACCAAGGCCCGGGAGATCGCGGGGCGGATCGCGCAGAATGGACCGCTGGCGGTGAAGGCCATCCTTGCCACGCTGCGCGAGACCGAGAGCCTGGCCGAGGAGGAGGCCTTCGGCGTCGAGCAGAAGTACGGCATGCCGGTGATGATGTCGGAGGACGCTGCCGAGGGTCCGCGCGCCTTCCTGGAGAAGCGCGAGCCGGTCTTCAAGGGTCGTTAGTGGACGAGCCGGCCGGCGCCACTGCTCGTCTTCCGTCGCGTGGTGCGCAGGGCATAGGCAGCAGGCGCGGTTCGCTCTAGAGTGCCTCGGGCATGCCTCTCGACGTACTCCTCGCCACGGCCTCGCTCGGCGCCTGGCTCTACCTGGTCTTCGGTCACGGCCGCTTCT
>Ga0255054_10001613_pt1 | contig 13198 bp, 15 predicted proteins | sample JV7_2_23_MG_FD_188634 | JGI IMG/M metagenome (GOLD analysis project Ga0255054, IMG submission 188634) | Seawater microbial communities from Jervis Inlet, British Columbia, Canada - JV7_2_23 | ecosystem: Environmental > Aquatic > Marine > Inlet | place: Canada: British Columbia | collected...
GCTTCATTCCGCTATTGGCTACTGTCCTCCGAATGAATATGAATTTATGTTGGAATCAACCCCGAACCCCTCTCAAGACACTCTGATCAGCTTGCTCTGATTTGTGCAGTTTTAGGGGGTCATTCCATTCTGTTGACTAAAACCCTTCGATTTGAGTATAAATGCATATAAACTATTTCTGATTCTCCTATTCCTCCTGACCTGAAGCAGTTCTCCTTTAGCGGAATCGAATCTAATTTCTCATGCGACTTTTGGGCTCTTCTAAATAATCCACATACTGAGTTCCTTAGTTTGAAACCTTAAAAAGGGGGTGCCATTATGGCAGAAAAAGGTTTTAAGCGTAAACTCACCGCAATCCTCAGCGCCGATGTCGAAGGCTACAGTCGCCTCATGGGCGATGACGAAGAAGCCACTGTCCGAACAATAACCGCCTACCGTGAAGTGATGGTCACCCTTATCCAGCAGCATAACGGCAAGGTATTGGATTCTCCGGGCGACAATCTGCTGGCTGAGTTTGTCAGCGTTGTCGATGCTGTGCAATGCGCCGTAGCGGTACAAAAAGAAATCAATGCCCGTAATACCGAGCTTCCTGAAAATAGGAAGATGCAGTTCCGAATCGGCATCAACCTCGGTGATGTTATTCAGGAAGAAGAGCGGATTTATGGTGATGGCGTCAACATCGCTGCCAGATTGGAAGGATTGTCTGAACCGGGAGGTATCTGTATCTCCAAAACTGCCTTTGTTCATATCGAAAGTAAGTTGCCCTATGGATATGAGTTTTTAGGAGATCAAACGGTAAAAAACATTGCCAAGCCGGTAGGTGCCTACCGGGTTCTGATGGATCCGAGGATTACAGTTGCAGATGAGCCGAAGAAGGAAAAACCAGCGCCCATGCGGCGAAAAGCGATTCTGGCCGGAGGTGTCGCTTTAGTTGTTGTGATTCTTGTTGGGGTTATCTGGAATTTCTACTTTCGACCTCCTCCAATGGAGGTAGCCTCAGTAGAAAAAATGGCCTTTCCCCTGCCTGACAAACCCTCCATTGCCGTGCTTCCGTTCAACAACCTAAGTGGTGACCCCGCACAGGATTACATAGCTGACGGGATCAGCGAAAACATCATTTCAGCTCTTTCCAAGATTTCGGAAATGTTCGTCATTGCCAGTAATTCCACGTTTACGTACAAGGGCAAGCCGGTGAAAGTTCAGCAGGTTAGCGAGGAACTTGGTGTGCGCTATGTACTGGAAGGAAGCACCCAAAAGATCGGTAATCGTTTAAGAATTACTGCCCAGCTCATAGACGCCACCACAGGGCACCACCTCTGGTCGGAAAAGTACGATCGAGATATGAAAGACCTTTTTGACCTTCAGGATGAGATCGCCCATAAGATCATCGTTGAACTTCAGGTGAAGCTGACCGAAGGAGAACAAGCTCGGGTAAGTCACAAATCTACCACTAATCTCGAAGCCTGGAGTTATGCGGTTAGAGGGCTGAAGCTATTTGAGCGCGTTTCCAAGGAGAACAACGCCAAAGCGATGGAACTTTTAGAGCGGGCCGTAGAGCTGGACCCCGGTTATGTCTGGGCCTGGGTGAGGCTCGCCTGGACTCACGTTATGGCTAGTACCCCAGGATGGAGCCAATCCCCTTCCGAATCTTGGAAAAAGGTCGTAGAAATCTCCCAAAAAGTATTGGTGCTGGATGATTCCGATTCTGATGTACGCGCCTTATTGGGGCTTGTTTATCTAATACAAGGTCGGTATGAAGAGGCCCTCGCTGAAGGCAAAAAATCCCTCGCACTGGGGCCCACCAATGCCCAGGCTCATGTACTTCTGGCGGTTACAATGCACCGCGTGGGCAGATTCGACGATGCCATAGAGTTGGTCAAGAAGGCCATGCGCCTTCATCCCTATTATCCGGCATACTACCTACAATGGCTGGGTGCAGCCTACCGCATGACAGGACGCTATGAAGATGCGCTACAAATATACAAGCAACTTCTCGACCGTGCTAATAAAGGTGAATTTCCAAGTATAGAAGCACACGTGTTTCTTGCCGATGTTTACGCGGAGCTTGACAGGGTGGAAGAAGCCCAAACCCATGCTGCGGAGGTGCTCAAATTAAAACCTGGATTATCGTTAGCGGAGATCAGTAGTAACATCAGCACCTATACGTTTAAAGACCCGGCCCACCTTGAACGTCGGCTTAACGCTCTTCGCAAGGCGGGGATACCCGAATAGTCAACGTAAAGATATGCTTCAATTTACACAGGCTTCGTTCCATTCTAAAACTTGTGATTTCTCAAACGAATCGCAAAGGGGCCTCAATTACCGATATGTGCATAGTATCTGTAACAAATCGGGACTTTAAAAAGTACAGATAATGTAAACATATCATTACTTTTGAAGTTCTCAAAAAGCTGTGATATCCAGATTATATCTGTAACATAATTAAATTACAGATGATTCTGCCAATCATCAGGGCCAATTCAGTGCCGACCATTTTACCGCCAATCATCTATCTTACCCCGTGCACCATGCCCCTTGCATTTTTTAGATTTGTCTGCCTGCGCCATGAATCGTCCTCCTGGAACCATGAGCTGTCGTTTTCCGCCATGCCTGTCCAATGAAATCTGAAAGCTATTTCATCGGGGAGCTGGCAATTGCTTCTAAGACAGGAGGAACACTGGTTTGGGTTAGCGCATAAAAGAAATATGAAAATAATCGATTTTGCTTTCAACTATCAGAGCGATATCCTAATACCTACAATATATTGATGAAAAAATCTGGATTTATACTATATGGTGTGTTTTCTTATTGACAGCCCCTGCATAGCGGTGTATGGGAATCCGATAGCAAAATTGCAAAACCCGAGGCAGTTTCACGTATTATAAATTAGCAAGGGGGGTAAACTGCCTCGGATGGAGGCCGGACAAGCGTACCGATACTTCACATTACTTCACATTTAGATTCTCTCAAGAGAGGAGGGGCCAAGATGATTATTAGTTTTGTTAACCAGAAAGGGGGGGTTGGGAAAACCACCTCTGCGATCAACATTGCAGCCAGTTTGAAAAGACGAAATCATAAGTTGGTGTTTATTGATGCAGACCCTCAGGGCAGTGCCAGCCACTGGCACGCCGTGGAAGACAACAACGCGTTTGAAATCCTGCATCACCCGGAACCGATTTCTAAGAGCGAGATCGAGGAGCTCGCACAAAATTACGATTATTTGGTGATTGATGCTCCCCCGGCAATTAGCGACATAACAAAATCAATATTGGCAGTAACGGACCTTTCGATAATTCCGTTGAGCCCCAGTTCTCTTGACATCTGGTCCTGCAAGGGAACATTGGAAATGATAGATGAAGCCCTGGTCGAAAATCCTGACCTGGACGTCAAGCTCTTAATCAATCGAAAAATACCGGGAACCCGGGTAGGGCGTGAAGCACGAGATTCGCTGTCGATATTTGATATGGATTTATTGGACACTGAACTGTGCCAGAGAGTTGCCTATATCGACGCAATGACCTCCGGGGTTTCGGTAATGCAATATGCACCCAGCAGCAAAGCGGCTGCTGAAATAGAAAACCTCTGTGATGAGATCACCCTTCAGGAGACCAAAGAAGAACCCCAAACGCAGGAACCGTATCAGTATACAGAACAACATGATGTTCACGGTGATAAGCCTGCTTGGTAGATCTATCCGGCGGTCCGCCTGAGGCGGATCGAAGGATTTGAACCGAGGCACCAACAAAGATATTGGTCCAAAAGACATTTTTGAGATGGGTTCTTGTTATTCGTCCACAAGGAGCTGTAGCATGGCCAAAATTAAAAGAAGAAGACTCAAGTGGGACGCATCCAGTTCTTCTCAGGTCGTTGGATATAAACTGTACTGGTCTGAAAACGGTGCGTTAAATTATGATTCCCAATGGGTGATGCTGGGAAATATTACTGAAATTGTTTTACCCGATGATGTCAAATCTTTCACACCTCAAGGCGGCCCGATTGAATTTGGTGTCACCGCTGTAGATGAGCTGGGCAATGAATCTGACATGATTACCCTGACGGCACCCTATCAGTTCAACGTGCCAAAAGCGCCGGATGATCTCTATCTGCAAAAGTTAGAGGATTTTTGTATCACCAACGATCGGGATGATAAAGTGGATTTTTACATAACCGACCTCGAGGATGATGATTCCGATGAGACGGAGCTGATTCAGCTGGTTGAAGCGGTTGACGCCATCAAGCGTGGGAAATCCAGACAACCTCAAAATGATTTTGAAACGGCTGATAAGATTCGCAGGGCCGCCGGAAAGGTTTAAATTCGAATCACTGTATGAAACATAATGATGGCGCTGTTTGTTTTAGCGCCGGGATGTGATTTCAACGATACAATAGAAATCAAACGGGAAGGGATCGACAAGATTCTAGCGGGTTATCGCGCTTATTTGGGGATCTGATACGTTCCGTCCAGGCGCTTCAGCATTTCATCATACCGCCGGTCCAGCTCGGAAAGCGCATCTTGATATTCCTGCGGATTCATCTCGCCTGCCTTGAAACGGGCTTCAAGCATACCCCGCTCGTCATCGTACCATCTGTCCGGGTCAAAATTATACGTCATTTGCTAATTTCAACTCTGATTGAATTTCAATGGCAAAACCATCGCTTAAACCCTAAAAAGCTTTCAGACCGCCGCAAAATTTTTAATCTTTTTCTTGCGACACTTTTATACTGGCATCTTTCGGCAATGCCAGCCCGGATGCCACCTCGATTGCTTTGATAATACCTGAAGGCACGGGACACGCGGCATGCTTGCAGTGCTTTGCTGCCATGCGCAGCGTTTTGGGGCCCTCCCCACCAAAAGAGATTTCTTCCATCGGATTGACAACCTTTAATTCGTCGGCTAATTTTTGGATGCCTTCACATCGCGTGTTAATTTCCAGGTTGACCATCCCGGACTGATCTTCCGATGTGGCCCGGATTTCTGTGATCATACCGCATATTCCGGACACGACGTTTACGATACCTCTCATAATAGCCACTTAAACCTTTCGATAAGCGATTTCGATCCTACCAGCTGTTACCTAAAATATAAAGAACCAGACCTATGCGAGTTAGTAATTTGTGAGCATCATGATCGTATTAATTTTATTTTTGAGCACTTCAATATTTTGGCCATCGTGCAATTTTATGCGGATAATTGGCTCCTGAAGGGACCCTTTAAATCGATTTAAATCCAGGGTAATGATCTGGTCGGTTTTAAATTGAGACCCGCGCATATGGATATTGGCGATATCCTTTTTTTTGACGACAATTTCGCCATAAGACGTCTTGATGGGAAAAGGATTGGTTAAAACTTTGCCATTTACCAGGTTACCATCTTTGAAAACGATTACGTCAAAGATCGCGGGTACAGCCATATTAACCTCCCATGTTATTGGTTCCTCGGTCCTTGTTCAAAAGTGATAGGCGGCTCGAACCGTTCCCACATAGTGATTGAACTCAGAGACATCGCCGGTTCCCCATACGCGCTTGCCGTCGAGGCCGACACTGATGCGATGCGTCACAAAAACATCGCATCCGAGTCCGATATTGTAACCAAAGTCCGATTCGTCTGAATTACCGTTATTCGTATCGATTTCTGTTATCATATAGCCCCCGCCGATCCTTACGTACGGAAATATCCTGTCTTCCCAAAGGGAAGGGGAAATCACCTTGAGGTCAAGCATTACCGTCCAGATGCTGATATTGAAATCCTTGTTGTTCACCTCACCATCGAAATCGGCGTACCAGTTAAAGTTGCCCTCAACAGCCAGGTGCTTGAGCCACCAGTAACCGCCAAAAATATTAACTCCCCATGAATCGTCAATGTTGGAATTGCCGGGGATTTTTCTCAGGTCGCCGTCATCGAAGTCTTCGCCAACGTAGCTCAAACCGGCTCCGGCAAAGAACCTGCCGTGCTTATCTTCTGCCTGCGAGATGAACGTGAATGATAAAATACCGGTTATTATGGTGATGTAAATGAAAATCGTGCGCATCTCAACCTCCTGATTAGCATTGCAGAATAGAAGCTATCTCAAAAATAGTAGATCACGTTCAAGGGCGCGACGCAAACCGATTCAAAAACGGAGCATACACGTTAGTATTCGAGTATTTTGAATCGGTTTGCAACAAAGCCCTTGGGCGTTAGATACATTTTTGAGATAGCTTCTAACATCTACCAAAGAACCCATTTAGGAGTCAAGAATTTAGAAGGCCTCGCTCTTGCTCAAAAGAAAAAAGGCAGAGTTAAGAATTTACTCTGCCTAAAATCCCGGGACTTCTGCAAGATGCCGTTATTTTTACCGGTGCTGCCATCCGGTTAAGGTTGAACAAACCAGTAGAAAAGATGCACGCACATCTGAGAAAGCATTTATAAACCCATCATTGAACGTTGCTCATTTTTGGGTATTATTTATTCTCCAATTTCGATATCTTCAATATCGGGTAATTCAATTTCTCTAGATGCTGCCACCAGACAAACGATGGCTGCAAATATGCAATAGACAGCAGCTATGACTGCAATAATGAGTAATATTTTAATAATCGTCAATCCCCCCTTTAGACAATCTTGAAAAAAATGCGGACCGGACAATTAATTTATTTAAAACTTCGATTTTTCTCGCCCATCTAAATCTATGCGGGTACCAAAACCGGCTTGTTTATCAAAACCCGTGTTCCACAGGTTGTTCTCTGCCCAAACCTTGAGCGTTAATCCGTGTTTTTAGCAATCCCTCTATCGGATTCACCAGTTTTAAGCCTTTCGTCTTCAAAATGGATAAACCGACTTTATAATGCCCTTTAAATGGTTCATGATTCTGTTTGGCAATATGATTTATTTCCGCTCTGACATATTTGACCATCTTGGTTTTGTCAGCCGTCCAATATTTCATGTCCAGAACTGAGCCGACATCCAGAATTTTCAAGACTGATGAATTTTCGCTGACAAAAAAACATCCCTGATTGTCGTCGATCTGCCTTAGTTTAAACTGGTATCCAAGATCGTCCCTGCTTATTTTTATTTCAGCTCTCAGGTGGCCATCGGTTTTTCTTAAGTGTTGATATTTGTTCTCGACCGGATTGCTCGCAACAATATGTTGAACCATTTTTCTCCTTTCCGCTTGACCTATTTTAAGAATTTTGAAATTTTTAAGTTTCGCAAATTCACGCTTGACCATTTGCTAATCCTGACCCAACCCGCTCTTCTCTCTTCCTGAAGCCGGCGCTCTGAGCTTGTCCGTTTTTCCGGCTCACGGTAACGGTAAAAAAACCGGCCCCGCTTTAATATTTTGCGCCTGTCTTTTCCCGAACGCCTGTCTATAAATGCGCGTTTCATTTTTCAGACTTACTCTCGGGTTAGATTTTTACGTTCTATCGCCCTTTGATCCTGATCCCGTCTGCGGTCGAATCCGCTCCGGCGATCAACCCCTTTTCTGCGGTCACGGCCCTTTCTTCTTTCAGATGTTTGGTCCCGTGTAACTTTACGGTGCCGTTTCGGGCCCTGACCATTTATTTCCCGGCTGGGTTCGTTCATTATAGTTGTTCCCGGCGAAAGTGAGACACTCGTCAAAGCAAATTTGCTTCGGGCTTCTAATAACCTGATAATAAAATCGCAATTTAAAAGTGATAGCCGGCGGGCATCGGGGCAGACATTAGGTTAGTTTAAATAAATTCCTCGGGGAGCGAATTTGGATCCAGATTGGAAACGCAAAAGATTGTTCATCGCTCTGCCTAAAATGAATTGCAATATCCATGCAAAATATGAAGGCAAAACTAAAATTATAAAATATATGCATAATTACAGTATTTTACCTTAACTATGATTAAATTTGTGCCCGCTGGTTGTGAAAAAAAATAGCCAAACGATGGGTAACTGTTTACCCATAAATAAATTACTTGATTTTGAAAGGAAAAAATATTTATAATTTTAATGATAACTAAGGGTCTGTCTTAATTTAAGGCAGGTTTCATTCTGAAGGAAAGATCCATTCGTCTGGGTGGCATCCTGCAGTATGGGACTATGGCAATTACAGCAACAAAGGGGGTGTCACTGTGGCAAATGGTGTTGTGAAATGGTTTAATGATCGTAAGGGTTATGGCTTTATCGAGCAAGAAGATGGTCCGGATGTTTTCGTACATCACTCCGGAATCGATTCAGCTGGATTCAGGTCTCTCAATGAAGGCGATCAGGTAACGTTTGACATAGAAGAGGGACCGAAAGGCGCGCATGCTGTAAATGTGAAAGCTGTTTAACAATTGAATTAAACCTGAAAAAGGGCAATTCTTCATTATTTGAAGGGTTGCCTTTTTTTTAAAAATTTGACACATGATTATCTTTATTTTATATTGCCCCCCAAGAATATTCACTCCGCTTCACTGATCTGCAATTACCGGAAAAGGAGAAACCTCATGAATATGAATGCGGATGCGAACCGTATATTCCTCGAAGATGTTGGTGAAATCGTGATGTCGCGTGGGGGCAAGGACATATGGCTTGTGAAGGCAATCACCCAGCACGAAGCCTTCCGGGACAGATGCCTGCCGGAGAAGATCTATGTGGTTGATTTTCCCGGCAGAGGACTTGGCGAGGAATTTCTGCTCAGGCGACAGGCCTGCGGACCTGAAAAATTCCTGATGATAAAAGAGGTGGGTCACGACATGATTCGCCTTTTTGAACGGATGTTCGACGGCAAGGTAGCGCAGTTTGTCATTCTCTGGGGCGGGCGCCCGCTTGACCTGCTGGACGCCAATCCGCCCCTCCAGCGGTCCGGGCTTCTTGACACCACCTATATAAAGCTCACCCGGGTTGAGGACGACACGGGTTTTCGCGGTTGGAACATCGTGGAGAGCTCGTTTGTGGGTGAATGGTGGTCGGACGACACCTGGATTATCATGGAAGAATGTATCGCTTCGGGCCAAACACTAAACTATTTCGTTGAGGAGGCATTAGGGCATCATCGGCCCCGGAAGATATTCCTTTTTCCGGTTTGCGCCAGTCTCGAGGGTCTTGAGGGAATCTGCTCGATATGCAACGATCACGGCGTCGAACTTATTCCGGTTTTCAACGGGGCGCTCATTGAAGTGGCTGAAAAAGGGGTGTCACTGCCTTTCACCGACCTGGGCCTTCAACCCCGCACCATCACTACCCGGCACTTCTACCAGGATCTGCACGACCGCTATCAGGGGACGCCGCTATGCTGGGTGGGTGACATCGGCGACTCGATTTACAAACCCGAAGAACATGTGATGGAGACGCTCGGCGATATGCTGGCGGTGGGGATGGACTTTGAGCGCGAAGACTTCTCGCTTTGGAGCCCGAGCGTGCGTTCAGAGCAATTCCTCTCCCGGCTTCAGGACTCACACCCGGATGTCTTCCGACAGGTGGGGCGCTACCTCAGCCCCTGATGATTGGGCGACAGCCGCTCCATCAGGGTTTAATTTTTATCTATATAATTGGCCGTATGCCTTAATTTTAGGCACTGCAATAGGGTTACCCGCCTTTTTCCTCTCTGCGATAGGGTTTCAGCAGACCCGCAGGAACCGCTGCCCGTCTGGAGACACTGATCAGTGCGACGATCGTTAAAAGATAGGGAATCATCAGGAAAATATGAAAGGGAATGACCAGCCCCACGCTCTGCAGCCGGAGCTGCAGTCCATCCAGGAAACCGAAGATAAGGGCTCCGATAGTGCCTTTGAGCGGGTCCCAGTTTCCAAAAATGACCATGGCAATCGCAACCCATCCGCGACCACCGATCACCTCGATGAGAAACATGTTCTGATGGGCCAGGGTAAGAAAGGCCCCGCCGATCCCCATGAGGGCCCCGCCGGCAACCAGGCACAGGGTGCGGGTTAAAGTCACATTTACCCCCACGGTGTCGGCGACCACCGGATTTTCGCCGACCGTTCGGATCTTCAATCCGATTTTTGTTTTGTAGAGCAGAATCGACATGGCCGGTACCAGCAGCCAGGCGATATAGGTCAGTGAATATTGGGTGAAAAGGCCCGGGCCGATCACCGGAATTCTGGAAAGCACAGGCAGCGCCACCTGCTGAAACGGCTCGATAATCGGAGGCACGGTGGGGGCGCCAAAATGCAACCGATAGATGAACATGGCCAGGCCGCTTGCAAACAGCGTAATGCCCAGCCCCGAAACATGCTGACTCAATCCCAGGTTCACGGAAAGCAATGCCATGAGCAGCCCTAAAAGCATGCCCACGCAGGCTGCGGCGAACACGCCAAACCAGATGGAGCCCGTGGAAAAAGTGAACAGAAACCCGGTCATGGCGCCCATCAGCATGATGCCTTCGATCCCCAGATTCAGTACACCGGCGCGTTCTGATAGAATTTCTCCCAGGGTTGCAAATATGATCGGGGTGGCCATTCGCATGGTTGCCCCCATGAGTCCTGAGATAAATGCGATATCTAAAATTTCACCCATTATTTGCGCATCACCCTGATTTTATATTCCGTAAAAAGCAGAAAAATAAGCATAACCATCAATGCCATTCCCTGGATAACTTCGGCGATATAGGTGGGAACGCCGGTCATGCGGCTCATGGTGTGGGCGCCCACAATAATCACACTGAAAAAGAGTGAGGAAAAAAGCACCCCCACCGGATGAAGGTTTCCCAGCATGGCGATCACTATCCCTGAATATCCGTATCCGGGAGAGATATCCATGATCAGCCGGTACTGAAGTGCACACAGTTCGCCTACCCCCGCCAGACCCGCAAGGCCGCCGGATATCAGTGCCGTCCACAGGATTACGGAGGTGGTATTAATTCCACCGAAATGGGCCGCCCGGATGTTTATACCGACTGCCTTTGACTGGTACCCGAAGATGGTCTTTTTGTTAATGAACCATATGATCAATACAGCCGCAAAGGAGATAATGATACCCATATGAAAGCGCGACCGCGCCATCAGGATGGGATAGCGGGCGGCCTCGATGATTGCCGCGGATCGCGGCCAGCTGGAGCCGGGTTGTTGGAGCGGGCCGAAAAGCAGAGCCCCCATGATGTGGATCATCACATAGTTTAAAAGCAGGGTGGAAACCACATCATCTACTTTGAGCTTTGTTTTCAGAAGTGCCGGAATCGAAGCCCAGATGCCCCCCCCCAGGAACCCCGCGATAATGATCGTCGGCAATACCATCACTGCCGGGAAGCTACCCATGTGAACACCAAAAACCGTGGCGGTCAGTGCGCCGGCAAGGAGCTGACCCTCGGCGCCGATATTCCAGAATTTGGCCCTGAAGGCAAACGCCACCGCCAGGCCTGTCAATAACAGGGGGCTGGCTTTTACAAAGGTTTCTAAAAGGTTGTAGCGGGTTCCCAGCGCGCCGTAAAACAGATAAAAATAAGACTTCCAGAGATGCCCGCCGGCCAATAGAATCGGAATGGCAGAAAGAATCAACGTCACGAGAATGGCCGCAATCGGAATAACAATTTTTGCCCAACCCGGCAACGGTTCACGTTTTATGATTCGAAATCGGATCACGCTTTTACTCCGCTCATCCAAAGGCCGATCTGTTCGCGTGAAGCCGTCGCCCCCGGGGATTCTCCCATGATTTCTCCTTCAAACAACACGACGATACGGTCGCTCAGCGCAAATATTTCATCCAGATCTTCTGAAAGCAGAAGGATACCCGCGCCTCTTTCCCTTTCCTGCAGAATTCTCTGGTGGATATACTCCATGGCACCCACATCGAGGCCGCGTGTGGGCTGCGAAGCGATGATCAGCGACGGTTCTCCGGCCAGCTCCCTGGCCAGCATAACCTTTTGCAGGTTGCCGCCGGAGAGACTTTTGGTGACCGCATCGCGGCCGGCGGTTTTGATGCCGTATCTTTTTATAAGATCGTCACAGTACTGATGAATTTTTTGCGATTTCATCAGTCCGTACCGATGGAAATCAGCCGAAGAATGTTTTTCTAAAATGAGGTTCTCCTCAACGGAAAGATCCATCAGCAGCCCGGTGTCGATGCGGTCCTCCGGTATTCTTCCCATATTTGATTTAATTGACGCTGTCGGACTTCCAAATTTAAGGGGTTTGTCGTTTATTTGAATTTTACCGTCTGTCGGAGGGCGCATTCCGAAAAGCACCTCGCAGAATTCTTTCTGGCCGTTTCCGGAAATTCCGGCCATTCCCAGAATTTCATTCTGCCGCACGATCAAATCAAGATTCTTTAAGGCCGCAAGTTTCTTGTCATTTAAGGCATTGAGGTTTTTGATTTTAAGAACGGGCTCACCGGGAGGGAGTTCTTTCTTTTCGATGTTCTCCAGAAGCTCCCGGCCCACCATCAGATTGGCCAATTCTCTGGCATTGGTTTCGGCGGTCCGGTGTTCCGCCACCACCTGGCCGTTTCGCAAAACCACGATGCGGTCTGAAATGTCCATGACTTCATTTAACTTGTGGGATATAAAAACAACCGATCGGCCCTCTTTGACAAGCGACCTCAGGGTTTTAAACAGGTCTGCGGTTTCAGCGGGGGCGAGCACCGCCGTGGGCTCGTCCATGATGAGAATGTCCACCTCTCTATACAAGGCTTTAAGAATTTCAACTTTTTGCTGCTCGCCCACCGACAGAGTCCACACCCGAGCTTCGGGATCGATCTGAAGACCGAAACGTTCCTGCAGCTCAAGAAGCCCCTTTCGGGCTGTTTTAAGGTCCAGAAAAATACCTTTGCCCGAATCCGTACCCACAATGATATTTTCCAGCACGGTTTGAGAGGGAACCAGGGCAAAGTGCTGATGAATCATGCCGACGCCGCGGGAAATCGCGTTTTTGGGAGAGGAAAGGTCGGCTTTTTCACCTTTTATAAATATTTCTCCCGCATCACAGGTGTAGTAGCCAAAAAGGATATTCATCATCGTCGTCTTGCCCGCTCCATTTTCACCCAGCAGCGCACAAATTTCCCCTGCATAAAGATCGAAAGAAACATCCTTATTGGCCGTAACGTCTAAAAAACGTTTCGTAATGGAAGACATCCTTACGACCGGCTGGTCATTGTTTACCATCCATAACCTCGGGGTGGTGGTTTTTAAAAGAGGCTAAAAACAAATCAGGCAATTTTTTGAGACAGCTGCTATCCTGGATATTTGACGAGATCGAGACGCTCATTTACAAGACACTCAGGGGTGCAGCTGTACTTAGTGTACCAGCAAGCCCC
>Ga0255054_10001614_pt1 | contig 13197 bp, 13 predicted proteins | sample JV7_2_23_MG_FD_188634 | JGI IMG/M metagenome (GOLD analysis project Ga0255054, IMG submission 188634) | Seawater microbial communities from Jervis Inlet, British Columbia, Canada - JV7_2_23 | ecosystem: Environmental > Aquatic > Marine > Inlet | place: Canada: British Columbia | collected...
CTGGTCAATGGGCTCGGAGCCGGCAGTGTCGGTGAGAAGCGTCAGTTCCTCGAGGCTTCGAGCTGCATCGTCGGTAGTGATGCCGGGAAGCTCGACTCCGACCAGAAAGGCCCTCTGGATGGGGATCTCGAGGTCGGTGACAGTCGCAGTGAGACGTCTCCGGCGGCGGGATGCGTGATCTTGAGTCATGGAGAAAGCGGGTAGCTCGGCGACGAAGTTTCGCCGGTGAGGCGGACCGGTGCGGAGTAATTATCGATACTCAGAGGTACTGGCCTTCGTCTCCCACATGCTCCAGCTCTTCTTCGGCGATGATCTGGGACTCCCGGACTGAGATGACGGGCTGGCCGGTCGGCGGCCAGATGAATCGCCATGCACCGGTGGGCACGGCCCAGAATCGCTGGCCGGTTTGGACGTCGATGAGGGCCAGGGCGTCGTTTCCGTCTTTGGTGCCTATAGGCACCAGTAGACCCGACTTGGTGGTCGACTCGTCGGGAGCGTGGCCAACACGCCACCCGCCCATGACTTTGTACCCATTGTCATGAATTATCGGGATGTCGGAGGGCGTCATTCGTGCTCCAATTGTCGCATGACAGCCGGTCAACGGCGATTTGCGACGGGTTGTTGTCGTTATTGTGAGGTTCATGGCGGACAAGACAAGTTTTTCCGAAGCCCTCGAGTATCACGAGAAGCCGACTCCCGGAAAGATCGCGATTCGATCTACGAAGCCGACGGCAACCCAGGCCGACCTGACTCTTGCCTACACCCCTGGCGTGGCCGAGCCCTGTCTGGTCATCGCCGATGACGCCGATCAGGCGTTCCGATACACCAATCGCGGCAATCTCGTGGCAGTCGTCTCCAACGGAACTGCCGTTCTCGGGCTGGGCAACATTGGGCCGCTCGCGAGCAAGCCGGTCATGGAGGGCAAAGCGGTTCTGTTCAAGAGGTTCGCCGACATCGACGTGTTCGATCTAGAAATCGATGCCTCCGACCCCGAGGATGTCATCCGGTTTTGCGAGCTGCTCGCTCCCACCGTCGGTGGGATCAACCTCGAGGACATCAAGGCGCCCGAGTGCTTCTACATCGAAGACACGCTGCGATCCCGCCTCGACGTACCCGTGTTCCACGACGACCAGCACGGCACGGCGATAATCGGCGGTGCCGCCTTCCTCAATGCCATCGAGTTGACCGGTCGCGACATCAAGAAAACGAAGATCGTCTTCGCCGGAGCTGGTGCAGCAGGAATTGCCTCGGCCCGCTTCTTCATCCAGCTCGGCATGCTCCCCGAAAACGTTCTCATGGTCGATTCCAGGGGCGTGATCCACACCGAACGAGACGATCTCAATGAGATCAAGAAAGAGTTTGCTGTCAAGACCGACGCTCGCACTCTCGAGGACGCCATGGATGGTGCCGATGCCTTTGTCGGAGTGTCGGTCGCCGGGACTGTCACCAAAGAGATGGTCATGTCGATGGCTCCGAGCCCGATCGTGTTCGCGCTGGCAAACCCCGATCCGGAGATCTCCTACCCCGACGCCAAAGCGGCGCGTAATGACGTGATCATGGCTACCGGTCGCAGCGATTATCCGAACCAGGTCAACAATGTTCTCGGATTCCCGTTCATCTTCAGAGGTGCCCTCGATGTGCGGGCGAAGGCGGTGTCCGAGAAGATGAAGATCGCAGCCGCTCACGCCCTTGCCGATCTGGCACGTCAGCCTGTACCCGACGCGGTGCTCCGGGCCTATGACATGGAGCGCCTCCAGTTCGGTCCGGAGTACCTGATCCCCAAGCCATTCGACGCACGGGTGCTCTGGAAAGTGGCGCCGGCAGTTGCCAGGGCTGCGATGGAAGAGGGGCTCGCTCGCTTACCCATTGACGACTTCGATGAGTACATCAACCAGCTGCAGACCAGGTTCCGGGCGTCTCATGCACTCATCAACGCGATTACCGCGAAGGCTGCCGCCCAGCCCAAGAAGGTCGTTTTTCCCCACGCAGGCGACCTTCGAATTATACGAGCCGCCCGCCGGGTCACCGATGACGGAATTGCGAGCCCGACCCTTCTTGGCGGCAAGGCGGAGATCGAGTCGCTGGCAGCGGATTCGGGGATCCCTCTCGACGGCATGACCGTGATCGACCCGTCCCTCGAGAACGAGGAGCGAGGTCGCTACGCCACGGTGCTAGAGGAATTGCGACGGCATAAAGGCCTCTCGCTTCATGATGCCGATCGATTGCTTTCCGACCCCAACATGTACGGCTGCCTCATGGTTCGCGAAGGTGCTGCCGACGCATTGCTGGGAGGGTTGACCACTTACTACCCCGAGACGATCCGTCCCGCTCTTCAGGTCCTCAACGTTGAGGCGGGCCGCTCCATAGTCAGCTCGCTGTATCTGGTCGTAGTCAAGGGCACGCCATTTTTCCTGACGGACTGTGCGGTCAACATCGAGCCGACATCGGAACAGCTGGCGGAAATAGCGGTGGCTGCCACCGTTGCCGCCGAGACCGACTTCGATCGCGACCCGCGGGTCGCCTTCATCAGCTATTCGGACTTCGGCTCCGCCGGCGGCGCCGAGCCGGCCCGGGTACGACGAGCGGTGGAGCTGTTCCGTCAGGCCCGGCCCGACGTCCCGGTTGATGGCGAAATGCAGGCCGACACCGCTGTGGTGCCCGAATTACTCCATGCAAGACGGCCCGACGGCCCGTTGACCAGGGCGGCCAATGTTCTCGTGTTCCCGAATCTGACTGCCGCCAACGCGGCATACAAGCTGTTGAACCGGCTCGGAGACGCCGAGGTGATCGGTCCCATCCTGAGCGGACTGTCCAAGACGGTTCACGTTCTCCAGCGCGACGCCTCGGTGAACGATGTGGTCAACCTGACTGCCATCGCGGTGGCTGAGGCACAACGACGGGAGCGAGCGGCCGGCTAGACCACCGAGTAGAGCTCCCAGGTGCCTTCGATGCCCTTCAGAGTGTGCGGGCCGCGGTCATCGAAGCTGAGCTCCGATCCGACCACCAGATCACGCACTGTGCTGGATACGAGTATCTCACCGGCACCGGCCATGTCCATGATGCGCGATGCCAGATGAACCGCAATGCCACCAATATCGCTATCCCGTATCTCGATCTCACCGGTGTGGATCCCGATCCGAATCTGGAGGTCGGCTCTGGCGAGCTCGTCCTGGAGGATGCTCGCACTTCGAATCGCCCGCCCCGGTCCGTCGAAAGTAGCGAGAATCCCGTCGCCGGTTGTCTTGACCAGATGACCGGCATTGCCTTCGATTAGGTCTCTGGCGGTGTCGTCGTGAAGTTCTATCAGGACATGCCAGCGCCGATCACCCAACTTCTCCGCTTTCTTGGTTGAATCGACGATGTCGGTGAAGACAAGGGTTGCGAGCTGACGTTTTCGGGGAGCCTCCCGGCGCACCCCGGTGACGAACTCCTCGATCGCATCGAGTGTGAGCTCTGGGTGGTCCCAGTACGGCGCAACGTCCGCGCCGGGTAGCTCAACCAGCGTTGCTCCCTCGATGCGGTCCGCCATGTATTGCCCGTAGGCAAGCGGCGAGATCTCACTGTCGGTTCGATGGATCACCAACGTCGGCACCGTTACCGATGACAGGAGGAAGCGAGCGTCGAGGTCCCGCTCCGCTGCCTGGGACCTGGCGACAGCCGCAGGACTCGATATCGCCCGCTGCAGTTTGGCGTACCAACTCTTGAACCGCTCGTCGCCGGCCCGACTGGGGAAGGCGATGTCGAGCATTGCCCCAGTTCCCCAACCCTCCCGCCACTCGTCCGCCATCTCGTCCCACACTTCGGCCGGCACTCCCATCGGAAAGTCGTCGTCTGCCAGATTGCGGACAGTGGTTTGGTAAAGGACGAGCGCCTTGACTCGCTCTGGCCGGGTTGTAGCGAACAGCAGACCTACAGGTCCTGCGGAAGCCGCGGCCACGATGGCGGCCTGATCGGACCCAACTGCGTCCATCACACATTCGATCTCGTCGGCAAAGGATTCCAACGGTGGAAACGCGTCGGAAGGAATCGGATCCGAGGCTCCGCTGCCGCGTCGGTCAAAGCGGATGACCCGTGCATACGTGCCCATCTGTTGATAGAAGAGCCGAACCCCGGGGTCCTCCCACTCGGCATCGAAGGCACCCCAGAAGCCCGTGGTCAGGACGATGTCAACAGGTCCGTCGCCGATTACCTGATATGCGATCCGCTCGTCGCCCAGGTGGGCGTACCCGTGGGTTGGTTCCATCGAGACACAGGCTAGAGATCTCGCCAGGGACCCGTCACTCGACCTTCCAGTAGACCTCGTAGTGAACATTGCCGTGCTCGGCGCGGTGGTCGATTGTGAAGCCGAATTGGTGGAGCATTTGACAGACGCCGAGAGTCTCGGGGAACTCCGGGACCTCGTCGTTCCACCTGGGGAGGCCGATCATGGCCGGGTTCCCACAGAGGAAGACGTGGGTGTTCTTCGGGTCGAGAAGGGCTCCGAGCTCTTCCTCAACGCCCCCGGAAGCAACCAGGTCCTGGATGTAGACCTTGTTGCCTTCGTTTTCGGGCTCTCTTGTGGTGAGGATCACGTACTTGTAATTGGGCCACTTGCTTTGGACCACTTCATGCTCCCGCAGATAGCCGAGGTCGTTCCGGTATCTCACGGTCACAACCGAGAGGATCTTCCCCTGGTGTCCTCGCCGGAGGAGCTCAGCAGTCATCGCGTTGTGAGGTGCCTCTCCGGTCCCGGTGCCCAGAAACACGACGTTGTCTGTGGGCTTCACGCCATCGAGCGTGTATTGGCCGGTGTACTTCCGACCCACGAAGATGCGGTCACCGACCTCCTTCAGGAAGAGCCTCGGTGTCAGTGCCGGGATCTCCTCTTCGTCGGGCTGGACTTTGACGATGTAGAACTCGACCTCATCGGGATGAGCCTCGACGAGGTTGTCGTCCCCGTCGACGATCGAACTGGAAACAGAGTAGGAGCGACGGGCCAGTTTCTTTCCTTGACCTTCCTTCAGGTCGTCCATCACCGCGTCGGCTCTCGGTTCCCAAAAGCCAAGGGCCAGGCTGGTGTACTGACCTGCGTCAAAAGGCTGCGGTGGCTCATCTGGCTTGACCTTGATGATCCACAGTTCATCGTTGTGTGCTCTGATGTCGGTGAGCGTGGCGTTGTAGTACTGATCACGGAGCTGTTCGTATTGATCCTCCTCGGATTCAGGGGTGTAGAACACAAAGAGACTCGAAACGATGTCCTCGGCGGTGGCAATCTGGTCGGGCTCCCAGGCGGCCGTTCTTCGCACCGAGAGCGTGTTGGACAGGACGTGGATGCTTTCGACGCCTTCGATAGCGTCGAACAGTCTCGTTGCAAGTACGGAAGGCGGATCTGGCGTGTCCTCGGGGGAATGGTCGAAGCTCACCCCGTCCTGCCCGGTCAGTGATCGGTCGGTGTCGACCAGGAGGACAGAGCCGATCGGAGTCGAGCTGACCTCGATGACCTGGCCCATGTCGTCAAGCCCCTTTACCGAAGATTCGATCCATTCGCGATCCCAACTCTCGCATTCCCGAAGCAAGGATAAAGGTGTCCCGGCGTCCGTCGACCACGGTTCTCGATCCTGCGGCCGAAATGGTGTGGATCCCGTCTTTGTACTTGCCTGATGGGGAAGGCGTGATCGTTGCCACGACCACCTCGCTGAACCGCTGCGGTGTCAGCTCATCAATCCTTGTGATCGTCACACCGCCCCCGTAGGAGGAGGATCCGTCTTGGGCAGGCCGGTACAGGTCTCCCTCGTATGCGAAGGGGGTACCGGCCGGTCGACTGGAGCGGATGTCTGTCTTGACGGGATTAAGCCAGTGGGGCTCCCATGGTCCCTCCAGGTTGGGTGCGTGATAAACGTGGAGCTTGGTGTTCGAGTCCCTGCCACGGAGTGAGCAGAAAAGCCACCAGCGATCCTGATGTTGGAAGACCGTTGGGTCGAGCGCCTCGACGTCGTCGAGAAGAGACCCGACCAGCTCCCACTCGTCCGGAAACCTGGTTGCCCTGTACAGGCCTACCCGCCCGGTCTGGTAGGCCTCTGGCACACAGTAGATCGTGTCATCCAGGGTGAATGTGTACGGGTAGGAGGCGTGGACACCGATGTCGAGCACCTGGCGAGGAGTTTCGTCACCGTCGACGTTGAGTGCAGATATGACTCCTCTGTGCTCCTTGTGGTCGTAATCCTCCGCCAGGACGATCAGGCCTCTATCGGTGTCAATCCCAAACGGGTCGGCGAGATATCGTGTCCGACCTTGCTCGGCCACCCACTTGATAGGTGGCAGGTCTCCACTGAGGAAGCTCTCGATCGGTACGTCGGCCACGCCAACTGTCCACTTCGCCGCTTTGGTCAGGCCACGCCATTGACTGGTGATGAAGTCCCTGGCTTGCCTCATGAGGAAGGTCAGGGTCTGCCGGTTGGTCGGCGACCGCTTGACCGGCGCGTCGGTTGACGACGGTTGAGCCGTCACGGTCTGCGTGTCCCCAGCCTGGATCTGCCGAACGACGAGTGACGGCCAATCCGAAGAACCGAAGAAGATGTCATCTCGGGTGCGCCGATAGGAGTGTGGCGTCGCTCTGAATTGGCCTCGATACAGGACGACACCGGCGTCGAGACGGTCGGTGAGACGCTGCAGGATGGCCCCCACGACGCTCTCTTTGTCCATGAGCTCCCAGAAACCGGGAGGTTGGCCTCGATAGTGACGCTCATCGCCGTGGTGGAACGACCAAACGCCATAGGTTGCGCTTACGAGGATCTCGCCTTTGATGATTCCGAAGCCGAATCGAAGGATCAGATCCAACTGATGAGATCTGATTGCCGCGAGATCCTCGTCGCTGAAGCGTTCGCCGTACTTACCTTCCGGAATCGTTCGACACCGGATATCGGGGACAGCCCCGAGCTCGTTCTTAAGGTCGACGGCCCGGGACGCGGCGGACCGTCGCTCCACGTAGCCCTTGTTGAACAGTGTCCAAAAGAGGTGCGGCAGGTCTGCCAATCGGGCGTATCTGCTCTGAGCATTTCGGGCCTGGCCATCCCTGATGATCAGGAGAGCGATCTCCACTCCGGAGACGTCCGCGAGTTTTCGGATCGCATCGGCTTGCCAGGCGGGAAACACCCGACCGTTGCACATGATCCCCACTCGCAACGGATTGGACGCGTGTGAGCTCTCAGGCATTGGTCGAGAAGATACCGGGTCTCCCGGCCAGGAACGCTCGCGGGCGACTAGGTGTATTGATCACCCAGGTTGTTGACGTCATGAGTTGAGCCTCCCGTGGTTGTGTGGGTTTTGCAAGACCTACACGCCGAAGGAGGCTCGTTGTGCACGCTAACGCTCGTCTTACCCCCGAAGGTCGTCGGATACTGGTGGAACGGATTGCTTCTGGCAGGCCGGCGGCTCATGTGGCTGCGGAAATGGGTGTGTCGCGGACTACGGCCTACCGCTGGTGGAACCGCTACCAGTCTGAAGGCATGGCCGGCTTGTATGACCGGTCGTCACGTCCTCATTGCTGTCCGCATCGCACTCCGGTCGAGGTCGAGGACCGGATCGTGGAGTTGCGGACTTCACGCAAGCTCGGCCCTGCCCGGATCGGGTTGATCCTTGAGATGCCAGCATCGACGGTGTGGCGGGTGCTGACTCGACATGGTCTGAACCGTCTCCGGTGGATGGACCGGCCTACGGGGAGGGTGATCCGCCGCTATGAGAAGGACTCTCCCGGACAGCTGATCCATATTGATATCAAGAAACTGGGTCGGATCCCTGATGGAGGGGGATGGAGAGCCCTCGGCAGGGAACAGGGCAGAAGAAACAGTGGGTCCTATCGACGTTACGACGGCACTGGCACCAGGCGACACTCCCTGGGCTACGACTACATCCACGCTGCAGTCGACGACCACAGCAGGCTCGCCTATGTCGAAGTCCTCGACAACGAAAAGGCCACTACAGCAGTCGGGTTCACCCAACGGGCCACCGCCTGGTTCGCAGGCCACGGCATCATTGTCGAAGCGGTAATGACCGACAACGGCTCCTGCTACCGCAGTCACCTCTACCGAGACACACTCGACGCCAACGGAATCCACCATGTCCGTATCCCACCCCGAAGACCCCAACTCAACGGCAAAGTCGAACGGTTCAACCGCACCATGCTCGATGAATGGGCCTACGTCCGGGTCTACACCTCAGAAAACGAAAGAACCGATGCTCTTGCCGAATGGATCCACATCTACAACCATCACCGCAACCACACAGCTATCAGCGGCCCACCCATCAGCCGCGTAACCAACCCTCCGGATCAATACAACTAGGCCAGTACTTCTTCGGGAACCGGTTCCTCCTTGGGAACCAGGCTTCTCACGGCCAGCCCGAGGAAGATGAAGACGACTCCGATCCCAATTGCCATCGCAGCGATGCCAAAGGCAACCACCGAGGTGAATAGCGAGGCCTGGAGGAATGACGACGTCATCGCCGTCTGGCGGAGGGGGTCGTCACGATCCAATTCCGCGTATGTCTTGCCGCCGGTCGCATCTAGCGTGTGGGTGTTGATGATGTCGGCCTGGCAGAAAGCTGTGGCCGGTCCGTTGACAGCTCGGTCAGGAAGACATGCATCTTCCGGGGTCGTGATGTTTTGATCACCAAGTGTGGTGCTGACCGTGTACCAGGTTCCGATTCCGGTGATCACCAGGACAATCCCCGCGACCATCGAGATGATCGATGTGGCCTTGATCATTGCTGTGCCTCTCGTCGAATGAAGACTGCACCATAGACGTCAGAGAAACCCCTTCTGGCCGAGAGCCAGCAGATCCATCGCGGCGGCGATGGAAATGTGAAGCGCCGCTCCCCACCACACCGACTTTGTCTTGAGAGAGAGGAACCCGAGAACCGTGCCGCCGATGATGGCCGAGAACGCCTCCAACGGGGGCTTGGCGAAGTGGATCATCACGTAGGGGACAACCATGACGAACACCGACGTGATGCCCATTCGCAGCTTCAGCCCATGGACCATGAATCCTCTGAAGAAGAACTCGAGGGCCACGAACTGAACGGCGTAGAGACCCCACCATGCCCAGAGGAATGGCCACCAACTCTCACCACTGCCCAGCTTGTAGAAGGGGTAGGTCTCCTGGAAGTTGGTCTGTGTCGACGCCAGGACGATGAAGGGCACGGAGAGAGCAAAGAGGATCAAGTAGACCCGCCAGGAGCCAAAACTCCCCCTGATCCGTAGCCCGTAGTCACGCAGACGCTCCTTGAGCACAAGCTTCACCGCCACTGACGGGAGAACTACAAAGCCGGCGATCGTCACCACGGCCCACCAGGCGAGACGGTTGAACTCGGCACTGTCGGTCGACACCTGACCCAAACTCTGCTTGGCGAAGCTGATGAAGCCGAGGCAGAGGGCACTGGAGACCAGGACGACGATGGTCTTGAAGACCACCCTTCGTCGAGGCGTCGTTTCAAGATATGAATCAGACTCGGACTCGACGGTGTCTACGAGGTCTGTGACGTAGGTCTTCCACCAGGTCGGAGCTGACATGCGGCGGGAGGGTAACTAGGTGCTGTTACCCAACTGTCGGTCCGAGACCCTGCCTACTCCAGTTCGTCGAGAGCGGCCAGGTCGATGTTCTGCTGTTCAATCAGGGTCAGGGTTTCGTCAGAGGAAGCTTTGTACTCGTAGTGAAAACTGACGTGCCCACAAGCGTCGCATGCCTCCCGGTGCAGTCCCACGTTGTTGGTGATAGTGGTGTTGGTGTGCGGGCAGAGCAGTCTTCCTCGGCTGAGGGTCCTGGCATCGCGCATCGGGCTGAGTCCTCGTCTGGGTTGAAAGCTGTGCCTCATATCGGTTGATGTGGCATCTCGGTTGGGTGCCAACTCCAAACGGCCCGGAATGACTAGTACCCGCCGGCTAGGAGTCGGCGGGTACTAGTTGTTAGTCGATCAGAGGACCGTCAGGGTGTGAAGTTCACCGTGTGCGATACCGTGAGTACCTCGACCACCTCGTTCGCCTTGGCACACGGGCCCGCGTAAAACTCAGCGTCTACCGCGGCGGCGCACGGGGCATACCAGTGACCTACGAATTCGTGGTCACCGTCGCCCAGTCCGTCCTCAAAGTTGAACAAGAACCGTCGAGCCACGCCGTCGTCACCAAATGATTCGTTGACCAGTTGACCCTTGCCCTGGTCCACCCCATCGACTTCGAGGCTGAACGACCACTTGCCCACCGGATGGTGGACTCCCGGCTCCAGCCCAAAACCGTGGATCACATGGAACGAGGTGGCGGAATCGAACTCTGATGGGGTGGCGGATATCAGGTTGATCTGATCACCCACTGGATGCCGGCCACCCTTGGCCGCTGAAACCGGCGCCGCGATCAGCCCTATCAATACCACTGCAGTTAGCAGAGACAGCCATCTGCGTCTCATGAATTCTCCCCTTCTGGTTGCTTCGTCGCCACTCTACGCGGTCGACGAGCGCCGTGTCTGCCGGCTTATGCCTCGGCCAGGCGCTTGAGGTTCTGGAGGATCATCTCGCTCGACTTCTTGGCCATGCGTTCACCGAACCAACCCATGATCTTCCCAAAGAACCCGTAAGGGAACACCAGGGTGTCGTTGAAGGAGAACTGGGAACCAGTCGCCGTGGGCTTGATTTCCCATCGTTCGCTGTAGGCCTTGAAGAAGTTGCCCGAGGTCATCTCGTAGGCAAAGACTCGATTCTCCACCCATTCGGTGGTCTTGAAGTGGTTCGAGTAGATCTTGCCGCGAACATCTTCCTCCCAATAAAAGGTGGAGTCCGGCCCGCCCTCGCCGTTGGTGTACTCGAACTTCTTGAGCATCGTGTACCACTCCATGGCCTTCTCCGGCTCAACGAGGTATGGCCATACCTTCTCCGGTGGCGCCTCGATGTCAACAGACATCTGAACCTGCATGCAAACCTCCCAGGTGGGTGCGTCATCGAATAGTACCGGCGGCAGGCGGCCCGATTCAATCCACAATGAATATGGTTCTGAGGTGAGACCAATGAGAGAGCCATGAAGGCGATCGTTCGATCCGGGTACGGCTCAGCCGATGTTCTCGAACTCAAGGAAGTGGCCACACCTGCTCCCGCTGACAATGAGGTGCTCGTGCGAGTTCTTGCTTCAGCCGTGAACATGGCCGACGTGGATTACCTGCTGGGCCAGCCGAAGATTGCACGCTTGGGCACCGGACTCCGCAAGCCGAAGAACAGTCGTCTCGGGTTGGATCTGGCGGGGAAGGTGGAGGTGGTCGCCGCGAACGTCACCCGGTTCCAACCGGGTGATGAAGTATTCGGGGATCTCACCGAACATGGCTACGGGGCGTTCGCCGAGTATGCATGTGCTCCCGAGGATGCATTCGCTGTCAAGCCGGCCGGCTTGACATTCGAGGAGGCTGCTGCCGTGCCCCAAGCCGCGGTCATGGCAGTCCAGGGCCTCCGCGGTAAACGACAGATCCGCCCAGAACAAGAAGTGCTGATCAACGGCGCCGGCGGAAACGTGGGCCCTTTTGCGGTGCAGATAGCGAAGGCGTTCGGAGCCGAAGTTACCGGCGTCGACCGCCCGGAGAAGTTGGACATGGTGCGCTCCATCGGCGCGGATCATGTCATCGACTACACCGAGGAGGACTACACGAAGACGGGAAAGCAGTATGACTGGATTCTCGACGTCGCGGCGTATCGCTCGATCTTCGAATCGAGACGGGCGTTGGCTCCAGGTGGCACCTATCTCGCGATACCAAACTCCATCGGTGGGGTATTCCAGGCGATGCTGCTCGGGCCGTTGATCTCGATGGCCGGCAGCCAGAAGATAGGCATAGTGATGTGGAAGCCGTTCAGAGCCGAGGATGTGGCCTTCCTCACGGAACTACTCGAAGCCGGCAAGGTGAAGCCGGTCATCGATAGGACCTACCCATTGACGGAGGTCCCGGAAGCGCTCCGGTATCAGGAGGCCGGACACCCCCGAGGGAAGATCATCATCACCGTCTAGGCCGATCCTTCCAGCCTCTCCTCGATCCGGGTCGCAACCTGAGCGAGGTTGGAGATGATCGCCATTATCTCGGTGGGCGACGGCGGTTCTCCCAGGGCATGAAAAAAGGCACCTCCCGTTCCAAGTCCCAATCCACGGCCATATTTGCGAAGGTCCTTCGCCGGCTTGTCGGCGTTTTTCGACAGATAGTCCGCATTGATCCTCCGCAGTTCAGGATCGACGAACTCGGTTAGTAGATCGTCTTCTTGTTTTTTGGCCTTCTTGCGGTCCCGCATGCGGAAGTCGGCGTCCCAAAGCACGCCGGCACTCCACCACATCGGGTTGGACCCCGGATACCAGCAAAAGAATGCGCCGACGTGACCGCCGACTTCTCCCCGCACCTCTGTGTCGGTGGCCAATCGACCGGACTCGGTTTCGATCCCTCGAACCCAACCGAACTCGGCTGCAAACTCGGATAAGCGTGGGTGGGGTGACCTGGTCAAGATGGCGCCTGTCCGTCGTGGATGCTCTGCTGCAAGTGCCTCACCAATGGCCAAGCTCCGTCCGTTGTGTTGGAGACAACCGTCCAGGTCGAACGAGTGGTGGGGTCATGAGCACTGTGGAAGGACACTCCGGCGTCGCTCCCAACCAGCTTCACGGTGGGGCCGGTCTCAGCCAGCCAGAAGCCGAGGCCGTACCTCGCGTCCTCCTCAGGTACCTCACTGTGCGGTCGGGTCATCTCCGCGACCCACTGCTCCGGCACTATCCGGCCGTCGAAGAAGGCCTTCCAGAAGGTGTGCATGTCGGCGACTGTCGTGTAGATCCCCCCGTCGCCGTTGCCGCGGACCGGCAGGTGCAGAAGGTTGGTTCGAAGGCCGTCGAGATGCAAGTAGCCGAGGGCCATGCGGCCCGATGGCTCGTCCGACCGCAGGAACGCCGTGTCCGCCAAATCGGCCGGAGCAAGAACCTGTTCGTTGACCAGGTCGTGGTACGCCGCGCCGCCGGCACGCTCGGCGATGAGCGCGAGCACGATGTAGCCCCCGTTGCAGTAGGAGAACCGCTCTCCGGCCGCGAATTTCGTCGGGTGACCATACACTTCTGTGAGGAAATCTTCGGTCGTGGCCAGCTCTTGTATCGGGGACACAAGCACATAGTCGTTCGAGTCCAGGTCTTCGTTCTCCTCGTCGAGGTAGTCGCCGATACCGGACCTG
>Ga0255054_10001616_pt1 | contig 13195 bp, 13 predicted proteins | sample JV7_2_23_MG_FD_188634 | JGI IMG/M metagenome (GOLD analysis project Ga0255054, IMG submission 188634) | Seawater microbial communities from Jervis Inlet, British Columbia, Canada - JV7_2_23 | ecosystem: Environmental > Aquatic > Marine > Inlet | place: Canada: British Columbia | collected...
GACGCAGCAGTAGTCAAACTCAATTCCTTGCCCGATGCGTATAGGCCCGCTGCTGATAACCACAGCTTTCTTTCCCGTCAGTGGTTCGGCTTCATTCTCCCTTTCATAGGTGCTATAGAAATAAGGGGTCTCAGCATCAAATTCGGCAGCACACGTATCCACCATTTTGTACACCGGGCAGATTTGCCATTCATGGCGAATTTGCCTTACCTGCTCCGGCAACCTGTCGGCCAAAGTGCCCACTTGCTCATCGGAAAAGCCGAGCCTCTTCGCTTCCCACAAAAGCTCCGGTTTCAGCGGTTCGGAAAGAAGCCTTCTCTCCATGTCCACGATATTCTGGAACTTGTAAATAAACCAGGGGTCTATTCCAGTGACCTGGGATAGCTCTTCGGGAGTGGCTTCCCTTCGCAGCGCTGCCATAATCGCCCAGAGTCTTAGGTCGTTAGGGTGAAGTGGGTAGGAATTCAGTCCCTTCCCCTGGCTCCAACCGGAGTCTTCCCAAAGTAGCGTACGTTTGCCGAATTCCAGAGAGCGCACCGCCTTTTGTAGGGCAGCCTCAAAACATCTGTCAATAGCCATTACCTCGCCAGTGGCTTTCATCTGGCTGCCAATTTGGCGGTCACCCGAAGCAAATTTATCAAAAGGCCACCTCGGAATCTTGACTACGCAGTAATCCAGGGCCGGCTCAAAAGACGCCAGCGTTTTACCTGTGACCTTATTAGGTATCTCATCGAGCCTCTTGCCTATGGCTATTTTGGCGGCCACCCGGGCAATGGGATAGCCAGTGGCTTTACTGGCCAAAGCCGAGCTACGGCTGACACGGGGATTAACTTCAATTACGTGGTATTGGCTTTTGGTTACTCCCTTCTGGTCCGGGGCCCATTTTTCCGCCACTATTGGACTTGGGGTCAAGGCAAACTGTACATTACAGCCACCCTCGATTCCCAAAGCCCTTATGATTCTCAGGCTGGCAGATCTGAGCATCTGGTACTCTTCATCAGTTAGGGTCTGGCTTGGGGCTACTACAATGCTATCTCCTGTATGCACCCCCATAGCGTCAATATTTTCCATATTGCACACTGTGATGCAGTTATCAGCAGCATCCCGCATAACTTCGTATTCTAGTTCCTTCCAGCCTAACACACACTGTTCCACCAGAACTTCGTGGCTCATGCTGGAAGACAGGCCATTAGAAACAATCTGCTCAAGCTCTTTCATAGTGTGGGCAATACCACCGCCAGTGCCACCCAAAGTGTAAGAAGGGCGGATTATAAGGGGCAAACCAATGGAGTCTGCCAGTTCTTTTGCCTCTTTAACTGATTTCACCGTGGCGCTTGCGGGCACAGGCTCGCCGATGTCAACAAGGAGCTGCTTGAACAAAGACCTCTCCTCGGCCTTCTTTATCGACTCCAACGGTGTTCCCAGCATCTTCACGTCATATTTATCCAGTATGCCGGCATCGGCTAACTCCACTGCCAGGTTAAGCCCTGTTTGACCACCGAGGGTGGGTAATAGGCCATCGGGTCGTTCTCTTTCAACTATGCGAGCCAGGACTTCCACTGTGAGCGGCTCAATATAAACAATATCGGCAATGCCCTCGTCAGTCATGATCGTGGCCGGGTTCGAGTTCACCAGGACTGTGGTTACACCTTCCTCACGAAGCGACCGGCATGCCTGGGTCCCGGAATAATCGAACTCGGCCGCCTGTCCGATGATTATCGGCCCCGAGCCAATGACTAATACTTTGGATATTTCGGACATCTCTTTTCTAGCTTTTCACCATTTCCAGAAATCTCTTGAATAGATACATGTTATCCAGTGGGCCGGGGGAGGCCTCCGAATGGTACTGAATTGACAAGATGGGCAGATCCCGATGGCGAAGTCCCTCCACCGTGCCATCGTTCAAGTTTATATGGCTGACCTCAAGCCCTCCCTTCATAGTTTCAGCATCAAGCGCATAGCCATGGTTCTGAGCCGTGATATAGACTCTGCTGGTAGCTAAATCCCGCACTGGATGGTTGCCTCCACGATGCCCAAACTTTAATTTGAATGTCTGTGCTCCCAGGGCCTTGCCTATAAGCTGGTGCCCCAGGCAGATGCCCATTAGTGGCTTTCGTCCCATAAGCTCTCTTACTGTGTCCGTGATATCATCAAGTAGGGCAGGGTCGCCCGGGCCCGGGGAGAGGACAATGCCATCGGGATTTAAGGCTAATACATCTTCTGCTGAAGCGGTACACGGCATGGCACTGACCTGGCAGCCTAATTGATTCAAAATACGCAGTATGTTGTATTTCAGGCCGTAGTCGATAACCGCGATATGAGATAGCTTCGCTTCACCCTCACGTTTATCCTCTCCCTTGGCGGGAGAGGAAATCGAATTCGTATTGGATTGCCACTCGTATGCCTTCTCTGTGCTAACCTGGTGAACAAAATCAATGAAGTCATATTTCGGCGAGCTCTTTAGCTTCTTCGATGCCTCTTCAGCAGTCATTTCCGATGTAATAATTCCCATCATCACCCCGCTTGACCTCAGGCGACGAGTTAAAGCACGTGTATCTATGCCACTGATGCCGGGGATGCCATAAGCCAGCAGAAATTCGTGCACAGTCCGGATGCTTTGCCAGTGGCTGGGCCGGGAGCAATACTCTCGAACTGCAAAACCCCTCACCTGAATCTGCCTGGATTCGAAGTCGGATTCATTAATGCCGTAATTGCCAATTAAGGGGTAGGTAGGGACAAGAATTTGACCAGCATAAGAAGGGTCCGTGAGCATTTCCTGGTAGCCGGTCATGCTGGTACTGAAGACTACTTCACCATGCATAGTGGTCTCGGCACCAAAGGAGTGACCTTCGTAGGTCGAGCCATCTTCGAGAACTAGAATCGCTCTCTTAGCCAAATCCCACTCCTTAACATCGAAATAACGCACTATTTAGGTATTTTTGCTGCCTCACTTGTGAACCCCAGAAAGTCCTCGCAAAAACTTAGAAGCCTTCCCCAAATATCTTGGCAATACTCCAGTGCCCTACGTTTATTAGGCATCGTTGGGTAGTGAATATTAGCAATGCCTCCTCCTATATATGGGTCTTGTATAAAACAATCGAAGCCTTCAAGATTGGAACGGTGTGTAATTTGGTTACGCATACTGATAAGTTCCACTATCCACGCATCTTGAGCGTCTTCTATCAGCTTTACAATGTTGTTTGCGTAAGGAGCAAGTGTAGTGGGGCACTTGTCGTTCAACTGTTTGATAACAACGTCTCCCTTGTCGTCAAATCCACGATAAGTAAGGCCGAAAACTGGTTTTGCCACCAATGAGAGTACGTCCAAGCAACTCTTTACCTGGAAAAGAAAAGCCTCAACCTCATAAATAAGCCTCGGTTCCTCAATAATCTGCTGCACCCCAGTGGGGGGCTTGTGGTTTTTCGTGAGTTCCTCAATCTTATCGCTTTCAGCCTGTTCATAATTGTTAAGGTGATACTTGACCGCGTGGAGTTTGTGATCTACATTTGCTATACGCTCTCGAAGGCCTTGTTTGACAGCATCATTGATACTCGAAGTGCTTATATCATGCAGCATCGAGCCTATAATCTTCCTAATCTTTTCATCTATGTCCTTCGGGGCTTTGCCGTAAATTCGGACTGCCAATAGGCCAGGCTGGGATTCCCATGTTTTGCCACCATCAGAAGAAACAAGATGATTTGTTATCGGCTCAGGCGTTTCCTTTGGCCTTGTCATAAAATGCGGGCTCTCGTGAGGCTCAGCTGTTTTCCACGCCTTCGTCTTATCAGGATAACAGCAGTTCTTATACTCCTTACCGCTCCCACACGGGCACGGGTCATTCCGTCCTATTTTCTTCTTCGCTTCTGACATATTTAAGTTTCCTTCTTAATGGTGCCTGTCTTCAAATAATTATCAACCTTTACGGAATCATCCATATAAACTATCCTGCCATTGGCTATAGTTGCCATCACCTTGCCCTTAAACTTATCACCATCGTAAGGGGTATTCTTGCCTTTGGAGGCGAACTTGCTACTGTTTACTATCCATTCGTGCTCGAGGTCTAGTATTGCTATGTTGGCCTGGGCACCTGTCTTTAATGTGCCCAGTACACCATTTTTACCAATAACCTTCGCTGGCTCACAAGTGAGCTTGGAAATCAGTTGATTAAGGCTTATTGCTCCTTGGTGCACCAGGCTCATGAGACAGCCAAAAGCAGTTTCAAATCCACTGATGCCAAAAGCAGCTAGCTCTAGCCCGCAATTTTTATCTGCCATTGTATGTGGTGCATGGTCAGTGGCGATAGCGTCGATTATCCCGTCTTTAAGTCCCCCGATTAGGGCCTCGACATCCTCTTTAGTGCGCAGGGGTGGGTTAACCTTGGCATTAGTATCGAAGGGCTCGTTTGAAGCTTTACCTGTAATCCTTTCCTCGGTTAGGGTCAGGTGGTGGGGTGTGACCTCAGCGGTTACCGAAATTCCTTCTTCCTTGGCATGGCGAATAAGCTCCACGGAGCCTTTGGCACTCACATGGGCAATGTGAATTCTGGCCCTGGTCTGCTTTGCCAGGGTCAGGTCTCGGGTTACCATAGCCTCTTCGGCAGCCGCAGGAATTCCTTTCAGTCCTAGCTGAGTGGATATCCGACCTTCGTTCATAATTCCCTTGTTACTCAGAGCTTTATCCTCACAATGGTCAATAATTGGCAAGCCCAGGTCTCGGCTATGTTCCATAGCACGATGCATAAGCTGTGTATTTGCTACAGGGTTGCCATCATCGCTAAAAGCGACTACTCCGGCTTCAGCCAGTGCGCCCATATCGGTTAGTTCCTCGCCTCTTCTACCTTTTGTGATACAGCCTGTGGGAAGCAGGGTTACCAGGCTATCCTTGCTTGCTTTTTGCTTTACCCAGTCTACAGCCACCGGAGTATCTAAAGGAGGCTCCGTATTTGGCATACAGCAAACAGTGGCAAAACCACCTATTGCGGCTGCTTTTGTCCCCGTGGCGATTGTTTCCTTGTCCTCAAAGCCCGGTTCTCTGAGATGGCAATGGAGGTCTATAAATCCGGGGCAGACGGTCAGTCCAGAGGCATCGAGATTCTTCGCTTTGCTCAGAATGACCGAAAGTGAAGGGCTTGGAGTAATAGTCTCCCCTATCTGCATAATCTTGCCCTCGACAATAAGCAGGTCACCAACCTGGTCTATACGCTGGCTGGGGTCAATTATATGACCACCACTGATAAGCAGCGAGATAGCCTCTTTATTCATTCTTAGCATAGCTGCTAGGCTTAAACTGCTGGGTTTGGGCTTCTTTCTCCGAAGCAAAGATAATCAGATTCTCGGGTTTAATCTTGCGAGCCCAGTGGCTATCAGCGTTGTGATATTTCTTGCTCTCCAACTTTCCCTCATGCCAATCTGAACTGGCGATATATGGAGGGTGAAGATCATGGTCGCAGTAGACACACCGCAATGTTAAGGGCTCGCGACTTACTATTTTGAACTCAGGCTTTATGTACTTTACCTCTGTTTCCTGGTTTGAGACACAGTTTGCATTAGAGCACTTAACCCCTGAATCTCGCTTATAAACAGGGTAATCTATCTTCCGGACAAAGGAATCTTGTTCTTTGGTAATCTGGATTTCCTTAGCCCCCAATAACAGGGCTATGAGCGCCATTCTGACGGGCATTCCATAAGCTGCCTGTTTGAAGTACATGCTCCTGGGATCAGCATCCAACTCATGGGTCAACTCATCAACACGGGGTAGCGGATGCATAACCAGTGTTTTCTTAAACTCTTTTCCTTTAAGGAGTTTTTTGTCTACCACCGGGTAGCCTTTCTTCAACTCCTGTTCCTCCACGGTGGGTACTCGCCTTTCCTTTTGAAGCCTGGTGACATATAGAGCATCAACCCCCGCCTTCAGCTCCACTCCGATACTTATATCAGGTAGCATGGCAAGCTGATGTGGGCTATCTGGGGTCATGTATATGGCATCGATAGGGAAGAGTCTCGTTTCAAGATCCTGGTTCAGGTCCCTGCATCTTTTCAATTCACCTCTATATTCTGTGCTTAGCCTCCGGAGGACATGCTCTGGCATCTCAAGCCCTGGGCCGGGACAGAAAAGAATGGTGGCACCAAACCTGGCTAAGGCATGGATCAGGGAATGTACTGTTCGCCCATGTTTCAAGTCTCCCCAGAGAGCAATTTTGAGTCCCTTAATGACCTGCCTTTCTTTTCTAATGGTGTAGAGGTCGCATAAGGTTTGAGTGGGATGTTCATGGCTCCCGTCGCCAGCATTTATCACAGGGACGCCAGCATAGTTGGCAACCACCCTGGCTGCTCCCTCCCAGGGATGCCTGATAACAATTATATCGGCGTAGCTACTGACCACTTTCGCCATATCAGCAATGCTTTCGCCTTTGGATAGGGAGCTTGCCCCTATGTCGACTGCGCTTATGACGCGACCCCCGAGCCTGAGCATTGCAGCTTCAAAGGAGAGCCTTGTTCTGGTGCTTGGCTCAAAAAACAGGCTGGCCATGATTTTCCCCTGGCATAGCTCAGACTGCTCATTTGGGGAGTTCGCCATCTCGTCTGTCAGAGAAAACAGCGCTTCTATTTCCCCGTTGGATAAATCGTCTATTGTCGCCAGATTTCTATTTGCTAGATTCATTACATCTCCCCCCTTCAATTTCCTCTAGTTAGCTGCCTGTTGGCCAGACTCCCGATTATTACCCCGTCTACGCCATCAATTTCCTCAAGTTGAACCTGTATCTCCTCATCTTGAGAGCTTGGTACATTTTTGCCGACATAATCGGCTCGGATGGGAAGCTCTCGATGACCACGGTCGATAAGTACAGCTAATTGAATAGAACTCGGACGTCCCATATCCATCAGGGCATCCATAGCGGCACGAATACTTCGTCCAGTATAGAGAACATCGTCAACTAAAATTACTCGCCTATCTACTATACTAGCGGGTATATCAGTGTGGCTCTGGTTAGCTGGATTTGATTCCGAAGGTGCAATGTCATCGCGATAAAGGCTAATATCCAGAGTACCAATGGGAATAGGGGTTCCTTCGAAGCCTTCTATTATTTCAGCTATGCGCTTGGCTAAAGGCACTCCCCGAGTTCGCATGCCTATGAGCAAGACATCTTCCGCCCCCTTATTCCTTTCTACAATCTCGTGAGCAATTCGAGCTAGCGCCCGCCCAATCTCCCTTGAGGTCAGGAGAACCTTTTCAGGCATTAAAAAACCTCCTGCCTTCAAACTGGCAAGAGGTTTCAATTACTGTTTCTATTGTGGTGTGCTTAACCATTATTCCCCTTACCAGCCTCACTGGACTGATTTAAAGGTCCAATTGACTATTGTGCCACAATTATGAAAATAATGCAACCCCACGCTCAGAGCACTGAGTACTGGCGGAAATTTGCAGCAACGTCGTGGGGGGGAAGGGGTAGCTTAAGCTACCCCTTCCCCTAACACCTAATGAGGCTTAGGTCTACTGTCGAGATATTCTAGTCGGCTCTGGAGTAACCGATTTGGGAGTTTTGAAGCTACTATCCAGATTGGAGACAGGTGAATGCTGAGCGCGGCGTAAGAAAGATGGTACATCGAGAGCATCGCTGCTACCTTTTATCAGGCGACGAAGCTCCTCGGCGCTGTATATTCCCCTGCCTTGCTGCTTAGCAAATCCAGTGGCGATAACTGTAATTCGAACCTCGCTATCCATCTTAGGGTCAAACACCACTCCAAAGACTATGTTGGCACCGGGGTCTACTGCCTGGCTGATTACTTGGGCAGCCTCATTGCATTCAAACAGGGTGAGACTCGGGCCACCAGTAATATTGAACAGCACCCCCGTAGTTCCCTCTATGGATACGTCGAGCAAGGGGCTAGCCAGAGCAGCCTTGGCTGCTTCAGCAGCGCGACTTTGCCCGCTGGCTTTACCCATGGACATCCAGGCGGGGCCAGCATTCCTCATTACCGATTTAATATCGGCGAAATCCAGGTTGATCAGTCCCGGGACGGTAACTACTTCCGAGATAGCCTGGACTCCCAACAGAAGAGCATCGTCTGCTAGTCTGAAGGCATTCTCCACACTTGTCTTGGCATCGCAGAGCTGAAGAAGTCGGTCATTAGGTATGATGATGAGTGTATCAACCTTGTCCGAGAGTTCGACCAGTCCTTCCTCGGCCACTTGAGCTCTGTGCATTCCCTCAAAGGTAAAGGGCTTGGTCACAACCCCAATAGTTAGGGCTCCAGTCCCCTTAGCCACTTCAGCCACTACGGGAATGCCACCTGTGCCTGTACCACCGCCCATGCCAGCAGCAACAAATACCATATCGGCACCTTGAACTATGTCCTCGATTATGTTGCAACTTTCTTCGGCTGCTTTGGCACCCATCTTATTGTCACCACCAGCACCCAAACCTCTTGTCAATTTTTCTCCCAGTTGAATTCTGGTAGGCGCCTCGGCCAGAGCCAGCGCCTGACCATCGGTATTCATGGCTATGAAGTCAACACCCTTTATCTCTTCACGGACCATGCGAGTGATGGCATTGCAACCACCGCCGCCAATGCCGATGGCTTTGATTTTTGCTGGAGTTGGAGTATAAATTTGTTTTGCCATTCTAAACCTCCTTTCACAAGTTAGACACGGAACAGCTTTCTAACCATACCCATGAAGCTGCTCCAGACGCCAGCCCTTTTGTCGTTGTAAGTTGATCCCTGTTTGCCTCGTACCTGCCATAGGATAAGTCCGAGCGTGGTGGCGTAAGCCGGATCATTAAGAATATCGGAGATGCCATAGACACCTGCGCTCAAAGGTCGGCCTTTGCGCACCGGAATTCGTAACAAGGACTCTCCTAACTCGTCAAGCCCGGACAGATTGGATGTACCACCGGTGAGCACCAGACCACAGGGGGCCAGAGTACGATAATCGCTGGTGGGCATCTCCAGCATTATGAGTTGTAACAACTCTTCCATGCGAGCCCGGATAATATTGCACAGGTCTTTATAAGAGGCGCTATGACCATTCTCGATACCCACTTGTGCTGTCTGATCCATATCTGAAGAAGGTGTCACATTGCCATATCGCCTCTTCATCTTTTCCGCAATATTGAAAGGCAAGCCCAAGCCTATGGAGATGTCGCTGGTTACCTGGTAACCGGCTACCGGAAGGATACCCGTGTGATAGATGCTACCATTCTTAAATACCGCTATATCCGTAGTCCCGCCGCCGACATCAGCCATGATAACACCTGATTCTCGTTCCTCCGGAGTCAATGCTGCTTCTCCACTAGCCAGAGGCTCGAGGATGAGGTCTTCAGCATCGACGCCAATACTGCGGACACATTTAGCCAGGTTCTGTATCGAGGTTACTGAAGCAGTGACGATATGGGTTTCTACATCTAACCTGGACCCATGCATGCCAACTGGCTGTCTCACCCCTTCCTGTCCATCGAGGGCGTAAGAGCGAGGGATGGCGTGGAGCACCTTCTTTCCCTCAGCGACGGTGATGTTACGAGCCGCAGATAGCACTCGTTTAAGATCCTGAGTACGTACTAACCGATCTTCTCGGGGGATAGCTACTACTCCTCGGTTATTCAGGCTGCTTATGTGCCTGCCGGTAACTCCAATATAGGCAGAATCTATGCGTATGCCGCTGATTCTTTGAGCTTCCTTCACTGATGCGGCAATTGACTGTCTGGCTTCATCCATATTGACTACGATGCCTTTGTGCAGGCCACGACTGGGAACGACTCCCACTCCTAAGACTTCAATGTCGTCTTCCGCTTTTATATTAGCCACGATGGTGGCTACTTTCGTTGTGCCGACGTCAATAGCTGAAATAATTCTCTTTGCCATGTTCACCTCCTTTTTTTGCTGAGGATGCTGCCTAGTTGAGTCGCTCGGCTACCCTTAATTTGGCGCTGCGGCTGCGCGGGTTGGATTCTGTCTCCAACGAGGTAGGTTTAATAACCTTCCGTGAAATGAGCTTCAAGGTGGGCTCATGCCCACAGCGACACATTGGTGTTCCCGGGGGACATAGGCAGCTGCTGGCTGCGTCTCGCATGAATTGTTTAGCTATACGGTCTTCCAGAGAATGGTAACTGATGACTGTTAATCTTCCCCCTGGTCGAAGGAGATTAACAGTCTGTCTGAGAGCCAGCTCCAGGTTCTGCAGTTCGCTGTTGACCGCGATGCGAAGCGCCATAAAGGTTCTTGTGGCAGGGTGGATCCTGGCACGCTTGCCACCCGAAGCTTGCACTACTAACCGGGCAAGCTCCACGGTGGTGGCGATAGGGCGGTTTTGAACGATGTACCGCGCTATCCGCCGGCTATGACGCTCTTCCCCATATTTTTCTATGAGCTTGGCCAACTCTTGCTCAGAGAAGCTGTTAACGATATCCGATGCGGTTAATTCTTGCCCGGGATCGAACCGCATATTCAGGGGAGCATCGAGCTGGAAGCTGAAGCCGCGTTCGGCTGTATCCAGTTGCAGAGAGGAAACACCGAGGTCGAAAAGAATACCATCAACTGGATGAAAATGGTATCTTTTGCATATAACCTCAAGGTTAATAAAGTTGTCATTAACTAAAGCGACTGCTTCGCCATAGTCGCCAAGTTTATCTTGACTTAATTTGATAGCTTCGGGGTCGGCATCAATGCCTAGAAGTCTTCCTGATGTCGAAATTTTTTCCAGTATCGCTGCCGCGTGTCCCCCCAGACCAACAGTGCAATCAACAAAGTAGCCTCCTCGCTGAGGCTGTAGCCCTGCTATAACTTCATTAAGCAGGACAGGCACGTGGACAGGTAAGGACATGGCTACGATCATTCACTCACTATTCTCCAAAATTCTCAACTATTTCTGATGCCTGCTCTTCAGCGGCTTGTTTCTCAGCCTGCCATTCACCCTCACACCAGAGTTCAACACAGTTATTGGCACCGACAACAATTGCTGCATCACCAATACCGGAGTAGTCACGCAGGGAGAATGGCAATATTATCCTGCCTTGCCCGTCGAGTGAGGCGCCGAAGGCAGAGCCATGGATAGCGCGATTTAACCTCCTCAGGTTAGCTGGAGTTACTACCTTGGCGGCCAGGCTGTCGGATAACCTCTTCCATTCAGCTACGGGGTAAACGGCAATGTATTTCTCTCCCATCCCCTTGGTTAATATCACGCCCTCCTTCATCTGTCGCCGGAATCTTGGCGGCAGAGGCACTCTGCCCTTTTCGTCAACCTTATATGTATATTCACCAAAAAACATATTAACCTCTACCAGCTCCTGCTCCGATTTTATGCGAGTGCCAATCCCTCAGAAATTCCTGAGTTAATTCCGTCAATTCCTGTTGTGTCCTATTCAGACAATAATAGGTAATACCTGAATCGCTTTTTCTGCCCAGTATGCCTTGGTTAATTAGACCCTCTATTTCTTGCTCCAGGACGACTCTGTCCATTCCTTGATTCACTGCAACGCACTCAGTGGTGAACTTCAGTTTGGGGTATTTCATACAAAAAAGGAGCACCCGCAATACATTAAGGTTGTGTTCATAATTCCTATGGACGCCAGAAAACACGTCTGACTCCACACATTCTGTCATAGTCCGCTACCTTTCACCCTTTTTCCCCACTTTTCCCCACAATCCTATTATAAACCTTATCCTTATTTTGTCAATACCTTTTTGCGTCTTTTTTAAATTCTCGAAGAAATTTCGTCTTAAGGGTTGAGAATACGGTAGCTTTATATAATCCAGTGGATTCATTGCTCCCTTGGAGCCACATTCACGGGGAAGCACAAGACTTTATTTTGTCGCTGCTTGCGTGGTAAGATATGCACTTCGAATGGTTTAATTGAGGGAATCCATGCATATCGATATTTTGTGTCTCTTCCCTGAAATGTTTACCTCTCCACTCAAGGAGAGCATCATCAAGCGTGCCCGAGAGCAGGAATTGGTGAACATCACGGTTCATAATATTCGCGATTACACGCATGATAAACATCATACTGTGGATGACTATCCTTACGGGGGTGGACCGGGCATGGTGCTCAAGCCTGAGCCTATATTTGAGGCAGCAGAGGCGGTAAAACAACAACTTGGTGTAGGTGAGATACCTATCATACTACTTACTCCTCAGGGCAGGCTTTTTTCTCAATCTGTTGCCCGGGAGTTATCCCTTCACCCTTATCTTATGTTAGTTTGTGGCCATTACGAAGGTTTAGACGAAAGGGTGTGTGAGCACCTAGCTACCGACGGAATCAGTATCGGGGATTATGTACTTAGTGGAGGGGAATTAGCTGCCTTGGTTGTAGTGGATGCTGTTGTTAGACTTATACCAGGAGTGCTTGGCTCACAAGATTCCGCCGGCAGTGATTCTCATAGCAACGGGCTTTTGGAGTATCCCCAATATACTAGACCTGATGTATATCAAGATTGGCAAGTGCCCCCCGTTTTGCTGTCGGGGAATCATGGCGAAATTGCTCAATGGCGACGCCATCAGGCTATCCTGCGAACGGCAAAACGACGCCCTGACCTTTTGGAGAAGGGTAATCTATGCAATGAGGAAAGAAAATGGATATTAGAGAATTTGTTAAACCCAAAATGAACCCTAACATTCCTCAAATTTCCCCGGGCGATACAGTCAAGGTTAAGTTGAAGGCTATGGAAGGGGACAAGGAACGACTGCAACACTTCCAGGGAGTGGTGATCAAAATGAGGAAGGGCGTTGATGGTGGAAGCTTTACAGTGAGGAGGGTATCTTACGGCATTGGAGTGGAGCGTACTTTCCCTTTCCAATCCCCTTCAGTGCAGAATGTAGAGGTACTCAGACATGGAAAGGTGCGCCGGGCCAAGCTCTATTATATGCGGAGGCTCAGTGCCAAGCGGGCTCGACTTAAGGAGAGAAGAGAGAGGACAATAGAGCAAGCCACTGCTCAAGAAGGGCAGGTCGTACCTGAGGAAGAGCAACCCGTGCTTGAGGAACAGCAGGCTGTTTCTCAAGAAGAGCAGACCGTGCTTGAAGAAGAGCAAGCTGTGTCTCAGGAAGAGCAGGTCGTGTCTCAAGAAGAACAAGCCACCGCTCAAGAAGAGCAAGCTGTGTCTCAGGAAGAGCAGGTCGTGTCTCAAGAAGAACAAGCCACCGCTCAAGAAGAGCAAGCTGTGTCTCAGGAAGAGCAAACCACTCCTCAAAAAGAATAAAA
>Ga0255054_10001617_pt1 | contig 13190 bp, 18 predicted proteins | sample JV7_2_23_MG_FD_188634 | JGI IMG/M metagenome (GOLD analysis project Ga0255054, IMG submission 188634) | Seawater microbial communities from Jervis Inlet, British Columbia, Canada - JV7_2_23 | ecosystem: Environmental > Aquatic > Marine > Inlet | place: Canada: British Columbia | collected...
TATGATGGGTGGTTGCACTCCGGCCTGTTATATGTTAGTAGCTCCGCTCGCCGCAATGAAAGACCGAGGCGAACTCGCGCAAGCGTGGTGGCTATGGAAGGCGTTTGGCCGTGCCGCTCTTTTGATTGGCTGGCCTGGCGACGTGTTTTTCTGGAACTTGCTCATAGGCTCGATAATTTTCCGCGAGCTACCGCGCGAGACGACATTCTCGTCGAGGATTGAGCGACATGCAAGAGAAGGCGACTTGCGCGGCCTACGATGGGCTGTCAGACTCAATCGCGTATGGCCTGGACACATCAATTACAAATAGGAGGCAACCATGCCAAGAGCATCAGGACGGCGCAGCGGCTACCGACTCAGGAACGCCAAGCGAGACGCAAACGAACCAGAAATAATAGAGGCACTCGAGGCGGCCGGCGCGGAAGTCGTGCAACTCGACAAGCCTTGCGACCTACTCGTCGGATTCGAAAAAGTAACGCACCTAATGGAAGTGAAAAACCCGGACGGCGCGAACCGCATCGAAAAAGACCAGGCCGAATTTTTTGCCGCCTGGCCTGGCTCGCCGATTCATATTGTACGGACGCCCAAAGAAGCGCTCGCGATTGTCGGCGTCCCGCGTCGCGGTAATCGGCGCGTTTAGACAGCGGGATTATTCGCGCGTCATTCTGCGTTGCCGGCTTCCGGGCCGGTTGATTTTCGTTTGGGTTTATCCCCGTTCGCAGCCGTATCACTTTCTCGCTCGATAAGTTTTTCGAGTGCCTCCTCCATGACAATAAGAGAGTATTCGTATCGCAGCGAGACATACAAAGGATTTCGCGATACCTTGAGGAGTTCCCAGGCGAGTTCGCGTTTAGATTTGGCCGCTTTGTAGCTTTCCGCCACGATTGAATCACGCCGTCGATCAAAGCTATCGTTTTGTTCGGTTTTTTCATCATAAATCCCCAATTTATTACCCTCAGAACGAACACAAGCCCGGAGACGCCTTTCGACAATCTACCGGGCCTATGCTATCAGTTCAACTACGTCTCGCCTGTGAAGCCCTCAAGCCGGTATACGGCATATCGGGTCGAGCCTTGCTCGCGCCAATCAGTCAGTATTTTATAACCCTCCGAGCGCAGTCGGTGAACCACCGCCGCCAAGCGCAAACACTTGTACTCGCGGAGCGCCTGCAACGGCGAGAGCTTGCCTTTGTGTTTCAGGTGCAGAAGTATCAGCTCGCGCTGCGACCGTTGTCTCACGGTGAATTCCATTGTTGCCTCCTAGTTATGATCGAAGCCGGCGCAGTGTCGAAGCTCATGCTCGACAACACGCTCGCTCGCCGCTTGTCTTTCCGCATAACTCATTCTTCGTTGCCTCCGCTCAATCGGTTGATTTCTTTCAGCGCTTTTTCGAGCCAAAAAACGGCGTCGAGCGCCTCGTTGTTGTTGTCCTCGTTTCCGTAGTCCGCCTGGCGCTTGCTCTCGTTTCTATAAAATTCTGAACTGATTCAGTCATGCAAATAACCTGCCCTGGGCATATGCAGCCTCAATCCGTTCACAGGCAATATCGAAGTATTTTCGCTCGATCTCGATGCCGATGAATTTACGACCCAGATTGGCGCAGGCTACTCCGGTGGTGCCAGAACCCATGAATGGGTCAAGAACAGTCTCTCCGTCGAACTTACAAACGCACCATTCCATGACTTCAGTTGGCTTCTGAGTGGGGTGTCTCCCGCCTTGCTTTATTGCCCTGGCTCGATGAAAAGTTATTCTTCTTGCCGCCCTCCATTCAGAAGTCCACGCCATCTCAACGTCTGCCAAAGAAAACCCATCCTGCCCCTTGTCCCATATTAACCACCCCATAGACGGCGGAAGCACATCAGTGTAATAGTTTCCTCCCCAAACGCAGGAAGGCACCCCCATGCCCACTATCGCTCGAATCGCTTCTAAATTCCTAACGTCATCCCACCCAATGGGTTCGCCATAATTTCTCCAGCCATGCTTGTCATCTGGTGGTTTACTATTCTTCCTGTCAGCCTGAATCCCATAAGGCGGATCAGTCACCACCGCATCCACCTTACCCAGGGTCGGTAAAATCTCCATACAGTCGCCACAATAAAGCGTTGCATCGCCTATTTCGACCTTCTTGATTCCCTGGAGCGTCACATAGTCTTTTTTCGAGAGGTTCATTTTTTATTCGCCCTCCGTTGATACCGGGCTGAGCTGAACGTGCATCGAAATTTTTTCACCTATCGGGCTGGCGCAAGAGAGGAGCATCACAGTCCCGTCTTTCGCTTCAAACCGAAGATTAAGCCGGTCATACGCGCGGCCGCTTGTGGTGAGTTCTTGGCTCTCGATTGAATCGATACCTACTTTGGCGATATCGTCGAGCTGTAATATGTTGATAGTCATTTGATTGCCTCCGTTAACTGAAAATACAGCATAACAGGTTTTTTTGAAAAAAACTATAAGAGGGTCACAGTTTGACCTTTCGGGCCATTCGACGTTAGATTTGGCTCCGGGTGCTTAGCCGTGAACTCGACCCGAACAACTCGAGGGACGCAAGAATGCAAACCTATGCTCTGAGGCCGCCGCTCAACATAGTCGGGAGGCGAGGCGCAAGCCTTGAACCTGAACGGACAGACGATTACGGGCCGGTCGGTAAGACCTCCCGGAAAGTGGGCGAACTATGGCAAAAATTCGACTTGGCACGCTTCTTGCGCTATTCTCCGCGCCATCGGGCCGGTTTCCGTAGTGGTTACTCGGTTGCCTCCGTGGTACTGCTCGAGAGAAATCTCGATCCGGCCCGACCTTTAGCGGAGCATCTAGCGGAGCGTCTTGAAAAAGCGAGTTAATAAACGAGTTCCTAGTGCGGCGGCTACGACAGAACCCGTGCCCTCCGAGCTTGCGGTTACGGAAACCGGGCCGGCGGGCAGCTCCGCGCCTCAATGGACGCCGCGACCCTACCAGCGCACCGCGCTCGAGAAATTCGACTCTGGACTTCGCCGCCAAATACTGATCTGGCACAGACGCGCCGGAAAAGACAATTTCGCGCTGAATCTCGCCGCAGGCGAAATGAAAAAACAAACCGGCACGTACTGGCACCTGTACCCGACGCACGTACAGGCCAAGCGCGCGATATGGAACGGAATCGACAAAACCGGCCACCGATTTATCGATTTAGCCTTTCCGCCAGCCGAGCGCGAAACGACCCGTATACAGGATATGCAAATCGTTCAAAAAACCGGCTCCATGTGGCAGCTCGCCGGCTCCGACCGTTACAACTCGCTCGTCGGCTCTAATCCGCTCGGCGTCGTGTTCTCAGAATGGGCGCTATGCGACCCGCGCGCATGGGATTATGTGCGGCCAATCATTCGAGAAAATGGCGGCTGGGTCGCATTTATCACGACCTATCGCGGCCGCAATCACGCTTACCGAATGTTTCACCGGCTCAAAGGCTCGGCGGAGTGGTATTGCGATTTACGAACCGTTGACGATACGACGCTCGCCAATGGCAAGCCGGTAATCAGCGCCGCCGACATACAGGCCGAACGCGACGAGGGAATGGCCGAGGCGCTCATTCAGCAAGAATACTTTTGCAATCCAATCGCCGCGCAGCCTGGCGCAGTGTATGGCCGGCAAATGTCAGCCCTCGTCGAGTCGTCGCGCTTACAGCCCGTCGGCTACGATCCGGCGTTGCCAGTGGTCGCCGCGTGGAGTAATCAGCCGAGCCAACACACCGTTGCATTTTTTCAGCATCGCGGAAACGAGGTTCGTGTTATCGGCTCCAAATCGTTTCAGTTCGCCTCGCTTGCCGACGCTATTCAAAATTCGCGCGAGTCATTCCCGTGGCGATATGTTGCGCGCGACATTGTCGCCGCCGACGCTGCGCAGGAAATTCACACAACATTCGAGCAATTCAGCTCAGTCGTTGAGACGGCCGGCGATTTCGAGAATCCTTTCGAAGCGACTCGCGACTTGATCGGTCGGCTGTACATCGACAACAGCGTGCGACCGTTCACCGACGAGGATGAAAACAACGCCAGGTTAGTTGACGCGCTTAATGGCTATCGATTCAAAGAGGCCAGCGCCGGTCAATCATTCTCAGCCAATCCTATTCAATCTTGGGAATCGCACTATGCTCACGCGGTAGAAAACTTTGCGAAGTACGAAAACGATCAACCGTTAGCCGGCGACGGTTGGCATCCTGCGCCAAGCACCGAGCAATTCGATAGGGCCATTGTATGAGCGAAACGAATCGGCAAATGGTTCAACGGTTGAGGAATCAACTGCACGACAGCGCCGGCTATGACGGCGACGCGATTGCGCAAGACCGAACGCGCGCGCTAAATAGTTACCACCAACGACCTCGAGGCGACGAGGTTCGCGGCCGATCCGGCGTGCGAGCCGGCGACGTGTCGGCAATGGTCGAGGCGAATCTTTCGCAGATGCTCGAGGCATTCACAAACGACAACGTCGCGGAGTTCGACGCAACCGGTCCGCTCGACGACGACCAGGCGAATCTAGAATCCTTCGCCGTCAACAATGCCGTAATGAAATCAAACAACGGCTACCAGGAAATCGGCGCAGCGATTAAAGATGCGCTGCTATTGCGGAATGGCTGGGTGAAAATGTGGGTCGATGAATCGGCCGAAGTCGAGACGCTCGACCTTGCAAACGCAACCGTCGATACGATTGCCGCAATCCGCGAGATTCCCGGCATCACGTCCGCCGAGGTTTTAGAGTTCGACGCCGAAGCGCGCACCGCGCGAGTTCGAGTCACCGCGCCGACGCGCGAGTTTCGTTGCGAGTCTGTCGATTGCGTAAATATTAACTATCCTAAACAATGGAAAAAAACGGACGTACAACGCATTCCGTTTATTGCGGAGCGTCACGTCGAAATGCGCGGCGAGTTAGTCGAGCGAGGATTCGACCGCGCGAAAGTTGACCGACTGCCGGCGCTAGGTCAGGACACAAAATCCGACAGCCTGGCGCGCGACATTGGCAGCACGCCGCCAGTGGGTAGCCGAGGCGGCGACAAAGCAACCGACCTCGTTCTATGGTTCGAGATTTATTCGCTTGAAGCGGCCAGCGACGGCACGCTCGAGCGCCGCCGCATTGCGTTAACGATGGGCGGCCCGGACGAGGCAATACTCGAAAACGAACCCGTCGCCATTGTTCCATATGCAACCGGCTCGCCGTTCATCAACGCGCACCGGCTCACCGGCATATCAATCTGGGACAAGCTCAAACAGACCGAGGATATAACGACCAGCCTCGAGCGCGGACTCCTGGACAACGTCAACTCGGTTATAAAAAACCGAACGGCATACCTCGACGGCAAAGTAAATACCGACGACCTGGCCGACGGCCGGCCGAACGGAAATATTCGCGTGCGCTCGTCGGTCGGCGACATTCGCAAGGCTATGACGACGTTCCCGGTTCAGGATATATCGCAAGGCATTCTCGCGAACCTCCAGCACCAGGGCCAACGCCGCGCCGAAATGGCCGGCGCAGCGCTTGAGCTTTCCACCGGGCAGATGCAAATGGGCGGCGCGCGCATCGGCAGCCAGGGCGTTGACAGAGCGTTTTCGGTTATGGAACAAATCGCCGCGCATATGACTAAGAACATGGCGACGAGCTTAATGCGGAATATGTTCTTGATTGCTCACGCAACCATGCGCGCAAACTTCGATCAGCCGTTGCCGGTCAAAGTCGGTGGCCGTTGGACTTCGCCTATTCCGTCGCAGTGGAAACCTCGACAGTCAGTAACGATTAAACCGGGTATGTCGCCAGGCGAGCGCCAGCGCAAAACGCAAACACTCGGCGAAGTTATCAATGCGCAACTGCAACTCGCGGATAAAGGCATGGACCAAATACTCGTAAATATCGAGGGATTTTACCGAGCGCTCACCGACTGGGGCCGCTCCGCCGAGCTACCGAATCCCGAGCAATACTTCATCGATCCGGCCACAGATGAATCCAAGCAAGCGCTTAAAGAAAAGCAAGACGCCGAGGCGCAAGCGTCCAAGGCAAACCGAACGCTAATGCAACAAGCCGTCGGCCTCGAGCAAATGGGTCGCGCGCTGGAGAAATACCGCGCCGACCAGGATACGCAATTCAAGTACTGGCGCGAGTCGTTACTCGCGGAAATCGAGGAGGCGAAAATTGTCGGTAAAGTCACTGGCGATTTAGTCTCACAAACAAAGTTTGTCAACGGAGGCAACAATGGAAACGGAGACGCAGAAAAAATTAGTACCCCTGAATAAAGCCGACCTGCAAAACCTAATCGCGTTCGGGAATCGAGCGCAAATGTCAGGACTTGAGGCCGACTCATGGGTCGAACTAAAACAGCGGTTAGTTATGGAATTTTCGAACGCCGCAGATGCGGCAGACGAGGAGGAAAAGCAAATGCACTTGGCGGTCGATAATGACGCTGAGTGAGATAAACGCGGAAGCTCAAAGCACCTACGCGAAGGGACTCCGAAACAATCCCCTGCTCAAAGCGCTAATCGCCGAGAGGAAAAACGACTTGCGCGACGCATGGGAGTCAACCGAGGAACACGACGTGAGCAGCCGAGAGGCACTATTCAGCGAGCATCGCGCCCTCGATAACCTGAGAGACTACTTTGATGCAACAATCAGAAGCCTCGCCGGAGACGGCACCTAAATCGGCGGAGACGCCGAACAAACCGCAACCAACGGACCTGGATAAAGTTTTGAACATTCTCGGCGGAGACGCGGAGAACGACGAAACAAAAGACGGCGACGAACTGGAAGCGAAACCGGACGAGCAACCGGAGACGGTTGATGATGAAAAGCGGCCGGAGACTATCGACGAATTAGCCAAGCGGCTAAAACTCGAGGTCAAAGACTTGTACGACATTAAGCTCAAGTTGGGCAGCGGTCCCGAGGAGACTCGCGAGGTCACTATCGGTGAACTCAAAGACCAAATGTCAACCAAGGATGATTTCGAAGTTACTAAATTGAAGTTTGAGGAGGAGCGGAACACACGCGAGCAGGAACTCGTTAAGACGCAACAAACGGTCGCGGAAATAGTTAGCATGTTGCCGAAGTCGGCAATAAGCAAAGAGCTATTAAGCACCCTGGCGCGGAGACGCGCGAACGTCGTCGAACACGAGGAGAAGCTCACGCGCAGCGTGATACCCACCTGGAAAGATGAAACCGTCGAGGCTCGCGACCGAGAGGCAATGGGCAAACACTTGGAGGAATACGCTTTCGCACCGGGATACATCGACACGATAGTCGATCATAAAACGCTGCGGTATATCCGCGAGTCAATGCTCCGTGAGCAGCGTATGAAGCGAGCACTCGAAGCGGTCGAAACGGTACGCAAGCCGGGACACAAACCGAGCGGCACGCCGACCGACGAGCAAAAGAAAGGCAAGACTCGAGCAGCAACGCGCGCACGCAGCAAGACAACTCAAATCGATGCGGTGACTGAATTGTTACAGGGCTTAGGTTAAACATCAGATAGGAAACCATCATGGCAGCATCAGATTATTGGGACAGTCAAGACCTCAAAGCGGTCGCGGCTGGCGGGTTCGTCAACGAATCCGTAATGCAAAAAATATTCGACATCAGCAAGATACCTTTGCCGTTGCTCGACAACATCGCAGTGGAATCGCACGATAACGCATACGCGGAATGGCCGCAGGACGAGCTGAACGCACCTGACCCGACTAACTTTGTTGTGTCAGGCGCGGACGCCGGAACGAAAACCGACGGTAACGAAAAGCGTGTCGGCAATCACTCCGCGACTTCAGTCAAGTATGTTTATTACACGACCCGAGCGCAAAACTCGAACGTCGTCGGCCAGGGCCAGCGCTCACTAGCTCGCGGCTTGATGATGCGGCAGCAGGAACTCATGCGAGATATTGAGTCGATTTGCTTGCTCAATAACGCATCAGTCGAGGATAACAACAACTCAACCGCAGGCGAGACGGCCGGGCTTGATACTTGGATCGAAACCAATATCGACGCAGCCGAGTCAGGCGCAGCGGTCGGCGGCTTTAATACCTCGACCAAAATCGTTGACGCGCACACCAACGCAACGACAGCCGTCGCCGGTACTGAGGCACGACTTTCGGCATTGATCGAATTGGCATACAGCAACAACGCACAGCCGTCGATCGCTATGTCAACGCCGGCAGTAATCAAGCGTCTTGCGGTTCGTCTGTTTGCAAGCTCCCGAGTGGCTACGCCGACGGCAAATGTCGCAGGCGCAGGCGGCGGCGTTGAGCAGACCTCGCAAGGGTTTATGAATATCATGGTCACGGACTTTGGATTCACGCTCGAGCTAACGCCGAATCGTTTAATGCAGGATTACAACAGCGACACGGCTGCGAGCCTGCTCGGTATCGATCCGTCATTTGTTGCGTTGTCTTACATGCACGCACCGACAGCGGAGAAGCTCGCAAAACTCGGACTGTCCGAGCGCTGGCAAGTAAGCGCTGACTATGCGCTCGTGGTTCACCAGGAGAAAGCGCACTTCAACTATCGAGACATTGACGAGGATGCGGCCTGGACGGCATAGGCTAACTCGTTCCCCCGCTTGGCGGCGGCTTCGGCCGTCGCCCTTTTTAAGAGCTGGCAATATGCACGAACTGGAAAAAGACTTAAAAGGCGAGCTACCGGAGTTCACGCACAAAGGCGGCGACCCGGCGCGTCACGCTATCCTCGAGAGCAACCACCGAATGCGCGAGGGACTCGACGAGGGTGCGATTAACTTCGGCACCGACGGCGGATTCGGCCGCGTGTCGCTTCGAATTCCCTTGTTTGATTACCCTTTCATATGCGTCATGTTTCCAGACCTCAAGGCACCGGATTCGCATGTGCGCCACAAGGCATGGCAAGCGTTTACAAAGTCACCGCTATCGGAGCCGTATAGAGTCGGAAAGAAAATTCGTCGAGGTGCGAGATAGTGGTCGGCGAAGCCGGCGCAGTTCTCGAATTGGTGGACACTCTAGACGTTCCGACGTTGTTCGTTTTATGCGCGCTGGGGTTTTGGCGAATCGTCAAGGCGCTGCACGCGATAGAATTGCGCATGACAAATCACAGCGCAAATATGGAACGCGTCACAGAGATTCTCGACCGCCATATAATCGCCGATGCCAAAGCCGACGAGCGGCTCACAAAAACACTTGACCGATTGACGGCCCGGATTGATTCGCAAGTTTCGAGGGCGAGCTAATGTCACTGAACTATGGAACACTAAAGACGCAAATTCTCGCGGACACGCACCGCACCGAATTGACCGGCGAGGTCGCCAATTTTGTACGCGCCGCCGAGGGCGTAATTGCACGCCGCTTGCGTTGTTCCGAAATGTTAACCCGCGTTGACCTTACCGACTCCGACCGAGTCACGGCCGACGAGGGATTCTATACACTGCCGACCGACTATCTCGAGGCGCGCGCGTTGTTCCTGATTCAGTCGGCCGAAGGCGACATTATGCTCGAGCCTGTATCGCTCATGGAATTGCGCCGCTACTCCTCGAGTTCGAAGGTTCGCCAATACACAATCATCACCGACACCGAGGTCGAATTGCGCGGCGTGCCAAGTACGACGCAATCATTCGAGCTTATCTACTTCGCCAGGCCGACGGCATTCGCCGCCGACGGCGACGTTAACGACATTCTGACTCGCCACGAAGCGGTGTATTTACATGCCGGCATCAGCGCGCTTTATCAATTCACGCAAGACCTTGAGCTTTCAGCGGCTCACGGACAAATCGCAATCGACGCAATCGAAGCGCTCAACGAGCAGGCCGGTCGCATGATAGGAGGCAACAATACCGCAGGCTATTACGATTTCAACTCATGGGGCGGACGCTAAGATGGGACTAGAAACCGGCACGTATATCGACAGCTTGAACGCCTCGAACCCGGTAGGCGCGAGCGACCCAAAGAGCCAGGGCGACGACCACATTCGACTTTTGAAGTCAACGATTCTCGCATCGTTCCCGAGCATTACCGGCGCAATGACCGCGACGCACACCGAGTTAAACATACTCGACGGCGCAACGCTATCGACTGCCGAGTTAAATATTTTAGACGGTGTCACCGCGACCGCCGCCGAGCTAAATATCCTTGATGGCGTCACCGCGACCGCCGCCGAGCTAAATATCCTTGATGGCGTCACCGCGACCGCCGCCGAGCTAAACCTAATGGACGGCGTGACGCTCACCACGGCGAACATTAACAACGCCGCGCTGAAAGCCGCCGCAAATATCTTCACGGCAAACCAAACCATACAAGAAGCCGACCCCACAATATGGTTTATTGATGACGGCGCGGCAGCAAATAACGGACGATGGGCGCTGAGAATTACAGGCGAACAGCTTCGCTTCCAAGCGTGGAACGATGCTATTAGCGGAAGCGGTACGTTTATGGCGGTGGACCGCACGTTAAACGTCATAGATACAATCGCTTTCGCAGCAACCGATATGACGCAGGCCGGCAACCTAGCCGTGACCGGCGACTTATCAATGATAGGCACCGCGCATTCATTTCAAACGCTCTCTACTGGTAACGCCTTAGAGATTGGCTTTCACGGTTTGACGATTACCCCAAACATGGCGACGGGTAAATTATTGTCCGGCGCGCACGCGTCCGGCGCGTCCCTATATACCTATTTCGACTCAAGCGACATGGAGCTAGTAGCAGGCACAACGTCAACTTATAAATATGGCCTAGTGCTATCGCCGCGCGGCTCGACGCATGGAGCCGGCGAAGGCTTCCACATATACGCCAGAGGCACGCTCGCCGCGACGATTGGGGCGACGGGCGACGTGGTGACGCCGAATACTTCAGCAGCAGAAATTGGCACCAAGGGCATGGAGCAAAACATCCAGAACGCTAGTTATACGCTACTGTTAACGGATGCGAGCAAAGCCATATATAAAGCGTCCGGCGGCGCTGGTGAAACTATAACGATACCGGCGAATGCTTCGGTAGCATTTCCGATTGGAACCGTCATTGAGGTGATTAACCAAGGCGGCGGAACTCTAAGCCTAGCTATCACCACGGATACACTAACGCTGCTCGGCGTTGGTAGCACGGGAACGCGAACTATTTCAGATGACGGCTCTGCGGTGATTCGGAAAGTAACCGCTACGGCGTGGGTTGTTAGCGGCGCTGGTGTTTCGTGAGCGGAGTGCTTGCAGCGGTGGCCGGCGCGGACGGTATACAGACCGCCTTGAACGCGGCCCAAATTAGCGACACGGAAGCGACCTCGCCGAACCCGTCGAGCAGCGTGTCTATAAATCGCGATGGCACTGTTTTATTCACCGGCAATTCGTCCGACTCAGACCCTATCAACGAATGGGTTATAAACCCGGTCGGCAATCCCGGCGATAACTTCGAGGTTCACCTAGCCGTGACTTCCGGCTCCGGTCCCAACGCAGGAGATAGCACGGCGACCTGGCTGGCGCTAACTTCGAATCGAAGCTGGACCCGCACCGGCGGCGCGAGCGCGTCTGGCACCTGGACTATTTCTATAAGGCCGGTAGGTGGGAGCACCGTCGTTTCGGCTCTTATAACGATGACGAATACTTACATACCATGAGTTACCCGAAGCGCTTGCTCAGCATCAGACCTCGAGGCGGCATCGCGACCGATACGCCGCAATGGGCGACGCCTCCCGAATTCTTTACGCTTGGCAACAATCTTGTATTTCGCCAGGGCTTCGCCGAGCGAGCGCCGAGCAGCGCGAACATATACAACGACCCGACCGTAGCACCTTACGCAATCAAAAACGTGCAAATTAGCGGCGTGAATTATTGGGTTTATGTCGGCGCGACCGCAAGCTATGTCGTCGAGACTTCAAATCATACGGAAATCACGCACGCGTCCGGGCAGCAATCCAATACCGAAGTTCACCGGCTGTCGCTCGACCTACTCAACGGGATACCGTTTTTTTCAAACGGACTTGACGAGCCGATGTACTGGGACGGGAACGTGAGCAATAACTTTGTGGACTTGCCCGGCTGGACCGCGACCGAGACTTGCGGCTTTATGGTTGCGCACCGCTTCCATTTATTCGCGTTCGATATTTCCGGCCCGTCGGGCGACTTTCCGAATCAAGTCAAGTGGAGTTCGGCGGCTAATCCTGGCAACGTGCCGGCGTCCTGGACAGCGGCAGCCACCAACGAAGCCGGCGACACGGTACTTGCCGACACGCCCGGCGAGCTAGTCAGCGCGGCAAACTTGCGCGGCTCGCTAATGATTTACAAAAACGGCTCGACGCATATTGCGGACTACGTCGGCGGCGAGGAGATTTATGCTTTCCGCACGTTGTTCGTGCAATCCGGCGCGCTCGCGCGGCACACCGTCGCCGACATTAACGGCGCGCATTTTGTAGTGACCGACGGCGACATTATCATCACGGATGGACAAACGATTAAATCCGTAGCACAGAACAAGCGCCGCCGCGCTTTTTTCAATTCAATCGATCAGACTTATTACAAAAACACTATCGTCAAATATTTCCGCCAGAAAAATGAAGTATGGGTAATGTATCCAGAGGCCGGCAGCGAGCGCTGCACACGCGCCATGATTTACGACCTGGCTAACAACGCATGGGGCGACCGGGAGCTGCTCGGTATCTCGAACGCCGACACCGGCATCGTTAACGACACCGCCGCCGATGAGACGTGGGATAGCGACGCGGCCGTATGGAATGCCGACCTCGAGGTATGGGACCAACAAAACTTTTCGCTGGCGACCGAGGAGCTTGTACTAGCCGACTCGACCAACACGGAATTAGTGCAAATCGGGACCGGCGACGAGTCACTCGTTTCGACGTTGCGCCGCGAGGATTTAGATTTTGACGACCCGGTCCGCTTTAAGTTTGTGAAGCGTTTGCACTTGCGCGTCGAGGCAGCAACTAGCATCGACTTTCTTGTGCGCATCGGCAAGCGCAACGCGACAGGCGAGTCGATTTCATGGAACTCTGCGCTCACGTACAATAGCGACGACGGCTTTCTAAACGTGACGATTACGGGCCGCTACATATCTATAGAGATTGCCGCGACCACGAACACGACATTCAAAATCACCGGCATCGAACTCGAGGCCGAATTGCGAGGTTATCATTGATGGGTTTTTTGAAAAAAGTATTCGCCGGCCCGGACGCTATCGCGTCTGCAATGGACGGCGCAAAAAAGGGACTAGACGCGCTTGTATTTACTAA
>Ga0255054_10001618_pt1 | contig 13185 bp, 10 predicted proteins | sample JV7_2_23_MG_FD_188634 | JGI IMG/M metagenome (GOLD analysis project Ga0255054, IMG submission 188634) | Seawater microbial communities from Jervis Inlet, British Columbia, Canada - JV7_2_23 | ecosystem: Environmental > Aquatic > Marine > Inlet | place: Canada: British Columbia | collected...
CCCGAACGCAGATAGTCGGCGTCTATCGGCGTTCCGGTCGCTACGGATTCTTGAAACCGGGAGAAGAGACGCTGCGGCGCGATGTCTTTGTCCCGTCGGGAAACGAGGGTGCAGCGCGGGATGGAGAAATGGTTGTGGCCCGCATCGTAGACTGGGGGGGGACCATCAGGATCCGGTAGGTGAAGTTACGGAAGTGTTAGGCCGAGTCGGCGAACCAGGGGTCGATATCCTCTCGATCGTCCACGCGCACGAACTTCCGATCGGCTTCCCTCCGGACGTACTGGAAGAGGCTGAGGGGTTGGCGTCGCGCGCGCGCAAGTTAGTGCACTGGGAAGATAGAGATGACTTCCGAGATTGGTTGACCTTTACCATAGATCCGGCCGATGCGAAGGATCACGACGACGCCATCTCCATCGAAACACTCGACGATGACCGTTGGCGAGTGGGCGTCCACATCGCCGATGTCTCCCACTTCGTACGGGAGAGATCGGCAATCGATCTGGAGGCTCTGCACCGAGCGACCAGCGTTTACTTGGTGGATCGTGTCCTGCCCATGCTTCCCGAGGTCCTGTCCGGTGACCTGTGCTCACTGAGGCCTGGTGAAGATCGGCTCACCCTCTCAGTTCTTCTCGAGATGGACTCGAGTGGGGAAGTGCTCTCGGTGAAGCTGGCCTCCGGCATCATCAACAGCCGCTTCGCCTTGAGCTACGAGCAAGCGCAGGAGATCATCGACGGAGATCCTTCGGCCGACAACCACTTGCGTGATGCTCTGCGGCAGTTGCGTGACCTATCGGTGAAACTGCGTGTCCGCCGACAGGCACGTGGAGGTCTCGATTTCGATTTGCCGGAAGCCCGCGTGATCGTCAATTCCGCGGGCGAGCCGACTCACGTGCAGCGGCTACTCAGGCTGGGGACGCATCGGTTGATAGAGGAGTTCATGATATTGGTCAACGAGTCTATCGCGCAGTTGGCCAAGAAGAAAAAGCTCCCGTTCATCTACCGAATCCACGAGGCCCCCGATCGCGATCGCTTTGAGCGGCTGCGCGAGTTCGTAGCCGGATTCGGGCTCAAGCTCCCAAAGGATGGCAACCGCTCGCCCGCAGCTCTACAGAAACTGCTCGCCGCCGTGGAGGGACGTCCCGAAGAAACGGTGGTCTCAACTCTCACTTTGCGCAGCATGAAGCAGGCACGGTATAGCGCGGAGTGGCAAGAACATTTCGGGCTCGGTTCTCGCGCCTACACGCACTTCACGTCTCCGATCCGCCGTTACCCCGACCTGGTCGTCCACAGGATCGTACGCGCTGCGTTGTTGGAACGGTCGACGGTTCCCGAAGCACTCCACGAGCAGTTGAAGATGATAGCGCTGCGGAGTTCTACCCGGGAGCGTGAGGCGATGGAAGCCGAGCGCGACTCTGTCGAGTTGAAGAAGATCGAGTACATGGAGCGCCACTTGGGCGACGTCTTCGATGGTACGATTAGTGGGATAACATCCTTTGGCGCCTTCGTCCTGCTGGATGACGTGTTGGCCGAGGGCCTCATCCATGTCAGCCAACTGGACGATGACTACTACAATCACGTAGAAAGCGAATACGCCTTGGTGGGCGAGATGCAGAAGCGACGGTTTCGGTTGGGGGACAGGATAAGAGTGCAGGTGGTCTCGGTTGACCGGGAGGCACGGAAGTTGGATCTGGGGGTTGCCCAGTAGGCCCCGTGGAGGACGTCAAATTGACGGTTTGTCAGGTCGGCAGTATGTTGAGCCAGGATTTCATTCAGGACTACGACACACTTCGCATAGATGCCGCAAGCTCCAGTCATCGTATTCTATTCCTCTGCTGATTCGGATCCTCCGCAGGCCTTGACGGTCCATGTGGAGAAGCAGATGTCTACGCTAGTCAGGACCCACGCCCCTAGCGAGGTATTGGCGCTCGTCAACCGCAGCCATCCGGCTCTCGTCGTCCTCGATGGCGACGGGGCGATCGAGGAAGTCTGCAATCTCATCTCGACGCTCAAGTCCGACCCCTTCAGCGCTATCGTGCCGCTGGTCGTATGGTCGGACGAGGTAGGAGCCGATGTTATCGGTCGAACGCTCGAAGCGGGGGCCGACGACTTTCTGAAACACAGCATGGACGAGCGCGAGAAGGTCCTGCGCTTGGATACCGTAGCCAGACGCGTCGAGCGGGATGTGAGCGTACATCCGACGACTCGGCTGCCCGGGACGGCGATGATCGAGCGCGACATTGCCACGCGTCTCGGGGAGGGTGAGGCCTTCGCCGTCTGCTATGCCGATATCGACAATTTCAAGGAGTTTAACGATCGATACGGTTACCATCAGGGCGACAGGGTAATTCTCTTGACGTCTAAGATTCTAAGGGACGTCGTCAAGGCCTATGCCCCGAGCGGCTTTATCGGGCACATCGGAGGGGATGACTTCATATTCAACGTGTCGCTGGATATCTTTGAGGCGTGTTGCCGCGAGATCCTCTCGATATTCGATACGCTGGTACCGTACCAGTATTCCGAAGAAGATCGGAAGGCGGGATTCTTCTGGGGGAAAGACCGGCGAGGACAACTTCACCGAATCTCCCTTATGACGCTGTCGATTGGTGTGGTCACGAACAATCAGCGAAAGTTCAGCCACCCGGCTCAAGTCGGCGAACTGGCGACCGAGATGAAGGCCTTCGCGAAAACCAAGCAAGGCTCGATCATGGTAGTGGATCGGCGGCTCGGCCAAAGAGACGGTGCTCCAGCAGGACCCAAACGGGAACAACGAAAGACATGAGGGAAAGGCCATGAACGTCTCCTGCCCACAGTGCAAGACCGTCTTTCGGGTGGATCCGAGCAAAGTCCCGGTCGATGGAGTACGAGCCCGGTGCTCGGTCTGCGGTGGAGTGTTCGAGGTAGCCTCGCAGGAGGATCAGAGCGAGCTCGCCGCGGTCGCAGCCGCAACGGTGCCCGAGCCTGCCGTCGTGGAGTCGGTGGCGACCGCACCCGAGGCTATTCCAGAGCCGGTTGAGGAAGCGATTAAAGTGGAGGTCGAGCCCCCGGAGGGCTTGAAGCCTGCCGAGGAACCCTCAATCGCGCCACCCCACGTCGTCCCGGTGGTCTCAGAGCCGGCGGCCCCCGCTCCGGCTGAGCGCGAAGAACCGGAAAGCGCCCCGCGCTCCCCCTTCGGTGCACCCGACCAGGATGCCCGAGCCCGCCGCTTGGCCCGAGCCCTAATCTCCGACTTGGCTGCCTATCATCCTGAACGCCAACAGAAGGGGCTCAAGGAGGGACGCCTCAAGGAGCTGTTCCAGGACGATCTTCGCAAGTCCTGGCAGGAGTACGTGGATCAGATCGGTCTCGATGTCGCGAAGAGCACTCCGTATTTCCGCGATGCGCTCAACGATATTCTTGCCAAGGGAAAGAGAGTATTCTGACAATTGGGAGGGAGGTTGACCGGCGCGGGATGGCGTAGATATTTGAGCCGGACCGAATCGACCAGGGGCCGTCCGGTTGGACGGCCCTATCGTTTGTGGTTATTATACTTACATGGATCATACGCAGTAGATTCTAACCAGTGAGGTGAGGGTATGGCGGTGGCGACGGAACTCGGTGTGCTCAGAAGGCTCGGGGAACGGGTCGAGGAGCTCAGGGGGTATCTTTGACATAGCCGCGAAACAATCTCGGATTTCTGACCTGGAGGCACGGACGGCGAAGCCGGGTTTTTGGGAAGACTCCGAGGGCGCACGCGGCGTCATGCAAGACCTGAACGAGTTGAAGAGTTGGGTCGAGCCATGGACGGCACTCGATCACAAGGCCGGAGAGTTGGTTGAGCTCGGCGAGTTGATTGATGCCGAAGGCGAGCCTGGAATGGAGGGGGAGTTCCGGGCTGAAGTCGAGCAACTCGAGAGCGAAATCGAAGAACTCGAGTTCCGCAACATGTTGCGTGGCACCGATGCGGAACGCGAAGCTCTCCTCACGATCCACCCGGGCGCCGGGGGTACGGACTCCCAGGACTGGGCCGAGATGCTCATGCGCATGTATACGCGCTGGGCGGAATCGCATTCCTTCGAGGCGGCAGTGCTCGATCTTGTTCCCGCCGATGAAGCAGGTATCAAGTCGGTGACGCTCGAGATACGCGGCCGCTATGCCTACGGATATCTGCAAGCCGAAAAGGGCATTCACCGGCTGGTTCGTATTTCGCCGTTCGACCAACAAGCTCGGCGACACACGTCTTTCGCGTCGGTCTTCGTCTATCCGGTGGTCGATGACACCGTCGAGGTTGACGTGAACCCGGAAGATCTTCGGATCGACACCTATCGGGCCTCCGGCAAGGGAGGCCAGCATGTCAACAAGACGGACTCGGCGGTCCGGATCACTCACATTCCCACTAATATCGTCGTCTCGTGTCAGCAGGAGCGGAGCCAGCATCGGAACAAGACTACGGCGATGAAAATGCTCAGGGCCGCCCTTTACGAGCAGGCGATGGAAGAGCGACGTAAAGAGCGCGAAAAGATGGACCAGGCCAAAACCGAGATCGCCTGGGGCAATCAGATTCGCTCCTACGTTTTTCAGCCGTACACGCTGGTCAAGGATCACAGGACTGAAATCGAGCAGAGCGACGTTCAAAAGGTCATGCAGGGCGACCTGGACCCATTCATCATCGGCTACCTGAAACGATACGGGGCTCGAACGGCATGACGGAAACGGGTGAGGCACATCACGTCATAGAGGCGCGGCGCGAGAAGCTACGCCGACTCGCCGAGTTAGGCATCGAGCCCTACGCTTACGGCTACGAGCCGAGCTGTTCGACCGAAGGCGCGATCCGCGACTTTCTGACGATGGGTGAGCAAACGACGATTGCGTGCCGTCTGGCGGGCCGCGTCAGATCGCTTCGTCCGCACGGCAAGACAACGTTTGCGCACCTAGAGGACCGGGCCGGCAAGATTCAGGTTTACTTCCGCAAGGACGAGCTGGGTGAGGCTCTCTACGAGCTCGTCGAAATGCTGGACCTGGGCGACTGGGTCGGTGTGGAGGGCACGGTATTCCGGACGCGTACGGGAGAGATAACGCTCAAGGCCAGTGGCCTGCAGCTCTTGGCGAAGACGGTACGGCCGCTACCGTACGCGAAGGAAGAGACCGACGAATCAGGCGAGGTCATCGTCCACGGGGGCTTCGCGGACGTTGAGAGCCGCTACCGCCAGCGGTACGCCGATCTTGCCGTCCACCCGGACGTGCGCGATCTCTTTGTCACTCGGTCGCGGGCCGTGCAAGAGATCAGGCGCTTCATGGACGATCGCGGGTTCCTTCACGTGGAGACGCCGATCCTGCAGCCGATCTACGGTGGCGCGATGGCACAGCCGTTCAAGACCTACCACCGCGCCCTCGACATTGAGCTATACCTGCGCATAGCGGATGAGTTGTACTTGAAGCGTCTCGTGGTCGGCGGATTGGAGCGAGTTTACGAGATCGGCAAAGTCTTCCGCAACGAGGGGATCGATCGAACCCACAATCCAGAGTTCTCCATGCTCGAGCTATATCAAGCCTACGCCGATTACGAAGGCATGATGGAGCTGACCGAGGCCCTCGTTCACCACGTTGTTACGGAAGTGTCCGGCTCGTCTGTTCTGACCTACCAGGGACAGGAGCTAGACTTCCGGCCGCCCTGGCCCCGATTGAGCTGGTATCAGGCGTTGGAGAAGTACAGCTCCTTTGACTCGAACCTCGCGGAGTTAGATGACGATGCCCTGCGCGCGGCGGCCACCAAGGCCGGCGTCGAGGACGCCGACGACAAGGGACACGCGGCTCTTCTCGACGGGTTGTTCAAGGTGCTGGTTGAGGATCACCTCGTTGGGCCGATCATCATCTACGATTATCCGGTTGAGTTGAGCCCACTGGCCAAGCACAAGCGAGGCGGAAACTCGGCTCTCACCGAGCGTTTCGAGGTCTATGTGGGCGGTCACGAATTGGCCAACGCTTTCAGCGAGCTCAACGATCCGTTCGAGCAGCGTGAACGCTTCGAGTCTCAGGTGCGTATGCGTGATGAGGAGGGCTGGGAAGAGGCCCATCAGATCGACGAGGATTATCTCGCGGCTCTCGAGTACGGGCTGCCGCCCACCGGCGGGATGGGTATGGGAATAGACCGGCTGATCATGATCCTGACCGATCGAGCGTCGATTCGTGAGGTCATCCTGTTTCCGACTCTGCGGCCGGAGTAGGCGATGTCATTCGAGCTGTTTCTCGCGTCACGCTATCTGTCAGCGCGTAGCCAATCTCGCTTCCTGAACCTGATTACGGTCATCGCCATCGGGGGAATCTGTGTCGGCGTGATGGCGCTGATCGTCGTCATCGGGGTGATGTCCGGGCTGCAACGCGCCGTTCGGGAGGGTATCCTCGGGACCAACCCTCACATCATGGTCATGACCTACGGTGAGGGTTTGAGGCTGGAGAATTGGGAAGCGCCTCTGCTTCTGATCCGTGAAGATCCCGATGTGACCGATGTCGAGCCCTTCGTCTACTCGGAAGCTCTGATTTTCCAGGACGTGAATTACCAGCAGGGTGTGGCACTGCGCGGCATTCAGCACGAAGCCACAGAGCGGATCGCCGATCAACTGACGTTGGGTGACTGGGCGTTCGACGAAACTCTCTCGGGTCTGCCTGGTATCGTTCTGGGTTTCCGGCTGGCCGACAGACTCCTCGTTTACCCCGGCGATACGATAAGCTTGGTCTCCGGACAGGGTGCGGAGCTAACAGCGGCGGGCTTCATCCCGAAGTTCAAGAAGTTCGAGGTGGTTGGTCTGTTTCGAAGCGGCATGTACGAGTACGACAATCAGATGGGCTACATTTCACTGGCAGCTGCCCAGGAGATGCTGGGCCTGGGCGATGCCGTCACCGCCCTGGCCGTTTGGGTTACCGATGCCTGGCAAGCTGATGTCGCGGCGGAGCGACTGGAAGACGCCTTGGGTTACCCGCACACACTGCGCGACTGGAAGCGCATGAACGAGGGGCTGTTCAACGCGCTCAAGTTGGAGAAGATGGGCATGGGCCTGGTCTTACTTCTCATTGTGCTGGTTGCCGCATTCAACATCGTCTCCACGTTGATCATGGTCGTCGCGGACAAGACCCGTGAGATTGGAATCCTGGGCTCGATGGGATTGAACTCGAAGAGAATCCTCAAGGTCTTTATGCTGCAGGGGGTCATCATCGGGATTGCCGGAACCATCCTCGGGCTAATCGGCGGCCTCGCCTTGAGTTGGGCCATCGATTACTTCGGCCTGCTGACCCTCCCAGGTGACGTCTACATCATCAGTAGAATCCCGGTAACTCTGAACCCATTCGATCTGGCTCTGATCGTCGTAGCCAGCATCCTGATTTCGTTCACAGCGACGATCTATCCGTCTCGGCAAGCGGCACGCTTGACGCCGGTGGAGGCGATCCGGCATGAGTGACCTGACGCGGAACGTCAACGCAACGAGAGACCGACATCCCAAGATTGCCTTGGCCTGTGAGGGTGTCTACCGGTCGTTCCGGGACAGCGATGGCTCCGATCTTCCAATCCTAATGGGCGTCGACTTGGAAGTGCGTGTAGGCGAAGTCGTCGCTATCACCGGCGCCAGCGGTGCCGGGAAGAGTACGCTATTGCACTTGCTGGGAGGGCTGGATCGACCCACGAGCGGCGAGGTCGCCCTGGACGGTCTCCGGTTGTCAGGGTTGGACGAGCCAGAGCTGGCCGAAGTTCGTAACCGCCGACTGGGCTTCGTTTTCCAGTTCCATCACCTGCTGCGAGAGTTTACTGCGCTTGAGAATATTATGATGCCCTTATTGATTGGTGATGTTGAGGGCAAGCAGGCCCGGGCCCGGGCCGAGGGATTACTGCGGGAGGTGGGGCTCGAGGAGCGGGGGGGGCACAAGCCCCCGCAACTCTCAGGAGGGGAAAGGCAGCGCGTGGCTGTGGCCCGGGCGCTAGCGACCGACCCCCTGATTCTCCTGGCCGATGAGCCCTCCGGCAACCTGGACAACCAGACGGCGGCAGGGCTCCACGACTTGTTTTTCCGGTTGCGCGACGAGCGTGAGTTCGCGGTGGTGCTCGTCACGCACAATCGGGAGCTGGCCCGCCGAGCGGATCGTATTCTGTGGCTGCACGACGGGTTGCTGAATCCCATATCATTGACGATGGAGGAGCACGAGGCGGTTCCGTGATGCTCTGCGACAATTGCGGAAAGAACGAGGCGGAGGTCCATCTCACGCACATCGAGGATAACGAGATGAAGACGGTACATCTCTGCCCCTCGTGCGCGGCCGAGAAGGGACTGGACGCGGGTAGCGCGGGTAAAAACCTGCCGCTCACCGATTTCCTGGCCCAGATGGGACAGGCGGCGCTGTCGGATGAAGAGGCGACCATCGCCGGCCCGTGCAGCTACTGCCACACCACCGTTGATGATTTCAGGCGCAGCGGACGGCTCGGCTGCCCTCACTGCTATTCAATCTACGAGACCCAGCTGCGGGCGATCCTCAGGCGTATCCACGGATCGACCCACCATCTGGGGAAGGTCTATGTCCCGCCGGCGTCCGCCGCCGCTGATCAGAGCGCTCGCCTCGTCGGACTGCGGCGCAAGCTTCAACGCGCCGTGGAGGCCGAAGATTTCGAACGGGCGGCGGTGATCCGCGACCAGATCCGTGAGTTGGAGGCAGCGATCGACGTATGATTCCGTTTGACTTGACGTCGATGCCCGACTTCGGGCTCGGGTGGTTGGATGCCAGCGGACCTTACAGTGATGTGGTCCTCTCAACGCGCGTTCGTATAGCCAGAAACCTGCAGGGGTATCCGTTTTCGGTACGAGCCAAGCCGTCGGATCGGGCGGCCATTCTTGCGGCGGTTCGGGAAGTGCTCGATCACTCGATTCCTCTCGCGGACGGCGTGATTGTCGAGATCGATCGATTGGGAAAGAGGGAACAGGAAATTCTCCTGGAAAGGCACCTGGTAAGCCGCGAACTGACGGGCAAGCCAGGAAGCGCGACGCATTCTTCGGCTGCATTGGTCGCTTCAAATCACGAACCGATCGGTCTCATGGTGAACGAAGAGGACCACCTGCGCCTGCAAAGCCTGATGAGCGGGTTCAATCCGCGCGAAACTTGGCAGACCGTCGACGCGCTGGACGAGGAACTCGGCAGCGAGCTACCCTATGCTTTCCACCATGAATTCGGTCATCTCACATCCTGTCCGACCAACTGCGGGACGGGACTGCGAGCGTCGGTGCTGATCCACCTTCCCGGCCTGGTGCTGACCAAGGAAATCAATAAGGTGCTCCAGGGTATTTCCCAGGTCGGGCTGACCTTCCGAGGCCTGTACGGCGAAGGGTCCGAAGTGATCGGAAACCTGTTCCAGGTATCGAACCAGACGACGCTGGGCAAAAGCGAGGAAGACCTCATCGATCACCTTCAGAAGATCGTCGCGCAGGTCGTGGATTACGAACAGCAGGCTCGCTCGGTGCTGCTTCGTGATGCACCTAACGTGATCGAGGATAAGGTCTGGCGCGCCTATGGGCTTCTTCGCCATGCGCGCGCCTTGGCTTTCGACGAGATGATGAACCTCTTATCCGGCGTCAGACTGGGCCTATCTCTGAAACTTCTACTTGGGCCCAGTGTATATGTGCTGAACCGGACAATGGTATTCGGTCAGAACGCCCACCTGGAGGAATCCAGCGACGGTGCTCTATCGGCCAGCGAGCTTGACATTCAGCGCGCGAATTACGTGCGTATGGCCCTCGCGGAGGCAGAACCGTCCGCGGGCGCATAGATTGTAAGGGTTGGGGTGGCTTTGATCCCGGGGTGATGAGGGTCTGATGAATTACAATTTTACGGATCGGGTGCGAAAGGTTCTGGCGATGGCCAGGGAGGAGGCCGTTCGTCTGCAGCATGATTACGTCGGAACCGAGCACATTCTGCTGGGGCTCATCCGCGAGGGCGAGGGCGTAGCGGCCGCCGTGCTGATGAACCTCAGCGTGGATCTGGATCAGGTGCAGGAACGGACCGAGGAGCAGGTTCGGAAGGGTAAGGGGGGCGCGACGATGGGCGAGCTCCCGTACACGTCTCGAGCTAAGAAAGTGCTCGAGTTCTCGGTTGCTGAAGCCCGGGAGATGAGTCACAGCTATGTGGGCACCGAGCACCTGCTGCTGGGCCTGCTGAGGGAAGAGAAGGGCGTGGCGGCCCAAGTCCTGGAGTCGCTGGGCGCGACCTTGGAGCAGGCGCGCGAGCAGACCCTCAAGCTGCTGGGAACGGAAATGCCGAGCCCCGGACAGTCGGTCAGTAGCGCGAGCCCCAAGGGAGAGAAGAAATCGAAGACGCCGGCGCTGGATCACTTCTGCCGGGACCTCACGGAGCTGGCCCGAGCTGGCGAGCTTGACCCGACGATAGGTCGTGAGAAGGAGATCGAGCGCATGATGGAGATCCTCTCGCGCCGGAAGAAGAACAACCCCGTTTTGATCGGTGAGCCGGGCGTAGGCAAGACGGCGATCGTGGAAGGCCTGGCGCAACTGATTTCGCGCGCCGAGGTGGCGGACAGCCTGAAGGGCCATCGAGTGCTGGCCCTGGACATGGCCGCTGTCATCGCTGGAACGAAGTACCGCGGCCAGTTCGAGGAGCGACTCAAGGCCGTGATGAACGAGATAGCCCAGAACCGCGATGTGATCCTCTTCATCGATGAGGTTCATACCCTCGTGGGAGCTGGGGCCGCCGAAGGTGCCATCGACGCATCGAACATGCTGAAGCCGTCATTGGCGCGGGGTGAACTGCAGTGCATCGGAGCTTCGACGCTCAACGAGTACCGCAAGTACATCGAAAAAGACGGCGCGCTGGAGCGTCGATTCCAGACCGTGATGGTGGACGCGCCGACGATCGACGAGACCATCGATATTCTGAACGGCCTCAAGAAGCGGTACGAGGACCATCACAAAGTCGCGCTGCCAGAGGACACGCTGGTCATGGCGGCGAAGTTATCGGAGCGCTACATCACTGATCGGTACTTGCCTGACAAGGCGATCGACGTAATCGATGAGGCATGCGCCCGCATTCACCTCGCAACCCAAGTGCCACCGCCGGATGTAGCTGACCTTCAGGAGAATCTCAAGCGGATCGGCGAGTCGAAGGACGGCGCGATCCGCGAGCAAGACTTCGAGAAGGCAGCGGAATTGCGTGACAAGGAGCGTGAACTCCAGTCTGAAATCAGACGTCGCCGTGAGGAATGGGAAGAAGAGCGCCGGACGTTCCGCCCGAGTATCACGGAAGACGATGTGGCTTTCATCGTCTCGCGCTGGACGGGTATTCCCGTCACACGGCTTCAAGAGGGCGAGACCGACCGCTTGCTGCGCATGGAAGAGGAGCTACACCTCCACGTCATCGGTCAAGACGAAGCCATTGGAGGTATCAGCCGGGCAATCCGACGCAGCCGCGCCGGCTTGAAGGACCCGAACCGACCGATCGGCTCGTTTATCTTCAGCGGACCCACCGGTGTCGGAAAGACCGAGTTGGCGCGGGCCCTGGCGCGATTCCTCTTCGCGGACGAGACCGCGCTGATTCGCGTCGACATGTCCGAGTACATGGAGAAATTTTCCGTGAGCCGGCTGATCGGCGCACCCCCGGGCTACGTGGGCTACGAGGACAGCGGGGCTTTGACCAAAGCGGTCCGGCATAAGCCGTACAGTGTGGTTCTCTTCGATGAGATCGAGAAGGCGCACCCGGATGTCTTCAACATTCTGCTGCAGATACTCGATGACGGTCGTATCACGGACAACTACGGGCGCGTCATCGACTTCAAGAATACGATTCTCATCATGACATCGAACGTTGGGGCCCGGGATATCGTCAAGGGCGGTGGTGTCGGCTTCCACGGCCAGGACAAAGAGGCGTCCTACCAGGATATGGCCGAACGTGTGAAAGACGAGATCGAGAAGGTGTTCAATCCCGAGTTCCTTAATCGTCTGGATGAAGCCATCGTCTTCCACCCGCTCACCCGCGATCACATTCGTGAGATAGTGGACGTACTGATGCGCGAGGTACGCGCTCGGTTGGAGGAAGAAGCGCTCAAGCTGCAGTTGACCGACTCGGCGGTCGAGTTCCTTGTCGAGCATGGTTATGACGAGACATACGGCGCCCGACCTCTCAAGCGTGCGATTCAGCGCCATGTCGAGGATCCGCTCTCTGAGAAGATCCTCATGGCCGAGTTGGCTCCGGGCGATCTGATCGAAGTCGATGTCGCCGATGACGGTGAGCGCCTGGAGTTCAGAGTTCTTTCGTCTTCCTCGTTCACGACGTGAGGCTTGCTACCCGCCTGCTGCTTGTAACGGCCCTCGCAACGTTCGGCGCGAGGGCCTCACCGTTGACCGGCCAAACCCAGGCCAGCGACCGCACCGTTCGTGTCGATTCCATTCAGGTTGTCGGTAACGTCCGGCAAGCCACACCGGTTGTCTTGTCCGACTTGGGTGTGCGGCCGGGCGACATCATCGCTATCACGAACGTCCAGCGGGGCATCCATCGTCTATTCTCCACAGGGCAGTACGACGACGTACAGATTTTCGCTGTTGACAACGCAACGGGCGGCGTCACCCTGGTCGTCGATGTAGTCGAGCGGCCCTTCATCGTCGGTTATCGGTTTGAAGGGTTGGAGCACACCGGCAGCGGCTCCATCCGCGACACCGTCGGGCTGACTTCCAACGAACCTCTCGATCCTTCGCGCGTCTACGAGACCGAATTCCACATTCGCAGGGAATTGTCCAAGAAGGGGTATGTGCGAGCCCAAATCGACACGGCGTTCATCCCCACAGACAGACCGGGAGAGTATCGCTTCATCTTCCGTGTGGATGAGGGCCGCCGATTGGTCGTGGCCGGCATCGACTTCGAGGGAAACGAAGCGTTGACCGACTATCAGCTCATCAGTGCTATGAGTGTTCAGCCCGAGGGCTTTTGGTGGTGGGACGGTGGTGAGTTCCGGGAAGAGGAATACGAACAAGACCTCCAGATCGACCTGATCGAGTACTACGGATCGCAAGGGTACGTCGATTTCCAAGTTTTGGGCGACTCGATGGTTGTTGACCCGGAGACGGGGAAGACGGTCCTCGTCGTCCGCGTCGAAGAGGGTCGCCAGTATCGGATCGCCGATTTCCAAATCGAAGGCAATGAGCATTTCCCGACGCCATTCCTTGAAGCGCG
>Ga0255054_10001621_pt1 | contig 13176 bp, 9 predicted proteins | sample JV7_2_23_MG_FD_188634 | JGI IMG/M metagenome (GOLD analysis project Ga0255054, IMG submission 188634) | Seawater microbial communities from Jervis Inlet, British Columbia, Canada - JV7_2_23 | ecosystem: Environmental > Aquatic > Marine > Inlet | place: Canada: British Columbia | collected...
GACTTTCGAAAGTCAGCCTGCGGCAACACACACCGGGTGCCGTTAGAATGTTGGCATCTCATCGAGGAGGAGGCTGTCATGGGTCTGACGCGGAGGCAAACTGTTACAGGTGGTGCACTGGCTCTTCTTGGTACCGGTTTTCTGGGGAGGGTCGACAAGGTTGCGGCGATGCAAAAGCCGCTTTCGCTGACGGACGCTCTGAAACAGCAGGCGACCGGCACGAGCGAGGGGCTCATGCTTGGCCCGACGCCTGGTGAGGAGGGGCCGCCCGAGCCGGCAACCTACGACCGCCTCCCTTTGGAGTGGAACAAGAAGACGGTGAAGCGCTTCAAGGACAAGTTGGCGGAGCGGGACATTGAGGCGTTTCTGGTGCGCAAGCCGCTCAACCTCATCTACCTCACGGGTTACTGGCACTCCACCACCGAGCGTCCGCAGGCGGCGTACATGAATCGGGACGATGAGGACCCCTGGTACCTCTATCCGGGCCTCGACCGCGACCTGGTGACCAGCTGGTGGTTCGGCGGCGGGCGCATGTACTTCGATTTCCACCACGCCGAAGGCGGGTTCCCGCACGAGGGCAAGGTGCAACAGGGAAAGAAGGTCGATCTCTTCACCTTTATGCTGGAGGGCCTCAAGGAGCACGGCATCCAGGGCACGAAGATCGGAATCGACGGCGAGCTCTACCCATCGGAGATCGCCAAGGCGAAGAAGGTCCTGCCGGGGGTCGAGTTTGTCGATGTCGCCAAAGTCCTGATGGATATGCGCGAAGTCAAAACACCCGAGGAACTCGCCCTGTGGCGCCGCGCGTACATCTATTTCGACCGCGCGCACGCGTTTGCGCGGGACTACATCCTGACGCATGGCACAGACATCATGGACCACGAGGTCTCGGTCGCTACCGAGCTGTGGATCAATGATCAGCTCTACTCGGATCTCGATCTTGCCGGAGGTGCGTTGCACCACGGTGTGAGGAGTGGAGTGGGTATTGGATGCAGGGTAGGTCCGGTCACCGGCTTCCCACACCCCAACCAGCCCTACTACAACCGGATCGGCCGCAACATGGCGCTCCAGATCTCGGGCGGCGCGAGGATCGGCGGCTACGGGCACGAGAACTACCGCGCATTCATCATCGCCGACGAGAAGGGCGCCTTCGATCCCCACATGCAGAAGCTGTGGCAGGTGAGCCGGGACTGCTGCGACATGCAGTTGGAGCTGTCGGTCGAGGGTGTGACCTGCTCGAGCGTTGCCTATCAGATTCACAAGTACCAGGTGAAACAGGGTGTGCAGAAGTATATCTACCATCGACCGGCACACGGTGCGGGAGTCGAGGGCCACCAGTCGCCCTACCTCGCCCTCGGCGACTACACGATGATGGTCAAGGACATGTGCTTCTCAGAAGAACCGGGGCTCTACGATCCCGAGAACGGCTGCGGCTTCAACTGGAGCAACACCATCGTGGTCGGCAAGAACTCGGGGTACCGCATGAGCCGTGTTCCCTACTCGAAGGAGTGGTGCTGGCTGAAGCTATGACCCTCTTCGGAGGCTGTGCATGAGCATCAGGAATTGCGATTCTTCCATGCCCTGGCTGACGACCGAACAGATGGTCGAGGTCGATCGTCTGATGATCGAGGACCTCGGCATCGAGCTGATCCAGATGATGGAGAACGCCGGCCGCAATCTCGCTCATCTCGCCAGAGAGAGGTTCCTTGGCGGCGATCCGACCGGAAAGACTGTCGTCGTGCTGGCCGGAACCGGGGGCAACAGCGTCGGTGCCCTGGTGTGCGCTCGCCGGCTTGTCGGCTGGGGGGCGAACGTCGAGGTCGTCCTGAGTCGCTCCGAGGAGGCGTTCGCTTCGGTGCCGGGTCACCAGTTGTCAATCCTCCGGGAAATGGGTGTGCCGCGCTGTGTTGCAGGAGACGCTGGCACTCCGTCCTCGGCCCATCTGGTGATCGACGGTCTTATCGGCTACAGCCTTAATGGCCCGCCTCGTGGCGCGGCGGTCGATCTCATTCGCTGGGCGAATGATCAGGCTTCGCCGGTGCTTTCGTTGGATGTGCCGTCAGGGATCGATGCCGGCTCCGGGAAGGTGTTCGATCCGGCCATTCACGCCACAGCCACCCTCACATTGGCGCTGCCCAAGGTCGGCCTTCGAGCGGACGGCGTCGTCGGCCACGTCGGAGAGCTCTATCTGGCCGACATCGGTGTGCCGCCATCTCTTTTCACCGGTCCATCCCTCGCTCTGCCACCGGTGGGCCCACTGTTTGCGACGGGTGACATCGTGCGGCTGACATGAAGGGCTATGATTGCAGCGAAGGGGGCAGGATGCCCGAAGCTGATCGCTCGGAGTACCGGTTCTTGAGCGGGGTCGTTGCTCTAGCCATAGGCCTTTCGTTTGTTTCGATCTCGTGTTTGCCTGCCGAGGAAACGGCAAAGACGGACGGGGTCAGAACGGTGTATCTAATTCGGCACGGCGAATATGACCACGACGACGAGCGTGACCCCGATGTCGGAAAGGCCCTGGTGCCGCTTGGCGTCGCGCAGGCTCGGATCGTCGGTGCGAGGCTTCGAGGGCTGCCGGTCGAGATTTCCTCCCTCCACAGCAGCACCATGACGCGGGCAAGGCAGACGGCGTTGGTGATCGGAGAGGAGTCCCCCGATCTCGAGATCCAGACCTCGCGTTTGATTCGCGAATGCACGCCCCCGACCTGGCGCGAGGACATCATGGCCGAAGAAACGGAGACCGATCTGGAGGCGTGCACCGCGCAGCTCGAAGAGGCCTTTCCGTTGTACTTCGCGCCGTCGCCGGACGCCGATCGGCACGATGTGATTGTGTGCCACGGCAACGTGATCCGGTACTTTGTGACCGAGGCCCTGAAAGTGGACTCCATGGCGTGGCTTGGTATGTCGATCGGAAACTGCAGCTTGACGGTCATCAAGATCAAGGCCGATGGATCGATGAAGTTACTCTCCTTCGGCGACGTGGGACACTTGCCGCCGAATTTGTCGACCAGAACGGCTCCGGGGCACGATATCGACCTGAAGGCACCGCTTGGGTAGACGGCGCCCTGTGTCCGATCCCGAAGGTGTCCCGGTGCGAATTTTTGTTGGATACGATCCACGCGAGGCTGTGGCGTTCGATGTGCTGGCCCATTCCATCCAGACTCGAACGAGTTCCCCAGTCTCCCTCACGCCGTTGAAACTCTCCGAACTCGGCGATCTGATGTGGCGCGAACGCCACGAGTTGCAGTCGACCGATTTTTCCTTTTCCAGGTTTCTCGTGCCCTATCTGTGCGATTTCGTGGGATGGGCAATCTTCATGGATTGCGACATGCTGGTCCTGGGCGACATCGCCAGTCTCTGGGACCTGAGAGACGAACGCTATGCGGTCCAGGTAGTCCAGCACGACCACCGGCCGAGGGAGACGACCAAGTTTCTCGACCAACCGCAGACCACGTATGAAAAGAAGAACTGGTCGAGCGTCATGTTGCTGAATTGTGCCAGGTGTACGGCGCTGACGCCGGAATACGTCAACACGGCATCCGGTCTGGACCTTCACCGCTTTTGCTGGCTCGGAGACGACGACCTGATCGGCGAGCTCCCACACCGCTGGAATCATCTGGTGGACTACGATCCGTCGCTGCCGGTCGATGAACTGTCCAACCTCCACTTCACCAACGGCGGTCCGTACTTCGACGATTACAAGAACTGCAGCTACGCCGATCTATGGCTCGCGGAGCGTGACCGGATGCTCTCTGCGGGCTAGCCGACCTGGTCACTCCTACCGAAGCTGGGCCAGCGTGGCAACCGTGTTTGTGTTGGCAAGGTCCGCGGCGACGGGCTGATTCTTGATTATCGTTGCGGATCCGAGAGAAGTCTTGCCATACTTGAGCGGTGAAACAAACAACGCGGGATGGTCGCGGTGCCGTCGTCAGGTGACCGATTCGGCCACTTTGTAATTTCTGAGCCCCTCGGCGCCGGCGGCATGGGTGAGGTCTACCGGGCGCAGGACACTCGACTCGGCCGAGACGTCGCCATCAAGGTTTTGCCGGAGGCCGTTGCAGCCGATCCCGAACGGCTGGCCCGCTTCGAACGCGAGGCAAAGGTCCTCGCCAGCTTGAGTCACCCCAACATTGCGACACTGTACGGGCTGGAAAATGTTGATCCGGGCACGGAGACGGAGACGGGCGCGAGCACCGTCTTCCTCGCCATGGAGTTGGTCGAAGGTGCAGATCTCGCGGAGCGAATCGAAAAAGGACCGATCCCACTCAAGGACGCGATCGACATTGCCCGCCAAATTGCAGAGGGGTTGGAAGCAGCACACAACAAAGGCATCGTCCATCGCGATCTCAAACCCGCCAACATCAGGATCACTCTTGATGGCACGGTCAAGATACTCGACTTCGGGCTTGCCAAGGAATGGGGACCATCACCCGGCGAAGCGAATTTCACCGAGTCCCCGACCCTCACAGCCGAGATGACGCGTGCGGGCACCATCCTCGGGACCGCTCCCTACCTGAGCCCAGAGCAGGCGCGGGGACAGGCGGTGGACCGCCGGACGGATATCTGGGCTTTTGGCTGTGTCCTTTACGAAATGCTCACCGGGGAACGAGCCTTCCCCGGCGGTACATCGACGGAGATCATCGCCCTGATCCTGGAGCGCGAACCAGATTGGAGCGCGCTGGCACCGACCCTGCCGCTGGCACTCCGTCGCCTCCTCGGCCGGTGTTTGGAAAAGGATCCGAAACGCCGTCTACGGGATGCGGGAGACGTCGCCCTGGCGTTGGAAGACCTGGATCTCGAGGAATCGACTGCCATCGTCGATGGTGGCCGACCAGCGTCGGGCCTCGCCATCAGGGTCCTACCGTGGCTGCTTGCCGGGGCGGCGGCGATCCTGGCGACAGTCGCCTGGTTCGAAAGTTCTCCATCTGAAGATCCGGTGGCGCGGCCCACCCTTCGGTTCACCCAGTCGTCCCCCGCTCCCCTCGATATCGCGCGGATCGGCCATTTCGGACCGGCGGTCGCTGTCTCCCCCGATGGTCACGTGCTGGTCTGGGTCGGCGTGGCAGGCGAGAGCACGCAGCTTTACATGCGCCATCTCGACGAGGATGCTGCGCATCCTATCGCGGGTACCGAAGGTGGGTTGGCACCTTTCTTTTCTCCCGACAGTGAGTGGATCGGCTTCTTCGCGGACGGGAGATTGAAAAAGGTGTCCGTCCGCGGCGGTGTGCCGCAGACCATTCGTGAGCTCGAGCACCTGCATGGCGCGTCCTGGGGCGACGGGATCATCGTCGTGGAGGCCGTTGGAGACGGCGAATTATTTCGGGTCGACCCCGGCAGCGGTGAAATCGCAAGAATCGAGATCTCGAATCAACCTGGATACCGTGGGGGTTACCCGACGCTGCTGCCCGGTTCGAAAGCCATGTTTGTGACGTCGCAGGGGGGGAACAGTGTCGACCTCGTGTCGCTCGAAACCGGCGAGGTCAGGACCCTCGTTTCCGAGGGATCCCACGGCAGCTACCTGCCGTCCGGTCACCTCGTGTGGACCCAGGGAGACAACCTCCTGGCCGCACCGTTCGATGTGGCAAGCCGCTCGATAACCGGAGAGGCCCACACCGTGATCGAGGGCGTGATTTCCGAAACCCACGTCGGGTTGACTTCCCACTTCGCGGTATCGAATGAAGGCACCCTAGCCTTTCTGCCGGGCACAGTCTCCAACAGCGGTGTCCGCCCGACCTGGGTGAAACTTGATGGCACAACGGAGCCCCTCCCCCTGCCGGCCGAGGCCTCCTACCTCTCGCCTCGACTCTCGCCCGACGGAAAGAGATTGCTCCTCTCCCGCCAAACTGAAAGCCGAAGTCTCTGGCTTTTCGATCTCGGCCGCGGCGTCATGGGCCCGGTCACCGGCGGCAAGGGCAATCAATTCTGGGCAATGTGGACACCCGACGGTGAGGGCATGATCTTCAACTCCCAGGAGGCCGGCGATCCCGTCAACCTCTGGATGCAACCCGTCGATCGCAGCTCGCCACCGACCCGCCTCACAACGGCACCGGTTCACCATCTTCCGATGGATATGACTCGCGATGGCCGCACAGTGATCTTCATATCGAAGGGCGGGGTTCAGGGCACTTTTGACATCCAGGTTCTTCACCTCGATGGTGAACTGACGATCTCCCCCTTGATGGAGACGAGCGCCGACGAAATCCACCCGAAGCTATCCTCCGACGAACGCTGGCTCGCCTATTCGTCGAATGCCTCCGGTAGGCTCGAGATCTTCGTGCAGCCCTTCCCGGGTTTGGGCGCCACGATCCGCGTCTCCCCGAACGGCGGCGTGGAACCGCTGTGGTCACCCTCGGGCGATCGGCTTTACTACCGCTCGGAAAACGGTCGACGCGTGTTTGCAGTCGACGTTCTGGCTGGCGATCCTCTCCAGTTCGGTAGGGAAGAGCTGCTCTTCGACGGCAGCTATACCCCCAGTATCAAATGGGCGCGCAAGTGGGATATCCACCCCGACGGCGACCGATTCTTGATGCTACAGATCGAAAGCCCGGAGCCTGTGGAGGGAATCCGCGTCGTCACCAACTGGTTTGCCGAGCTCGAGCGGTTGGTGCCGTCGGGCGACTGATCGCCTCTACGGTACCCGGCGGCCGGAAGGCCGACGAGGAGGAGTACTGAGACCGTTGCACGGGAAGGTCATGTAATAGCTGATTTCGTTTTCAATTTCGCTCTGTGACGGGTTTCTGCCCTGCCACGACTCTATGAATTGTCGATAATGATCGCAGGCCGCCTCGAATGTGACATCCTGGAAAAACGGAAATACATCCCCAGATAATGGTGTTTGAACGTCCAACATCTGGACTGGTTCTCTGCAAGATACGTTGAAATCTCTAACATCAAAATATTTGACGCCGGGATGAGAATAGGTTTTGAAATATACTCGTCTTCTTTTTGTATCGAATACGAAACTCCATTCGGTTGTGTTTGGATATCCGTAGATATGTTCGCTTCTGATATCGTGTAGAGTTCCGAATGCGTATTCGACGGCAGAATCTGCGTCAGTTGAGGAAAACTCTTCGAGTCGCCTGGCCGCGATCCGAAACCTCTGGAGGCTCCCATTAGGTTGATAGAACGGACTTTCGTTGTGCATGGTCCAATCGAGTATTGAGTCACTATATGTTGAATTGGTCAATACACTTACTGGAAAATCTTCGCCGGTATAGACGATTTCTTCACCTCTGAGACATTCAAAAGCCGCACTGTTACCGAAACGATCTGCAATATGGTAGTGATCAACGGTCAAAATTCGTACACCTTTGGCGGCTTCAAGAACCTCTTCGACCGTCTCACAGGTGTCGAGCATATATTGGATCCAAAGGCCGTCTTGCAGGGGCGGCCTCGCATCGGGAGGAGGGCCGACTATTTCGGGTATTCCCATCATGCTGATAACGAGACCTTTTTCGTTCATTCCGGTCCAGACGTATCCAACGTGTACGAATGAGAAATTTACACTTGCATACTGAGAAATCCAGCGAGCTCTCGCTCCCGAAGTACTGACATATGGACCCGTTCTTTCCACTCCTCTTTTGTTGATGAGAATGAGGCCCTCAGTCGTGTAGGAATTATCGAGGTTTTTTCCAAAGACCGAATATCCGTGATTCACAAGGTTGATTGATGAACATCCAATGCCTGGAGGCTTTGGCTCCGGTCTGGGGTCCGCCGTTCTCTCTGTGAACCCACAGGCAACCACGATGAGTGAAGATGCCAGTAGAAGACCGTTGGTTCTGTGTTTAAGTGGAATCCTCATCGTCCGACCTCCTTTCAGTGGGCCGGGGTCCTTCACCTATCACATCCCTGTGGCGACAGATCGCCTGTCGACCTTTCTCTGTCTTCCAAAGATAAGGCGCTTGCCGGTTTTTGTCATGAACCTCGAACTTGACACCCCGATGAGGGTCCGATTCAGCATCCCTTCTAACAGATAACGCGAAAAACCTTCGCTGGAACTGCAATTTACCTCGAGTTATCCAGAACCCGGGCAACGCCGAAGCGTATTGAAGGAGCAGGGAAGGGGGATTCAACCATGATGGGAAAAAATGCCGCCTTGGTTCTGGCTCTGTTGATGAGTGTGACGGCGGTATCGGAGGCGAGTGACGTGGCCACCTTTGGAGACGGTCCCTATCTCGGACAGAAACCGCCGGGTGTTGTCGCCGAGATCTTCGCACCGGGGCTGATCCCCGAGGACGAGTCGGTGGGCTGTTCCGGTTTCTTGAATGACGGCACGGTCTTCATATTCAGCTCGATGAAGACAGGCACCGACTGGCGATTCAAATCGACCTATGTGATGGAGCTCGAGGACGGGAATTGGACCGAGCCTGAGGTGGCCCCGTTCAGCGCCTACATGCCCTACAACTTCACGGTCGGGCCGGGCGGCAAGACGGTCTACTTCACGACCCTGAAGTCGCCCGACAAATCGACGTCGATGCTGCTCGAGCAGGCAAACATCTGGGCGGTGACGCTGACGGACGGCGGGTGGACTGAACCGGTCATGCTCGGGGCCTCGATCAACACGGAGGAGCACTACGAGAATTATCCGACCGTGGCGCGAGACGGCGCCACCTACTACATGAGCTGGCGGGAGGACTCGGTGGGCAAGACCGACATCTATCGGTCGAGAAAGCGCGATGGCAACTATGCCGATGCCGAGAACCTCGGCCCGCCGGTCAACAGCGTCGAGTCGGACCAGGACCCGTTTATCGCTCCAGATGGTAGCTATCTGATCGTGTGCCTCACCGGACGACCGGACAGCCTCGGTAAATACGATCTCTACGTCAGCTTCCCCGACGAGGACGGCTCGTGGGCAGAACCGATCAATCTGGGCGAAGGTGTCAATACGGCTGGGTACGAGTTCCGACCCTATGTCACACCCGACGGGAAGTACCTCTTCTTCACCAGCCCCGATCCGGGGAACGACAACCGCGGCAGGATTTTCTGGGTCAGTTCCAAGGTCATTCACGCGAGCCGGGTAGGCGAGTAGGCTGATCGGTCAATTCAGAAAGAACGTAACCGCACGGGCTGCGGCCAGCCAGACCAGCCCCTTGGCGAGGAAGAAGAGGAAGCCAATCACGCCGAACTTCTCGATTCATCGGCGCAGGAATGCGAGGGCTTCGACCTGCCGGGTCTGGGGCATCATGTCGATTACCTGGACCGTGACCAATCGGAAGCCGCCGTCGATCAGCGCCGCCAGATCGCGGACGAGCGTGGCCGGGTCGCACGAGAGGTAGGCCACGCGTCGCGCCGGTGAGTGGACGATCATCTCGAGGGTCGGCGGGTCGGCGCCGACCGCGGAGGGGTTGAGGATGATGGCGTCGGGTCTTTCCGATCGTAGACGGCGCTGCGCGCGGTGAATCGGGCTTGCCAGAATCTCGACGTTTTCCACGCGCCCCGCCTTGATGGAAGCCTTGGCGTCCGCAACCGAGCTCCTGACCCCCTCGACGCAGAGGACGCGACGGAAGCGCTGGCGCAGGGCGAGACCGTGAGTCCCGACGCCGGCGTAGAGGTCGACGAGCAGCTTGCCACCATCGAGGAATTCAGCCATCCGTGAGTGGATCTCGGGCAGGAGGCCGAGGTTGACCTGGAAGAAGGACCCGGGGGAGACCCGAAGCGACAGGCCGGCAGCGTCCACAAAGACCTCGCGCACCCCGTAGACGGGTTCGATGGGCCCCTTGATGACCTGAGGTCCGCGCCCGGGGTTGAGGTTGACTCCGATGCCGGCGATGTGGGGGCAGGCGTCCGCGATGGCGTCGATCGGGAGTTTAGGCAACGTCTCGGCCTTGACCACCAGGGTCAGGTGCTGCTGCGTCGGGTCGTTCCCACACCGCAGGTCGATGTGGCGCAGCACGAAGGGGAAGCGGGTGGCCGAGTTCAGCAGCCTGCGCAGGTTGTCGGTGGTTTTCAACAGCTCCGGCACCAGCACTCCGCAGTGCGGTGCGTCGACGACCTCCCGACTGCCGCGTTGAAAGTAACCGAGCGCTGACCTGCGTTCGCGATCGGTGGAGATCGCCATCTTGGCCCGGTTTCGGTAGCCCTCGATCTCTGGCGAGGGCAGGGTCGGAAGAATCTGGTCCTTCTTGTAGCGCACCTTTTTGGCGAACGCATCCATGAGCCAGCGGCGCTTGCGTTCGATCTGCTCTCCGTATCGCTGCCGCAATAGAGAACAGGCGCCGCACTCGACGCGGTGGGGGCAATCGACGGTTTGGTCGGCGGTGGCTGTCATCGTCGTCGTCCAGCCTATCGGATCCCGCAGCTCGGTGCTGCCTCGATGGTGTGATCCGGCACCTGTGAAGCAAAATGACCCCGCAGTTGTTAGAATCATTGCGCAAACATCGTAATAACGTAGACTTCTGAATCTGATCAGCGTGGGAGAGAACGGACACGTGGCTATCGAGGCCGGACAAAATCTGCTGCACTACCGCCTCGTCGAGAAGATCGGCGAGGGCGGCATGGGTGTGGTGTGGAAGGCTGAAGATGAGCGGCTCAACCGGCAGGTTGCTCTCAAGTTCGTGCCCGAGGACACCCTCCAGGACCCCCAGGCGGTGGAGCGGCACCTGCGCGAAGCCCGAGCCGCTTCGGGGCTCAACCATCCGCACATCTGCACGATCCACGACATCGGCGAGGTCGAGGGCCGGCGGTTTATCGTCATGGAGCTGCTTGAGGGGGAGACCCTCCAAGCCCATCAGGCCAACCGGCCGATGCCGGTGGAGTCAATCCTGGACCTGGGCATCCAGATTGCTGATGCCCTTGATGCAGCCCACAGTCAGGGTGTCGTCCACCGGGACATCAAGCCGGAAAACATATTCGTCACGGACCGTGGCCTGGCCAAGGTGCTGGATTTCGGCCTGGCCAAGTTCTCGCTTCCTGAATTGCCCCATGGGCCAGGCGGAACCGAGGCACCGACGAGAACCTCCGCGGACCTGACCACCCCGGGATCTGCCGTGGGGACCTTGGCCTATATGTCGCCGGAGCAGTCCCTCGGCAAGACGGTGGACGCCAGGACGGACGTCTTCTCCCTCGGTCTCGTGTTGTACGAAATGGCGACCGGCCGGAGAGCGTTTCAGGGCGATACACGGGCAGCGGTCTATGATGCGATCCTCAACAGGGAGCCGGCATCCGCGGTCGAGCTGAACCCACAGATTCCTCCGGACCTGGAACGGATCATCGGCAAGGCCCTGGAGAAGGATCCCGTCCGGCGCCATCAGAGTGCGGCGGAACTGCGCGACGAGTTGCGGGAGCTGCAACGCAATCCCGGCAGGGGAGCCCGGATCAGCCGATCGTTGCGATTGGTGGGAGGCGCCTTCGCGATCCTTGCGGTGGCGCTTGCCGTCGTGATTCTCTGGCCACCGGCCGGCGGGGATTCACCTGCCAAACAGGCCGGGACCGAACCGGCCACCTCGAAGGGACCGTCGATCGCCGTCCTTTCCTTCGTCAACGCGAGCGGCGATCCGGAACAGGATTACTTCAGCAGCGGGCTCACCGACGACATCAGCACCGAGCTGTCCAGGTACTCGGAGTTGTTCGTGATTGCGCGCACAGCGACTTTGCCGTACGAGGGAAGCTCCGTGGACGTCAGGAAGGTCGGTGTGGAGCTCGATGTGCGCTACGTACTTCAGGGCAGTGTGCGCAAGGCGGGGGAGCGCATCCGGGTGACGGTGCAGCTCTCGGACGCCCGCGAAGGCAGATTTCTGTGGGGGGATCATTACGAGCGCGATCTGACAGCGAACGATCTGTTCCGCCTGCAGGACGAGTTGACGCAGCAGGTCGTCAACGCGATCGCCGGATCCTACGGGGCGTTGTCGCGCACCGAACTGGCGGAGGCGCGGAGCAAGCCTCCCACGAGCCTGGACAGTTACGACTGCGTGTTGCGGACCTACGAATACCTTCACGTCCACGAACCGTCGAATCACCTGAAGGCTCGCGACTGCCTCGAGGCCGCGGTCGTGCTCGACCCGGATTACGCCAACGGCTGGGCCTGGCTGGCCTACCTGTATGCGGAGGAGTACCACCACCGCCGGAACGAGCGCCCCGAATCCTACGACTCCCTGGACCGGGCGCTGGAAGTCGCCGAGCGCGCCGTCAGGCTCGATCCCGAGAACCAGGTGTCTCAAGGCGCGTTGGCGATGACGCACCTGCTTCGAGGAAATCGCGAACGCGGCAGGGTTGCGGCCTACAGAGCGATCGAGCTCAACCCGAACAACGCGCTATGGCTCGGACTCCTTGGCTCGAGGCTCTCGGTGGGGGGGGACTTCGAACGAAGCGTGCCCATGGCGCAGAAGGCGTTGGCGCTGAACCCGAATCCACCGCCCTGGCTCCGCATGCCGATGTTCCTCGAGCATTACCACAACGGCCGTTACGAGGCCGCGCTTGCAGAGGCGCAGATGATCGAGACAGAGGACTTCCGCACACCGATGTTTCTGGCCGCCGCCTACGGGCAGCTCGGTCGTCTGGATGAGACCAGGCGGGCACTCTCCGAGATGGGCGAGATGTGGCAGGGGCCCACCGACGGCGTTCGCCTGGAATTGATCGAACGAAATGGATTCGCACCCGAGTTGGTCGACCACCTCCTGGAAGGGCTGCAAAAAGCAGGAACGGAGGACAGCTTTCAACAGTTACCCGACAGCGAGAGCCGGGACTGATCAAGAGGATTACGGAAACCGGTGCCTGGCACCCAATCGTCACACATTCCGACTGCCATCGCCAAGATGGCGACCAATTAAACGAACAATACCTTTCGCATTTTCGTCTCTCTCCTTGTAATGAGTCTCTACGAGAGTAGTGCCGTGTTGTTGCGGGCCTGGCGTCTTTCGAGCAACCTCAATAAAGTCAACGCCGTCCGGCTCATGGCGAGGAACTGGAGATCATGAAACTCAAAAAGACATTTGTTGTTGTCATCCTTGTATTTCTTCTTTTTGGCGTGGCTCTGCTTCCCGCAGTATTTGCGGACAGATCGCGTGCCCCCCTGGTTGGCCCGGACCTTGCGGACCTCAAGTACGAAGAGATCCAATTCGACAACGACGATCTGCAGCTCGCCGGAATGATATTCGTTCCGGAAGGGGAGGGGCCGTTTCCGGTCGCAGTGATCATCCACGGTTCGGGCACCAGTCGAAGAAACAGCAAGTGGTATCTGTC
>Ga0255054_10001622_pt1 | contig 13174 bp, 10 predicted proteins | sample JV7_2_23_MG_FD_188634 | JGI IMG/M metagenome (GOLD analysis project Ga0255054, IMG submission 188634) | Seawater microbial communities from Jervis Inlet, British Columbia, Canada - JV7_2_23 | ecosystem: Environmental > Aquatic > Marine > Inlet | place: Canada: British Columbia | collected...
GCGCCGGGACCGGGTGCCCGCCGAGGCGAGAGACCACCAGGAAGTCGGCGAAGGCGGCTTCCATGGCGCTGCTGAAGCCGACCCGGTCCTGCATCTTGTTCACCGCCAGCTTGGCCATGCGCAGGGTGCCGTAGCCGTTCTCGGCGACGCGCGCCGCCCAGGCCCGCGTCTCGACGGCGAGCCGGTCCGCGGGGTAGATGCGATTCACGAAGCCCAGGGCCCGCGCCTCCTCGGCATCGATGAAGCGGCTCTCGAACAGCAGCTCCTTGGCCTTGCGGAAGCCCACGTCAAACGGAACCGAGAAGTACTCGACCTGCCCTGCCAGGAAGCGCGCCTCCGGCGATGCGAAGACTACGTCCATGGCCGAGGCGATCATCCAGCCGCCGTAGATGCAGTAGCCGCGCACCATGGCGATGGTCGGCTTGGGCAGGTTGCGCCACTTGAGCGTGAGATCGAGGTTGTACTTGCGAAAGGCGTCGTACTCCGCGATCCCCACCCGGGGAACACCGCGCGCCTCGAGGTCCTCGAGCTGCTCGGGGGTGCCCAGGTCGTGCCCCGACGAGAAGTGATCGCCCGCGCCGGTCACGATGACGACGCGCACCCCTCGATCCTCCTGCGCGCGCTCGAGCGCCGCATCGAGTTCGTCGAGCAGCCGCCAGCTCTGGGCGTTCCGGTAGCGCGGCCGGCTCAGCGTGACGCTGGCGACGCGCCCCTCCACGGCGTAGTGCACGGTTTCCTGCGACATCAGGGTTTCCTCGGTTCGTGCGCGGACCCAACCACCACCGCGCCAGCGGCTAGAGGCGCGCGCCGCCCACGATGCTGAGCATGTCGTTGCAGCCGTCCTCGATCAGCGAGGCCCGGGCATCCCGCAGGAGCTTCTCCACCGGATACTCGCGGCTCAGGCCGTTGCCGCCGTAGATCTGCACGGCGTCGCTGGCCACCTCGAAGGCGGTGTTGGTGACGAACGTCTTAGAGGCGATGGAGTAGTGGAGCTGGGGCATGCCGCCGGCGTTGAAGAGCGCCACGCGCCGCGCCAGCGAGCGCGCGGCCTCCACCTTGGCGAACATCTTGAAGAGGCGCGACTTCACGTTCTGGTGTTGGATGATCGGCACGCCGCCCTGGACGCGCTCCTTCGCGTAGCCCAGCGCGCACTCGTAGGCGGCGCGGCACACGCCGACGAAGAGCTGCCCCATGGCCGCGTTGGCGTGGGCCAGCATGGTCTCCAGGGCGATGCTGTAGAGCTCCGGGCCGATCACCAGGTGGTTGGCCGGCACGCGCACGTCGTCGTAGAAGATCTCGCCCTGGTTGAGGGAGCGCTGGCCCAGCTTGTCCAAGGGCGCCGGGCGCGAGACGCCGGGCAGGTCCATGGGCACCAGGAAGACCGCCCCGCCCTTGAAGCCCTGGCTCGGATCCAGGGTGCAGAACAGCACGGCGATGTCAGCGATGGGTGCGTTCGAAACCCAGGCCGCCTTCTGTCCGCGAATCACGTACTCGTCGCCGTCCTTGCGCGCGATGCAGTTGGCCCTGACGGCGGGGTCGGAGAAGTGGGGCTCGGTGAGGGCCACGGTGTCGCTGCCGTGATCCGGCTCGGTCAGCGCCCAGCAGCCGACGGTGGGGTTCTCCAGCGAGCAGAAGCGCTCGATCAGCTCCGGGACGCCGCTCTGCTTCACCCAGGGTATGTGGAAACCGCACAATCCCAGGGTGATGGCCAGACCCACGTCACCCCAGGACAGGTCCTCGAGGACGGCCGACATGAGCCGCGCCTTGCGGACGGGCTCCATCTGGTCCTCGAGCTGCAGGCCGGTGATGCCCAGCTGCTGGTACTGCTCGAACACCCGCCACAGGACCGAGTCCGGGGCGATCACGTCGGCCGGGTCGGCCAGGCGGTCGAGTTCCACGCCGGCCGGACGCAGCACCTCCTGGCTGAACTTGCGAACCGTGTCGCGAATCACCTGATCCTCGTCGGTCAGGCCGATCTCGATGTCGAAGCCGATGGTGCTCATGCAGCGCGCTCCGTGCGTTGGAGGTGAATGACCCGTAAGCCTACCTGCCGGCCGCGTCGATCGCCGCCGTGACGCCGCTCAGGCCTTCGCCTCGCCCCGGTACATGTGGGCCAACAGGCTGGGCCCCTTGGCGCGGAAGCGCTCCAGGCCGACCAGCTCGAAGCCGGCGTCCTCCACGAGCCGGTCGATGGGCCGGTTCATGTTGCAACCACCGGTGATGCGCAGCCAGAGCGGATTCAAGCGGTCCTGCCAGCGAGCCGTCGACGGGCTCGGCGCTCTCCCGTGCTCGATGAAGAGCAGGCGCCCGCCCGGGCGAAGCACGCGCCGCATCTCCGCCAGGGCGCGGTCGGCGTCCGGGATCGAGCACAGCGTCCATGTGCTCACCACGCAGTCGAAGCGTCCCGCGTCGAACGGGAGCTCCGTGTCGGCGGGCAACGCGCAGCGCTCCACGGGGAACGGCGCCCGCGCCAGCCGCTCCTCCAGCGCCTTCAGGCCTTGGGGCGGGTTCGGATCCAGGCCGACCAGCGATGAGACCTTGTCCGGGTAGAAGTCCAGGTTGAGGCCCGTGCCGAAGCCCACCTCCAGGACGTCGGCCTCGGCCTCCTCCACGGTTTCGGGCCGCAGCTCGTTCATCTGCCGCATCATCCAGTCGAGCGTCCGGCCCCGCATCCGCTCGCGCAGTCCCACTTCTCAGCCCTCCACGGATCCGGCCACCGCTCGTTCAGCGGCTCTCGGGCTCGGCACGATAGAGTATCTCTCCGTCGAGAAGCGTCATCAGCGCCCTCGTCTCACCGATCTCCGGGGGTGGCGTCTCGAAGAGGTTCCGGTCCAGGACCACGAGATCCGCGGCCTTGCCGACTTCGATCGATCCCGTGAGATCCTCCCGGTGCAGCTGGTATGCGGCGTTGATCGTATATGCAGCAAGCAGGTCTTCCAAGGCGACGGCTTGATCCGCGCCCAGCGGCTCCGAACTCGCGCTTCCGGGATCGCGTCGGGTAATCCCCGTCTCGATGGCGAGGAACGGATTCAGGGGCGTGAACGGATGGTCGCTTCCGGCCGTCACGAGGACCCCGGAGTCCAGCAAGGACCGGAACGGATACATCCAGGCCGCTCGCTCCGGACCCAGCACGGGCGGGAACGAGCCGGACCACTCGTTCGGAAACGCCCACCAGGGCGACACGTTGGCGATGACGTCCAGCTCGCGGAAGCGCGGGATGTCCTCGGGATGCGGGTAGACCAGGTGCGTGACGGCGTGCCGAGGCCCAGGGGACGGGTTGCCTCGGCGGGCCTGCGCGATCGCGTCCAGGGCAATCCGGGTCGCACGGTCACCCAGGGTGTGAAGATGGACGGCAAACCCGAAGCGGTCCAGCTCCGTGACGTACTCCGCGAGCCGGTCGCCGTCGATGTAAGGCTCTGCGCTGGGAAGCCCGCCGCGGTACGGACGGGACGCGGCCGAGCGAACGGCGGTCCCGCCATCCACGAAGATCTTCACGATGCGGGCATCGATGCGGCGCGTCGAGAAGTCCTCGCGAATCCCGCGAATCTCGTCGAGCTGCGAGGTTCCGCGGCGCGGATCCAGGAGAATCGCCAGGGACACGCGCGCATCGAGGAGGCCCACCAGCTCGAGCAGCCGATAGGCCCAGGCCGTCGCGCGGTCCTCCACACGCGCGTCCATGAAGGACGTGTAGCCGTAGCGATTCATCTCGCGAATCGCGGCTCGCAGCCGCTGCAGCGACTCGATCGGACCCGGCCTGGGAATCGCCCTGACGACGGGCTCCACTGCGAAGTCCCGCAGCGCACCGCTGGGCTCGCCGGTCTCCGGGTCCCGGACGATCTCACCGCCCTCGGGCGTCGGCGTGTCCCGGGTGATGCCCACCTCGGCCAGCGCGCGCGAGTTCAGCCAGAACGTGTGCATGTCCTTGGCAATCAGGACCACGGGGCGGTTCGGCTCGATGGCATCCAGGTCCGCCCGCTGCGGCGCGATCTCCGGCAGGAAGATCGAAGAGCGCCAGCCAAAGCCCAGCACCCACTCGCCGGAGCTTTCGGCTGCGCAGACCCGCACCCGCTCGAGGATCGCTTCGCGTGTCGCCGCGTCGTCCAGGCGGCAGAGCGCCTCCAGGATCATGCCCAGGGGTGGATGCACGTGGCTGTCCTGCAGCCCCGGAAGCAGCATCCTCCCCTCCAGCTCGACGATCTCGGTGCGGGAGCCGACAAAGGAAGCCACCCCCGGGTCGCTCCCCACGTACACGATCCGCCCGTCGTCGACGGCGACCGCTTCGGCCCATGAGCGGTCCGCATCCACGGTGTAGACACCCCCGCCGCGAAAGACGAGGTCGGCGCCCGCCTGCGAGCAGGCCGTGCCCAGGAGACACAGGAGCAGAGATGCCAGCGCTGCGCCAAGCCGATCCATGGCGGGAAGATCTCCGGTGCCGACAGCGGCGAGGTGAGAAGGCTATCGCAGCGCCGGAAGGCGGGCCCGATCCACTCCGGATGGGCTCTGCATAGGGGCGTGACTACGTGCTGCGCAGGTACGCCGATCGGGGAAAACCCGGGGCGGTGCCGGTCCGCTCGAACGGCGTGCAGCGATGGCGCTCGCTACACTGAGCAGCACGGGCAGTCCGGATACTCGTTCATTCGATGATTGGCGTCGATCCTCGCCGTCATCCAGTCACGTGCAGGGGGCATGTCACTCCGATCGCGACTCACCTCGGTGTCCCTGCACCTGTTCGATGCAATCGGCGAGGTGGCACCGCTTCCTCAGCGGCTGCGGGAGCAACAGCAGGCACTGCTCTTTGCGCGTGCCGCCCAGGGCTACCAGCTCTCAGCGGCCATCGGCGCAGCATCCGAGCTGGGGCTTTACCGCTTCCTGGCCAAGCCCCGCGAGCTCGACGAGATCGCCCAGCACTGCAAGCTCACGGCCGAAGCCGCGCAGGTCCTGCTCGATGCACTGGAGGCCGCCGGTCTCTGCTCCCGCACAGGCACGCGCGTCGAGCTGACCCAGATCGCACGCCGGCTGTTCCTCCCCGAGCGCTGGACGGCCGGCCAGGGCATGGTCGACTTCATGCTCGGCTCCTGGTCTCAGTGGCGGGAGCTCGCGCAGGCGCTGCGCGGCGGCGAAGGCCACCCGGAGCTGCGGGTCTACAACCCTCAGAATCCGCTGATGCCCGAGTACGTAAGGCTACTCACGTCTCGGCTGGCCGGACCGGCGCAGGAGCTGATGAGTCGGCTCGACCTCTCCGACGTCAACCGCGTGATCTGCGGCACGGTGGGTGTCAGCGTGGCCGCCGCCGTCCTGCGTGCCCGGCCCGAGGCCGAGCTCGTGGTCTCGTGTCTTCCCCTGCTGATTCGACAGCTCCCATCTGCCCTCCAGGAGTACGGCGTCAAGCCACCCGTCGAGATCATCGAGAACTCGGGCGAAGCCGAGGAGGACAGCTGGGGTAGCAACGAAGCCTACGATCTGGTGTTCCTGGCTCGAAAGTTCGCGTACTGCGGTGAGGAGCACGGCATCGACTACTTGCGCAAGTCCATGCGCGTGCTCCCGCCGGGCGGCTACCTGATCCTGTGGGAGCCTTGCTCCGACAACTACGAGGTGGCGCCCTGGATGCGGGCCAGCGTCGCGCTGGTGGACGCCATGCTGGGTGAGCCACGCCCCCTGTATTCGAAACGCGAGGTCGCCGGGTTCGCCGAGCGAGCCGGCTACGACCCCGTCGAGATCCACGACGTCGCGGGTGGGGGAACGAGCTTCATCGTCGCACGTCGGCCCGAATGCTGAGACCGCAGACCTCGAACGGCGCGTGAGCGGCAGCGCTTCCGGCTGGACCGAGATCGGGGCGAGGCGGCGGCGCTCGCGCACCCGGTAGAAGAGGCTAACCTGACAGTTCGGCTGGGTAATTCCTCCCAGGGCGAGGCGCGGGACCTGACCGCCGTCATACGCCTTCCCGCGGTTGAGCGGTACCTATCACCGCTCAGCCCACTATCCCGTTCTGCCGATTCCGCCGGAGATGCCGATGCAACCTCCCACGCTGTTGCGCAAGCCGAAGCTGATCTTGCTGGGCGCCGCCCTGTCGGTGGCTTCTGCCGTCAGTGCGGCGCAGCCCGAGGGAATCGCGGCCGAGCAGGTGTCGGAGCCCAAGGCGTTCCAGGAAGCGGGCACGCCGGTTCCGGATCCGCCCGAGGCTACGGCCGAGCCGGCCGCAGGCGAGGCAGCGCCGTCGCAGGGCACGGGCCCGGACGGGACGCCGACCGGGGCGGCAAATCCGCCCGTCGACGCGCAGCCGCAAGCGGCGCCCACGCCGGCCCCGGCCGCACCGTTGGTCGGCGACGCCGCGGCCGGAGGCGCCAAGGCGGCCCTCTGCGCGGGCTGCCACGGCCCGGACGGCAACGCCCCGAACCCCATGTGGCCCAAGCTGGCCGGCCAGAGGCCCGGCTACATCGCCAAGCAGCTGCGCGACTTCAAAGCCGGCCGGCGCACCGATCCGATGATGAGCGCCATGGCGGTCGCCCTCTCGGAGCAGGACGTGCTGGATGTTGCCGCCCATTTCGCCTCGCTGGAGATCCGCATCCTCGCGGCGGCCCCGGCCCAGAACGAGCTGGCCGAGCGCCTCTACCTCCTGGGTCGGCCCACGGAGAGGATCCTGGCCTGCGTCGCCTGTCACGGCTTGAACGGCGAGGGCTTCAGCAGCGCGACCCTTGGCGGATTCCCCGCCATCGGCGGCCAGAACTCAGCGTATGTGTCGAAGCAGCTCCAGAGCTTCCGCGCGGGCGCGCGCACCAACGACTGGGAGGGCGTGATGCGCCTGGTCTCCGAGAACCTCACGGACGCCGACATCGCAGCCCTGGCAGCCTATCTGTCCAGCATGCCGCGCAAGCCGGGCGCAGTCCCCCCGCCGCAGCGCCTTCCCGGCGCAGCCGCGTCCGCCGGCGGAGGCTAGAGATCAACTCACTGCGCCGAGGCTCCGAGCCCCAGGTGGCAGCGCGCGCAGCTGGTCTCCGGCTTGAAGGCGACCTTGCCGTGGCAGCGCCCGCAGTACTCGCCCTGCAGGACCTTCGCCATGGTGATGGGATTCGAGCCCGCCTTCATACGGAAGATGGCGGGGTGGCAGCTGTCGCAGCGCAGCCAGTAGGTGTGTGCGGCATGGGGAAAGGTCACGTCGAAGCCGGGCACGGGTGCTTTGAGAACGATGTCGAAGGGGAGCTCCGGGAACTCCTCCGCCTCCGGGTCGGGCCCGGCCCGCGGCCGGATCACACCCATGCGGGCCGCCGCCATCCAGTCCGGGTCGCCTATCGCGTCGCTCGGCAGCGCGGCGGCGAGCTCCTCGTAGCTCGCCCATGTGAGCTCGGGCTCCGGCTTGGGCCCTGTGATCCCCACCCCGAGATCCTCGAGCGTCCTCCCCTCGACCTCGCCGGGTCCGCCCCGGGGCTCGACCCGCACCGTCTGTCGGCGCCGGCGCTCGGGGCGAGGCGTTCCCGGAGGCGGCACGCCGTCGAAGATCTTGCTGGCCACCCGGTAGCGCGCCTCCGGGCTGCACGCCTCCAGCGAGAGCAGGAGCCCGGCACCGGCGAGCCACGCGAACGTCAGCAGAGCGACCCGATGACCGCGGCCCCTGGCGTTACGGCGAGGCCTGCGGCTCTGCATTGGTCGGCGCGGCAACGCTGTCGCCGGCGCTGGTGTTGACCAGCCGGTAGATGGAGATCCGCCGATTCAGGTAGTCGCCCACGAAGATCGTGTTGCTGGCGCGGGCGATTGCGATGCCCGTGGGATTGCGCATCAGGCCCGGGTAGCCGCCCCGGCCGCCGAAGTAGAGCAGCACGTCGCCCTCATGGCCGAAGATCTGCACGTTGCTCCAGCTCGAGTCCACCACGTAGAGATTCCCGAACGAATCGAGCGCAACCCCCTTGGGCTTGTCGAAGAGGCCGAAGCCGTCACCCCGCATGCCCACGGTACGCAAGAACTCGCCTTCGGCGTCGAACACCGAGACACGCGAGTTCATCGTGTCGGATACGTAGACGTCCCCCGACGGGGCCACGGCCACGTAGGTCGGAAACAGGAGGTACCCTTCGGCGACGCCGCGCCCCTTGCCGAGCTCTCCGAGATAGTTGCCCTCCAGGTCGAAGATGCGTACGTAGTGCTTCTTGCTGTTTTGGTAGGAGGGATCGGCTACGTACAGGCGCCCGCGCGACTCGTCCAGGGCGATGTCGACGGGACGCGCCAGCTCTTCGTGGGCCATGATGCGCAGGGTGTTGCCTTGCGGGTCGAAGACGCGGATCTGCGCCTTGCCCTGCTCGGCGACGTAGAGGTTCCCCGCCGAGTCCAGCGCCAGCCCGGTGGGACGCTGCAGCGGCTCTGAGAGGCCCAGATAGCGAACGTCCCGGTTGGCCAGGTCGAAGATGTGGACGACCCCAGACGCGAAGTCCGATACGTAGATGACCTGGGCGTCGGGGCTGACCTCGACGTCGGACGGCTGCACCAGGGCCTTGGCTCGGCTGCTGGGATCGATGCCGACGAAGCGAGCCAGTCGGTCCCAGAAGCTCGGAGGCCCGACGACGTCGCGGACGCCGGCGATGGTGGATACGTACTCGATCCGGGCGACCTCGGGCGGTTCGGGCCAACTCAGCATTATGGGCGGCGGGCGATCGCGCCCCGCACAACCGCCGAGCCCCACAGCGAGGGCTACGCTGAACGCGACGAGCGGCCCCGCTCGCGGCCCCCGGATCCTGCGCCCCGGGGCTTCGCCATTCGCCGACACGTTCGTGTGCATGATTCCCATTCGCCTCCGGCTGATGCTAGCCGATCCCCTCGGGACCACAGATCCCCGATCCCGGCTGTAGCGCGCGCTCTCTCAACGCCAGCGCTTTGATTCTGCTGGTTTTTCCCGACGCCGCTGAACTAGAATCCGATTCATGCTGAACCAACACATTGCACGAACAGCGGGCCGTAGCTGCCGCCGGCTCTTCGCAGCCGCGCTGGTGGCGGCGATCGCCGCGGCGATCCCGGGCGTGCCGCGCGCGGAGCTTCGCCCCTTGACCCGAGCCATGCTCGAGAACCTGGGCTCCGTGAACGAGATCGGAGAAGCCATCGCGCTGGAGGATTACGAGCAGGTCGAGCACGCGGCCAACGAGCTCGCGGCCCGGGCCCGTGCCCTCAAGGGCACCGATCTGTCGAAGCTGGGGATCGACCCGCAGCGCGACCCGGAGTTCGACGCCTTCCTGACCGTCCAGGAGAAGACGGCGCAAGCCATCGGCCGCGCGGCCGGCGAGGAGGACGGCGCGGGCGCGTTCCTCGCCCTGCAGAGCGTCCTCAGCGGGGCCTGCCTCTCGTGCCACCGCCAGTTCCGCGAACCCCTGCAAATGATGAGGCCCTCCGTCAGCCTGATGACCTCCATGCTCCAGTCGTGGCGCGAGATCAACCGAGGCCTTTCGATCAACGACTTCGACCTGGTGGCGCGCCGCGCACGTGAGATCGAATCCGTCGGGCGCGTGTTCACCTGGGACCAGATCATCTCCACTACGTTCGGGGTGGAAGACCCGGAGGAGCGCAAGCAGTTCCGGAAGCTGCTGCGCAACGTGCTCTCCCGGGCCGCCCAGATCGGAGTGGCCGCAGATTCCGAGGACGCCGGCGGGGTCGTGGAAGCGACCCAGCGCATGTGGATCGAGGGCTGCGTATCGTGCCACGCCGAGTTCCGCTGAGCCGGCTCCGCCGACGGCCACCGCGACTACCCACTCGGCGTCAGTCGCAGTCACCGATCTCGTCCTTGTCGGGCCCGTCGTAGCTGCGCGGGCAGTGGTCCTCCCCGTGGCACTGCAGGTAGCACTCGCCCCGGCCGTTCCCCATGTCGTTGTACTCCAGCCGGCCCGTGGAGTTCGAAGGGCGGACCACCTCGCGTCCGATCTCGTCGAAGCGCAGGAAGTTGATCAGATGGGTCGAGGTCCGCGAGCCGTGCGGGTCGTGGCAGGCGGCACACGGCGCGTCCGCGTTCTGGAGGTGCTTCTTGTGCTCGAAGTTGGCGTCGTCCTCCAGGATCTCGCGATTGTGGCACTTGTAGCAGAGCGCGTAGGCGGCGGGAGACTCCTGGACGAAGTCCACCAGGGGGTAGGCGCGCTCGAGGATCGGCTCGTGGATCGAGCCGTGCGGTCCGAAGGCCGTGGTCGGCCCGGGCGAGGGCTTGTCGTCGGTGTTGTGGCAATCGTGGCAGTAGATCTGGCTCGACGCCGTGAGCGGGGGCCGGATGGTGATGGCGCCCGGGTTGGTCCCGACGGCGGTGACCGGATGGTAGGAGGGATTCGACGCGTGGATCTCCAGGCGCACGTTGGTCACGTGGTCCTGGCGAATCACGCGCGGCGACAGTGCCTCGTCCAGCCCGTGGCACTTGAAGCAGATCTCGTACGCGAACGCCGCCTCCGGAATCGGGTTGCCGCTGAGATCCACGCCGCGCACGTGCAGCTGCACGCCCGGGACCGTCGGCGGCGTGCCCGTCTGGGAGGTCACGGCGTGGGGATTGTGGCAGTCGGCGCAGAAGACGTGCCGCTGCATGATGAGCGGATCCTCGGTGGGGTCGTGGATCCCGCTGGTCTCCTCGATGGGATGGTGATTGGGCTTCAGCAGCTGGGTCTCGACGTCGGTCAGGGCAACGTTCCCGTTGTGGCAGGTGAGGCAGGTCCGCTCGTCCGGTGTGCGCACCAACAGGCGCAGCGGCTGGGGCGCCGCGTGCGGGGTGTGGCAGTTGAGGCAGGCGTTCTCCGCAACGGTCGGGAACGCGAGGCCCGGCCAGGGATCCTCGCCGGAGCCGTTCCACTGGGCGTCGGAGGTCTCGTGGGTCGAGCCGCTCCAGCCGCGCTTCTGGTGGCAGGTGACGCAGAGCGCCGCGTTCTGGAGGGTGGTCACCAGGAACTTGGGGAAGGTGTCCGAGTGGGGGTTGTGGCACGACGTACACTGGAGCCGGCCGCCGGCATCGAGCTGAACCGGCCCCACCAGGGCGGAGGGCGAGACCAGCTCTCCATTGTTCGAGGCAACGCTCTCGTCGAAGATGAAGGAGATGGGATGGTCGTCCCGCAGGTCGGTTCCCAGCAGCGTGCGCCCTTGAAGCGGGGGCAGGGGCGCGATCGTCTCGCCGGGCGCGTGCAGCACGTCGCCCACCGCGATGGTGCCGTCGTGGCACGAGAGGCACAGGCGTGAGGCCCCCGTGGGCTGGCCGATGTCCGCCACGATGGTGGTGCTGTCGTAGACGTCGTAGGCCTGCGCGGGCAGGTTGCGGTTCCACAGGCCGATCGTCTGCGCGGCGCGGTGCGGCGTGTGGCAGAAGCGGCACAGGCCCACCGGATCCGGGTTCTTCACCACGCCCGGGCCCGTCGGCGTGAGGTTGTGCAGGGTGTTGACGATGTCCGCCGAGGCCGCGCCCGCACCCGCGAGCAGCGCGATCAGCAAGCATGCGACGGAGCGGCCCCGCGCCATCCTAGTTCTCCCTCGGGGGGCGATACGCGAAGATCTGGACCCGGCGATTGTACGAGTCCGCCACGAACAGATGTCCCTCATCGTCCAGGGCGATTCCGGACGGGAGCCAGAGCTGGCCGGGCCGGCTCCCGCGCCCGCCGAAGGCCAGCAAGAGCCGACCCTGCTCGTCGAAGATCTGCACGGCGTCCATCAACGCATCGACCACCAGGATGCGCCCGGCGGCGTCCACGGCCAGCCCCCGGGGGCGCGCGAAGGTTCCCGTCCGGTCGCCGGCCACGCCGAAGTGACGATCAAGGCTCCCGTCCGAAGCGACGTGATGCAGGCGGAAGTTGAGGGAGTCGGTGAGCCACGCCCCCCCCTGCGCGTCGGCGGCGATGCGGGTGGGGAAGTTGAAGCGCCCGGTCGCCGCACCGCGCGCGCCCACCCGCAGCAGCTCCCGCCCCGCCAGGTCGAAGGCGCGCACACGGTGCTCCAGCGTCTCGGTCAGCCAGACCCGCTCGTGGACGGCGTCGTAGGCGAGACCCGTCGGCCGGCGCAGGGGGCCCTCGACGAAGGGCTGGTCGCGCTTCTCCAGGGGGTCGTAGGCGATCAGGGCCTCGAGCTTGGAGTCGGAGACCACCAGTCTCCCGTCGGGTAGACAGGCCACGCCCACGGGCGAGCGCAGGGGCCCTGCGGCGGTCTCCGACCAGGCCTGCCAGCTCCGCCGCTCCAGATCCAGCAGGTGCACCACCCCGGCGCCGGGGTCGGCCACCGCCAGCGTGCTGCCGAACACGCACAGGCCGGCGGGCCGCACGAAGCGCAGACCGCCCTCGTCGCCCTTCAACAAGGCGACGGCGCGCCGCCAGAAGCTGGGACGCGGCTCGAAGCTGTGCCGCGTCTCGATCGAGCCCAGGTACACGACGTGGGCCTCCGCCGGCGGCGCGGGCCAGCGGGGCCGCACCTCGTCCACCTGCGCGACGCTCTCCCAGTCGTCCAGCAGCGGCGTCACCGGCGCCGAGGCGCAGGCCAGGGCCAGCGCCGCGAGGCCCGGAGCGCAGCTGCGCAGGCGGGGCATCCTCAGAACCTCCGGGTCAGGCGCAGGACCCCGCGCAGGTCGGTCGAGGTGGTCTCGCCGCGCTCGCGTTGGGACCAGCGCACCGTCGGATGGATCTCGATCTTGCCGAACCGGAACTTCCCGCGGACGCCGATCTCGATGTCCGTCTGGTCCAGCGCGGTGGTGTCCTGGATGTCCCGGAAGCGGAAGAAGAGCCGGGCCGAGTGCCCCCTGCGGCTGCGCCAGTTGAGCGAGCTGCTGGCGCTCAGGAGCTGCGTATCGCGCACGGGCACGACGAACTCGCGCATGGCCTGGCGCAACTGGATCATCCACTCGAGTCCCGGCATCAGCCGCCAGGAAAGGAACTGATGGAACGCCACCTCGTCGTACTCCACGTTGGCCGTCTGGTCGCGGACCAGGATTACGCCGGCGTTGGCTCGCAGCCTCCGCCCATCGTGGCGAAGGTCCACGCTGAAGGAGTGCCGCCGGGTATCCTGAAGGGTGTCGACCTGCCCATCCAGCAGCGTCTCGTCGGTGCGATTGTGATCGTAGCGGACCAGCAGCCAGTCGAGTTCCCAGCCCACGCCGAAGCGCAGAAAGCTGCGCCCGAGGGTGACCTGGGGATCGGTCAGGAACGCGTAGTTGACGAGCACGACGTCGCCAATGCTGATGGCGCCGCCGATCAGCGGG
>Ga0255054_10001623_pt1 | contig 13171 bp, 16 predicted proteins | sample JV7_2_23_MG_FD_188634 | JGI IMG/M metagenome (GOLD analysis project Ga0255054, IMG submission 188634) | Seawater microbial communities from Jervis Inlet, British Columbia, Canada - JV7_2_23 | ecosystem: Environmental > Aquatic > Marine > Inlet | place: Canada: British Columbia | collected...
TACGGCCGAAGTCGGCGCCGTACGCATCGGCAAAGTCGAGAAGAAAGGCAGACGCAATCGCCGGGTGAATATCCATCTCGACGATTGAGGAAACCTTTTAGCGCAACGCCCCGTCCAGGATCCATTGACGAATCGCGGCGATTTCGGTTGGGTCGAGCGGCGGTGCGGCACCTGGTGGCATCTGCTGCCCTTGCGCCTGGGTGCCCTCGATCTTGTGAACCAGGTAACTGTCGTCGGGAAGGTTCGGTGCAACCAGCAATGTCCCTTGCGTGCTCGCTACGTCCACTAACGCCGCATGACTGGTGTCCGCATCGCTCAGATCGAGTCCGCCCGACGGATTGGCCCCGGTGTGGCAGTTGGCAGTTGCGCACGTTGGCGTAAACACGCCAGCCTGGATCTCATCGAGCGTTGCTCCGATGGGCGTTGCTAGCGTGAACTGTACGATGAAGTCACCACCGGCGATACCATTGCCTGACGGGAGTGCGCCGAGGAACTCGCCATCGAGCATATTGCCGTCGAGATCCAGAATCGCGTCGATCGCGTTGCCCAGCAGGCTGATACGGTAGGTATCGTCAGCCAGTTGTACACCGGTCAGGTCGAACACGGCACTTTGTGGGTTTACACCGATAGCGATCGACGCCGCTGTAATCTGTACTTCGTTGTTATCGCCGAAAGTGCCGTCTCCGCCACTCGCCGTCAGCAAGAACGTCGTCGCGTCGACGGTTGTCTGATTTAGATCACGACTGAAGCCTGCGATGATGCTCGCTGGCGGAGCAGTCAGCGCGGCATTTGGCGCCGGCGACAATGACATCACGGTAATTGGAGCCAGCACGACAACACGATCATCGATCGCCCCGTCCGTTATCCACTGTCGTATGACGTCGATTTCGGCCTGCGGCAATGGCGCACCCGGTGGCATTTGCTGCTGAAGCCCCGTGCCCTCAAGTTTCTGAATCAGGTAACTGTCGTTCGGAACCCCTGCCTCGACCCGCTGGAATCCGGCGTCCTGGATGCTTTGGATACCAACCAGCATCGCGTAACTGTTCGCCTCCTCGAGATTGAGACCCGCCGGCGGATTCGCGCCGGAATGACATCCTGCCGTCGCGCAATCCGGCGTGAAGACATTGGACTGAATCTCCGAAAACAGCGGACCGAACCCTGCCGGTGGCGGTGGCGGTGGCGGCGGAGGTGGTGGTGGCGGAGGTGGTGGTGGCGGAGGCACTGGAGTTGCAGGGATTCTCCCGACCGCATCGTCAAACGTCTCGACGTCGCAGCCCGACAATAAGCCCAGGGCAACGAGGAACGCCAGCATCGACCGGAAGATCACAGAGAATTTCATAGGGCCCCCCACCAAATTTCGTCGCATGAAGTCACGCTTCAAACGCCTTCCGATGGTATCGTTTTGACACCACCAAAACGCGACGGCTGTCACACTACTGATGTCGCCAAACGCAGACGGGTCGGGACATTTGACAGAACGACAGACACTTGTTCAAAGCCGATCAAGGTACGGAGAATCGACTTGAAAGACAAACTTCAGATCACCGCATACGAAGTCATCGAGCAGCCCATGACGATGCAAACGGCACAACGGGGGCGCGACTGGATCGACGATTTGCCGGAGCGTTTTGCGTATCGCTGCCTGCCGCTTGCCATCGCCAACCAGGTCGGCTGGGAGATACTCAACCCGGTGGCGTTTACCGCAAGCTGGAATGGCAAGGATGGACTCGACGCGATCAGGTTTCGCTTTCACGGGGAGCAATCGGAGCTAATAGGTTCTCACTTCGGCAATGGTGTGCTGACGTTCACGCCTGGCTACCTGTTTCGGACGACGAAATCTCATAACCTGTACGTGAAAGGCCCGGCGAATCGGCCCAAGGACGGAATTGCGGCGCTCGAAGGGCTTATCGAAACGGACTGGGCGCCGTTCTCGTTTACCATGAACTGGCAGTTCACGCGCAAGCGCCACAAAGTAACGTTCGAGGAAGGCGAACCGATTTGCACGATCCTGCCCTACCCCCGGCATTACGCCCGCAAGTTCGAGCCGGCAGTTAAGAACCTCAACGACAACCCGAAGCTGTACCAGCAATACGTGGACTGGCGCGACGAGCGCCTGAGATTCAATGAAGAACTCAAGGTGGCCGGTTCCGCGGCCGCAAAAGAGGGCTGGCAACGAACCTACATGAAAGGGCAGGATCAGGCCGGCAACACCTTTGCGGGCCATCAGACCAAGGTGCAAATGAAGGACTTCAAGCGTGACTAGCCGGGTGCCATTCCCTGTCGCTACGCACCACTGTCCGTTTCGCTAATCGAGAATCTGACCGGCTTGTTGTCCCGATAGACGATGCATTTCGTTGCGTACGCACGAATCGCTTCATCGCTCGATGCCGAATAGACGGATGTCTCGATCGACAGCTTGTGCCCCACGGTGCGTCGTTTGGTGACAACGATTTCGTGGCGAACCTGGCTCGCATCTTCGTAGTTCGCGTGGTTACCGACTTCGGCTATGCAGGACTTGATTCCCATATCCAGCTCGGCCTGCTCGTACTTGTTGGCTGTCACGGGCGCTGCGATAACGGGGAACGCCGCGACCGAAAGTGCCAATGCCAGCAGTGTGTTTTTGTGCATCATGGTATGTACTCCTCGTGGGTATATGGGCGGCAAATCACCGCGTAATTCAGAACAATCGTTCTGTTTGTGTCAAAAAAATAGCGGCCATCCGTAGCGCTAACTCAAATATCAGAATACTCATTCTGTCTGTGCCAAAAAAAATCCTCAGGCGGTCAGCGACGCGAGCGTGGTCTCGACGATGCCGTCAAGCGTCGCCCTGGAAAAGCCGGTGCGTCCCAGCACGGCTAGCCCGAACATCGCACCGGTCAGCATCTCACCAGCGGCGCGAACGTCGAGATCCGTCTTCACTTCGCCCTTCTCCTTAGCGGATTCCAGCCCGACTGCAAACAACTTGGACATGCGCTGCATGAACTTCATCAATACGTCTCGCAATTCCTCGTCCTGGGGCGCTAGTTCCATGGCCGTGTGGACGAACAGGCAGCCTTTGCTCTCGTCCATGGCACACATGTCAGCGACACGCTCCTCGAAGATCTTGCGAATATCGTCGAGGGATGCGTCGGGTTCCAGCAGACTCAGGAAAGCCTGCTTGCCCATGCGGTCCGCGTACTTGTCGAGCGCCTGTTCGAAGAGCTCTCGTTTATTGCCGAAAGTGCCGTAGAGGCCGTACCGGCTGACGCCGGTCGCACGCACGATGTCCTCCATCGAGGTCTCGGAGTACCCCTTGGAGGAAAACAGCTCGACCGCCTTTGACAGTGCGCTGGACGGATCGAATGTGCGCGTTCTGACCATAAAACGCAGAATAGTCGTTCTGATAAGGCACGTCAAGCGCGATGTGCTTGAGAATCGTGTCTATTGATCCTGACGCCAGACTTCAACGGGATCGCCCGTTTCACCCTCGAGGATAATGTCGCCGATTTTGCAGGGCGGATCGTCAAAAGTGTCCCCGCAACTCGGCAAGTTTGCCAACCGCTCCTGGTGTGCGGCCCGATCCACGCCAGGACCCGATTCCTCGATCTGCGGCGCCCGCCAGCCGTCCTTGCCCCTGAAGGCCTCGTTGATTGCATCCGCGCTTGCGAACACCTTGCTCTGCCGCGCTGAGACGATGCAGCTTGCCTCGTCGGGATCGATGATGACTTTATCGGACTCCTGCTTCAGCGAAACGAGTTGTTGCAGTGCGAACTCGCAGTCTGGCTGGCTCAGAAACTGAAGTTCGAATTCGCGTTCCTGGCAAACGGTCTTGCCGGCTGGCGCTACACACTCGCTCAGGGTCAGGACGAAGACTTGTATCCACGCAATGTCCATGGAACTCCTCCGGTCAACTGTTGTTATGGTTATGACTCAGAGGTTAGCAGAAAATTCGCGTGTCCCGAGTTCCCCCTGGAGACTGCCAGGAATTCACGAAACGAGCCGAGCAACGGCCTCGGACAGGGTCCCGTCTTCGCTGAGTAAGTGGTAACTGATCCGCATATGCGGCTTGTCGATATCGATCAGTCGCGTCAGATCGATGGGCGTCGCCACGAGAACGAGATCGCAGTCGACGGCGTTGACGGTCGCCTGCAAATCGCGAATTTGCGCCTCGCCATAACCCATCGCCGGTAACAGCGGCCCGATTTGCGGATAACGCTCGAAAGTCTCAGCGATATCGCCGACGGCCCATGGCCGCGGATCGACGAGTTCTGCCGCGCCGTACATTGTCGCCGCCAGTGACCCCGCGCCGAACGGCATACCGCCGTGCGTGGTGGTTGGACCGTCTTCGATCGCCAGCACGCGCTTGCCCCTGATCAATTCCGGGTCAGGAACATCCAACGTTGAATCCCGATACACGATTTTCGCGCCAGGATTAACCGCCGACACATTCTCGCTGACCGCCTCGATGTCTTCTTTCCTTGCCGATCCGATCTTGTTAACAAGCACCAGATCGGCCCGCGCGAGGTTCTCGGTACCCGGAAAATACTCGAGTTCATGTCCGGGCCGATGCGGATCCACTACGGTAATCCACAGATCCGGTTTGAAAAACGGTGTGTCATTGTTGCCGCCATCCCAGACGATGACGTCCGCTTCCTGCTCGGCCTGCGACAGGATCGCCGCATAGTCAACGCCGGCGTACACGATAACGCCATTCTGCAGATGCGACTCGTACTCCTCTCTTTCCTCAATCGTGCAATCGTGCCGATCGAGATCCTCGTAACTCTCGAAGCGCTGTACGGCCTGGCTGACGAGGTTCCCATAGGGCATCGGGTGCCGGACCACGACGGTTTTCTTGCCGAGTTCCCTCAATATTTGCGTTATGCGGCGCGCGGTCTGGCTCTTGCCGCAGCCGGTCCGGACAGCCGTGACCGCGATGACCGGCTTTGACGAAGGCAGCATCGTTGCGTCAATGTCGAACGGCGAGAACCGGACCCCATGGGCTTCAACCCACTTGCGGCGATCGGCCACATAATCGAGGTGTATGTCGGAATACGCGAAAATGACCTCGTCGATATCGTTCTCCTGCAGCAGCCCGTCAAGTTCATCCTCGGCATGAATCGGTATGCCATCCGGATAGTTAGCCCCCGCAAGTGCCGCCGGATAGCGACGATCGTCGATATACGGTATTTGCGTGGCAGTGAAGGCAACGACGTCGAATTCGGGTTTGTCCCGGTAACAGGCGTTGAAGACGTGAAAGTCGCGCCCGGCCGCGCCCATGATGATCAGTTTCTTCATAAATATTTCCTTATGCATTAGATAAGAAAGATTGACTTTTAATTATCTAACAGGCTGCTAGTTTACGGGCTATCCGACGCCGGTTTCACAATGACGCCAGCGCAATCATAGTATTACAAGGGGTATGCGTTCATGTCCAAACAGCATCCTGTTGTTGCAGTCACGGGCTCCTCCGGGGCCGGCACGACCACGGTCAAAACGGCGTTCGAACACATTTTTCGGCGCCTGAACGTCACGCCGAGCATCATCGAGGGGGACAGTTATCATCGTTATGACCGGCAGTCCATGCGCGACGCGATTAACGGAGCGGCGCAACAAGGCAAGAACATCAGCCATTTCGGACCAGACGCAAACCTCCTGTGCGACCTGGCCAACCTGTTTCGCGATTATGGCGCGACCGGCACCGGCAAGCGCCGCTATTACGTCCACAACGAGGATGAAGCGCTGTTGCACGGCTGCCCGTCTGGCACGTTCACGCCATGGCAGGATTTGCCGGAAGACTCCGACATGTTGCTCTACGAGGGACTGCATGGCGCCATGGTCACCGATGAATGCGATGTTGGCCAGTTTGCCGACCTGCTCATCGGCGTCGTACCCATCGTCAACCTCGAATGGATACAGAAAATTCACCGTGACACGCGCGACCGAGGCTATGACGAGCGCGACGTAACGGCAACGATTCTGCGCCGTATGGAAGATTACGTGACGCACATTACGCCGCAATTCTCTCGTACCGACATCAATTTCCAGCGTGTGCCAACCGTGGATACGTCAAATCCGTTCATCGCGCGCGACATACCGACACCTGACGAAAGCTTTGTCGTGATACGCTTTCGCGATCCGGCGAAATTCGACGTTGACTTCCCGTTTCTGCTTGCAATGATCAACAGCGCCTTCATCTCTCGACGCAATACGATCGTTGTGCCGGGCGGCAAAATGCTGCTGGCGATGGAACTCATTCTCATGCCCATCCTGCAAAGGATGATCACCGCCAGTGCTGCGGGTGCGCGCCTCGTCGCGTGACGCAAACCGATAACAGCACACCGGCTGCCGTCGTTTTTGACCTCGACGGCACGCTGGCCGATACCGCCGTAGACATTTGCGACGCCCTGAATACAGCACTGCGCGAACAGAATCTGGGCACGCTCGAGCCAGGCTCAGTGCGACTCATGATCGGAAAAGGACCTGTTGTGCTCGTGGAACGTGCGCTCCAGCACCTCGGCACTGATCCGCAGCCGCAATTGGTCGAGTCTCTTTGCAGGGCGTTCATTCGCTGTTACGCGAAGCAAGGCAACCAACGCAGTACCTTATTTGCCGGAGTGAAGCGCTGCCTCGATCGATTGGCAGCACAAGACATCAGAACCGGCGTTTGCAGCAATAAGCCCCATGAGTTTTGCCAGGCGCTGCTCGACGATCTGGGCGTCTCTGACTACTTTGCTGCGGTGCAGGGTTCAGCGGACGGTCTGCCCAGAAAACCCGATCCCGCGTTGCTGCTTGCCGTACTCGAGTCACTCGACGTTTTGCCCCACCAGGCGTTGTACGTCGGCGATAGTGAGACCGACGTGCGGACCGCGAGAGCTGCTGGCGTGCCGGTCGCTCTCGTACGTTATGGCTACAGCGCAGAACCCGTCGAAGAGCTCGGTGCAGACTGCGTGCTGCAAACGTTGCAGGATCTGCCGGGCATTTGGACTGCGATCAGTCCGCCTGATCCGCAAGCAGGTTCACAGCCTCCTCGATCAAAAGCGCTTTGAATGCGTCGGCAGCAGCCGACAGCCGTTTGCCTTTGTGCAAGACGACATACCAGTGGCGCGGAATGGGCAGACCGCTGAACCGGAGTTCGACGAGCCGGCCCAGCATCAGCTCGACCTCGACAGCGCCGCGCGGCAGCAGTCCCAGTCCCAGTTCCGCCTGAACGCCCTGCTTGATGCCTGAGAGACTGCCCATTTCCATACCGGTCGTGAGTTTCAACTTGTGCTGGCGAAAGAAACGGTGCATTGCGCCTCGAGTACCGGATCCGGGTTCGCGCGTCAGGAATACCTCGTGCTCCAGTTCGTCCAACGCGATCCGTTTGCGCTCCGCAAGGCGGTGATTCGGGGACGCAACAACAATGAGTGGGTTGTCCATGAACGCAATCGCATCGAGCTGAGCATCGTCCGGTGGCTGGCCCATGATCGCCATATCGACCTCATTGTCGATCACTTGTTGCAGCACAGCCGCCTGGTTGGTCACGTCCATGCTCACCGTGACGCTTTCAAAGCGCTGATGAAATGTGCCCAGGAGCTTGGGCGCGAAGTAGTTGGCTGAAGAAATGGCCGCAATGCGAAGATGACCGCCAGCAAGTCCCTTGAGCTTGTTCAGCACATCGTCCAATTCCTCGACCTGCTGCAGGATCGATCGGGCGTAGCGATAAACCTCCTCGCCCGCCTCGGTGAGGTGTACCTGTTTGCCGAGCTGCTCGGTCACCGCCATGCCGGCCTGCTGTTCCAGTTGCCGGATCTGCATCGACACGGCAGGCTGGGTCAGGTGCAGCTCCTCGGCGGCACGCGTGAAACTGAGATTGTGGGCTACCGCCGAAAAACACTGCAACTGACGTAGGGTCAAGTGCATAAACGTTCCTTATTGAATCGAGAATAACTAACTGATTCTCTTATGGTACGTCATCGCTTGCGGTGCGTGTCAAGCAAACCCGACCGGAGACGCGACCTGACTAGTTCCAATGATCGGCACTTGATCTGTCAGACAGTGTCAGATTGAAGCAATCACGATGACCCCTACGCCTGCAAATCCAGCCGTTCAGTTGCAACGACTACCGCTATCGAAAAGGGCTGCTGCTGACCCGAAACGGTCATTCGGGAATGGTTTCCAGACGTGCGAGGAAGAAGGAGGCAGCAACTTCATCTCCGGCACGATCGTATACGCTTATTTCCCGTTCTAACTCGGCAATTAGGTCGATAAGGACCTGTGGACGATTCTGACGATTCGCCAGTAAGCGGAGGCGATCCCGGAGCGGCTCGTAATAATTGGCCCAAGGTTGGCGGCCGGTCGATATCGGATCAAGCGGTTTGAAGCCGGCAGCAGTCAATTGATCCACTACGGCATCGGGTGTTGCCATGTCCGGGTATTCTTTTTCCCAGAATGCAGATGCTTCGTCGGAGCGTTTAGACGGCTCGCATTGCCAGACGACGTCACTGAAAATGAGCCAGCCGCGCGGCCTCAGCAACCGTCGCCAGAGCGTGAACGCATTGATTCGGCCAATGTTGTAGATTGCCGATTCCGACCAGATTAGGTCGAAACCACCCATCACGCCGTCCAGAGATGGAGGATTTGCCATGTCGCCGACTACGGCGCTTATGCTGTCTCCAACTCCAACTGCGTTCGCCGCAGTCTCCAGGCGCGCAATAAACGGAGCATGGGAATCCACCGCGAGTACACGCACCATTGGCAGGCTTTGTGCCAGAACCAGTGCGGATGCCCCGACCCCACAGCCGAAATCGGCAATACGCGAGGGTGAGGGCATCTCTGTGCGCATTCGTTCCGCTATTTTTCTGGTGGTCGCCGAATCACCGGGACCCAAGTAGTCGAGCCCGTCGAAAACGACCGCATAAGCACTGGCAATTTCATTTTCTTCGTGTGTCATGGCTAATATTGTAAATGAGAGGCTGCTGCTGACCCAAAGCAGCCGTTAATTCATCGCGTCAATATGAGCCAATAAATAATTGCCACTATCATTCACGTCGTCATAGCGGGTCATTATTCGATGCTGCACCCACACCATGTCTTCCAGGCGAGCAAGCAAATTTGGAACTTGTTGCAATTCTGCAAGCGTTTGAATGATATCGATCGCTGAATCGTCGACCGCTCGGTTGTCAGATATTGCAATTCGATCAGCCAATGGGAGAAATCCCAATAGAGCCTCTTCCAACGCAGCTTCTTTGCGCCGATATTCGGCGTGGAATTGACTCTGACTCTCGAAATCCTCGTAATATTTGGCAAGCTTTCTTTTGAAATCAGAATCTTCGATCAGGCGCATTGAGCCAGTGCTCTGGAGTTCATCAAATGCCACTGACGATAGGGTAGGCGTTCCTAAGTACGTACACAGAACAAGATCGAGGATAAATGCATCGGAACTGCTCCATGTATCCTCGCCTGTACGTAACGCATGAATTACTCTTTCCAGTGAGCCCCTAAGATTTTCAGCGGCGATCTTCAAGTTATTAATACGTTCCGTATTAAGGCTCAAATCAAGCGTGATGCCATCGAGAAATTGGCGTGCAATTTGCCGGTCTTTGCGATCTTCATTCCAGTTGTCTGCAAGAAGTGCTACAAAAACACCGATGGCTATTGCGGCGGCTTCCAGCATGGCTTTTCGAATTGCATCTCTATTAAACTTTCTCATTGGTGTCCCCGGGGATCAGACAGAATGATCTTACCTGATGTGCTGTTTGCCATTACGGATGAAATCGTCATGCACCGACGGCCGCTTGTGGCCGTTAGCTGACGGTCGAGCTTCCGAGGGGTTCACCGTTTGAATGACCGCTTTGAGTGAAAGCAGACGTCCGAATTTGGCGAATCTCCAGTTCGTAAACCGTTATCCTTGCGGCCATGAACTCACCCGTCATCAATTCGCGCATGGGACTCGCGGAGTGGTCCATGCTCTTGCTGTTGGCGATTCTCTGGGGTGGCTCCTATTTCTTTGTGGAAATCGCCCTGTTGGAGTGGTCACCATTGCTGATTGTAGCGGTGCGCGTCGTTATCGCGTGCGCCGTCATTTGGGGCATCGTGCTGGCAGCAGGGCTTCCGGTCCCGCGGTCACCGCTCGCCTGGACGGCGTTTTTGTGGATGGGGCTGCTCAACAACATAATTCCGTTTCTTCTCATTGTCTGGGGGCAGAAAGAAATCGAGTCGGGTCTTGCTGCCATTCTCACTGCGGCCGCACCAATTTTTTCGGTGATCGTTGCCGGAGTTTGGTTAAAGGACGAGCCTGTAACACGTTCGAGGTTGCTGGGTGCCGTGCTAGGTCTTATCGGCGTTGTTGTTCTAATCGGCCCGAGCGCTTTAGCCGGCCTCGACGCCAATCTGCTCGCCCAGCTCGCGGTGCTCGGCGCTGCACTGTCGTATGCGTTCGCGGGGGTCTATGCGCGGCGGTTCACTCGGATGAATATCGACCCAATTGTCGCAGCGTCCGGTCAGCTACTCATGTCATCGCTCATTATGATTCTGCTGGTGCTCACGTTCGAGGCGCCGGTTCAGCTGATTGAATCGAGTGCCAAGGTTTGGGCAGCTGTTGGGTTGATGGCGGTTTTTTCGACGGCGTTTGCGTACATCTTGTACTTCCGTCTTCTGGCATCGGCCGGCGCAACCAATGCGATTCTTGTTACTTTATTGATTCCCGTAACCGCGATCCTGCTCGGCACACTTATTCTCGATGAGCGACTCCAGTGGTTGCACTTTCTGGGAATGGCCGTGATCGGACTTGGTCTTTCGGTGATCGACGGCAGGATCTGGCATCGTTTTGTTCGCCGTCATGGAGCGCTGAGATAGACCGGCATGACCGACCGCTTGTGGCCGAAAGCGGCCGATCGATTTCGCTGATTTTAGACTGATTTAATGTCCGCTATTGGGAAAAGCGGACGTTCGCAAGCACGACCCAGGTTATCGAAATCAGGCGCTCGATATTCAGCATCTGAAAGACCGCTTTCCACCCTATAGCGGACATTCAGCTAAACTTGCCGAAAAGGTCCGCTGATAACCCATTGCGGCCCGTCGAATGTTGCAGGCACGCTGCGTCGCCCGAATTGCAACTATCACCAGTTTTCGGTGAACTGAGCAGAGCCAGATGAAGAAATACCTCATTAGTCAGTTTGGCCGGCCACATGGTCTTGTTGGCCGTTTGGCCGGCAGCATAATGGCCCATCGAGCATCGAACAAATTGCGCAACCGTTGGACCGTCGGCTTGCTCAATTTGGAGCCATCGCATCAGGTGCTGGAAGTAGGCTCCGGCCCAGGCATCGCCCTCGCCCAGGTTGCCGGATGCCTCACAAGTGGGCGGGTTGTTGGACTGGATTATTCGAAAACGATGCACGACATGGCAGCCAACAGAAATCGCCAGGCAATCCGTGATGGACGGGTCAGCTTGGTTATCGGGTCGGCGGAAGAACTCGATCAAGCGACAGACAAGGCACTCGATGGACCATTCGACCATATCTTCGGAATCAACGTCGTTATGTTTTGGAATGATCCGATCAGTACATTTCAGATGCTTGGTCAGCGGCTCAGCAGCATCGGGCAGCTGGCATTTACATTTCAACCTCGAGTCGGATCGGTAAGCGACGAAGCGGCGTTGTCTGCCGCGGATCAAATGGTCGGGAATCTGCGTGATGCAGGTTTTCAAAACACCCGGGTTGAGCGCCTGGAATCGCTCTCACCGATGGCTGTTTGCGTAATCGCGCGCAATAACTAGTCACGCGTTCCTCGGGCGAAGGGCTGCTTATGACCCAAAGCGGACATTTCCCATACCATATTCATTCTGCGTATTTCACGGCAGTGTGACAATCATGTACTGTACGACAACAATGACAACGCCATGCCTGTCAAGCATTTGATTGTTGATTGAACTGACTGCCGAGGGAACCATGAATCGACGATATGTAGTGGCCGCAATGTTCTTGGGCATCGCGGCGTGTGCAACACCTAGCCCAGAGTCACCAGTGCCTGTTGCGAAGGTCGAAACCGCGGTGATAAGCAGTGACCCGACCGCGGCTGAGGGTGCCATTGAATATATTGACGTTCCAGACGTACCCAAGGCGGCGAGTACTCTGGCCCAAGCGAGCAGCCCGGGTACAGATAGGCTTGTCTGTACTAGGGAGAGAATAACCGGCTCGCACAGGGTGACACGAGTGTGCCGCACGCCTGCAGAGATCGAGAGCAGGCGAAGAGCGGATCAGGCGATGATCGACAAACTCCGGGCGAAACCAGCCGGCACCGTAATACGTGATTAACAGCCTTCTCGCAGAGTAGGATCACAATCCCGATTGCCTCGCGCTTATTTGATGCTCGGTAAAAGGCATCAGTGACAGCAGCGAGGAAGAAACGGTCAGGCCCTCTTCTGGCCGATTGCAGCCGTTCGTGATGTTTTAAATCACAGGGTTTGAATGACCGCTTTAGGTGAAAGCGGAGGTTCCCCGTCATATGAATGGCGTAACAAAAACGTAGCGTTTGGGTGAGCCTTGGCGTGATTCTACGGCACGTAGCAGCAACAGGAAGGTCAATAGAATGAACATGGCGTTTCTCCTACTTCAGTTCAATTTCCACAACGCTGCATTGCTGCACAACAGTGGACGTAACGCCGCCGTGCGTCTCGGCAGGTGCCCAGGTGGGCTCACCGAAGTTGAAGGATTCCATGTGTTTGCTGCCATCGCTGTTTTCGACCAGCCAGGCGCAAGGATTGAGATAAACGACAACACGGTCGGGCTGTGACATCAGGGGAGACGTTTCACCGTTGCGGATCGTCCGCTTGAGTACGCGTACACGCTCGTTTTCGAATGCCACCTGATAAATGTGCGGTGCGACCCGCACCGGGTCGAGTGGTGACGTTGCAGCCATTCCGGCAGCAAACGAGAGCACCAACATACACACGAGTACTGAAAATCGCAGTTGCATAATCGTCGTCCTACAGTTCTTCGTCGCGCAACGCGCGGCGCAGTATCTTGCCGACATTGGTTTTCGGCAGGTCATCACGAAATTCGACAATCTTTGGGCGTTTGTAGTTCGTCAGGTTCTTGCGGCAATAGTCGAGCACGTCCTGCTCGGTAATGGCGGGATCGGTTCGCACCGCGAACAGTTTGACGATTTCACCCGACCGCTCATCAAAGAGGCCGATTGCGGCAGCCTCGAGAAT
>Ga0255054_10001624_pt1 | contig 13170 bp, 13 predicted proteins | sample JV7_2_23_MG_FD_188634 | JGI IMG/M metagenome (GOLD analysis project Ga0255054, IMG submission 188634) | Seawater microbial communities from Jervis Inlet, British Columbia, Canada - JV7_2_23 | ecosystem: Environmental > Aquatic > Marine > Inlet | place: Canada: British Columbia | collected...
TTCAACTAATTTAAAAAGCGGCTCCATAGTTGTTTCATGAAACTGTCTACGAGCTTCACGAATATTAGCACTTGATAAAGTCTCTCCAATTCCAAGAACCGGACCACTTGTTCCGGCTACAGCCAAAGTTTCTTCTCGAACATCATCTCGGGCTTCAATATACGGAAGAGAATCCGGTAAATCATCTACCCGCTCAATTTTTAATTCGCCTTGAACAGCAACCGGATTACGCCCTCGATTCTGCGGTCCAGCATATTTGCTATTTAAAAGTGAAACAAATGTGTCAAAGGCTTCATCAGAAATGTCGTGCGGAAGCATATAAATAAGTTCCGGACGATTGCTATTTTTCATATACTCACGAGCAGCCGTTTGAAGATACAAATCAAGCGGAAGCGTGTATTCTGTTAGAGCCTCGATATCTGATCCACCAAGAGGTGATCCTTCCCAATCAGGATTCATAATAAATACAATATCGCCTGGATCATCAATTTCAGTTCGAATTCTTGGGTCTTTGACAGGATACTGAATAAAGGCTGGACTCTTAAAATAACCGAATTCATCCACGTTAGGAACAACAAGTCCCGGTAGATGGTCAAAACCAATTGTTTGCCCTGCATTATTGCGAATTAAAAGATACGCAGCCTGACCAAAAAAACGTAGATACTCTGCACCAATGGTAAGTTTATACGCCAAACTTTGATAATCTTTAATGTTATCCCATTCACGCTCTTGATTAGCATAAAATCGAAGTAGCCTCGTGCGTTGTTCGTCTGTAGCCGCTTCTCCCCAGTCATCATGCTTCGACAATTTCCACCATGCACCAATCGTAGCACGACCAATAGCACTCATAGCCGCACGAGTATATCCATGCACTTTAATCGTATCCATCATTGTCCAAAAAAGAAGGAACTTTTTTAGGCTAGGATATGCTTCATTTTTAAATAGTGCTTGTATATCTGCCGGAAAAACTGGCCTGTATTCTGATTCCGCTGCTCTCTGAATAACAGCGATCCTACGGTCACCCGTAGAAACATTCCTTGACAAGCCAAGTACTCTACTCATAAAGACACCTCATAATAGTAATCACTACAATCGATTAGCCCTTAAATCGAGCGTAAATTTCAATTGAAGTCAAGTTGCCCACTTTCTCAGCAGTTCCAAAGGTAACAGACGCATGAAAAAACCAAATACCTTCTTGATCAAGATCATCTTCCACAGTTTGGTACTCTAAATAATATTCGTCCTCAATTGAAGCAATCCATGATCCCTCAGTTCCGTCAGGTTTCTGATAAAGAATTTTTGGGTTTGTTGCTCCAAGAAGACTATTTATACAATCAATCCGAATTAAGGGATCGTCGTCAACATAAAATTTCTGTTCATCTGTCATATTAATATCTCTCCGTTTCAGTCTGAGAAACCAACTCGATTACCAATGAAATTCCAGAGTCTAACATAAGTATTGCTGGAAGTTTAGAAACCATTGGAAGTACCGCTGAAAGACGAGAACTTCTTGCTATCGTCATAGAAATCTGAGATTCTTCTTCTACTGTAATTCCCAACAATGATTTCAAAAGAATAATTGCTCTTCTTAAAATTCTAGAAATTGCTAAAAGTGTATCGGTGATTCCTACAGAATCAGCAAGAACAACAATAATTCCTCTAATAGCTACAATCGCATCAGTAATTCCAACGGCATTACTTATTGAAACTACCCCGGCATAAATTTTACTTAAGGCATCTGTTATCCCCATCGAATCAGTTAGACTTCTCCTAAACTGTCCAATTCTACTAAAGACATCAGTGACTCCAACAAAACCAGCGATTGAAATTACTCCAGAGTAACTCCGACTTAATACATCAGTTATTCCCACCGTATCAATTAATGTCGTAATTAATACAAGTGTCGAAGAAAACACATCGGTAATTCCGACAGTATCGACAAGTACCACAATTCTTCCTACCGAGATAGAAATCGTATCGGTGATTCCTTCTGCATCGAAGATTGGTCTTATAAATGTTCCAACCTTGGAAAGAACATCTGTGATTCCCACTGGGTCAGACAAACCTATCACAAAATCAATCGATAGAGAAACAACGTCTGTAATTCCCACATTATCCAGTAAAACTACGATCCTACCAATTGACACAAAAACTATATCAGTTGCTCCCACATTATCCAGTAAAACTACGATCTTACCAATTGACGTAAAAACCACATCAGTTATTCCCACATTATCCAGTAAAACTACGATCCTACCAACGGACACGGAAACCACATCGGTTATTCCTACAGTATCGACAAGTGCCACAATTCTCCCTACTGCTGTAGAAAGAATATCAGTGCTTCCAACAGTATCAGCAACACCTCTAATATAGGTTCCAATCTTTGTTAAAGTATCAGTGATTCCAACCGTGTCTACTAAAGTTGCTAAGATTGCTACAAATACACCAACAGTATCTGTTATACCAATTGTGTCCGCTATGTTTATAACATACTCTATTATAATTGAGGTGGTATCTGTGATCCCTTCTGCATCAGAAAGTGCTCTTATAAATGTACCAACTTTAAATATAGCATCTGTAATTCCTAGAGTATCTACTAACACTACAATAACATCTACTGATGTTGAAACAACGTCCGTAATTCCAAGAACATCGCCCACAACACTTCTTACAAGATATCTTATAGTTGTTACTATGTCAGTGATTGAAACTGCGTCAGCAAGAGCCACAATTCTTCCTACCGATTTAGAAACAATGTCTGTAATCCCAACGAGATCAGTGAGAATTATAAGTTTCTCTACCGATTTAGAAATAATGTCTGTAATCCCAACGGGATCAACAATTGCCAACACATACTGAACCGAGATAGAAAGTACGTCCGTGACTCCTATTGTATCTGCTAATGATACAATCCTCCCGATTAATATTGAAGCTGTATCAGTAATTCCTTCGACATCAGTAATACTTCTGATATAAGTTCCAACTTTTGATACTGTGTCTGTAATACTGATTGAATCAACTAAAACAACTACTTTTTCAATCGCTGTTATAAATATGTCCGTAATCCCTACAGCATCAACAACGAACACTATTCTTCCCACTGATTTAGAAATAGTGTCGGTAATTCCTACAGGATCAACTAAACCTTTTACATAATCAAGTGCAATGGTTAATACATCGGTAGTTCCAACCGAATCAGTAAGTCCTATTACCTTTCCAACGATAATTGCAATTGTATCAGTAATATCAACCGTTTCTAAAAGACTTACAACAACACCTTTTGCAGTTGATATAACATCCGTAATTCCTACAGTATCAACCAATGTAACAAATATAGTTAGAAGAGTGTTTATATTGTCTGTGATTCCGACTGCATCAGAAATGCTTCTTATAAAGGCTCCAATAATACTTATAACATCAGTAATACCTTCGGCATCGGCAATACTTCTTACATATGTACCGATTAAAGACATGGTATCAGTGATTCCTACTGCATCTGTTAAAGAAACGATTCTTCCTACTATCGTAGATAAAGCATCAGTGATCCCAACGGCATCTGTAAGTACAGCAAATCTAGCATCTCCCGAAAGAGCACCACCAATACTCCAAATCAAACCCTCAAGCTCAGTTAAACGAGTTTCGATAACAGAAATTACGTCAGTGATTCCTACAGTGTCTGCTAAACTTACTATACGACCAACAATTAATGATATTACATCAGTGATTTCTTCTGTATCCGCAAGAAAAATTGTTATTTGTCGTGCAGTCGATAAAGCATCTGTGATTCCTACAGTGTCTGCTAAAGCTACAACTACTTCAACAAGAGTAGAAATAGTATCAGTTATACCAACCGTGTCTACAAGAGCTACGATAACTCCTACAAATGTGTCTATAGTATCAGTGCTTCCAACAGTATCAGCAACACCTCTAATATAGGTTCCAATCTTTATTAAAGTATCAGTGATTCCAACCGTGTCCGCTAAACCTTTAATAAACGTTCCTATTTTAGAAATTGCGTCTGTTATTCCTACTGAGTCAGCGACGGCTTTAATAAGTCCTCTAGCATTGGTTACAGTATCAGTGATGCCAAGTGCATCTACTAAGGCTGCATAAATGGCTTCGCCGGATACAGGCTCATCGAAGCCTATCTCTCTTGCAAGCCACCCTGTATCTCCCGTGGTTTCACTATAGCAATCAAAGCCAGTCGTAGTTATGCTGGTTGCGCCCGTTCCCTTACATGGAGAAGCCGTACTATAGCTGGTAACAAAAACCATAGGCGTTGAATCGAAGGTATCAGCAAATGTTACGGCTTCCTGAGCCTTTGAAACCTGTTGGTCGTGGATACCACTGTCATACTGCTTTGCCATCTACTTATGCTCCACACCTATCGCAATTGCCTGTTCGCATTCCTTGGGGATTGAAATTGTAGCTGCACGTATCAATCAAACGGATGTCTTGCTCAAAATATGGAAAAGCACCACAACGCTTGGGCTTACCTCCTGATACGTGCCAACTGCAACCATCCTGGCTTACGTTCATGCAAGGAAATCCCTCGTCAGGATGGTTCATTTCCCAACCCCACTCCGGGTCATCTTCCTCATTCAAATCTGGGTCGCCACTGGTAGCAAGTTGGAAGAGGTCTATTGCCTCACCATGCACAAGATAGATATTAGCAATGCGGTCTAAATCTAATGAAAAGATAAGATGGCAACATTTATTTAGCATATCTGGATTATCTGCCCTAAAGTTCACAAGGTCAACATCAGGGTGGATAACGGAAAGAAGATCAATTTTGGCTTGTCGATCAGCCTCTACTTCTGTTAAAATCCCTTCTGCTAGTAGTTCTAATTTCCGTTGTTTATAGATAGCAAAACATTCTTCATTGTCTAAATATGGACGATTCTCAATCGGCTTTTCCGCTAAATCCGAAAATTTATGGCTACTTTCCCAAGCACCCTTCGGCCAATTTCTTGCTTCATCTGGATGTACATCTTTCTTTTTCCTATTATAATTGACAGTCATTAACTTGTCTCCCAAAAACCATTCGTATACATCGCTACCCAGTTGCAATTGTCCCCCGCCACTTTTATTTCCGTCGCCACATCACAGCCCGTGGTCGTGATGTTAGCCGCTGATGTTTTTCCACCCTTCCAGTCCGTCGCCCCTCCGGAATATCCAGTAATCACTATCGGAGCAGAGGCAAACGTGTCGTTAAATGAAACTGCCTCAAGTATCTTTGTGACAGCTACTTGCAAAGTACCGCTGTCCATTTCTGGATGTGTACCTGCCGCACCCGCATCGTATCCAGGCTCTTTTGCCAAATATCTCAATCCGGTAACTTCCCCGCCTACGTCTGCTTGGGTGGTGGTTACACTACCCTCCTCGACCATTGACTTCTTTTTATCTGTGTCCGCCGCAACAATAAGGTCAACGGGGGCACTATCAAAGGTGTCGTTGAAATCTTCTGTATTGGATTGGGCCGCCGTTATAGTCCAAATATCTGCGTCTGTCATTAAAGCCACTATCCTCCTCCTTTAGCGACACCACGCATAATCCCACGATTGGCTCCTCTACGACTAGCAAAACCTTCTCCACCACCTTCCTCATATTCTAGATGAAGTTCTGGGGCCTTTCCAGTATCATCATCCCAACTGTAATAATTCATAAACACAGATGACGATCCATTGTCAAGGTGTAGCATCACCAAGTCTTGATTTGCATTCCATCCACCACGATCAAAAATATCAGCGAGAACGGTCTTTAATTCTGGTGTGTCATAAGGGGTACTACCCCCTGCCCATGCTGATGGCGTCCAATCAACCCCTGTGGCTGTGGTATTTCTATCCTTAACCTTCTCTCCAGCCGAATCTGCAAATTCTGGAGCATCATCAATAGCCTCGCCGTAGAGTGTAGAAAGTACCGAGGTAGGGCTCACGTTAGAGTCATTAGATACCAACGTAAGATATGCTGTTTGTACGATTGGCGTATTTGGAACATTGACTGTCTGAAAACGCATACCTGATTCAAAAATATCCGTTGACCAATGACCAACCATAAGAGTACCGTCCAGGTCTATACCACCAGCATCCTCCAGAGCATCGTCTAGACTTGCCCCTACTACCTCATCGACATCAGTATCCACCATGACTGGAAAAGTTGCATTGGTGATGAAGTCCATTGGGACTAAGTGTGTAATGTATAAAACGTTACCAACCTTCTTGAATCTGAGCGTACCTAATTGCTGAGTTCCACCAGAATCCCATGACTTCGGTAGACCAAACCACCAGATTGCGTTGTCACCGCTATCTCGAAATTCAACGTATCCTTGTGTATCACGATCTTGCTGATGTCCAAGCATTCCCCATTCTTCCCCGTTGATATAAGGCGTCACACCTGACGAATGGGCAAAAATCATATTCAACGCAAGAACAGGATTACCACCGTCGATGATATACTGCTCCATTGTTGGAAGGTCAGTTAATACACCGATTGTCAATAACTTTCTTAGCCTTTCCGATTGTGCTTGCCAAGAGAAATCCAACCCTGGTCCATAACCATCTTCCCAGAATAGTTTATTGCCGCCTTCAATAGAAGCGACTACAGACTGAGGTATCTCAATCTGCTGAATCTGTTCTAGATCATTGGTATATTGGAGAGCGTGGGGCTGGAATCTTACCCATTCGTCGTTAACGGGGTTTCGATATTCAATTACCTGTCCTGCACTAAGATCAGAAAGAGCACGCAGGTTAAAGCCTGCCTCAACCATTTCATATTGCCAAGGAACAATCGAAGCTTTCCAATCAGTATCAATTTCTTGATCTTTTGAAGCTCCGTAATGCAAAGCTCCAATACTAACATCGACAGACTTAACATTTGTTGAAGGCGAAAACATCTCAATAGAACGATGCCCACGTGCAGTAACAACCGCATCTGAATACTTTGCTTTTACTTTCGCCCTAAGTACTTCGGCTCGATTAGGCATTTTGTGTCCTTATGTCGTATCAAGAGCAGTTATAACTTCGGCAACAGCACTCGTAGTCAGAGCTTGTGTACCAAGTGTAGTTGTATCGTCATCCTCAGTAATAATTAAGTTTGAACCTGAGCGGGATAGCTTATTAACAAGCTTTGCAATTGCACCAGCAAGTGACCTAAACGATTTAGTGTCTCCCCTGGAACTGTCAATCATCGCTTGGAAACCACGACGTATAACATAGTCCGCAATAGCATTAAGTGGAATTCCTGCACTATCATCACCCCATGTTTGAATGATAATCTCCTGATCCTCGACTGCTTTGGTAGCGGCATCTTCAATATTGATGACTGTTACTTTACCATTAATCTCTGAACCAAGTAAATCTAGTTCCCAGGTTCCACGACCTACGTTAGCCACAAGGCTGTTTGAGTTTCCAAGTGAAGCGCCGTCTTTACTAACTTGACAGTCAGCCGCAACTGGTGTCCAATCTCCAGTTCCAGCAAAGTTATTTTCACCAGCTTTTATCATTGGGAAATAAATTGTAGTTGCTACATTTCGTTCTCTAAAGATTTCCATAAGTCCTCCGAAATATTAAAGCCCAAAAGGGGGTGAAAAATTCACCCCCTTGTTCCTAAGCTTATGAACCAAGAAATGTCTCGCCATTAAATACGGCAACATCCATGCATTTACTAGCGTCACTTCCTGGGCTATCTGCGCCAGTCTTGTCATCCAATTCTCCATCAGCCCGCATGTAATACGTGCCTGGAGAGCCACCCATAATCGGGCAATAAAGCTTTTTTAAGTCAGGAACAATTATCCCAAAACTGGATTTGAGAAATCCATTTTTTATGAACCGAGGAAGGTGATTTCCCAGTCCACTTGTAGGGTATCCGCAGTTGTTACGTTGACTGCTGGTGTAATTTCAGCGTATGCTAACGTATCAGTTCCGTTACCAAGAAGGGCTTCATCAATACCCGAAGCATTCAAATCTCCAGCCTCAAAGGTTGATCGATACTGAACAACGTTATCGTCGGCTGCTGCCCAGTCACCCTCAGTCTTCGGATAAGTAGCATCCATTGCCTCATCTGAACCTTCTTGGGTTACAAGTGCATCTGTTCCCTTGGTTTCTGAAGTGAAACCAGTTCCAACACCGATAACACCATTGGTATTATCAACTTTGGTTCGCTCTGGTGTTTCCTGCATAAGGTCTGCAATTAGAGCATCACCTTCATCTGTGACGATGTTGTGATTTGTCATCTGCATCTTACGACCAGGAAGACCAAAAAGCTTCTCCCACCAACGAGGCTCAAATCGCTTGACATCACCCTTAGCATCAAAAACGGTAACCGTCACCTTACCCTTGATCAATGATTTATTCGAAACAATCATTTTATCCTCCTAAGAAATAAAACCTATTCTCTACAATCGTTGAGAAAGAAAAAAGCCCCTGATTAAAGGGGCTAAAGCGGACCGACCTGGATTCGAACCAGGATTCTTAGTTTTGGAGACTAAGCTCATTTCCAGTTAGATCATCGACCCGTAAGACCTAGACAATAAAATAATGGGTCTAGGTCTGGACACAGGGAGGTGTGCGTTAGACTTTCGTCTAGTAGCCCGACCCGGAGTCGAACCGGGAAGCTCTCCCTTATCAGAGGAGCGTAATCACCATTATACCATCGGGCCATTTCCTACAATCATAATATTCTAAATGTTGTCGCTTAACACCACAAAAGACACTTAATCCTACAAAAATTATTGATTACCACGTCTTATAGTTACACTCACGCTCGTATCTTACTACTCCTCGTGGATTAGTTCGTCCAAGAAACACTTCTTCTCTCCAAGCACGACGACGAGCTTTAGATAACTGCTGCTTCCAATATCGTCCTTGCTTATGCCCCGGCCATTGACACATATAACCCGGTGCTCGATTCTTACGCCCGAAGTGCTTCCAAGTAAATCGGTAAGTCGATACGAATTTCTTCGAACCTTTGCCACCCATGTTGTATCCTCAAATAAGTCGGATTTACTACAACATGATCTACTCCTTTAATTGCTGGTCGCATTACAATAGGTTGACAAAGTTCGCAACCTGCGGTTAAACCGCATCTGCAAAAATCGTTTCGAATAACAACTGATCCATCAGACAATAAATATTTCATGGTGCTCCCAGTTGGATTCGAACCAACATCTCGTAGCTTAAGAGGCTAGTGGGTTATCCGTTAACCCCATAGGAACAAGTACTCCGCAAGGGACTTGAACCCTGAACCCACAGCTTAAAAGGCTGGTGCGATACCATTTCGCCAACGGAGCAAAAGGAGGATTACTCCCCCTCAGATGCTTCTTCAGATACTCCTTCTGATTCTTCAGATGCTTCTTCCGCTTCACTAGATTCTTCAGAAACCTCTTCTGCTTCCTCAGATACTTCTTCTACTTCCTCTGGCTCTTCCGTTTCCTCGATTTCTTCAACCTCAAGTTCCTGGGCTCGAAGTTGGCGGAGCATTTCAGGAATGTGATGGACAAAGAGTCGAATCTGTGCGGTTCGGTCACCATTATCTCGTGCCCAAACCAAATCTTGTTCTACTTTATCAAGCCAAACACTCATTGTAATTCTCCTTTCAAAAGAATTAGTGTGGCCCCTCGGAGTCGAACCGAGACGTTCTGCTCTTCAGACAGACGTGCTACCATTAACACAAGAACCACGTAGTACTGACGGAGGGAGTTGAACCCTCATGAGCTTAAGCTCAGTAGTTTTTGAGACTACCCTGTATACCAATTCCAGCACATCAGCTTAGAACCGTCGATGAGACTCGAACTCATAATCTGACCTTAGAAGGGTCTAGTTTTATCCATTTAAACTACGACGGCGATTTGTAGCCTTATCTAAAAAATATTGTCGAAATTCAGGATCAGAATGATATCTTTTTCTCATATACTCTCGACGGTGTTTCTTTCTCTCCTCAGTATGATAATAAGCACTTGCTGCATCTTTACATTCTTGACAACGACAACCAAAAGTATACCGTGTTCTTGTTCCGTGTTTTGCTTTTGTTCCTCTCTTTTTTCTTGCTGAACCAGAGTTACAACTTAAATGACTAAACGCAATGTTATTAAGGTCAAAATAAAGTCCTACTGGGTCATCACTATCAAGCCACGGAATCTTATGTTCAACACTCAAATCATCAACGGTTTCAATTTTCTTGCCACATTGCCAACAGGTATCTAATCCTAGAACACACATCATTGAAAACATAATTTTTTTCTTCAATTTATGCGCTGCTGTCGCAGGATGCATACCTAGTTGATCTCGTTTTTTAACTACACTTTTACTCATCTTAGACCCTCGTCTTAGATTTTTAAAGCTTCCACCCCGATTCGAACGGGGGCCTACTCTTTAGGAGAGAGTCATTCTGTCCTTTAAACTATGGAAGCAAGTACCGGAACTGGGAGTCGAACCCAGAATAAAGGATTATGATTCCTTCGTTATACCATTTAACCATTCCGGCGTAGTAGCGGGGGTCAGATTCGAACTGACGATCTCTTGGTTATGAGCCAAGCGACTTTCCGCTGGTCCACCCCGCATGAATTTTTCGGGCGCTGAAGGGGGTCGTTTCAAAGGGTAGCAGTTCCGTACACCCCAGTCAGTCTTATCAACTGCTCGGCCCAGTAGTAGACCGGGCGGGAGTCGAACCCGCTATAAGCGATTTATAAGAACGCTACCGCAATCCAATTGGTCTCCGGTCCTTTTTCTATTCTTTACTAACATCAGTAATTTCTACAATTGCTTTTCGTAATTCTTCGGCAATCTCTGGATTATCTTTCAAGAAATTTTTTGAGTTTTCTTTACCCTGTCCTAATCGAACTTCTCCGTAAGAATAGAATGATCCTCTTTTCTCAATTAGCCCTGTACCTTCTCCCAAGAATAAAAGATCAGCTTCAGCGGAAATACCATCAGTATAAATTTCAAATTCCGCAAGTCTAAATGGAGGACCCACTTTATTTTTAACTGTACGTGCTTTTATCCGACTACCAATTACTTCTGAACCAACTTTAATCAGTTCTCGTCTTCGAAGATCGATCCTTAATCCTGCATAGAACTTTAATGCCATTCCACCAGGAGTTGTTTCTGGATTTCCAAACATCACCCCAATCTTCTGTCTCAATTGATTTGTGAAGACCACCGCAGTGTTAGTCCGTTTAATAACTCCGGCAAGCTTACGCATGGCTTGTGACATAAGTCGGGCCTGAAGTCCCATGTGCACATCACCCATATCTCCTTCATTAACCTCTTTGTGAGGAACAAGTGCAGCGACCGAATCAACAATGATAAGTCCGAAGTCTCCACTTCTGACAAGGGCCTCAACGATTTCCAATGCTTGCTCACCTGTATCTGGCTGAGAGAGATAGAGTTCTTCTGTTTTGACTCCTGTTCTCTCAACATATTCCAAGTCAAGGGCATGTTCCATATCAATGTAGGCACATCGTTTTCCCGCTGCTTGAGCATTGGCAACAAAGTGTTGGCATAGAGTAGTTTTTCCACTTCCTTCAGGACCAAAGACTTCAGTAATTCGTCCACAAGGAATTCCTCCAATCCCAATTGCAAGATCAAGCGATAAGGACCCAGTTGGTATTGCTTCAACTTCCATATTCGGACTTTCACCAATCAGCATGATTGCTGAATCACCAAACTGTTTTCGAAGATCGTCAATAACTTTTGGATAGGTACGTTCTTCTTGCTCTTCATCCTTCTTTGCCATAGACTCTCCCATATCCTAGTAGTGCCTGAAGTGGGAGTCGAACCCACACTAAGGACGTTTTAAGTGTCTTCCCTCTACCAATTGGGGTACTCAGGCTTTAGTACACTCGGTGGGACTCGAACCCACAGCCCTATTGGGCACAGTTTCTAAGACTGCTGCGTAAACCGTTCCGCCACGAGTGCATACAGAGTCCGTTTTTTGATTCCCATGGACTGTGAAAAACGGTTCACATAAAAAACACAGTTGTGCTCTTGCCGGGACTCGAACCCGGATGCAGACTTCGCTGCGTAGAGTCTCAGTCTACTGTGTATACCAATTCCACCACAAGAGCCTTCGCCCTACGGATGATTAAGCCGTTTCCTTCGTGCGGGTCGCACTAGCCAAGAATCACTGGCACGGTGTGGGTCTAGATGGACTCGAACCATCGGCCTCATCGATGTCAACGATGCACTCTAACCAACTGAGCTATAGACCCAAATGTTTATAAAACACGGGAGTAAAGTTGATAATATTATATCATAAAGTTGATAAAAAGTCAAGTTAAGGTTAATAAAGGCGGAATAAATAGGATTCGAACCCATAATACCTTTTAAGGTACAGCCGCTTTCCAGGCGACCTCGGCGCACCAATACCGACAGTTATTCCAAGGCGGAAAGAAAGGGATTTGAACCCTTGAAACATTTTTAATGTTTACTCGCTTAGCAGGCGAGTGCAATAATCCTCTCTGCCATCTTTCCAAATATATAATCATCTGCATATTTCGTTCCAGACATATAATTTCTATTTGTCTGTGAAATTCGCAAATTTATTGATTTTTGTCCAACAACTTCTGAAATAGGAAGTAGATATTTTTTATTGTTTTGTGGACAATAAATTGCAAAATAATCTACATCTTGTTTGGTATACCCATGCATGACTGAACCGGATGAAGTTAAATAGGAGCTTGTTAATTTTACTCTAATTGAATCATTAACTAATTTTCCTGTTTTACACTGAATTTTAATTAACTCCCCCTCTATTTCCAGGATAAGATCATACCTAGCCTTATTCCCCCAAGGAACAGAAACCGTAAAACCACATCGGAGTGCTTCAGCTAAAATGATCCCTTCAGATAAGGAGCCTCTTTCATTAGTATTCATCTACTCCACTTCTCCAGCTATAATCTCCTGGCGTGTACGTTGACCAAAATATTTCCTTGGATTACCGCACATCCAGCATGAACAAAGTGTTGGGGTTGTTACAACCATCCCCAACCTGTGAGGTGAACTTCCTGCCCATCCTCCGTAATATGACGCTCTCTTTTTCTTGAGACGTTCTCGATGATGGATTCGAAATGCTCTACCTCTTTGCATAGTAGCTCCCGTACCCAGGATTTTGTTTTAGTCCTACATCTGTCTATGTCAGAAAGATTCTGACATCTGTCAGATTTACTCTGAC
>Ga0255054_10001626_pt1 | contig 13167 bp, 9 predicted proteins | sample JV7_2_23_MG_FD_188634 | JGI IMG/M metagenome (GOLD analysis project Ga0255054, IMG submission 188634) | Seawater microbial communities from Jervis Inlet, British Columbia, Canada - JV7_2_23 | ecosystem: Environmental > Aquatic > Marine > Inlet | place: Canada: British Columbia | collected...
GAACAGGCGCCCGTATCCATCGCCGGCGTGACGGACACCCACAGGGTTTGGCGTACTACCGACCACCTGCACGAGTTCGAGATCATCGGGCGGATCGGCCGCCAGAGGCAGGGCTGCCAGAGGCAGGGCCGCCAAGCCGAGTATGGCTGCGAGGAGAAGGGGGCCTTGTCTGTTCGAGCTCAAGATCTGGTCCTGGGTGTTTGTCTATGCAAATGGCTCGATCTGGCGGGCGAGCTTATCAGGTGGTCGGCCCACGGGCCCGACGTATTCCACTCTGGCAATGAGGAGTCCGATCGTCTAGGGGTCCGCCGGGTGAGCTTCCAATGCAGGCGTCGATGCCTGGCGACCGAGAATCCGATCGAAAGCCCCCTTGAAGTCCTCCAGGATGGCGTAGAGCGATGGGACCAGGAGCAAGGTAATGAAAGTGGCGAAGAGGACCCCGAAGGCGAGCGAGATGGCCATCGGGATCAGGAATCGTGCCTGCAGGCTCCTTTCCAGCAACAGCGGAGTAAGGCCGGCAAAGGTGGTCAGCGAAGTGAGCAGAATCGGACGGAATCGCGCAGCACCCGCGGTGCGAATCGACTCAGCGAGCGGGATGCCCCGGCGAAATGCCCGGTTGATGAAATCCACCATGACCAGGCTGTCGTTGACCACGACACCGGTGAGGGCCACGATGCCGAACAACGAGAGGATCGCGAGATCCATACCCATGACCAGATGCCCCCAGATCGCCCCGATGAGGCCAAATGGGATGGCGCTCATGACGATCAGCGGCTGCAGGTAGGACTTGAACGGAATGGCCAACAAGGCATAGATGGCCAGCAGGGCCAGGGCGAAGCCTCTGGCGAGCCCCATCATGGTCTCCCTCTGTTCCTCCTGCTCACCGGCCAAGGTGTAGCGAACCTCGGGGAAGTCCACCAGTAGACCAGGCAGGACAGTCGCTTCGAGATCGGCAATGATCTCGTTGGCGTTGCCTCGCTGATGGTCGACGTCGGCCGTGACGTTGACAATGCGATTGCGGTCGGTACGTTTGATACTTGCGGGTCCGCGCGTGTACTCGAAGGCTGCCGCGGTCGAGAATGGGATCTCCCCGCCCCCCGGCGTCCGCAGCCGCAGGTTCTCCAGATCACCGAGGGAGCGTCGGTGATCTTCCGGGTATCTCACCATGACCTTCACTTCGTCGCGTCCTCGCTGAATCCGCTGCGCTTCTTCGCCATAGAAGGCCTGCCGGACCTGACGGGCCAGATCGGCCTGGGTAAGACCTGCCGCTTCTGCTTCGGGCATAACGGTCAGGCGCAGCTCACGCTTGCCGGCACGAAAGCTGTCTGTGATGTCCTGTGTGGCCGGATAGGTTGCCAACTCTTCGCGCAGCCGGGTGGCGAATTGGCGCAGGCGGCCGACATCGGGACCGGAGATTTCGAAGTTGATCGCCTCACCGCTAGAGAACAGAGAAGAGGAGAACGTCAGCTCGACCGCGTCCGGGATCGACCCGACCTTGTCTCGCCAGCGCTTGGCGATCTCGGTGCTGTTGACGGCCCGCTCTTCGGCCGGTGCGAGCTCGAGGTTGACTTCACCGATATTGGATGCCGAGGAATCGATGTTGACGTTCAACGCTGCCGGGCCCGCGGCCGAGCGAAACGGCTGCGCACCGATGGTTGTCATGACATGCCGAACAGGCTGACCGCCGAACTCGCGTGCCAACTCGCCCTCGAGCTCCAGGGCGGCGGCCTCGATCTGGGCCAGGGCTTCGGCGGTGCGCTCGGCAGGTGTGCCCTGGGGAAGGGTGAGGAACGAGGTGGCGTTGTCGGCCTCGACCTTGGGCATGAAGTTGAACTTGAGCCAGCCGCCCGCCACCAGACCGAAGGAGACGATCAAGAAAGCGGTCATCGTCGCCACAGTCAGGTAGCGCCACTTGACGGCGAGCTCGAGAGTGGGCCGGTAGCTGCGCTCGATGACCCAGGTCAAACCCTGCGACATCCGGCGCTGGAACCTGGCCCAGGCGCCGGCTATCCCCTTCTTTGAGTCCGGGGAGGCCTCGTGTCTGAGATGGGAAAGGTGATTGGGCAGAATCAGGAGCGATTCGGTGAGCGAGAAGAGCAGGGTCGGGATCACGATCAGCGGGATGACCCGCATGATCTTGCCCATGGTGCCAGGGACGGCCAGGAGCGGTGCAAAGGCAGCCACTCCGGTAAGCACGGCGAAGACTACGGGTGTGATCACCTCTGCGGTTCCTTCGACCGCGGCCTGTAGCCTCTCCTCCCCCCTTTGAAAGTGGGTGTAGATGTTCTCACCGACGATGATGGCGTCGTCGACCACGATTCCCAGCACCACGATGAAGGCAAAGAGCGAAATCAGGTTGATCGACACATCCAACGTCGGCATGAGGGCAATGGCGCCCAGGAAGGAGATGGGAATCCCCAAGGAAACCCAGCCAGCCAGCCGGAGCTTCAGGAACAACGCCAGGACCAGGACGACCAGGACGAAGCCTGCAATGCCATTCTTGATCAGTAGATCCAGACGGCCCTTCAGGATCTTGGTCCGGTCTTGCCAGACGGTCAACTCGATGCCCTCGGGCATCTCGAGCCGGGCCCTCTCCAGGTACTCCTGAACGACCACCGCGATCTCCAGGGCGCCCTGTTGGCCGACGCGGAAGACCTGGACCAGGACCGCAGCCTGGCCATCGAAGCGAGACCAGAGATCGGTGTCGGCGAATCCGTCGACGACGGTGGCTACATCACCAATCTCGAGCCGCGTACCGTCGGCGAGAGTGAGAAGTGGAAGCTTCTCGAAATCGTAGCCGATGTAGGCCTGGCCCTTGGTGCGCAGCAGAATCTCACCACCGGCCGTGGACACCTTGCCGCCAGGCAGATCGAGCGAGGTGCGACGCACGGCCTGGGCGACCTTGTTGAAGGTCAGTCCCCAGCGTCGCAGGGCCTCTTCGGATACTTCTATGGAGACTTCATAGGGGCGCACCGAAACCAGCTCGACCTGGGTGATTTCGGGGAGCGCCGAGAGGTCGTCGCGCACGCGTTCTCCCAACCGTTTCAGAGTGCGCTCGTTGGCGTCACCCGAGATCGCCACTTCGAGAACCTGGTTGCGAATGACTGCTTCCTCGACAACCGGTTTCTCTGCCTCATCAGGGAAGGTGTCGATCGAATCGACCCGCGATTTGACCTCGTTGGCGAGTTTCTGGACGTTGGCACCTTCGATGGCCTCCACCAGAACGGTTGCCATGTTCTCCGCGGCCGTGGAGTTGATCTTCTTGATCCCGTCCAGGTCCTGGATCTTCTCCTCGATGCGGATGACGACTCCCTCTTCGACCTCCTCGGGAGCAGCCCCCGGATACGGCACCCGCACGATGATGATGCCGGGCGAGAACTCGGGAAACACCTCCTGTTTGATCCCGAACAGGGTCGTGATACCGCCGGCGATGATGACCCACATCAGCAGGTTGGCGGTGACCCCGTTATCGGCGAACCAGGCGATGATCTTTTTCACAAAGCCGCCTCATCGTCGGCGTCGGTAGCGACGACGGAATCCTCCAGCAGCGTCCGTACCTGCATGCCGTCGACCACGGTGTCGATCTGCGAGATGCACACCAGGTCGTTGGGTGCCAATCCGCTCTGCACCAGTACCTGGTCGCGCTCGGCTCGAACGATCTCGACGTTGCGGATACGAAGACGGCTTTCCTCGTCGACAATGAGCACCTGGGATCCTTCGCGGACCGCCGAGCGTGGCAAGACGAAGATGTCTTGAAGCTCGATGCCGCCGATCTCAGCCTCGACAAACAGACCTATGGGTAGCGGCTCGCCGATCGCCCCAGGCTGGAGGCGCAAAGGGTCCTCAACACGGGCAAACAGGGGCAACATGCGAGTGCTGGCGTCGAATTCGCTGCCGGTGCGCACGATCTGACCAGTCCACACATAGTCGAGGCGCCCAATCTGCGCACGCAAGACAACTTCGGGTCCCGCCCCGTCGTTGCTGTCGAGTCGGAGGCTCGGGCCCAGACCGACAAAGATCAGCTCGTCCTTGCGTACGGGTAGCCGAATCTCTGCGGCACTGGTGGAGTAGACGTTCGCTACAGGAGTTGCCCGGTTGATGAATTGTCCCAAGTCGACCAACTTGGAGCGGATCCGGCCATCGAACTGAGCCCGGATCGCCGTGCGTTCGAGATCGAGTTGAGCCTTCTGGAGAGCCGCATCCGCAGCTTGAACCGAAGCCCTGGCCTCGGCCAGCTGTGGCTCGCGCAGTGCCAGCGGGCTGCCGTCGCCGGTACCGAGCTCCTGCCATTCCTCATGCGCCAACTCTGCTTCCGCTCTTTCGAGCTGCAGGCGAACCTGGGCCTGCGCCACCTGGGCGTCGGCCTGGGAGACCGCCAGTTCGTAGTCACGAGGGTCGATCTGAACGAGCTTGTCACCCTTGCTGAAGAATCCGCCCTCGGCAAATGCCGGTGAGACCCAGTCGATCCTGCCGGCGACCTGGGCTGCCACAGTCGACCCCACAAGGGGTCGAACGGTTCCCTGGGAATGCACCACCAGCTCCAGGCCTTGAGGCTGGGCCTCCATCACCCGTACCAGGGGAGGGAGCGCCGCTGATTCCTGGCGGTCCACTGTGGGCCTGGCCTTGACGATGGCTACCGCCATGGCGACACCAAGCAGCAACACTCCAATGGGCAGAATGATCTTGACGGTCTTGGTCATGGTCTTGTGTCTTTCTGGCTAGCGTGACGCGATGGTTCGAGCGGTGGAGAAGTAGTCACCCCCGAGCGCCAGGTAGAGATCGACCCGGGTTTCCAAGCGCTGACGTCGGGCACTGAGTAGCTCGCTCTGGGCGAGGAATGAGTTGCGTTGGGCTTCGAGGACCGAGAGGTAGTCTTGGAGCCCGGAATCGTATCGACCCTGGGCCAGAGTTTCCGATGCCACCGATTGGCGGGCCGCCAGATCCAGAGCTTTCTCCTGTTGTGCCAGGTATTGATCGGCCGCCAGAGCCGACTCCACTTCACTGAATGCTCGCAAAACCTGTTGGACGTAGAGCTCAGCGATCTCACGGTAACGGGCTGCGGACAGCTCCACCCCAGCTCGTAGTCTGCCGCCCTGAAAGATCGGCTGCAGGATGTTCCCGGCCAGACTCCAGACGGATAGATCGTCATCCAGGAGATCCTCGATCTCTGCACTGAGGGTGCCGGCGGAGCCGGTCAGAGCGAGCTGCGGATACAGATTGGCTCGCGCCCGTTTGACGTCGAATCCAGCCGCCTCGAGTCGGTGCTCCGTGGCGACGAGGTCGGGCCGTCGGGCAACCAGTTCCGCGGGCAGATCTCCCGGTACCGACGACGGTGGTGGCGGCATGGTGAGCTCGGCGATCGAGAAATCGAGCTTGCCATCGGGGTACCGCGAAGCCAGCAGGTCGAGTTGCCGCAAAGCCAGGTCCAGCTGACGTCGACGAAAGGCGAGGGAGGCATCGGCGGCGGCCTCCTGAGTGATCGCAAAACGAAGATCGAGAGCGGGCCGGGTGCCGAGCAGATAGCGACGCTGAACGCGCTCTCGACTGATCCGACGGCTGTCGAGGGTACCGGCCGCCAACTGGGTCTGTTGCTGAGCTTCCATGACCGCGAACCAGGCCTTGGCCGTCTGGCCGGCCAAAGAGAGGTGGGCTGCCGAATAGTCGGCCTGGCTGGCGGCAATCTGCGAGGTGGCAGCGCTCTTCTGAGCCCGTAGCCGCCCCCAGAGATCTACCTCCCAGGAGAGATTGAGACGGGTGCCAAAGCTCTGCGAGGTGACGCTCAAGACATCGCCCTCGCGCCCAGGGATAGGGAATCCGATGAAGTTGTTTTTGCCCCGGGTGGCGTTGATTCCGGCGCCGATTTGCGGGTAGAGGTCGGCGCCGGCGATGCGGGCCTGGGCGGTCGCGGCGTCGATCCGGGCTGCCGCGGCCAACAGGTCACGGTTCCTTGCCAGGGTGTCCTGGATGAGCAGATCGAGTTTGGCGTCCCCGAAATCGGTCCACCAGGCACCGGCATCATCGGTGGGTGAAACGAGTTGTGTCTGGGGTGCCACCGCAGTCCATTGGTCGGGAACGGTCACACCGAGGTCGGGATCTCCGGCAGGGGCGGAGACGCAGGATAGGCTGAAGGCCAGTAGCAGAAGAACTCCGGTTAGGGAGATATGCCTGGCGATCTGGCCTGTCTGTCTCATGCCTCGATCTCCTCCTGAGGATTCGCTGCCGTCGCCAGGCCTTCCCATCCCGACAGGAGAAAGTCCACGAGACGGTCGGTGATGATCCCGGCGTCGTCCTCTTCTTGCAGATGCAGGCATTCCAGTTGGTGGCTCACCATATGTCTGGCGGCGACGGTGTGCGCCAACGAACCCACCATAAAGTGAAACCGCCAGACAATCTCCTCGTGGGGAACATCTGGTAGGGCACGAGCGATCTCCTGCGTGAACCGCTCGCCGACTTCGCGGAACTCCTCGAACATGGTGGATCGGAGCTCGCCGGTGGGCTCGAACAGGGTCCGACCGAGAAGCTTGACGAACTCCCTGTCACCAGCGTCCTGACTCTTCATCATGGTCATGGCCGGTTCTACGAGCGCCTGGAGGAGACAGCACAAGTCTGCCACCCCTTGGCCCTTTTTGACGCAACTCTCCAGGGATTCGAGTCGCCGACCGTTCAGCGGACCCAGTCGGCGGGCGAACACGGCGCGAACCAAACCTTCCTTCGAGCCGAAGTGGTAGTTGACCGAGGCCAGATTGGCGCCGGCCTCGGTGGTAATGGCTCGCAATGAGGATTCCGCGATGCCATCTCTGGCGAAGAGTTGCTCGGCGGCATCCAACAGGGCTGTCTTGGTGTCCGGGGAGTGGTTTTGAAAGCCTGGTTCTTGCATTGAAACACCCGTTTAATTAAAACGAACGTTTGAATACTACGCAGAGGTCGGCAGCTTGTCAAGCATCTGTGGAATCGCAGGGACCAGTCGCCCGTCACAAAGCGGCAGGAGTCGGCCATCTTCTGCTCTCACCTGGGATAGGATGCCTTCGCTCTGGAAGCGGGGGAATCCGTTTGTCCATCAAGAAGCGTTTCATGATTGCAGGTCTGCGGTTCGGGATAGGCTTGACAGCTTGCCTGCTCCTGACAGCCGGCTGGTCTACGCCGGCCCTGGCGGCCAGGGCCATGAAGCCCTTGGAGATCAAACAGACCTACGCTCAGGTTCTCGGTGTCCTGGCGAGCGGTGATCTGGACCGGGCCCTGACGGAGCTGGTGGCCCTCGAGCAGAAGGCCGTCGGCGATCAGCAGGTCTGGCGGTATGTCGACAATCTCTGGCGACTGAAGCTCGGGGTCATCCGGGACCTGGCAACCGATCATCCCCTGGAGCTCCTGATGCCGATCATCGTGCTGCACCACGATGCCTATTTCAGATACAAAGAGCTGGGGAAAAGATACCTGGCTCAACATTCGCGAACCATGGCAGCGGAGCTGGCCGATCTCTACGCCGACCGCGCCGGAACCGGTGCCGCCGGCGCGTTTGCAGGCTGGACCCTGACCAGCTTTGCCACCTACCTGTGGTCGCCCACCAACATCAGAAGCAGTGCCGATCTGTTCTACCGGACCCATCTGCTGGATCCCGGCAACAGTCTGGCGTTGCGCGGACTGGCAGTGGCCTACGAGCGCAATGGCGAATACGAGAAGGCCATGGAATACCTGCAAAGAGCGCTGGTCTTGGAACCCAAAGACCCTGAGCTGCTGCTCCGTCTGGCCCTGTGCCATCTGCGCAATGAACGGGAGATTCCCCAACGCACCCTGGCGCTGTTGTCATCGTTGACCGATCCGGGCGACCCACAATGGGTGCGATCCGTGGCCTATCAGGAGCTTGCTCGTGCCCGGCTCACACTCGGCGATAGTGCAGGCGCCGAGGCTCTGTTGCGCGAGGGGCTGGCGGCGATTCCGGGCGATCAGCAGCTGTCGCTGCAGTTGGCATCGATTCTCGATGGACAGCGCCGCCGTAGCGAGGCCATCGCAACCCTGGATGCCATCCAGATCAACGGCTGGGAGAAGGACTCGCCGCGACAAATGTACGATTTCTGGGGACCACCGGACATGGATGCGGTTCGCGCTGCGTTGCGAGAAGAGATGCAGGGAGGACTTGTCGCGCTGTCGGCCAGTCTTGCATCTGGGCCATCAGGGAGTGCCGGTTCTTGACCCGTTCGTGGATCCTGCTTGTGATCGGTCTGACGGCCTTGCCATTGGCGGCCGCGCCCATCGAGGTCTGGATCGACAAACCCCGGTCGACCAAGTTCGTGTTTGGCGACGTGGATTTCGAGGCCACGGTCAAGTCGGAGGAACCGGTGGCGGCTGTCGAATTCTACCTGGATGGCAAGAAACTCGCCGAATTTGTCAATCCCCCCTACCGCATGCTGGTCGATGTTGGGTTCGACAATGTGGGGCACGAATTCAGCGTCGTGGCCCGCACCGTAGCCGGCGAGACCGCTTCTTCCGTGATGGTGACCTCCGCCTTGCAGGTCGACGAAATGGTGGACGTCGAGCTGCAGCAGCTCTACGTCACGGTGACCGAGAATAATCAACGTGTTCTCGATCTGAATCGGGGGGACTTCCGTATCACCGACAAACGCAAACGTCAGGAGATCGTGACGTTTGAACGGGGTGACGTGCCGATTACGGCGAGCGTCGTCCTCGATTGCAGCCTCAGCATGGAGAAGGGGGAGCGGCTCGCCGCTGCCCTGCAGGGGGCCAGAGTCTTCATTTCCGGGATGAATCCGTTGGATCGGGCCATGGTGATGCTCTTCTCCGATCGGATTCTCAGGATCACCGAGTTCGGAGATGACCGGGCCCCTCTCTTGCAGGCCCTGGACGATGTCCATGCCGCCGGGGGCACGGCCATCCACGATCATTTGTTCCTGTCCCTGGCTCGGCTAGAGATGGAGCAGGGGCGACGGGTGGTGGTTCTCTTCTCCGATGGCGAAGACGTCACCAGCGTCCTCTCCATGCGTGATGTGATCCAGAAGGCGCGCTCGAGTCAGGCGCTGATCTACTGGATCTTCTTGCGGGAGCCGGGAGCCGACGACGAAGTGCGTAAATACAAAACCTCCTGGCGGAATGAGGATGCGAATCTGGAGGAGGCCAAGATGCTGCGCCAGAGCATTCGCGAGAGTGGCGGTCGTATTGAAGTCGTCGAAGAGATCGAGGCTCTGAACGACGCCTTCGCCGGCATCATGGCCGAGCTTCGCGAGCAGTACGTCATCGGCTACTACCCCAGCGACGATCACGGGGATGGGAGGTGGCACGACGTCAAAGTCCGTGTCGACCGCTCCGGGACGAAGGTTCGCACCCGCGAAGGCTACGTGGACTACTAGGAAGTCGACTTCCTAGCCGCCCATCAGATGCCGCCAGTCGTCTAGAGACCTCACTCTCATATAGACATTGCGCTCGAGCTCATCACCGATGGTGGAGGTCTCGGTGGGACCGTAGTGGTGTCCCGGGTAGAGAACAGTCTCGGGAGGTAGGTTGGCAAGCTTCTGGGTCAAGCTGTAGTACATCTGCTCGGGGTCGCCGCCGGGCAGATCGACCCGGCCGCAGCCCTGGACAAAGAGCGTGTCTCCGGCCACCAGGCGGTCACCGACGAGAAAACACTGGCTCCCCGGGGTGTGCCCCGGGGTGTGGAGGAACCGGATGGAGAGCGCTCCGATGTCCAGGCTGTCGCCGTCATCGACCCTCCTGAGATCGGTGTCGGCCACTCCGGTTACCACCTTCAAGCCCTCCGCTTCGTTCTTGTTCACGTAGAGCGGTACGTCCACCTGTTCGAGGAGGCGTGAGACTCCCTCTACCTGCACCCCCCAGAGATCCCCACCCACATGGTCGGGGTGGTAGTGGGTGACCAGCGCACCGACGATCTTGTAGTCGTCGTTGCGAGCGACCGCCAGCAGCGAGTCCACATCCCAGGCCGGATCGACGATCAGGGCTTGCCGGCTCTCCGGATCCCCCAAAAGGTACATGAAATTGGCCATCTGACCTGCGACCGGGTGGGTTGCGGCCACCTGTCGGCCGGCCAACAGCTGTAGAAAATAGATTTCGGGTTCGACCACCAGCGGTTCTCTCTTTCTTTGTGAGCTCCGTGCCGATTACAACGGTAGCTCCTGCCCCTCTTCGAGTACACGAAATCCGCGCGATTCTATTGTGCGACGGGCCTCGCCGTCCTGGTCGAGAGCTGGATTGGAATGATTGAGATGGGTGAAGAAGACCTCGAGCTTCCTGTCGTCCACCAAAGACTGCAAGAGATCCATGCTGTGCTCGATCAAGGGGTGTCCGATCTGTTCGACACGACGCCCCGGAAGCTCGTCGACGGAATAGAACGTACCGTCCAGTAGCGCGATATCCACCTGCTCCAGCAACTCCGTCACCGGCGTCTGCCAGGCCACCCACGAATCGGTGTCGGGCAGATAGAAGAGGGTTCGTTGGGGTCCGGCGATCAAGTACCCGAGGGTGTCTGCATACTCATCGCGATGCGGGGCCTTGACGGCCGTGACCGTGACCGAGTCGTCAAGCTGGCGACTGTCACCCGGTGCAAGATCGCTCAAGACGATGTTCTCGAGCTCGACCAGCTGACTCCAGGGGCCGTTGCTGCGCAGGTATTCCGACATCCGGGGTGTGGCCATGACTGGCAGTGCCGAGGTGTGGATGGCTTCGTAGCCGAAGAAGGCGAGGCCCAGGTAGTGCCCGATATGGGCATGGGTCAGAAAGACGCCATCGACCGGATGCCGATCGACCTGGTCTCCCGGCCCCGGGCGAAGATCGGCCAGCGCCGCCAACTGCTCTCGCAGATCGGGAGTAGCGTCGAAGAGGTAGATCTGGTCGGCGACGGGAAGAACCAGGGCCAAACTGGCGACATGGCCCCTGTAGCTCGGGTCCCGTCTTGCCAGAGCGCAGCGGTCGCAGGAACAGGCCGCGTGGGGCAGACCACCATCCTGGGCGATGCCCAGGACGCGGACGAAGGGACCTTGGGTCGCGTCCCTCGCCGCAGTTCGAGCCGATGCAACCTGGCCGTTGTCGACACAACCGGTGATGGACAGCGCTGAGAACGATGTCAGCACCAGAAGGGTGTGCAGGCTTCTCAAGCCGACGTCCCCTCCAGGAGCCTGGCAACGATCTCCTTGACCAGTTTGGCGGCCACCACGGCAGTCAGACCCTGGGGATCGCGCAGAGCATTGAGCTCGACAAGATCAGCGCCGACGATGGGCACCGGCAGGTTCTGCACGAGGGTGATGGTCTGGCGGGTGGTCAAGCCTCCAGGCTCGGGGTGGGAGACCCCAGGTGCAAAGGCGGGATCGAGACCATCTAGATCGAGAGAGAGGTAGAGCGGACCCGTCAGGCCGAGCTCGGCAACGCCATTCTCGGCCCAGGCTTGCATGTCGATGACCTCGACGCCAAAGCGCTGAGCCTGGACTCGCTGCTCGGGCGTCATGGCCCGAATGCCCACCTGTATCAGTCTGTCGACCAGGCCCTCTTCCATGATGCGTGCCATGGGACAGGCGTGGGAATGGCGGTTCCCCTCGTACTCATCGTAGAGATCCGGATGGGCGTCGATCTGCAACACTGTCAGTGAAGAAGAGTGCTGGGAGCAGGCCCGCACCAGACCGACGCTGATGGAGTGATCGCCGCCCAAAGCGAGTAACCGGCCGCCCCGGTCGTAGACCCGATTGGCCGCCGACTCGACACGGGTAAGCTTCGGGTCGCCGTCCCTGAGCTCCAGATCGCCGAGAAGATGGAATTTCGACACCTGGCCGAGGTCGATCCCCGATTCCGTCACCAGACTGCGCGCTGGAGAAAGGAGAGCCTCACGGATTCTGGCCGGTCCCTGCGCAGTGCCTCGCAGGAAGGACGAGCCCTCTTCCCACGGCACACCCATCACCGCCACATCACCGGCACGGATTTCGTCGAGATCCGAAATGATAAGGTTCGTTTCCCTCACGTGACCTCCCTGCGCACTCGCTCGATGCTACCAGTCGGGCGCGCTGGAAAGGGTCGCGAAAATGTGGATAATCTCTCCGACCCAGGAATCCGATCTGGGACTTGAAGAAAGGAAACCCACGTATGGCACGTGTCACCTTCGTCACCAGCGAGTCAGTCACCGAGGGTCACCCGGACAAGATCTGCGATCGTGTCTCCGACGCTGTCCTCGATGTCTTGCTACAACAGGATCCAGACAGCCGAGTGGCCGTCGAGTGCCTGGTGACCACCGGCACGGTGATCGTGGCTGGCGAGGTATCCACCAACGGCTATGCCGACGTCCAGCGAATCGTCCGTGACACGCTGAAGGAGATCGGCTACACCAATCCCGAGTTTGGCATCGACAACGAGGATGCCGGCGTTCTGGTCAGCATTCACGGGCAGAGTGTTGACATTGCCCTGGGTGTCGACGAGCGCGAGGGCAAGGAGCAGGGGGCAGGCGATCAGGGGATGATGTATGGGTTTGCCTGTGACGAGACACCCGAGTTGATGCCTCTACCCATCACGTTGGCCCATCAGCTGACCCGGCGACTGGCCGAGGTGCGCAAGTCCGGTGAGATCGATGGCATTGGTCCGGACGGCAAGAGCCAGGTCACGGTGGAGTATCTCGGTGCCGAGCCCCAGCGGCTCGATACGGTCGTGATCAGTACGCAGCACCTCGATACCACCGATATCGAAGACCTGCGGCGGGAAGTCACCGAGAAGGTGATCCGGCCGACTTGCGGGACCTACATGGACGAAGGCACGACCGTTCACATCAATCCGACAGGCAAGTTCGTGATCGGGGGCCCGCAGGGCGATACCGGTCTGACCGGTCGCAAGATCATCGTCGACACCTACGGCGGTGTCGGTCGACACGGCGGCGGCGCCTTCTCGGGCAAGGACCCCTCGAAGGTCGACCGATCGGCGACCTATGCGGCTCGCTACGTGGCCAAGAACATCGTGGCTGCCGGCCTCGCCAAGCGGTGCGAGGTGCAGCTGTCGTACGCGATCGGCGTTCCCAAGCCGGTGAGCATCAACGTCGATACCAGGGGCACCAACGCCATACCCGAAGAGACGATCGTCGAGCTGGTGAATCGGCATTTCGATCTGACTCCCAAAGGCATCATCGACCATCTGGATCTGAAGCGGCCGATCTACCGCGACACCTCGGCCTAT
>Ga0255054_10001632_pt1 | contig 13128 bp, 11 predicted proteins | sample JV7_2_23_MG_FD_188634 | JGI IMG/M metagenome (GOLD analysis project Ga0255054, IMG submission 188634) | Seawater microbial communities from Jervis Inlet, British Columbia, Canada - JV7_2_23 | ecosystem: Environmental > Aquatic > Marine > Inlet | place: Canada: British Columbia | collected...
TCGAGCAGGCGAATCGTTCGCTGCACTTCGCCCTGCTGCAATGCCATCACCGGGTTGCGGCCAGACTTTTGATTACAGGCATTCGTCAGGGCGTTTAACGTCAGTGGATACAAATCCGGTGTAACGACGGACTTTTCGATCAGGCAGCCAATGATGCGGGCTTCTATGTCGCTGAACTCTGGGAGCACAAATAGATCCTCTTTGGATGAGGCATACTGTGGAGTATTGGCTCGCAGGAGGCAACAATATCAGCACAGGGCTGGCCAAGATAACAGACTACGAGACGCAGGAGTTTTGAAAATGATGCAGACCATCATAGAGCCGTTCAGGATCAAGATGGTAGAACCGATACGGCTCACCACTCGCGAGCAACGCGAAGAGCTGATCGTGGCGGCCAGATACAATCCGTTCTTGCTTCGCGCAGAAGACGTCATCATCGACCTGTTAACCGACTCCGGCACCAGCGCAATGTCATCAGATGCCTGGGCTGAGATGATGCGTGGCGACGAATCCTATGCGGGGGCGCGAAGCTGGTATCGCTTCCGTGACGCCGTGAAGGACATATTCGGTTTCGAACAGGTAATTCCGACGCACCAGGGCCGTGCGGCCGAGCACATATTGTTCAGTGTGATGGTGCAACCCGACTCGATTATTCCAAACAACACCCACTTCGATACAACAAGGGCAAATATCGAATTCTGCGGTGGCCAGGCGGTCGATTTGCCGTGTGCAGAGGCCAATGACCTCGATTCCGATTACCCGTTCAAAGGCAATATGGACATCGCCGCCCTCGAGACACTGATCGCGGACGAGGGAGCGGAGCACATTCCGCTGATAATGGTGACCGTAACAAACAATTCGGGTGGTGGTCAGCCAGTATCGATGGCCAATATTCGTGAGATCAGCCGCGTCGCGCGGCAGGCTGGTATTCCTTTCTATGTCGACGCCTGTCGTTTCGCCGAGAATGGACATTTCATCAAGCGACGTGAGGCCGGATTCGAGAACTCATCCGCACTCGAGATTGCGCGCGAGATGTTCAGCTACGCCGACGGTTGCACAATGTCAGCCAAAAAGGACTCGTTCGCTAATATCGGCGGCTTCCTGTGCACCAACGATGCGGAACTCGCACACCGGGAACGCAACATCCTGATCCTCACAGAAGGCTTCCCGACTTACGGTGGCCTTGCCGGACGCGATCTCGAAGCAATCGCCGTTGGTCTGCGAGAAGTGCTGGATGAGCATTATCTTGATTACAGATTGCTGTCGACCCGCTACGTCGTCGAGCGTTTACATAAATCGGGAATCCCGGTTGTCACGCCTGCTGGAGGACATGCTGTCTATCTCGACGCGCGCCGTTTCCTGCCCCACATAGAACCGCTGCAATATCCGGGTCAGGCCCTGGCGGTGGAGCTGTATCTGGAGGCTGGAATTCGCTGCGTCGAAATTGGCACCGTGATGTTCGGCGCTGACCCGCATACCGGAGAGGAACGCCCTGCCCGACTCGACCTGGTTCGCCTCGCAATCCCGCGCCGAGTGTATACGCAGAGCCATATGGACTATGTCCTCGAGGGCGTTGGTCTCGTTTGGGAGAGGCGCGCAGATATTCGTGGGATGCGTATCGTGCGGGCGCCAAAATTCCTGCGGCATTTCACAGCCGAATTCGATTGGGTCTGACTGAGTAACCGCTATTCGAGAGTCGAGGGTTGCCCGTGCTCACGCGTGCTAACCTGTGACGAATGTTCGTCCCTGTGAAAGCCGATTTTCCTCTACCTAAATGGCCGGTGCTGACTGCGCTGGTTTGCTTCTTGTGTTTTGGCGTCTTTCTCAAGCAGCAGAGCGACTGGTCGGAGTTCGGCCTGGCCGTTGAGCGTTACTGCGCCAAGCCACAGAGCCGTTTGACTGAAATGGTCATGACCCGCGTGGAAGCGCTGCAGGACGCCGAGTTTTGTGGCGAGGTCATGTATCGCCTGAGCCAGTCCGAGAACGAGGCCGGGGATATCGCGGAGATAGTAAGCTCCATCAAGCCTCTCACCGGTCTCAGTAAGGAGGAATCGCGCGAATACGTCACACAAATGCTAAACGATGAACTCAGGCACTTTCGCTCCATCGTTCCGGATGACCCGGACAGTGCATTCGCCTACAACACGGCCTCCTGGAATCCCCTGCACATGATTACCTCGGTTTTTGCGCATGGCGATTGGTGGCATATCATTTTCAACCTGATCTTCTTCTTCGCGTTTTCGGCAACCGTTGAAGCACTTGTTGGCCCGATTGCCTTTGTCATCTTCATCGTCGCCAGCTCCCTGATTATCGGTGTTACCGATTCGATCGTCTCCGAACTGATCGACGGTCACCACTGGACCCTGGGTCTGTCCGGCGTTGTCATGGGAATGATGGGGCTATTCGCCTACTTGATACCCAGAGGAAAGATCCGTTGCTACTACTGGTTCATTATCATCTTCGGCTCAATAGCCGTGCCGGGCTGGGTACTCGCGGCGTGGTACATCGGCGGTGACATTTATCAGCTATTCGTCTCGGACAACCACGGCACGATCAATGTGCTCGCCCACGTTGCCGGCGGCATCAGTGGCTTCTTTTACGGGTTCTTCTTCCTGAAGGGCTCGCGCGCACTTGCAGCAACGTTGCAGCGGGACCTGGACAAGAATCATCTCACGGTGGGGAATTGATATATTGAGAAGGCGTCTCTGCCGCTTTCTTTGCGCGAACGCGATAGAATTTCCATACCATCGGTGGATCAAGGCCTTCGATAGTGCGAGACAACGCCTGCTGGCGGGTCCCAACCGCAGCCATTTTGATGACCACAGTAGCTCCATTGGATGTTAGCGCAGCTGACCTGAGTGGATATGCTGTGGTGACCACAGACTACGTCAAGCGCGGCGTAACGCAGAGTGATGGCAGCGGAGCTGTACAACTCGGTGTTGATCTCGCATTCGACTCGGGGCTCTATTTCGGTGTCTGGGGGTCAACTGTTGATATCCATAATGGCTCGCAACAACACCGCGATCTTGAGACCAACTACTATGTCGGCTTCGGTCACGATGTAGGCCATCGCTGGAATGTGAGCGCCAATGTCGTTGCCTATACCTATCCCGGAGCGGACACTTATTTCGACTACGACTATTTCGAGTACGCGCTCACTGCAAATTTCGACGATCGAATCTGGATTCAATACGCTTATTCGCCCGACCTTTACAACAGCGGGAAGGAATCACACAACATCGAGTTATCTGGCGAATGGTCAATTGCGAGTTCCTGGAGCGTGAGCGCCGGACTTGGCTACTACGATCCGTCTGCACTGACGGGTAGTGGCTACACATATTGGCAAGCTGGAATCACGCGGCACTTCGACAAGCTCGATATTGATCTTCGCTACCACGACACAAACCGCTGGGTGCCAATCATCAGCACAGCGGATCGAGCGAAAGAACGACTGGTGCTGGGTGTACGAATTCCGTTCTAACGCCCCGACGCAGCGACTCTCGCGCTGCAAGAGCGACTCCGATCGGCGAGCTGGAGTACTACGCAGGCGTTAACCGTCGTAAAAGGATCATGATCGACGTGCTGTGACTCATACAGCAGCGACTTAACGCTATCGAAGGGCATGTCAGGAGCCACAGCGAGTAACAGGGCAACCACCCCGCTGACCTGGGCGGTCGCTAGAGAGCTACCTGATCGAAAGTCGTATGCGTTGTCCGGCATCGCAACCAGGATTTCATTTCCCGGCGCAAAAATTGGTACGGATGTTTGATTCTCTTCACCAGGTTTTACTGACAGTCCGGGTCCCGAGGTACTGCTGCCGACTCCGATAACCTGGTCAAGATTCGCCGGAAAGTTCTTTTCCGAATTCAAGTTTGCAGAGCTCGCCGCGACGATAATCACGCCAGCACGAAAAGCCTTGATCAATAATCGCTCAACTAGTGGATCAGGTGGGCCCCTGAGGCTCAGGTTCAATACCTGTGGCGGGTGGTCAAGCATTGTGTCAAGCGCTTTGGCAAGGGTGAAACTATCGCACACAGCTCCGTCAAAACCGGCCTCGGCCCAACAGGATACGAATATCTCCATCTTTGCTTCAGGAGCCACACCTACGATGCCGCGGGCATTATTGGCATTGGCAGCAATCAGGCTCGCGACCGCCGTGCCATGCTCATTGTCTGGTGTTCTTTCCCTGCCGGCGAAATCCTCAATGTTGCTAACGCGGCCTTTTAGATCCTCATGATCTGTATCCGCTTGGCTGTCTATCATTGCCACTCGTACACCGTCTCCGCGAGAGTAACGATGGGCCTCAATAATATCCAGCGACACCAATCCGTGTTGCAGCCCGACGTAGGTGTCGTCGTATTCGTCAACATCGTTAATCCCGGTCTCAAATTCCTGCAAAGGCTGTACTGACTCGACCCTATGATCGACATTAAGGCGCTCAATGGCAGCCTTGCGATTGGAACCCTCCGGAATACGATAGACAAAGCAATAAACGGATAAGGAACGTATTGGCCAATGATCAATCTCTGCAAGAGCATATTCCGCCGCTACTGCGCGGGCATGCTGGCGAGCTTGTGCAGAGAGGGAATAACGTTTTCGATTCTGATACGGAGCACTTGCGCCAATGCCAAACGCCCGCGCGCCGCTGTTATCGAACGTAACAAGAATGTCACGCGTCGGGTCCGTGATTCGTGAGTCAGCTGTAGCTGTATATGAGAATATCAGCGGCAGAAACACAAGCAGGAATAGGCGATTTCGCACGCTACTCACCTCATTGGCAGTTGCAAGGCGACGACAGAGACCGATTTGATTTCACTCCGCGCTGCGATTTCCTGAGTATAGCGCTCGAGGTCTTCGAGTGACGTGGCTGGTAAGCGAATAATGACCCGAAAAGTATCCTCTTCGCTGCCGGTGGCTATATCAACCGCATCGATTTCCTGCAATATCCGTTCACGCTCGCTCAGCGCAACACCGCCTTCGAACTGTATGGTCAGCACATAGTCCAAGCGGGCGGTTTGCTCCGAACTTGTCGCCGTTTCAAATCGTGTCGCGCCATCCACTCCAGGCCCCTTGTTGCTAAGTGCCAGCGTTGCGGCAATCACCAGAGCCGCAATCGACGCAGCCATCGCCAGAGCCGGCAACCACGAGCGATGTCCTCGCTCGCCAGAATCTGCTTCGATCTCTTCAAGCAAGTCATCAAATCGAGACTGCACAATTGGCGTAGCTGAATCGTGCTGGACTCCAGCCTGAACCTTCTCAAGCAATGAAACATTTTCCTGACACCTGGCGCAAGTTGTAATATGACTCCGCACGTCCTCATGCTCGACGGAGTCCAGTGTGCGGTTTACATACCATGGCAACAGTAGATCGACATCATCGTGACCGTACTTCTTGATCTGATCGTTCATACTAGTCCTCGGTCGAATCTGATTCGGGTGTGGCGGATGCTGAAAGCAACTTCTTTAGCTTCTTTCTTGCGTGAAACATCCGCGTCTTAACCGTGTTTACCGGGCATTGGCTTACCTTGGCCGCTTCTTCATAGGACATTCCGAGATAATAAACGAGCAGTACCGTCGACTGCTGCGCCGCGGGAAGTTCAAGCAGTCCCTGCCTTACCCAGTCTTCCTGCTCCATCGCCCCTTCATCGCTTGTCGCCAGGGAGTCGAGGTCCATATTTGACGATATCTGCAACTTCTTGCGAGAGACGCGTCGCATTGCCTGCCGATACGCAATGCCGAAGATCCATGTCGAAACTTTTGAGTCACCGCGAAATGTCGGTGCTTTGCGCCAAACAATCAACATGATGTCGTTGGCAAGCTCGTCGGCAGCACTATAAGAATGAGTCAAACGAAAGATGAATTTGAAAAGTCGCGGTTGGTAGATTCGATACAAATCACCTAGCGCCTCACGATCCTCAAGCACAATCTTGCGGAGCAAATCACGCTCATGCTCATTCGTGCTATCAAATTCTTTATCAGTTCGCGTGTTCATCCTACTACCGACGAGGGGGAACATTACGTTAGTGGCATCTGACCGACAGAAAGGTTCAATGCAGCAGCATTTTTTCTTCTATCAGCAGTCGTTTAAACATAATACGGCACCTTTTAGGTGACAAATGAACCGTTTTGGGCCCTACGGGCACTCACCGAAATACTGAGTGAATTAACAAGGCGGTAGGTCACATGAGATTTCAACGCGTATTTCGAGCCAGAAGGTCCATTTCGGCATCACTGTTACTAGCAGGAATGATTGCTGGCTGTGGCGGAGGCAGCGGCAACGGTGGCGGCAACAACCCACCTCAACAACCGCCCCCTGCCGGACCGCCATTTGGGGCGGTTTTCTCTGAGATTCAATCCAGTGTATTTACGCCGACGTGCGCGACAGCGGGCTGCCATGTTGGAGCAGGCGCGCCACAAGGTCTGCGTCTTGATGATGCGAACAGTTATGGACTGCTTGTCAGTGTGGCGAGTTCTGAAGACCCGGTGGTCCTGCGTGTCAACCCTGGCAACCCGGGCAACAGCTATCTGATTCAAAAGCTGGAAGGAACAGCGTCGGTCGGCGAACGGATGCCGTTGGGCGGACAAGCTCTCGAGCAAGCCGCCATTGATGTCATTCGGCAGTGGATTACTGACGGCGCCACCGATGACAGGACGCCATCCGCAGCACCGATTCGGGTGACTTCGCTGTCGCCAGTACCCGGTAGTGATTTGGCCACACCGCCCACTGAGATAATCGCAATGTTCGACAGGCAACTGGATGCCTCGACTGTCAATGCTACTACGTTTGTCCTTGAGGCAAGCGGTGGTGATGGTACATTTGCGGATGGCAATGAAGTACAGATCAACGCAGCCAGCATAACGACACCTGCAGCGAATCCGATGAGCGCGACCTTTGATCTGACTGGTGTCGCACTCGCCGATGAGACGTATCGTGTCCAACTGCTTGGATTGGGCGCCTCGGTGATTATGGACATTGATGCAAATGCGCTTGACGGTGAGTTCTCCGGCGCATTTCCATCGGGCGATGGCACTCAGGGCGGCGACTTCGAAGCCACGTTCACTGTCACCACGCCCGTGGTTTCTGGCCCGACGCTCGACGACATTCAGGCAAGTGTCTTTACGCCGACCTGTTCGTCTGCCGGGTGTCACAGCGGGACCGGAGGGGCGTTACCTGGAATCATGGATCTTACTGATGCCGACGCCAGCTTTGCGAATCTCGTTGGCGTCTCCAGTCTGCAAGTCCCATCGCTGTCAAGAGTTGCGGCAAACGATCCAGATAACAGTTATCTGATCCAAAAGCTCGAAGGCACGGCAGCGGTAGGCGGTAGGATGCCAGCGGTCGGACCGGCGCTTGATCAGGCTGTCATCGATGATATTCGGCAGTGGATTGACGACGGGGCGGCCCGCTGACACCTGGAATTGCCCAAATGACTTGTCGAACATTCCCGATTCAGATTGCGCTGTTGATCTTCGGCATAGCAACATTATCAAGTCGAGCCACCGCGGAACCCTACCTGGCAGTGGACAACGGCCTACATTGCTCCGCCTGTCATAGTAGCCCGGCAGGCGGCGGCAAGCGCAACGCGTACGGCAATGTATTCGCACAATCGGCGCTGTCCGCGAGGCTTATCGGTGCTGAGGACACCGAATTATGGACGGGCGCGGTCACAAAATGGCTGTCAATCGGCGCCGACCTGCGAGCTGGTTTTGACTACGTCGACGTTCCGAACGCTGATGCCACGAGCGAATTTGATGTCACGCGTGGTACCGTTTACGTCGAAGCCAATCTTATCCAGGATCGACTGTCCATTTACCTCGATCAGCAGATCGCGCCTAGCTCCAGTATCAATCGCGAGGCTTACGTCAAGCTTAGAGACCGAGACGGAAAGTTCCATCTGGCTGCTGGACAATTCTTCATCCCGTACGGGTTGCGCCTGCAAGATGACTCGGCATTCATCCGCCTGGTCACTGGAGTCAATTTTAATAATCCGGATCGAGGCGTGCAGGTCGGCTACGAAAACGGGCCATGGTCTATACTTCTGTCTGCAACCAACGGTAGCGGTGGCGGTCAGGAGACAGATTCCGGCAAGCAAATCGGCAGCATAGCGAATTATGTTCGGCGAAATTGGCGAGCCGGCGTTAGTTTTAACAACAACAATTCTGACCTGGGCGATCGACAGATGCAGAACGCTTTTTTCGGCCTAAACACAGGTCCGATAGTGTGGCTTGCCGAAGTCAACAGGATTCAAGATGAGGTGCCAGGTTCCCGCGACCAGTATGCTATTGCAAGCCTGATCGAAGCAAACTGGCTGTTTCGCAAAGGCCACAACTTGAAAGCAGGCTTTGACTACTTTGACCCGGATGACGATGTCGACGAAGATCATCAAACACGCTGGAGACTGGTGTGGGAGCACTCCCCCATACAATTCCTGCAAGCCCGAATCGGGATTCGGCTTTATGACGGTATTCCCCAGGTAGACGTGCAAAACCGCGATGAAGTCTTCATCGAGCTGCATGGATATTTCTAGCGCAACAAACTGTGACGATTTTCAAATCCATCAGGGCCAAGAGGCTGGCCCGCAAAGCGCGAATTAGCTCGCGCGTTTCCGACGACCGGACGAATTCTGACGTTTACCGCCACGAGCGTTCGGCGCAACACGGCGCTTCTTCTTGCGAGGATTCGCTCGTTGTGCATTCGAACGCTGTGGGCGCCCTCTTTGCACTGGCTCAGCCTTGATCCGCGGATCAGGTGCAAAGCCCGGTACGATATCTTTCTCGATGTCGCGTTTCAGCAGGCATTCAATCTCTCGAAGAAGCTTCGCTTCGTCGACACACACGAGCGAGACTGCGTGCCCATCCAGCCCGGCGCGAGCTGTTCGCCCGATACGATGCACGTAGTCTTCAGGCACATGCGGAAGTTCGTAATTCACAACGTGCGGAAGGCTGTCGATATCCAAGCCGCGTGCGGCAATATCCGTTGCGACCAGGACTCTCACTTTGTTGGCTTTAAAATCCGCGAGTGCTTTCGTTCGTGCGCCTTGCGACTTGTTGCCGTGGATCGCAACCGCGTGTATTCCATCGTCGTTCAACTGTTGCGCCAGTCGATTCGCGCCATGCTTGGTCCGGGTAAAGACAAGTACCTGGCGCCAGTCTTCCGTGCCAATACGGTGCGACAGGAGTTCGCGCTTGCGACGCTTATCCACCGGATGCACAAGCTGGCTGACGCGATCCGCTGTCGTATTTTGTGGCGCGACCTGAATCTCAACAGGCGAATTCAGCAAACCGCCGGCAAGGTTTCGAATTTCCTGAGAAAACGTCGCCGAGAACAGCAGGTTCTGCCGCTCTTTCGGTATCAGCTTGATGATCTTTCGGATGTCACGAATAAAACCCATATCAAGCATGCGATCCGCTTCATCGAGCACGAGTGTTTCGACAGCCGAAAGGTCAATTGTCTTTTGTTGCACGTGATCGAGTAAACGGCCTGGCGTTGCGACAACAATGTCGACACCTTCACGCAAGCGAGAAATCTGCGGGCGAATGCTGACACCGCCGTAGATCTGCATGGATCGAATTGGCAGGTTGCAGCCGTAGTTTCTGACGCTGTCGCTCACCTGTGCAGCGAGTTCACGCGTCGGAACGAGTATCAGCGCACGCACTCGCCGTTTGCCGGGTTTGGATGCTTGCAGTCGCTGTAGCAACGGCAGCGTGAAGCCCGCTGTCTTGCCAGTGCCGGTTTGGGCGCTGGCCAGGATGTCGCGGCCCTTAAGAATATGAGGTATCGCCTCGCGCTGAATCGGGGTCGCCTCACGGTAACCCTGTTTTTCGACCGCACGCAGCAATTCGGCCGACAGGCCGAGTTGATTAAATAACATTTGGTGGTACTCCGAATCGTCTGACCCGCAGCACGATGTAACCATGCACGGTTCGGCCCAGACTGGAATTCTAAATGGTGACTCCGAGAGCGCGGAATTGCGGTGTCGGAGTGATTGGCGCGACCGATGTGCGCCAGGACGGAGCGGACTCTAACAGATGTTCAACAAAAAGAAAGGGTTATTTGTCACAAGACTCTAGATCAGCAGAAGCGTTCCCCTATAATGCGTCGATGCGCGCATTCTTCCGTGAGCTTCAGAAACGACAGGTCATCAAGGTTGGTATTGCCTATCTAATCGTTGCCTGGCTGGTCCTGCAGCTCGCTGACGTCATTTTCCCGGCTATGCATGTGCCTGATTGGTCGACGTCGCTGGTACTCGGTCTCCTCATCGTCGGATTTCCCCTGGCTCTGGTGTTGAGCTGGATTTTTGATATCACGCCCGGGGGAATTCGCCGCTCCGATGGCAATGTGCAGGCTGTTGTCGCGGCGAAGCAAGAGGCCACCGAATTGTTCGATGGGCCGTCGATTGCGGTGCTGCCCTTCCCCGATATGAGTGCCGAGAAGGATCATGAGCACTTTTGCGATGGTCTTACAGAAGAACTCTTGAACGTACTCACGCGCATTCCCAAACTCCGCGTGGCTTCGCGGACTTCGTCGTTCTCGTTCAAGGGTAAAGAGACGGATCTCAAAGCTGCTGCCGAAAAACTGCAGGTTGGGCATATCCTCGAGGGCAGCGTGCGCAAGTCCGGTAACAAAATTCGCGTGACAGCACAGTTGATCGAGGCGTCGACCGACTCGCACCTGTGGTCGGAAACCTACGATCGTGAACTCGACGATATCTTCGCGATCCAGGACGACATCGCGGCCAAGATCCTCGATGCGCTGCAGTGTCGGCTCAGCACCGAGACGAAACCCGATGCGACTACGGAAAATCCCAAGGCGTACGAGTATTTTCTGCGTGGCCGTGGCTACGCGATCTCCGGCGGTGACCGAGACACTGCATTGTCCCTGGAAATGTTCCAGAAAGCGGTCGACATCGACCCCGGGTTCACTCGGGCGTGGGTTGATCTGGCCGAGCAATGCGCCATAAATGCGAACTTCTTCAGCAAAGACGAAAAATGGCGTCTTCTTGCTGGCAAGGCCGCAGCCAGAGCGATGCAGCTTGCGCCCGATCAGGCAAGCAGCTACGCGGCTCGCGCATACGCACACAGTGCCAGCGAGCGATTCGCCGAGTCCGAACGTGATCTGCGCAAGGCCCTGGAGCTCGACCCGACTTTCGGCAGAGCCTATCACCACCTCGCGCGAGCCGAATATCACCAGGGAAAGATTGAGCAAGCAATCGACAATTTCGAAAAGGCAACCGAATTCGATCCGGATGACTTCGAGAGTCCGTTGCTCGCTTCGACAATGTATTTTGCTACTGGCGATGATGACGGCGGACGACGGGTGTCCGGAATCGGCGTCGAACGTGCGGAGAGAATTCTGCAGGATTACCCCGACAATCAACGCGCTTACTACCTGGGTTCTGCGGGCCTGTTTACTCTCGACCAGCACGAGCGCGCCAAGGAATGGGCCGAACGCGCTCTTGAACTCAATCCCGATGATCCGGCGACGCGTTACAACTCGGCCTGCTTTTTTGTGAAGTACGGGGAGATTGACAGGGCCCTTGATCTGCTCGAGAACTCTGTGATCTCACGCACTTGGATCGAGAACGATCCGGATCTCGACCCGCTGCGCGATCATCCGAGATTTGCAGCGATACTGGCGTCGATCCCTGAATAATCGGAGTTAGTGAGTGGATTCCTACGCGATAGCCATCGCCGTAAGCCTCGTGATCTATGTGCTGATCGGCAATTGGGCCGGGCGCAGGGTCAAACACCTTGATGATTATTTCGTTGCCGGAAGACGCGCACCGACCCTCCTGATCGTCGGCACATTGATCGCGAGTGCAATCGGTACCAATTCGTTTCTCGGCGATACGGGATTTGCCTACAGCGGTTATGCCCTCGCACTGATCTTCCAGTTACCGATTACAATAATGGGCTACATCGCTGGCGGGCTGTTCTTCGGTCGGTACATACGACGCGCGAAGTCGATGACTGTCGCTGAATTTTTTGGTAATCGTTTTAACAGCAAGCGCGTTCGGAGGTTGGCTGCGTTCACAGTCATCATCGGTCTCGGCGGCTACCTGATGACCGTGACCCAGGGCTCCGCACTGATCATTTCGCAGGTCACAGAGTTTTCCTACGTCGGCGCTCTTGTCGCCGTTTGGCTCGGCTATTCGGCATTCACCGTTTATGCCGGTTCAAGAGGTGTCGTCATCACCGACACTATGATGTTTTTGTTTTTTTCGATTGTTGGCGTGGCTTCTCTCTCATACATCGTCAACGCATCCGGGGGTTGGTTCGACAGCGTCGCACAGCTCGCGGTATTTGAGGCGCGCCCCGGCATCCTCGGCGCGGAAGGTTTCGTTGGACCAGATAGTTATTGGGCGACATCGGCCGATATGTGGATCTGGTCAATTATTATCGCCGTAGCCTGGGGCGTGGTCTTCGCCATCAGTCCGTGGCAATCGAGCCGCTACCTGATGGCACGTGATGAGCACGTTGTTGTTCGATCAGCCTGCGCCACGGCGTTTCTGTTGTCAGCGCTCTGGACGGTGGTTTACATCTCGGGACCCGTCATCGCACTCAGCAACGCCGATATCGATCCACCAGCTAATGCGATGATCTGGGCGGCGCTCAATTTGATGCCAGTTCTGGCTGGCTCGCTACTACTTGCGGGAATCGTGTCGGCAGGTCTGTCATCTGCGTCAACATTTCTGACGCTTGTCGGCTTTGCCATTAGCAACGACGTCGCAGATAAGTCAATGGCCGATGACGCAAGGCGCCTGCGCATTAGCCGCCTGACCATTCTCGGAGTTGGCATTGTCACGCTGAGCATTGCCCTCGTCATACCGCCGAGTATTTTCTGGATCACCAATTTCGTCGGCCCGATATTCGCTGCATCCTGGGGGCCAATCGCCTTCATGAGCGTGTGGAGCAAGAAAGTCACCGAGGCCGGCGCATTCTGGGGCATGGCGATCGGTTTTTTCGGCTGCGCGGTGCCCAAAGCGTTGGTCGTCCTGGGTGTTATCAGTCTGCCTTCTTATCTCGATCCGATTCTCCTCGGCGCATTTGCTAGCCTGATCACGATTCTACTCGTCTCCCGGGCCGGCACGGTCAGCGAGGAAGAAAAGCGCTTCTAAGCGCTTTTCTT
>Ga0255054_10001634_pt1 | contig 13121 bp, 15 predicted proteins | sample JV7_2_23_MG_FD_188634 | JGI IMG/M metagenome (GOLD analysis project Ga0255054, IMG submission 188634) | Seawater microbial communities from Jervis Inlet, British Columbia, Canada - JV7_2_23 | ecosystem: Environmental > Aquatic > Marine > Inlet | place: Canada: British Columbia | collected...
TACCTGAATTTATGGTGGCTTATTCAAAAAATTCATCTTTTCCAGCGGTCGTCGTTCGGGGACATATTCGTGGGGAATTTTGCCCTCATTCCAATCCGTTGAAACATAAAGGTTGCAATAGCAGCTGCCAAATTCTTCGATATCCGGCACGCTGTAAACGCAGGGGCAAATGATGTCCCGGTCGGCGTCCCGATCGTCGGCCAGCAGCCTGCAGGGACAGCCCATATAACCGTAACGCTCTTTGTTGACAAGCAGGGCTTCTAACAGCTCAAAGGTACGCTCTTTGTCCTTATTAAAAAAATAGCCTTTGGCCTCCTGAACCTTTTTCATTCTTTCATAAAGCTCTTGTGCATCCATTACATTCCCAAAGCCTCCTTGATTTCCTTTTCTTTGAACCCGACGATAACCTTTTCACCGATGATGATCGTGGGAAAAGAACAACGGGGATTAAACTTTTTTACATCCTCGATGATGGCTTTTCTTTCATCACCTTTGAGCAGATCCACCTCGACAAATTCATATTTAATGGTGCATTCGCCCAAAAACTTTTTGGTTGCTTTACAATGACTGCAGGTGCTCAGAGAGAATATTTTAACATCCGGTTGCGAATTTTCTTCAGGTTGAGACATGAAAACATCCTTTCATACATTTAATAGTGAACACGATCCTCAGATAAGGACCAGATCTTGCTGGAACCGATGACAAACCGCTATAATTATAAGAATATACATAGTTTGCTACGATAGCAGAAAACGCCTCATAATTATATAAAAAATTTTCGAAATATAAATCAGCTTCCAACTGTAGGAATAATCAAGATTCGTACCAATACCGTAGAAATAATCCAACAAATAAGAAAATCTAAATATGTTAGTACAATAGCTCCACAGGGCCCCTGCTCACCCTGATTCGATGAGACGAATGAAACACAAGAAAAACGTCTCATAAGAAGATTGATACACTCCTGTATCATAAGACAAAATATTCGGTCTTCCTGGTGATAAAAAGTTTTCGTTCAACCTGTAATTTACTATAGATTTAAAAATAATTTATCATAAAATTTAAGGGATTATCGGAAATACCCTTTAAATTCCGACAATTTTAGTATACTTTAAAAATCTGGCATGGAATTTGTAGAATTAATTTTCAATAATTCCACGAAGGGAGGCAATAAATGTCTGAAAAAGAAATAATCTCCGGAAAAAAAAAGGCGCTCGATATTAAGGCTGTAACCAGTTGTGATGCAACCGCCCAAATGCTTGAAAAGGCACGTAGAGATGGTGTTGAAACCGCTTTTGACCGGGCGGCCAATATGAAGGCCTGCCCCATAGGAAAAGATTCGGCCTGCTGCAAGCACTGTTTCATGGGACCCTGTCGTCTCAATGCCAAAGACCCCTATTCAAAGGTGGGGATATGCGGGGCAACCATCGATACTATCATGGCCCGAAACTTCGCGCGTGCAGTGGCTGCCGGCAGTGCTGCCCACACCGACCACGGCATGGGCATGCTCGATCTTTTCCGAGATGTAATAAACGGAAAAATTAAAGACTACACCATAAAAAATCCGCAAAAGTGCATCGAAGTCGCCGAATCTATTGGTATTGAAACCAAGAACCGCGAATTAAAAGATGTCGCCATGGATCTCTATCATGAGCTTGAACGCACTTACACCCAGGTCGACGGCGAGATTCCCTTTGCCAAACGGGTACCGGCCAAGACTCTGGAAACCTGGCGCAAGGAGGGAATTGTTCCCCGCGGCGCTATGCGCGAGATTATGGAGTTGATGCACCGCTCTACCATGGGCGTGGACCAGCATTATGAAAACATCACCAAGGCCTGCAGCCGCGCCGCTCTGGCCGACGGCTGGGGCGGATCGCTGGTGGCCACGGAGATCTCTGATATCCTGTTCGGCACACCGTCTCCGGTGGCGGTGGAAGTCAACATGGGTGTCTTAAAGGAGGACCAGGTCAATATCATCATCCACGGCCATGAACCCAATCTGTTTGAATCCATGGTGGCATCGGTGAACGAACCGACCCTGATCCAGGCGGCCAAAGACGCCGGGGCCAAGGGACTCAACCTGGTGGGCATGTGCTGCTCCGGATTGGAGATGTTTGTGCGTCACGGAATCCCGCATGCCGGCAACTTTATGTCCACCGAGGCGGTCCTGGTTACCGGCGCCGTAGATGCCATGGGTGTGGATGTACAGTGCATTAAACAGGGGCTGGTTAAAGTGGCGGACTGTTACGGCACAAAGCTGATCACCACCAATCCGCGCTGCCATATCGAAGGCGCTACCCATGTTGAGTTTCATGAACACAATCCCAAAGGTTGCACCGATGAAATCGTCAACCAGGCCATCGGCCGCTTTAAAAACCGCACGATGCCGGTCGAAATTCCGCAAATTGTCAACACCGGCGTGCACGGGTTTTCCCACGAGTACATCAATTACATGCTTGGCGGGACCTTCCGCGCTTCATATGTGCCGCTTAACGACAATATTATCAACGGCCGGATTCGCGGTGTGGCCGGGGTGGTGGGCTGCACCACTCCACGCGTAAAACAGGACTGGCTGCACGTGGAATTAGTAAAGGAATTGATCAAAAATGACGTCCTGGTGCTTCAGACCGGATGTTCGCAGATCGCGCTGGCCAAGGCCGGCCTGACGACCCCGGAAGCAGCCTGTCTGGCCGGTGACGGTTTAAGGGAAGTCTGTGAAACCGTCGGTATGCCCCCGGTTCTGGGTATGGGTGCCTGTGTGGACAACAGCCGGATTCTGATTGCCGCATCCGAAATGGTCAAAACCGGTGGGCTGGGGGACAGCATTGCGGACCTGCCGGCAGCCGGCTGCGCGCCGGAATACATGAGTGAAAAAGCCATCTGCATTGGTCAGTATTTCGTGGCCTCGGGTGTCTACACCGTATTCGGTGTGACTTTCCCCATTGTTGAGGGTACCAAATTCCACAAACACCTGTTTGAGGAACTCGAAGAACGCGGTATGGGCAAATGGGGTTTTGCCACCGATCCCCATGAAATGGCCCGTTTGATGATTGCCCACATCGACAAAAAGCGCAAACAGCTGGGTATCGACAAGGCCCGGGATCGCGTCCTGATGGATATGGCCGACCGTCGTGATACGGAAGCGGCCTAATGGTAACCGTTAATAGGTTCAGCCCGCCCTGGCCTCCGGCTCGTAGCTTACGCTTCGGAGAGTGCGACTTATAAGATCATATTGCGGCCCGTGTCAGGTTCCCAAATATGAATCTGAATAATTGAGCAACGTAAATTAAGGTCTGGGCCAGGGGGTTCAACGTTCAGGGTTAAGGACAAAGAAGGCATTAAAGATCCGAAGTCCTGGTTAAAAAGGATGGCGTCTCAAGGCGGACGCCATCCTTTTTTTGTGCAAGTATATTTATACGAGATGTCTAATTACTCCGCCCGGATCAGCGTCAACATCGCCTCATCAGATTTCAAAGCACAAAAATATTTTACCTGCACCTGATATCGCTATTTTTCAGGGTGAAGTAATTAGTCGAAGGCCATTTCGGTTTTCCAGGCCTCCCAGACTTTGCCAACCAGATCCGGACCCGGCTTTAAAGTAACTTTACCGGGTTTCCAGCCGGAGGGCGTTGCTTCCTTGCCTTTGCTTTCCCTGACCAGCTGGAAGGCTTGTACCTGCCGGATCGTTTCCCCGACATTTCGTCCCACCGGCGGTGTAAGGACTTCATAACCCTGGACCATGCCATCCGGGTCGATAATAAACCGGCCCCGGTTCTCGACGCCTGCTTCTTCATCAAAGACGCCGAAGACTTTGCCAACTTTGCCCCCGGTGTCTGAGAGCATGGGAAACGGAACCCCCCCATCCACCATTTTGGAAAGCTCATGGTCATCCCACATCTTGTGAACAAATACGCTGTCGATACTCATGGACAGAATTTCAACGCCCAGCTTTTGAAATTCCGGATATTTTTCGGCAACTGCCGAAATCTCTGTTGCTCAAACAAATGTAAAATCACCCGGATAAAAACAAAGCAATACCCATTTCCCCAAATATTCAGATAGTTTAGCCGAAATAAATTTACCCTGCTGGTATCCCGGTGCTGCAAAATCCGGTGCTTTTTTACCCACCTGTATCATGGATGAGACCTCCTTGCGAATGGTTGGTTTATCTTCATTAATTTCTTCTTCAACGCTTTCACCGACAGGACCGCCGGTCGGTCGGGCACAGCCGACCTCCATCTCTTTGGCCATGGGTACCTCCTTTCGCAATATCGGGATTAATACGTTCGGAAACATTATAAGATAATGCTCATAATTCTTAGGCTAAATTGAAATCGGCGTCAATCTAAAAGATGCTTTTTTTTAAGCGGCGCCTACGTAAACACCAGACCCCCGTTACATGAAGTTTTATGTGTTACATCTCACCATATACGACTTTTTTTACCCCTTTACTTTTGCATTCGTTTAATTTATTCTATAAGACTATGCGATAAAAAGAGCCCCGGTTGTGGTTGCCTCAGCCGGGAAAGGAGAATCCTTGCATGGATTTTAGTATGATTAAAAGGCTGCAACTACCAAAACTGGACCTGCGCAACATTGAATGGCCCAGGTTTGATTTTTCCGGAATTCAATGGCCCAAGATGCCGAAACTCAGAATCGGTGATGCCGTTGCCAGCCTGCCCATTATTCAGGGTGGCATGGGGGTGGGAATATCCCTATCGGGATTGGCTTCGGCCGTGGCCAATGAAGGCGGCATCGGCGTGATTGCTGCCAATTCAATCGGTATGCTGGACCCCGAATATTATGCCAAAAACAAAGATGCCAACTCGATCATCTTGCGCAGGGAAATCCGCAAGGCCCAAGAAAAGACCTCGGGCCTGATCGGGGTCAATATTATGGTGGCAGTGGATGATTATCCTGATCTTGTCAGGGTCGCCATTGAGGAAAAAATCGATTTCGTTTTTCTGGGCGCCGGGCTGCCGATCAAGGGCATTCCGGTTGATGATCTCAGGGCGGCCGGGGTTAAAGTCATTCCGATCGTGAGTTCCGCCAGGGCGACGGCGTTGATCTTCAAATCCTGGTCGAAGAGATATAAGGATATTCCCGATGCGGTGGTTGTCGAGGGACCCAGAGCAGGCGGGCACCTGGGATTTAAAACGGAACAAATAGATGATCCTGATTTCGCACTTGAACGGATTTTGCCCGACGTTGTGGCCGAGATCAAGACCTTTGAGGATAAATATCGCCGGGCGATCCCGGTAATTGCTGCCGGCGGCGTTTATACCGGCGCTGATATCTACAAGGTTTTCAAACTGGGTGCCAGCGGCGTTCAGATGGGGACCCGCTTTGTGGCCACCCATGAATGCGACGCCAATATCAGGTTCAAGGAAGCCTATATTGCCTGCCGCGAAGAGGACATCGAAATTATTAAAAGCCCGGTGGGTATGCCCGGCCGGGCGATCAGAAACAACTTTTTAAAAGATATCGCCGCCGGGAAAAAGATGCCCTTTAAGTGTGCCTGGAGATGCCTTAAAAGTTGTGACATTAAAAACGCTCGCTATTGTATCTCACTGGTCCTTGACAATGCCCGCCAGGGGAATCTGGATAAGGGTTTATTCTTTGCCGGCAGCAATGCCTTTCGGGTGGATAAAATCGTTTCGGTCAACGAATTACTCCAGGAACTGATCAATCAATACCAAACCGCGGAAGAAAAAGGCGCGAGCAAGTTAAAGGATGAATATGAAAGGGCCCTTGAAAAGCTGGTCTCTCTGAAAGAAGAATATTTCATTGATATGAAGGAAGGGCTGAGTTCGTTGGTAGATGAATACGAGCGGGGCATTGAGAAAGGGGCTGTATTATTCCGTGACGAATATTTAAAGGCCATGGACAACATCAGCTTGCTAAAAATCGAATACCAGAACGTCGTGGACAAAGCCAACTTGTTAAAGGCCGAACTTGTCGAACTGTTCGAGCAGTATTCATTATTCGATAAACTTCAGATCGAGGGGACCTGCCAGGAGCCCTGCCGATAAATACTGTTCTGTGAAGATGGAATTTAGCCTTTAAAAGGGCGGACATTAAATTGTCCGCCCTTTTTTTGTAATTCCTAATTACTCCGCCCTGAAAAATAGCACATTTAGGGTTGCAAATTGTTCTTTGAAAACTGAAGTAAGTTGTTAGATCGAAGCTCCGGCGGATTAATTAATCCGCCCGGATCAACTTCTAAATATTTTCTTCAATTTTCAAAAAACAAATTTACTATACCCAACCCTGTTATGGCTATTTTTCAGGGCGGAGTAATTAAAATTTTGCTTGACAAATAAGAATTATTCTTATTTAAGAACTATATGCAGGGAAAAGAGACAAATACGCTGGTACAGGATTTCATTGAAAAGTGCCAAGCGCACAATCTAAAAGTAACGCCCCAGCGGATGGCTATTTATCGGAAGCTATTTAATTCCACCGAGCATCCAACCGTAGACGCCATGTTTCAAACCGTCAAAAAAGAATTTCCCAATATTTCATACGATACGGTTAGTCGCACGATGTTAACATTTGCTGAAATCGGCATTGTGGATCTGGTGGAAGTATACGGCGGAGCCAAACGCTTTGATCCCAACGTGACAGTCCATCACCACCTGCACTGTGTTTCCTGCGGTAAAATTTTCGATTTCCAAAACGATGAATACAATAACCTGGACACACCGGATGAGATTCAGCAACGCTTTACGGTTCTCGCCAGCCGAGTGGTCCTCAAGGGTATTTGTGAACAGTGCAGTAATCCGGGGAATGTTTCCCCCTAAATATTGATGAATTCGTAAAAAGCCGAATTCATCAGGTGTTTGGTGTTTCATATTTTGTTTTTAGTATAACATATTGACGTTATATCAGCGTGTTAGAATGCTAAATACTAAACACCCTCGTAAAAGATCGCTTTTCTGACTTTTTATGAGGCCGTCAATATTAGAGCTATATTGTTCCGTAATTCAACCACTATTTAAAGAAAGGAGAAACCACATGAGTAAAACCACAGACAACTTACAGGCGGCATTTGCCGGTGAATCACAGGCCCGAAACAAGTACACGTTTTTTGCCGAGGTCGCCCGGGAGGAAGGTTACCATTACATCGCCAAGATTTTTGAAGAAACCGCTTACAACGAGATGCAGCACGCCAAGGATCATCTAAAACTGCTGAACGGCATCGGGGATACTGCCGCCAACCTCAAAGAGGCCTTTTCCGGAGAAGATTATGAAGTGGAGAGCATGTACCCCGGTTTTGCGGCGGATGCCGCGGAAGAAGGCGAAAAAGCCGCCGAGACCGCTTTCAAACAGGTGGCTAAAATCGAGGCCCATCACCGGGCGCGTTACAAGAAACTTCTCGAGATGGTAGAAGCCGGCACGGTGTTTAAACGCGAGCAACCGATTAAATGGAAATGCGCTGTCTGCGGTTACATCTATGAAGGTAATGAACCGCCCCCCAAGTGCCCCTCCTGCAAAAACCCGCAGGAGTATTACGAACCCGCAAGTCTGGATTTTTAATCTGGCAGACATACAGGCATTGGATGCTGAGTAGCTTAACTATTATTTAAAAAAAGGATGGCTTCTGGAAACGAAAGCCATCCTTTTTTTGGTGTAAGAAGATAAATTGGTTTGTCGTCTAGAGAAATGATATAACATGACAATTTAATTGCCATTTAGTCGAATACATTAGGTGTAAACGGTGCCGACCAGCAATAGTCCGCCCAATGCTGCAACCAGCAAACCGGCTGTCGCTTCGATGCCAAGCTCTATGCGTTTGGCCAAGCGGCTGTCCCTGGCTAGTACTTTGAGAGTCAGCCCTTTGCCGTACATGGCCAAGATCACCACGAGGGTGATGGTGACCGCCATGCCGGCGGCAATACAAAAGCCTAAGGCAATACCCAAACCGATCAGGTTCATCGACATGGCAAACAGCATCACCATGACCACCCCGGGACAGGGGATTATGCCTATGGCAATCGCCACCGCCAGCATGCGTGTCCCGGAGCCTGCGGCCGTATCCTCCCCCGGCTTTCGATTGCCCCGGCTGGCTGAACGCCATTTGAAAAAACATTTTATCACCAGAGCCGTTCCCAGCAAAGTGATCAGACTGTAGCTGATGTACTGGGTTGTCCTTGTCACGGTCTGCAATGGTCCGATGAGTCCGCTTTTCAGGATGAAATGAACGGCGAGCACCAGAATGATACCCGAAATTCCATGAGCTATGGCAACCCCGTTGCCCAGCAACAGGCCACCGGCAAGACTCCGCTTTTGAGACAGCATAAACGATGTTGCTACAACTTTGCCGTGTCCGGGACCGGCGGCGTGCAGCACCCCGTAGCAGAATGCCAGCAGGAGCAGATATAAGATTGGTCCCGGGCGGCGCTCGTTGCGCGCCTGTTCGATCAGACCTGCCATGGTATCCTTGAGCTGCTTTTGCCAGACGGCAAGTTTAATGAAAATCGGGTGGGGGGGTACAAGTCGGCTCGGCGCCGGCTGTGGTGACGACTTTTTTTTCGAAAAGAAGGGATTTTGGGCCAAAGCACCGGATGCGGATGCAAGCAGGAGGAGCAGGATGAGACCGATGCAGGCAATTTTTCGTTTCATCATTTTGCCAACCGGAACGTTAACACCATCTCATAAGGGTTCACCTGGCCGTTATAGTAGCTTTCTTGCGTGTTTTTTGCAATTTTATGGTCGACATCAAAACCATTGTAGTCTACCAGCGTAACCGGATCGGTTTCAGCAAACAGCACCAGTGAATAGTAAGATGGGTCGTATGGTGAGACCCGGAGCTCTTTGACGGTTTTAGCGGCTTTGACGTGGCAGGGAATCAGGAATTCGTAAGTCAGTACCCCGTCTTTGAGCGTTGAATTAAAATCACGCACAAATTGGACCTTAAACGGCTTGCCGCTGATTTTGATAAATGTAAAATAATCGAAAGTGGCCAGATTACTGAAGGCATCTTTCTTGATGACGGCAACTTCTGAAGGCTTCAAAACGCCGTCGCGGTCAGTATCAAATTCATCGGCGATCATCCGGCTGAAATATTTGTCGAACACCCATTTTACCCGAATACCGGAGATACCTTCATCATCAAAAATAATGTGTAATCGGTTGGCGATAAACACATGGGGGTGGGCATTGGAATCCGGTGCACCCATTGATAACAACAATGATAAAACGATGAGAAAGGGGATAATGCTACGCAACTTTATATCACCGAGGCATTGAACATACTTTTTCGAGATCAAATTCGATATCCCAATTGAGTTTATGACCAATTTGGATATTTAATCTTTAATTGTCTCCAGTGTATCAAAAAATAAGGCGCATTGTCAATTGGATGAAAAAAAGGATGGCGTCCATATAGACTAATTTTCCGAGAGAAAAATTAATTGTTGCGATAAGGGATCTTCGTTTGTGCCTTGATTTTACACGGCAAATACCTCACAATGCAACTCGTTACTTTGACAGGTTCAAACTGATCTGCACGGCTGGCAGCCAAATCTTTGAGATGGTGCGGGATTAATTTCGGATGGATTCATAGATGAAACGAAGAGATCTTCTGAAATTTGGATTGTTCACATCGCTGGCGGTTGCGGGAGGCGCCGGTTTTTTGAAGATCTATAGGCACACTTCCGGCGTCAGAGAGATTTTCGGATACCCCGCCCCTGTTCTGCGCCGGGTTTCGACGCCGGTGGATGTTATTGACGACCCCATCGTCTCGTTGAGCCGGCAGATGATCGCCACGTTGAGATACAATTCTCTGGTCGGTTTTTTTTCCAAAGCCTTTATGAGCCGGGGGCTGGCGGCACCCCAGGTGGGAGTCTCCAGGAGATTGATTGTCTGCGGTATATACGGGGAGATCAAAGTGCTCATCAATCCGGAAATCATTGAAACGAGTGGAGCTTATTCGGGATATGAAAACTGCCTGTCTCTGCCGGACCATGACCGTATGATCATCAACCGGCCCGGATTTATCAAAGTGAAATACAACGGGCTGGTGGACAATACCGAAAAGGTGCTGTCGGCAGCGAAAGGATATGCGGCCTTACTGGCCCATGAAATCGATCACCTCAACGGGATCCTATATATCGATCATCATGATGATCCGCTCAAGAAAGCAGCAGCTATTGTTGTGTCCCGGAAGTAATTGCCAAAAAACCCGACCTCCCTTGGCCGGAGCTAAGAATTAATTTTATAACGCTCTAAGTACGTTTGTCCGGGTTCTTAAGTAAGTTTTTTCTGGGACACAACAATAGTGTGCTGTTCCGCAAATATATTAAACAAGTCGTATGGGAAACCTAAATACAGTTGAAAAGACTTCAATATTACACGCCCAATTCTTTTTTCAGCCAGGCTTTGACATCGGGCTCCAGTGCATATACACCCTTCAATTCGCAAACGTCTTTCTCGAATTGCTCCGGCAGCTCAAATCGTGCCAATTCCTCGGCTTCTTCGGAATTGCGTCGGATCAGATAAATCCAGTAGGGTTTGCGCCAGCAGTTGACCACAAAATAGGTGGAATAATCGTCTTTGGAACGGATGGTATATTTGCCGCTGCCCCAATCCGTGTTGCCCCACTCCAGATATAGCTTGACGGCCTCTGCGGGCCCCAAGTCCCAGTCGATCTCATCGATCAGATCGTTTTCTTTTTTTAAATCTTCCAACGACAGCATTCATACCTCCTTTAATTTCAAAATACATGGAAGCCGTTCCAAAAAATTCCTGCCTACCATGTGGTTCGAGCCGGATATCTTCGAATGGCCTCATCAGGAGTGAGGATGGTCATCCCGTGAACGAGAGCCTGGCAGACAATCATCCGGTCAAATGGATCTTTATGATAATCGGGGAGCTTTGCCAGATGGAGCGCAGCGTCTTCTTGAAGTGAAAGACTTTCAATTTTATGCAATTTCCGCTGGGTCGGTATAAATTTTTCGGGTGCTTCTGGAAGAGGTAAGCGTCCCAGGGTATATTTGACGACTATCTCCCAAGAGGATACGGAGCTGAGGAAAACATCGTTAAAAGGGTCAACAAAAAGCTCACGTGCATTCGAAGATAGTTTTTGCTCAGCAGTAATAATCCATAAAAATGTACACGTATCCAGCAATATCCTCAAGAATTCTCTCCGTAAAATGATTTGACCAATTCATCCGGCAAAGGTTCAAAAAAGGCCGGAGGGACTTCAAACATGCCTTTGGCCAGTCCTATCGGGCGTTTAGATTGGTGCTTTTGCGGAATCGAACGTATCTCGGCAATGGGAATATTGCGCTTGCAAAGAAGAATGGTCTCCCCCTTGGATACAAGTTCCAGATACTTGGAAAGATGTGTTTTGGCTTCATGAATATTTAGTTTAATCATAGATTATTAATTAAACTATATAGTAAACTAAGTCAAGAATTTTTTTATGCGATTATGCACAAAGCCCAAGTGGCATACAAGGATAGGGGCTTGACTTGAGGTTTCTGCATAACCGAATTTTTTATATTGGGATCCCCGGTAATGAAACAAATTACGGCAACCCAACCGCCGCATTGAGCTTCGGGTGATCACCCAAAAACCGATATAGCGTGGCTCTGCCCACTCCCAGCAGTTTGGCGGCTCTGGCTTTGTTGCCGCCGGTTTGCACCAGGGCCGATCGTACGCTTTCGATGTCCAGTTTGCGCGACGGACCGCGGCGGATACAGGTATTTTCATTCTCGCGCAGCTCCAGCGGCAAATTTTCCGCCGATAGGGTCTTGCCGGTGCATTTGACGAAAGCAAACTGAATCGCGTTTTGCAATTCGCGAACGTTACCCGGCCAACGGTAATCCAGCATTAAGGACATGGCCTTGGAGGAAACTTTCAGGGGTTGCCGGTCGTATCGTTCACCGGCTTCGCGCAAAAAGCGATCGATCAGCAAGGGGATGTCAATTTTTCGTTCGCGCAGCGGCGGTATGTGGATCGGGATTACATTGAGCCGGTAATAGAGGTCATCACGGAACTTGCCTTGCCTGACAGCGTCCTTCAGCTTCTTGTTGGTAGCACTGATCACGCGCACATGGACCGAAGTCGTTTTCTCACCGCCAACTCTTTCAAATTTGCCTTCCTGCAAAAAGCGCAACAGCCTGACCTGTATGTTGTTGGAAAGCTCGGCAACTTCATCAAGAAAGAGGGTGCCGCTATCCGCCAGCTCAAAGCGGCCTTTTTTATCCCGCACAGCTCCTGAAAACGCTCCTTTGACATGCCCGAAAAGCTCGCTTTCGATCAGGCCTTCCGGCAGGGCACCGCAGTTAATCGGAACAAAGGGAGCGCCCGCTCGCGGGCTTTCATTATGAATGGCGTTGGCGACGAGCTCTTTGCCGGTTCCGGTTTCTCCGGATATATGAACCGTGTAATCATACCCGGAAACATTGCGGATCTGCTGGAAAATATCCAGCATTTTGCTGTCCTGGCCGATTATGCTGCCGAAACTTGTCAGCTCCCCGGCCTTCATCTTCAGGCTGAACAGATCGGTGACGTCCTTAAAAGATGACAGAACACCGCTCAATTGACCATCGCCATTTTTCATGCTGGTAACGGTCGCCTCAAGGCGCCGGTGCTCACCGGTTTTGGTGGTAATATTAATGGTATACTCGGATGTATCAGCCAAGTCAGGTTCGTCGACACAAAATGCACAGTGCTCACCGCAAAATGGGCTGCCAAACGCCTCGTGGCAATCTCGACCCAAAATTTCCTGACGGGTATAGCCGGTGATCCGTTCGGCTTCCTTGTTGAAAAAAAAGATGCGCCGGTTCATATCATGGGCGATGATACCTTCTTTGAGATTGTCCAGAACCGTTTCCAGATTGTCCTGGTGGCACATTAAATTTTCAAGCGAAAAATCCGACATGATCGATCACTTCAAGAATTGGATAACATTATGAATTTTAAGATATTTCGGATATATAGACCAATCGTCCGGGTTCACTGCAACTCTTCATACCGCCGGTGTTGGGGCAATGGGCGGTAACAACCGTACCGTCGTTCACTTTCACATCGGCTAAAAAGCGTTTATAGCGTTTGATCAGGATCCCCGGGACTAGTGAGGGCCACTCCAGGCCATTAAATTTATCTGTATA
>Ga0255054_10001636_pt1 | contig 13116 bp, 11 predicted proteins | sample JV7_2_23_MG_FD_188634 | JGI IMG/M metagenome (GOLD analysis project Ga0255054, IMG submission 188634) | Seawater microbial communities from Jervis Inlet, British Columbia, Canada - JV7_2_23 | ecosystem: Environmental > Aquatic > Marine > Inlet | place: Canada: British Columbia | collected...
CACTTCTTATTAAATTCGATTGTCATTGCCCTCAGCGCTTGCCGAAATGCACGTGACCTTGGACAGCCCGTCTGAAAATCGACCCCCGCCCCTTTGATTGTAGGCCCAAAACCCAAAGATCACGTGCTCAGTAGGGCACATCAAAAATGGCGCAAAGCCCCCGCCGCCGCACGGGGGCTTTGTGCTTCCCAATCGTCTTGATTACCTCCTGGTCCTCGAAAAAGCTGATAAATCGAAGACCAGCGCGCGGGGCTAGAGGCAGCGGTCGAATAGTCCGTGGTGATCGAGGACATCGACAACCTGGAGGAATGATCCTCCATTGGGGCGTGCGCCTTGTTCATACCCGTCCACATGACGCCTGGCTTGATGGACCAACATGCGAATGGCGATGTCGTTCCAGTTTCGATCAGCCACACCGGCCTGAGTGTGTAGAAGATCTATCAGAAAGTCAGCGGTGTTATTAACCGCCGCCTTGTCGCTGGTCCAGATCGGTTGGCTGTTCTCCCGATTGATATTGTTGGCCAGCTCCCAGATCGCCTGTACCCACGGCCAGGCCAGTCTGTACGGGTTCACGGTGCAGCAATCAAGCTCGTCGTAGCGCTCTGGGTTTCCACCAGCAGGATGATGTGTCCACTGGTGGTGGGGGGGGGTCCGCCTGCGAACGAGCCTGTAGTGACTTCGGCCGAGTCGGTGTAAGCCAAGCTCGACTTCGGGCGTGCCTTTCCCCAGACCGCCGGCAGCGCCATCGACATCCCCTCATTCAGCGAGGTCTTCATGCAGGAAATCGAGCCGGGCCAATAGCCATAGGTCCAACTGATGAAATGGCCAACCTCATGGGCGATGATCGAGTAGGAAGCGCTGAACTCCTTGCAACCGGCCGCGCAGCCTTGCTCGATGAGCACTGGGTCTTAGGGTCTTCGCACTTGTCAGCATGGCCGATCATCCGTCTGGGACGTAATGTCAAACTCAATGCGAATGCTTCGCCGTCCGAGTTCTGCCACTCGGGTCCCGACATCCAATACCTCGGGCCACTTTGCCGGAGACTTGTAGTTGCAGTGTGACTCGACAAACAGCATGTCTGTGCCATCCTTAACCAAGCTGCTGTAGTCATAACCAACGTTTTCCACGTACTCGGTGAGACCGATATCGAAATAGAAAAGATAGTGACCGAAATTAACATGCCCTGGAGGTCGGTCTCGTAGAACCGGACCTTCACAGGCGTAAGGTGCTTGAACTCCACGGTCACTTTGTGGGTCCAATCTCAAAGCGACATTGTGGGTCACCTTTTGCCAGGCACTGCGATTCCCTCGAGCTTACCTCCATGCCGAACAGGCCAGTTGCTAATCCGCTGAGTACGCCGCGCGTAAGATGACAGACGCCGCTCTGCGACGGCTCAACGAAGCCTTCGGCAAAGGGCGAATACTCGACTTCCACGACCAGTCGACTCTTGGTCTCGTCCAGCTCGACCACCCGAAACCGACCCCAACCGATCTCGCCGCCCATCCGGCACATGAATTCGACCGCTTCTGCATCCGTCAAACCTAGAGACTGCTTGTACCTCTCCCCCGAGAGCTTTCCGCCTGTGAACCCACCGGCGAAAAGCAGGTCGGCAGCCTTTGGGGCTCCCAGCTCGCCCTCCGCTGCCTGTTGCATCGAACTCAATGTTTCGGGTCGGATCAGTAAATATCGCACTCCCTTGAACTCGAGCGCGCCTCGCTCAGCCGAGTACGTCAATTCGGATAAAACGCTGTTGTCTGTCATAGGAATTCCCGGCCTCTCAATCGAGCTTTGAGAGCATCTCCGAAGTAACTTTCACTCCATAGTCCTGCAGCGCGCTTTCCACAGAAACTTTGCCATCCCGAACATCGCGCAGCAGTCGGTTTCGATCGCGTTTGCTTGGATCGCCGTACCCGCCGGCGCCTGGCAGGCGTAGTGATACGAGGTCGCCCTTGGCGAGACGGTCGAGCCCTTTGGATTTCATCGGACGTGCCTCCGGCGTATCGGGGTTCAGCACGAACTCGCCCATGGCGCCCTCTTTCCCGCCGAACAAGCCGAACGGAGCGAATTTCTGCCGATCTCCGTATCGGGCCCAGGTGATGTCGTCGATCAGCATTCGGATATCTCTCCGCAATCCGAGTGCGCCGCGAGTTCTCCCGGCCCCGCCGGAATCGGGGATTAGCTCGTAGCGTTCGATGCGGACCGGGTATTCCAGTTCGACGGCTTCAACCGGCGTGTTCTTGAAACGCGCCAGATGTGAGTCCTGCCCGTCACGGCCATCCGCCTGCGGTCTGGCGCCAGCCCCGCCGCCCTGGATATCGATGAAGACAAAGCGCTTGCCCGACTCAGGCTGCACACCAGAAAAGCCGCAGTTGGTGATCTGTCCATGGCTTCCGGCCATGACCCGATCAGGCAGCGCCTCGGAGAGCGCCAGCATCATCGCCTCGGTGATCTTTTGGGAAGTATTCGTGCGGGCACCCACCGCGCCCGGCATCTTCGGATTCACGATCAGTCCTTCCCGGGCCTCAATGGTGAAGGGGCGATAACAGCCTGAATTTGGCGGAACGTGCGGATCGATCACCGCGATCAGAGCGTAGTAAACCGCGGCGTGCACCGTGGCGATGGGGCAGTTGATGTTGCCCTGGACTTGTTCCGCGGTGCCTTCAAAGTCCACCGTGACCGCATCACCCGCCTTGTGAATGTTGACCTGCAGCTTGATGGGCTCGTCGCTGAACCCGTCGTCGTCCACATAGTCAACGCCAGTGTAGGTTCCATCCGGGATCTCCTTCAGCGCGCTTCGGATGCGGGCCTCAGAACCATCGAGCAGCATCTGCAGGCATTCATGGACCACCGACGGCGAATACTTCTCAAAGATCTCCACCATGCGCCGAGCGCCAACGAAGTCGGCCGAAGCCTGGGCGCGGAAATCCCCCAGGGTTTTATCTGGAACGCGAATGTTGTTGGCCAGAATCTCAAAGAGCTCTCGGTCCTCCTGACCTCGTTTATAGAGCTTCACGAAGGGCAGGCGGATACCTTCCATGTAGATCTCGGTGAGTCCCCCAGCCGTACCGCCCGGCGCGGCGCCGCCCATATCGGTGTGATGGGCGATGCTGCCGACGAAACCGACCAGATCATCTCCCACCCGAACCGGCGAAAAGGTCACCAGATCCATGACATGCTGGCCGCCCGCATACGGATCGTTGAAGACAATGACGTCTCCCTCATCCAATTCCTCGTCGGAGTAGCGTTCGCGCAGCGCGCGCATTCCCAGTTCAAACCCGGTGAGCAGCATGGGTGCGTGGTGGGCTTGGGCGACGGTGTTTCCGAACCGATCGAAAACCGCACAGGAGATGTCCTTGATCTCCTTGATGACCGTGGATCGCGCGGTGCGGACCAGCGTATGGCCCATCTCATCCGCGACCTGTTCCAACGAATACCGAATGACCTGCATGGTGATGGGATCGGCCGTAAATTTCATGGCGTTAGCCATCCACCTTCATCGATGCCAGGTTGGCTTCTTTCTCGCCGGAGTGGGGTGAAACAACGATATTTCCATACGGATCGACGTGGGCACGCCAGCCGGTAGGGATCACCGTGGTCGAGGTCTTCTCCTCGATGAGACAGGGTCCAAGCATCGCATGCCCCGGCACCAATTCCTCTCGCTCGAATACATAGGATTCCAGAAAACCTGAATCTGGGAAATGGATGGGGCGTTGGCTCTTGGGCGTCGGCGGTCCGCTGGGGATCTGATCGGAGCTTCGAAGCCGAAGCTCGGGAACCAGGCCCTCTGCGGCCAATCTCAAACTGATGACTTCGACCGATTCCTTCTGGTCACTGTACGCGTAGATCTTCTGGTGACGCGCGTGGAAATCATCAATCATCTGCCGGAGGTCCCCATCTTCGAGCGGCCCCGGATTGTGCAGCGGTATGGTCAGCTCATAGGACTGGCCTTCATAGCGGATGTCGGCTGACCGCTGCAATCGAATTCGCTCCTCCGGTACCTTCTCCTCCTTCAACAGGGCCTGGGCGCGGGCTTCAAGCCCAGCGAATACCTGCTCGGTCTGTGCTGTCTGCAACGCTGCTTCTGACCAGGCTACGGTCTGAACGTAGTCGTGACGCACGTCCGAAGCCACCGCACCGAAAGCAGAGAAGACGGCGCAGTATGGTGGGACGATCACGCGCGTCATTCCCAGGTCTTCAGCCAGCTCTACGGCATGGAGCGGGCCGGCGCCGCCAAATGCCAGCAACGAAAACTCGCGCAGGTCAAACCCCTTCTGGGTAGAGTTCACGCTAATGCCGCGCACCATGTTGGCGTTCACCACGCGGACGATGCCTGCCGCGGCCTCCTCGGTCGATAGCCCGAGCGGTTCAGCGATATGTTGGCCGACTGCCCTTCGCGCGGGCTCCTCATGCAGCTCCATCCCCGCACCGAGGAAATAGCCGGGGTTCAACCGGCCAAGCACCAAATTGGCATCGGTCACCGTCGGAAGCTCGCCCCCAAGGCCATAGCATGCAGGTCCAGGGTCCGCGCCGGCGGACCGTGGACCGACGTTCAGGGCGCCGCCGCTGTCTACCCAGGCGATGCTCCCCCCTCCGGCGCCGATCCCCTCGACATCGATCATAGGGATTTTGACCGGGTAGCCTTCGAACTCGCCCTCCGACTTTAGGCGCGGCTTGCCGTCCACGATCAGGCAGACATCGAAGCTCGTGCCACCCATGTCGACGCCAATGATCTTGTTTTCCCCTGCCAACTGACCAAACACCGCCGAAGCAAGCGCTCCGCCAGCAGGGCCGGAATTGACCATGTGCACCGCGCGGGACTTGGCCACCTCGGCGGTCATCGCTCCCCCGGAAGCCTGCATGATGCGCAGATCCGATATGCTAAACTCTCGACCGAGTTCGGTGCCAAGCCTCTCAACATAGCTGCGAGTGATTGGCAGCAGGTAGGCGTTGATCACGCAGGTGGAAGTGCGCTCATACTCTCTGAACTCGGGCGCAATCTCCGAAGATAGAGTCACCGCCACGCCGGGGAGCGAACGCTGAAGCACATCCTGAATCTGCTGCTCATGCTCCGGGTTACGGAACGAGAACAGCAGGCAGACCGCGATGGCTTCAACGCCTTCGCGCTCGAAGATCTCGGCTGCCTGTCTGACCGAGCCTTCATCTAGTTCGCGCACGACGCCACCATCCGCACCCACCCGCTCATTGGCTTCCAAACGCAGGTAGCGAGGCACGAGGGGGGCGGGCAAATCCACGGTCATGTCGTACAGACCGGCGTCTGGCCGTTCGATCCTGGCGATCTCGAGCACGTCACGAAAACCAGCGGTGGTAATGAGCCCCACCTTGGCGCCCCTGCGCTCAATCAGCGCGTTCGTGCCGACCGTCGTACCATGCACAACATAGTCGAGAGCCTCCGAGCCGACTTCGGCCTGCTGAAGGATGCTTGTGATGCCAGCCACGACCGCGGTCGCCAGGTCGGCCGGCGTGCTCAATGTCTTCGTGTAGTGGATCTGGCCCGTATCGTCGTCGATCAAGACCAGATCGGTGAAGGTTCCCCCTACATCGATGCCGAGGCGCATGAGTTACTCCGACTAGAGCCGAACGGGCTCCTTGAATTCTCCGAAAACCTCTTTCAGGACGGCTGTCATCTCGCCCAATGAGGCGTAAGCACGCACTGCTTCTAAAGCAGCCGGCATGAGATTGTCGCCGCCTGACGCCGCATGGCGAAGCTGATCCAGTGCAGACGAGGCGCGTTCCGAATCTCGGTTGGCGAGCACCTGCGCCGTCCGCTGGATGGATTGTTCCGCAAGTTCCGCACGATACGGATGCAGGTCCACCTCCTGATCCGCTTCTTCCATTCGGTAGCGATTGACTCCGACCTTGGGAATGCTCCCCTCTTGAATCCCTTTTTCGTGCTGCCAGGCCTGGTGCGCGACCTCTCGCTGAACCATTCCATCCTTCACAGCGTTAAGGATGCCTCCCCATTCGTCATCCACACGTTTCATCTCGTCGAGAATGCGCCGCTCCAGCTCGCTGGTCAGCCACTCGACGTAGTAGGAGCCAGCCAACGGATCGACTGTGTCGCGCAGGCCCATCTCTTCGACCAGAATTTGCATCGTGCGAAGCGAGATGAGCGCGGCCTTCTCGGTGGGAATTGTGTAGGCCTCGTCGAAGGAACAGAGCGCCATGGTCTGGGCTCCGGAGAGAGCCGAGATCAGCGCGTAGTAGGCTCCACGCACGATGTTGTTCTCGGGCTGCTCAATCGTCAGCCCGCCTCCTCCTCCGCCCGCGATCATCTTCATCTTCATAGTACGTGGATCCTGTGCCCCAAAATCGTCACGCATGATCCTGGCCCATAAGCGGCGCGCCGCTCGGAACTTGGCCACCTGCTCAAAAAGATTCCCGTGTATGTCGAAGTTAAAGGAGATGCGCCCTGCGAAATCGTCGACCTTGAGGCCACGCGCCAGTCCGGTGCTGACGTACTCACTCGCAATGGCGTAAGCGTAGGCGATCTCTTGAACAGGATTGGCGCCCGATTCGCGGATGTGGTAACCGCATACCGAAACGGGGTAGTACTTGGGCGCCTGACGGGCACAGAATTCGATCGTATCGCCAATTAGCCGAACGCCAGGCTCGACCGGGAAGACCCATGCCCCACGCCCAATGTACTCCTTGAGGATGTCGTTCTGGGCCGTGCCACGAACGCTTTCAAGTGGAACCCCACGCTTTTCGGCCACCACGAAGTACATGGCCATGATCGGCAAAGCCAGGGCATTGACGGTAAGTGAGACGCTGATCTGGTCGATGGGGATGTCAGCGAACGCGAGCTCCATATCGGCCAGGGTGTCAACCGCCATCCCCACCCGGCCAACTTCACCCTCCGCTACAGGATCGGAACTGTCGAGCCCCATTTGAGTCGGAAGATCGAAAGCCACGTTGAGCGCATTCTGACCATTCGCGATCAGGAACTTGAAGCGCTTGTTGGTCTCCTCGGGAGTTCCAAATCCGGCGTATTGCCGCATCGTAAAGGGCCGCGTGCGATACATCTCGGGGTGAATGCCACGCGTGAAGGGGAATTCGCCCGGAGGTCCAATGTCACGCGCGGGATCGATGTGCTCCAAATCCTCCGGGCCATAGACCGGCTGGACCGAGATGCCGGATTCTAGGGTCACTTTTTTAAGACGCTCGGTCATTGTTTGTGCCTCCGTTACTGCGGGGGAGTGTGAGTGTGTTTAGGCTATCTGCACGCTGCTAGGGGGCTCCCCCTCAGGCAGGACTCTCTTCGCGGCTTCGAATGAAATCCGCGATCTCTGTGAACTGCGAGCCGGTCGGGAACACGGCATCTACGCCCAGGTCACGAAGCGGCTGGATATCTCGGCTGGGAATGCTGCCGCCGACCAGCACTGCCGGGTGGAAGTTGGCCTCGTTCAGTTGCTCGTTGAGCTTTCGCGCGATCGGGAGATGCGCTCCGGACAAGATGGAGAGGCCGATCACATCGACGTCTTCCTGAGCGGCGGCTTCCACGATCTCCTCCACCGTCTGGTGCAAGCCGGTGTAGATCACCTCGAAGCCGGCATCGCGCATGGCCAGAGCCACCACCTTGGCGCCTCGGTCGTGGCCGTCAAGCCCCGGCTTTGCGATCAGCACGCGTATCTTTTTGTCCATCAAGTCTTTCTCATCGGTAATCCGTTCGCCTGCCGCTCAAAGCGGCGAAAGTCACTGCCGCTTCTACCTACGATCGGCGCTTCGGCACGCCCATTTCCTTGGCGATCACCGTGCGCAGGACTTCGGAGGTTCCTCCGCCGTACAGCAGGAATCGTGCGTCGCGAAAGTAGCGCTGCGCATCGAACTCCATTGCAAACCCGTAGCTGCCAAAGATACGAGTGCATTGATCGGCGATGCGATTGGCGACTTCGGTCGCAAATAGCTTTGCCATCGAGGCCAGCCTCAGGTCCTGCTGGCCCTGGGTGACCTTCCATGCAGAGTGATAGACGAGATCGCGGGCGGCCTCCAACTCCGTGGCCATATCCGCGATCTTGTGGGCGATGGCCTGGAAGGCTCCAATCGGCTTGCCGAATTGGGTTCGCTGGTGGGCGTATTCGATCGAATCATCCAGCGCGGCCTGTGCAAGGCCGAGAGCAAGCGCGCCGGTCATGGTTCGGATTTCGCCCAGGATCTGACCCAGGTACTTGTATCCCGCGCCACGTTCACCGAGCAGGTTCCCTTTCGGAACAATGACCTCGTCGAGAATGAGCTCCGAGGTCTCCGAGGCTCGAACACCGAGCTTCTCAATCTGCCGACCGACTTTCAGCCCGGGGCTGTCTTTCTCAACTAAGAACAAGTCGATGCCCTTGAACCCAGCCTCCGGGTCGGTCTTGGCTGCCACGGTGAAGAAATCAGCCACCGTGGCAGAGGTAATCCACATCTTGCGGCCCGAGATTTGCCACCCAGAATCGACCGGCTCTGCCAAGGTGGTGATCCCGCCCAGATCGGAGCCGAAATCCGGCTCGGTCATGGCGATGGTGCCGATCTTTTCGCCCCGCAGCGCCGGCTCTAGCAGGCGCTGCTTATGATCATCCGTTCCAAAGCGGTAAACAAAGTCGGTTCCCATCAACGCCTGCATGGAAACGGCGGACGCCAACGACAGGGAACCGCGCGCCAGCTGCTCCACCATGAGGCAAAAGGAAATGAATTCCCCGCCCATCCCCCCGACCGTTTCCGGATACCGAAGGCCGAGATAGCCGTTGTCGGCGCACTTCTTAAAGAGCTGCGCGGGAAAGACCGCCTGCTCGTCGATGGCGCGCGCCACCGGCTTGACTTCACGGTCCACGAAGTCTCTTACCGAGTGCTGGAAACGATCCTGTTCTTCTGAGAGCGAGTAGTCCATGGTGGGTTCCTATTCGGAGCTCGGCCTCAAATCACTCCGGCCGTGCGCAGCTCATATCCCAACTCGGCTTCAAATCACTTCGTTGGCCTGCAGCTCGCTGAGCTCATATCCCAATTCGCCAAATACGAGATCATTATGCTCTCCTACTCGGGGGGGAAAATCGAGCGTCATGTCGCTTTCAAGCAGGTGCTCTGAGATCACGGGAGGGGGAGACACACGAATCTCCACCCCGCTGCGCGGGTCGCGTGCGCTCACTAATCGATCCGCGATCAAGGGGTCGTTGCAGACGTCCTCGATCCGGTTGACCTTCGAAACTGGAATACCAACCGTATTGAGCTCGGAAATCAGATCTTCCGTTTTCCTGGCCCGGGTCAGCGAGGAGATGACCATCTTGAGCTCGTCCACGCGCGCGATGCGGCTCGCGTTCACGGCAAAGTCCTCGACCGCCAGCGCTTCAAAACCTGGCAGGCCGGTCAGGGAGTCCCACTGCCGATCGCTGCCGACAGCCAAGTAGACGTAGCCGTCCTCGGTGGGAAACACCGAAACCGGCGCGAAAAAGGGGTGCGTGTTGCCGCGGCGCGTGACCTGTTCGTCGAAACTGTTTACGAGCATCACGGGACTGACCATCCAGGAAACCGCTGACTGATACATCGAAATATCCAGCCGGGACCCCGTACCAGAGCTGGCTCGTCGATACAGGGCCTTCATTACCTGGCCGTAGGCATGCTCCGCCACCCCAAGGTCGACCATGGGCAGGCCGAACACCATCGGCTCTCCATCCGGTTCCCCGGTCAGCTCCATGAAGCCTGCTCTGGCTTGAAGGATGGGATCGTAGGCCGCCTCGTCGTGATCGGGTCCGAAGCCGGTAATCCCCACCCAGATGAGGTCTGGCTTCAAGCCCATCAGCGTGTCGTAGTCAATGCCCAGCTTTTGATAGGATCGTGGACGCTGATTGGTGGCAAAAATATCGACTGGCAGCTCCTGGATCAGGCGGTGCAGGATCTCCCGGCCCTGGGTGGTCCCCAAATCTAGAGTTATGGCTTGCTTCCCAAGGTTGTTTGGGAGGTAATAAGCGTTCATGCCCGGCTCTGCGCTGGCCCCATTTGTACCAGGAAGGACCTCTGGACCCACGTATCGATTGGGGTCGGCGTGGGCGGGATTTTCGACTCGGATAACGCGCATACCTTCCTCGGCCAGGCGCATGGTCATATAGGGAAGCGCCATGGCTTGCTCGAGGGACAGCACGTTCAAGGAACGGAACAAAGTCGAAGTCATTCTTCGATAGGACGCTTCTCTGCCAAATGGATCAGCACTCCGAAGGCATCCTTCGGGTGCACAAAGGCCTCCCGCCAAACATGGCCTTCAAAGGTTTCCCCGGGGGAATACTCATGTCGCGAGGCGATTCGTCCGCCCCGCTGCTCGAGTTCGGCCAGCGCACTGTCAAGATCATCCACTTCGAACGTGATGTGGTGCACTCCCGGACCCCCGTGGCGATCGAGATACTTAGCCACCGGGCTATCCTCGCGAGTGGCCTGGAGCAGCTCCATCATGCTCTCCCCAATGCGGAAGGGACGATAGCGAATGCCCATGTCTTCGATGTGTTCCTCTGGCTGAAATTCGGCCCCAAACCAGTCCTCAAAGAAGGTCTGGGCTTCGTCCAGATCCTCAACGGCAAGCGCCACGCGCTCAAGTCGACGAACGTAGCTCATACGGGGTCAGCCTTCACCGACAACCTCCAATATATCCGACACGGCATTCAATAGCTGCTCGTTCTGCTCGCGCAGTCCCACGGTGACCCGGATGCCGTTTGGCTCTCCAAAAGCATCCATCGGACGAACAATGACTCCCGAATGAAGCATCTTCTCGGCGAACCCTTGTCCGCCACCAGGCACATCGGTCACCAAGATGAAATTAGCCTGGCTGGGGTGGGAATTCAAACCCAAATCACTTAGGCGAGTGAACAGAAAGTCGCGTTCCTCTTCGACGAACTTGCGACTGCGTTCCTTGAATTCGTGGTCATCCATGCTCGCAATGGCCGCCCGGATCACTGGCGCGCCGGTATTGAAGGGCAGCACCGTGTGTAGCAGGTACTCGATTATCTCAGGATGAGCGATCCCATAGCCAACGCGTAAATTGGCGAGGCCAGAGCTCTTAGAAAAGCTGCGAACAACGACCACCGGCCGACCTTGAAGCACGTACTGCGTGCTGTTGACAGCTGAGCGGTCGGTCACGTAGTCACAGTAGGATTCATCGAAAACGACGACGACGTGATCTGGAAGGGTATCAATGAAGGCATCCGCCTCGCTCTGGCCGATGATCGATCCGGATGGGTTATTGGGTGAGCAGAACCACACCAGACGAGTGTCAGGCCCGACCGCCTTTGCCATCGCCGGAAGATCCAGAGCGTAGCCCTCAACGGGATCCACCTTGATGGACGTTCCGCCGAACATTGTAGTCAATAGGCTGTAAAGCGGGAATGTGACTCTCCCCATAACCGACTCGCCGGCCTCGAAGATGAATGCCTGGGCAATCATGCGGAGCACGTCTGTACCGCCGTTGCCAATGATGAAGTGTTTTTCGGTGAAACCTGCGCCATGCGAGTTGGCGAGCCGCCGGCGCAGTTCGCGATCCGCGATCCCCGGGTAGCGATGCGCCTGCTGGAGGCTTTCGTGAAGGGCGGCCACGGCCTTCGGACTGGCTCCGAGTGCGTTCTCATTGGAGGCCAGTTTCACGACTTCTTCCAGGCCCAGCTCTTCGCGCACTTCCTCAGCGGACTTCCCGGCGACATACAGCGGCACCTTTAGAAGCTGGGGATTGAGCTTGAGTTCCTTCATGCCTCGGCCTTTCGATCCAGCGCGGCCAGGACTCTCTCGGGAGTCATCGGAACTTCCGTCATGCGCACTCCAACAGCATTGTAGATCGCGTTGGCGATAGCGGCAGCCGTAGGAGTGCCACCCATTTCACCTACGCCTTTGGCTCCGAATGGCCCGCCGGGATCATCTGTCTCCACGATGAAGGTCTCCAGAGCTGGCATGTCTGCGCTGGTAAATATGCGATAGTCGAGAAGATTGGGATTCATCACCTGGCCCTTGTTGACGACAAGCTCCTCCGTGAGCGCGTATCCCAATCCCATTTGAGCTCCGCCTTCGATCTGGCCCTCTACCGCCATAGGATTGATCGCTTTCCCAACATCGTTGGCGCTTACCAGACGCGTGACTCTTACCGCACCGGTTTCAATATCTACCTCAACCTCCGCCATCTGAGCTCCAAAACCGTACGCGGCGGAAATGTTCCCTTTATAAGTGGATTTATCCACAATCTTAGTGGGGGGGTCATACCATCCTTCACCAAGGACGACTTTTCCTCCCTCTTTGAAATGTCGCCGACGAACCACCTTTTCCAACCGCATGGATCGGTCTGGGTCACTCTCGACCACCACTAGTCCATCTTGGGCGATCAATTCGTCTGGTGAAGCCTCGAGCAGTGTTGCCGCAGTTTCAAAGATCTGGTTGCGAGCCTCCACGGCAGCTAAATGCGCTGCGTTTCCGGCGATAAATGTGGTTCGGCTGGCATGCACGCCAACATCCCATGGCTTGACATCTGTATCGCTGTTTTCAACCGCCACATCCTCCACACCGACCCCGAGCGTTTCTGCCACGATCTGCGCCAGAACGGTTTCGGATCCTTGGCCGATCTCTGTCGAGCCGGTGATCAACGTGACGTGCCCGAAGTCGTCCACTTTGACAATCGCGCCGCAGCCATCACTGCGATAAATCCGTGCCCCGCCGCCCACATTTAAGGTGGCAGCAAAACCTATTCCACGCCGTATCGTCCCATATTGTTTCTGATTGGCCGGGAGGGAGGCGAATGCCAGGCCTCGCCCACGCTCCTCTTTTTGCTCGCCCACAGAATCAGTCTGATCTGCGGCTGAGGCAACCGTCTCCAAACACTCTTTCAATCCGCAAGAGGTAATGACCAGGCCCTGCGGAGTAACGGTGTTGGGTTCGTTCGAGTTGAGCAAGCGGAACTCCACCGGATCCATGTCAATCGATTCGGCAAGCCGATCCATCATGGTCTCGACAAAGAAGGTGGATTGCGGATTCCCGTAACCGCGCACCGCGCCGGTGATGGGATTGTTGGTGTAGACACAATCCGCTCGAAAACGGACATGCGGCACCTTGTAAAGAGAGGCCGAGGTTTCCATCATGACCAGAGGCGTCACAGCTCCCCAG
>Ga0255054_10001637_pt1 | contig 13110 bp, 12 predicted proteins | sample JV7_2_23_MG_FD_188634 | JGI IMG/M metagenome (GOLD analysis project Ga0255054, IMG submission 188634) | Seawater microbial communities from Jervis Inlet, British Columbia, Canada - JV7_2_23 | ecosystem: Environmental > Aquatic > Marine > Inlet | place: Canada: British Columbia | collected...
AGACCCTCTCCTCTACGTTCCGGACGGTTCCTCACCCCCCGACTCCCTGGAGGCTGCCATACCCCTTATGAAAGGCGGCCACCGCTGGATCCAGGGAGAGGTCATGGGGGTGTTCTTGGAGGTCTACGGTCCAGATGACGCTGCGTCCTTCCCAGTCTCCGTGGAGTTGGAGCGGGAGCGGGGGGGACTGGCCCGCCTCGGAGAAGTCCTTGGGATCGCTGGGGGCCAGCCCGTTAACGTCGAGTGGGTTGAGTCTGCCGCTGGGGGGCGTTTCTCCCTTTCCTTCACCGTGGAGCTGGGCGAGGTCTCCGAGGGCGACTATACGCTCCGGGTATCCGTGGTTGGGCCAGGAATGTCACCTGCGACGGTGGAAAAGAGGATCCGGATCGAGGAGAAAGGAGGCTGACGCCTTCCACCCGCCCTTCTTTTCTTGCCCTTCCTTTCTCCTTGCCCCTACCTTAACCGCATCATCATTATGCCTCTTGGTGACTGACCGGGCCGGAACGTGGATCGGGTAGCCATTTGCGACTCTGGACTCCACAATCCCCCGGGACGGCTTTGCCATCTCTGGCCTTTGTTCTCAGGGAACCTGGGTTCCGTTACACCATTTGGAGCCGCGGAAATGTCGCATCTCCTCCCGAATCCCGACGTCCGGATTCTCGCTTTGGTCCTGATCATTCTCCTGGCGGCCTGCGATTCAAGCTCCACGGACCCAGAGGAGGGAAACACTCCCAAGGCTCAGATCTACCTGAGTACCGCTCTGAACATCATGCAGACGCATTCCATAAGAAAATATGAGGTCGACTGGCCACCCCTCCGTGCAAAAGCTCTGGAGATGGCCAAGAACGCCGTTACCACCGCCGACACGTACGATGCCATCCGATATGTCCTGACTGCTTTGGGCGACAACCACAGCGCCTTCTATCCACCGGAACCGGGAGGCCAATCCGAAGCCGTCTTCTCAGTTGGACCGACTCCGGCCCTGACCCAGCTTCAAAACGCAGCTCCGCATGGCGAGAGATTGGAAAGCCGGACCGGGTACGTGTGGATGCCATCCTTTTCCTCCAGAGGGTTGAGCACCGTGGAGATTGTGGAACACGCCACCTCCTACCACACGATTATCCGGCAAACCGATACCACTGGAATGTGCGGATGGATCGTGGACCTCCGGTCGAACGGAGGTGGGAATATGTGGCCCATGTTGGCCGGGATCGGGCCGATCCTCGGGAAAGGAATGGTGGGGCAATTCGTGGACCCGGATTTGAACACCACTTACTGGTACTATCAAACTGGCAAGTCGATGAGCGGGTCGTATGTGGTAGTGGAGGTTGATGGAACCCCGTACGAACTCATCGATCCGGATCCTGCTGTGGCCGTCCTTACTGGCCGCCGGACCGCCAGTTCTGGTGAAGCCCAGGTAGTGGCATTCCGGGGTCGGCCAGACACCAGAAGTTTTGGGGAACCCACCCACGGCGTTCCCACGGCAAACCAGGGCTTCCCCCTGAGCGACGGAGCCTTGCTGAACTTAACGGTAGCCTGGATGGCTGATCGAACGGGGCAAACGTATGACTCCCCCCTACCGCCAGATGTACCCATTCCGGGTGATCCCACTTGGGAACCAGCCACGGATCCGGTTGTGCAGGCGGCCGAGGCGTGGGTCCTGCAGGCTGGAGCCTGCAGCGGGGGATGATTCACCCCTCGGGCTGTCAGAGTGAAATCGAAAAGGCCCGCCGGGGCAAAGGAATAACATTTTCGCCCTTGCCGCATCTGCCTGCTGGCGTGCGGCAACCTCCTGAGCCTGTGACTGTCAGGTAGGTGCCAGGTGTCCGAGCTCGAAGCTTATATCCTCATCATTGCCGTCCTCGGTGTCATTTTTGGCGTTCCCATTTATCTCGTCTTCATGGAGGTCATGCGGAAGTGGAGGGCATCGGTGGCCCTAACTCCTGCCGAGAAGAGGAAGGTGGGGGAGTTTGCCGCTGCCCACTTCGGCGATCCTCTGGCAGCCGGGATTGATTGGGTGCCTCTGAAATTCGGAGGATCCCCACAGCGGGGCTACAGACTCGTACGAACCGGTCCCCAAAGCCTGGAGTTTCGGATGACTTCCAAGCTCCCGGCTCCCAAGGGTCTCTTGATCGGGTTCGGGTCCTTGTTCCTCGTGATTGGGTACCTCGTCCTGGTTGAAGGAGCAGAAGTCGCCCACGCCGTCTTTGCTGTCATCCTCATGGTCTTTGGCGGTGGACTCCTCATAATCCTCATCTTTTGGTTTTCTTATCGGCGAGCTTTCGATCTGGATCTGGGATTCTATTGGTCGACGTTTTCTCGCATGGGTCCGTGCCCAGCGGTCGTAGTCGGGAATCCGTCGGAGGTTCGTCCACGAACCCCCCGATGCGGAAGGATTGCCGACATACACTCCCTTCAAATCCTCTCCGAGAAGGTTCAGACGCCGCAACAGCGAAAAGGTCTACCGGACCTTTCTGGGAAACCGCCTCCTGTCGCGTTCTTGAGCTATGAACTGAATCTGGTCCTGAAGAACGGAGTCCGCGTCAATGTGGTAGACCATGGGGACCTGGAGAGCCTCCGATCCGATGCACGGGAGCTTTCCAGCTTCCTCGGAATCCCCGTCTGGGATTCCACCGGCGAGTGGCCGGAGTCCGCCGATTCCGTCGAGAGCCAAGATTGAGGAGACAATCCACCATCTACATGGGGGCGCCCCCGCAGTTCAATCCCTCCCTAGAAGTATCTTGGGTAAACATGGGCTTTCAGGCCATTTGGGCTTATTCTTCCTAATCTGGCGCCGCCTGAAGCCATAGTGGTGGTCCAGCGACGAAGCTTCCCCTCGCTTCGAGGGTGCATTGACCCATAGGAGACCAAAACGATGCGCACGACCGGAACGGTGAAGTGGTTCAACGACCAAAAGGGATTCGGCTTCATCACCCGAGACGACGGTGAGAAGGATGTTTTTTGTCACCATAGCGCCATCCAGGGATCCGGGTTCAAGTCCCTGACCGAGGGCGATAAGGTCGAACTCGACGTGGTGGAGGGCGAGAAGGGTCCGGCTGCCGAAAACGTCACGAAGATCGAAGACTGAGACCGTCTTGATCTTCATCCGGCCCCTTCTGGGGAGGCCGGTCGGTACCGAACAGTGGAGGATGCCTGAGAGAGGGGAGAGCGCGTGGCGAGGAAACCCAACTACGGTCACGAAAAGCGACAGAGGGAAAAGAAGCGCGAGCAGAAGAGGGCCGAAAAGGCAGAGAAGAAGAGGTTGAAACAAGAGGCTGAGGCGATGGAATCGCTCCCGCCCGAAGAGGGCGAGGACGAGGGGGAAGACGAATAATCCTTCCCTGGGAGGCTTATTCCGGGCCTGAAGCCTCCTGTATAGAAGGGGACAGCGAGAATGACCCCGACGGCCGAACCGCCTCCGAGATCCCTTCTCGAGGTGGAGGCTGTATTACTTAGTTTCTGTACCTTTTTGTCTTCTCAGTCCATATTTAATGGGTGTTTCAGTACCACCGTCCCAGCAAGCCCGGAGGGCCGTTTTTGATGGCGGGTCCCAAAAGAACCACATATTTCAATCCAGTCCTGCTCTGCTTCTCAATTCTTCTCCTCTCCATCTTCTCTGCTTGTGGGGACAGGGCGACACCGGACCCGGATCCTGATCCGCCCCGGGCAGATTCCATAAGTCTGAGCCCATCGTCCATCTCTTTTCTCGCCATCATGGACACCAGTCGTGTGACGGGTACCGTAATCGACCAGTACGGGGACCCAATGGGGGGTGTGGGGATCCTCTGGGCGGCGAATGATGCGACCATTGCGACGGTGGATCAGTCCGGGTTGGTCACGTCCCGTCGGGACGGAACAACAGAGATTCTGGCCCAGGCCGGCTCGGCGAGAGGTTCCTTGAGCGTGGAGGTCGATCAAGAATCTCACGCACTTGAAGCCCTGGAAGGAGACCATCAGTTCCACTGGACCGGATTCCTCCTGAGGGATCCTCTCAAGGTCCTGGTGAAGGACCGGGCAGGAACGGCCGTCCCGGGCGAAGAGGTGACCTGGGAAGTCCTGGACGGGGGTGGGACGATCATCCCTGAATCCACCCAGTCAGACTCTGAGGGTGAGGTCAGCGCCGCATGGGCATTGGGTGAGGGAGATGCGGGGGTCCAGCGGGTCTCCGCAACCGTATCAGGTCTGGAGGCCGTGGTTTTCGAGGCTACCGGCTCACCCCCGATCTCGCTTCTGAACGCTGGCCCTCTCACCGCACCAATGCTGGACACCCTCAGTGGGAATCTCCTCACACTCGACTCCCTTGGCATTCCAGAATCCGGTATCCCTGTGGAATTCGTTGATCTTTCCGGCTTCGGAGAGATCGTACAGGGTCCCACGACCACCGATATCAACGGAGAGCTGGAGATAAAGTGGGCTTTGGGGCCCACTCCTGGCCCCCAAGAAGTCACCGTTGTCCGGACTGATATCGATGTTGAGTTCGACTTGGTTGCGCAGGCCACAGGGGCCCTGGATTCTTGGCCTTTTTCCAAGGTCGCGCCGGGGTTCTCTCACACCTGTGCCATCGACAACCAGTTGTCTGCGTTCTGTTGGGGCCTCAATGACCAATCCCAATTGGCAACCGAGGATACCCTGCCAGTCTTTACGCCCCAGGCGGTTCCAACGGCCTTGACCTGGAACGAGATCGGGGCGGGTGGGCTCCACACCTGCGGCCTGACTTCAGGGGCGGGGGCGGTCTACTGCTGGGGCCTGGGCTTCCAGACCGGACTGGATGGGGATAGCACACAGGTGGCGCTCACACCCACGATGGTCGCTGGGGGCCCCTGGGAATCCGTTTCAGTCGGCGGATACCACAACTGTGCTCTGATGGCTGACCAGACGGCGTGGTGTTGGGGGGACGAGTTCGAGGGCAGACTCGGGAATGGTACGCTGACGCCAACGGCTACTCCCACCCCCGTGAATGGAGGACTTTCCTGGACACGACTGTCTGCGGGGCACTTCCACACCTGCGGGATCACCCCCACCGGGGAGGCATACTGCTGGGGTCGGGGCACCGAGGGGCAGCTGGGTGACGGAGGGATTGGGGATCAAACATCTCCGGTGATGGTGGCAGGCGGAAACACTTGGGCCAGCATTTCGGCCGGCAGGTTTCATACTTGCGGAATCTCCACCAGCGGAGAGGCTTTCTGTTGGGGGGAAGGGGGGGGCAGCCAACTCGGGAACGGCTCGTCTGCCAACCAAACCAGTCCGGTAAAGGTGGCGGGTGGGCACCAATGGATCGACATAACCGCAGGACAGGTTCACACCTGCGGGGTGGATGCCCTCAACAAACTCTACTGTTGGGGTATGGGCGGGTTCATCGGGCTGGGAGTTTTTGGATCATCGAGGCCTGCTGTGGTCCTCCCGGCGTACAACTGGATGTCGGTCCAGACCCAAGGCATCCACACGTGCGCCATATCGGCCAGCTTGGAGACCTTTTGCTGGGGCTCCAACGCGTCTGGTCAGCTCGGAATCGGCACCGTCCCTCCGTTCGACGTGCCGCGCATTCTGGTCAGAGGGGTGTTTTCCCCCTAACCGTGTTCTCCAGAACCCAAAGAGGGGGCAACGCTTTCCTTTGCTTGCTATTCTGGACTTTCTCGTCGGCGGCCTAACCCTCGGTCTCCCAGTTTGGTTCCTCTATCTCGACCGGGGAGCATACCCTCGGCTCAAATGGATCGGTGAAGCGGATCCCCCGCCTTTATGGGGCAGAATGGTAGTGCTGGTAGGGGTGGGTCTCGCCGTCCTCATTGCTCTGGCTGCTCCAGTAGCCGGGTTTAATCCCACCCATTAAACGCGTATTTCTTGAATCCAACTCCTTCTATGGAACCGCAAATCCTGGTGATCGCCCTTGGTGGGAACGCGCTCCTCCAACGCGGGGAGCCCGTGTCCGCAGAGGCCCAGAGAAAGAACATGCGGACGGCCGGAGCCTCCATCGCCGAGGTGGCCGGAGAGCATCATGTCGTCCTGACTCATGGAAACGGGCCTCAGGTCGGGCTCCTCGCCCTTCAGGAAGCCTCCTACTCCGACATCTTCCAAAACCCCCTGGACGTCCTCGGGGCCGAAACCGAGGGGATGATTGGATACCTCATCGAACAAGAGCTCTCGAACCGGCTTCCGGGCCGGGAGATCCTCACCCTCCTCACCCGAGTCCAGGTCGACCCTTTGGATCCGGCCTTTCAAAACCCCACAAAACCCATTGGGCCCCTCTTTGAACCGGAGGAGGCCCGGCGCATTGCTGGAAAACTCGGCTGGAGCTTGGCGCCGGACGGCGAGAAACTCCGACGGGTGGTGCCGTCGCCCCTCCCCATGGAGATCATCCCGGCGAAGATCTTCCGGAGACTCTTGGTTCGAGGGGTCCTTGTGATTTGCGCCGGCGGTGGGGGCATTCCGGTAATCCGGGACGAGGAAAAGGGCTGGATCGGTGTGGAAGCCGTTATCGACAAGGACCGTACGGCCTCTCTTTTGGCCCAGGAAGTTGGTGCCCACGGTCTCATCATGCTCACGGACGTTCCGGAGGTGCAGGTGGGCTTTGGGACTCCAGAAGCTCGGCCCATCGACACTGCCACTCCCTCCCAGTTGAAGGCCTTGGCCCACGAGTTCCCGGTGGGATCCATGGGACCCAAGATCGCGGCCGCCATCGAGTTCGTGGAGGAAACCGGGGGGTTTGCCGCCATCGGGTCCCTCGCCGATGCCCCTGCTATCGTCCGGAAGGAGGCAGGAACCATCGTAGTACCGGACTGAGAGGGATCGACGCAAAGAGAAGAGGCCGGAGGAGTTGTCTCCTCCGGCCTTTCTTTTCGAGCGCCGGGATTTTGGCCGCTGATCAGGTAACCCTGAGGAGCTCCTTGTCTACCGGGAGCTCTCGAATCCGAATTCCGGTCGCCGCAAAGATGGCGTTACACACAGCCGGAACAGGTGGCGGAATTGGTGGTTCTCCTACACCTCCGGCATCCTCCGTGCTCTCGACGAAGTGCACTTCCACCAAAGGCATCTCCTGGATGGTCAGGAGGGGGTGGTCGTGGAAGTTGCTCTCCACCGCAGCGCCGTTTTCGATGTGGACTTCGGCTTTCAGAGTAGCGGTGAGGGAGAGGACGATCCCGCCCTCGATTTGGCTGCGCACAGCTTCGGGATTCACAATGATACCGTGATCCATGGCCGCTACCATCCGGTCCACCGTGACGGTTCCATCGGAAGCTACCGTCACCTCTGCAACCATGGCCCCGTACCCGCCGAAACAGGTCCATGCCGCGATGCCCTGACCCTGCCGCTCACCCATCTCCCGACCAAACTGGGCCTGTTCCGCCGCCATGAGGAGACAGTTCAGGAGGCGGGGGTTGGCCTCCGCCATGAGGCGCCGCCGATAGCTAACCGGATCGATACCCGCTGCATGCGCGCATTCGTCCATGAAGGACTCGACGGCGAAGCAGGTTTGTGTGTTCCCAACGGAACGCCACGGCCCGATGGGGATCCCCCAATCTTCCAAGTGATTGTCACACCGGAAGTTGGGTAGAGTGTATGGTGGGTTGCGGGCACCGCCCGTGCTCGTCCCTCTCGGAGGCTGTCCGTAGATACGATGGAGCCAGGCCACGGGCCATCCGTCGGCGTCCAAACCAGCTTTCATTGTCTGGTGGGTGTAGGGTCGGTAGAAACCGTGGGCAAAAGTGTCCTCCCGCGTCCACACCACCTGAACCGGAGCGTCCACTTTCATGGCCACCTTCACGGCGAACTCCGCGTCGTCGGGGTTCAACCGCCGACCGAACCCACCGCCGGCTAGCATGGAGTGGTAGACGACATTTTCCTCCGGGACGCCGGCCACCTGAGCGGCCCTCCTCTGACCTGAGGTGGCTCCCTGGGTGGGACACCAGACTTCGACCCGATCCCCCTGGACCCAGGCTGTGGCATTCAAAGGCTCCATGGGAGCGTGATCCAGGAAGTGAGTGTCGTAGGAAGCCTCCACCACCTGAGCGGCCTGGGCCAGGCCGCGGTCGAAGTTCCCCTCCTCCCGGTCCACATCTCCAGGTTGGTTCTCGAGGGCCCGGCCCCGGGCTTTGAGGGTTTCGGAGCTTTGGTCGGCGAAGGGCCCCGAATCCCAATCGACCTCCAGGGCTTCCCGGCCCTTGAAGGCCGACCAGGTATCTGTAGCCACAACAGCGATACCTCCCTCGATCTCGAATACGTCCACTACCCCGGGAACCGCCCTGGCCGCCGTGTCGTCAAAACTCCGGATGCCGCCCTGGAAGGCGGGGGGTCTCGAGACGGATGCGAACAGCATACCGGGGAGCCTGAGATCCATTCCAAACTCCGTCTTACCAACGACCTTGTCGGGAAGGTCGAGACGGTCAGTGGATTGCCCGATGAGCCAGAAATCCTCGTGGCTTTTCTTGGGGGGATCGTCGGGTACGTGGAGGGTCGCAGCCTCCTCCGCCAACTCTCCGTAGGCCAGAGATTGGCCCGAACCCTCGTGAGTGATCTTGTGTTCTTTGGCCACACACTCGGACACGTCTACATCCCAGCGTTGGGCTGCGGCCTCCCTCAGGACCTCGCGGGCCTGGGCGGCGGCGTTTCGAGCGTGCCTCCAACCCAAGCGGATGGTCGTGCTTCCCCCGGTGGATATCCCCTGGACCCAATTGGACGGATCGGTGGGAACCGGCTCCCAGACGATCTTCGACCAATCGGCCTCCAGCTCGTCACAAACCATCATCAGGAAGCCGGTGGAGCTTCCCTGGCCCATCTCGTGGTCATCGTAAACCACGTGGACAAAGCCGGCGGGATCGATGCGGATCCAGGCGTTGGGCTGCATGCCGCCTTCCACCGGCACCGGTGGGGGGCCCGCGCATCCCTGGAGCCAGGGAATATTGAAGCCGATGACCAGACCGGCCCCAAGGGTCCCTGTCGTCTTCACAAAATCCCTGCGGCTCAGATCTTTGGTCTCCATTAGATCCTCCCTTCCTCGACCCGGCGAATGGCCTTCCGGATCCGCTGGTAGGTCCCACAGCGACAGAGATTTCCAGCCATGTAGTTGTCGATCTCTTCGTCGGTAGGATGAGGATTCTGCTCCAGGAGGGCTTTGGCCTGCAGAAGCTGGCCCGGATGACAGTATCCGCATTGGGGCGTCTGCTCAGCCAGCCAGGCTCTCTGGAGGGGGTGGTCCCCTTCTTCAGAGAGGCCCTCGATGGTGGTGACCTCACGATCTCCGATACTCTCCACGGTCGTCGCGCAGGAGCGGATGGGATCACCATCGAGGAGAACCGTGCAAGATCCGCAGAAAGCGATACCGCAGGAGTATTTTGTGCCGGTGAGATCCAGGTGGTCCCGGAGTGCCCAGAGAAGAGGCATATCCGGAGCTACGTCAACGGACCTCTGCTCTCCGTTGATCCGGAGATTGAAGACGGCCATAACGCGCATCCTCCGTTGTGGTTGGCAAGCTCAGGGACAAAATGGGGGCCAGGACTCCGGGGCGCGAGTCTTCTCCCGGGCAAGGGCCGGCTCACCCGATGGTGTCGTGTTGCTCCGCTCGAGCTTTGGCGGCATCCGCTGCGTCCAGCGCCTTCCCCACGGCGCCTGCGCCGGGTACGGGAAGGGTGGAGATGATGCTGTCTTTTTGCCTTCTGGTCAGGGTGTCTTGGGCCGCTTGATCTTCTCCGCCGCCGCCACTGCAGTTGGCGCCCCCAAGCGACAGCATCCCGATTAGGGCGATTCCGATCAAACCTCTTCCGATCCTTGGGCCGGACCCAGGATGGTGGTTTTTGGAACGCATACTTCTTCCTTTCCCAGGAGTCACGACGTGCCGGTCCTAAGCATCCAGTTCAGGGGTGAAGCCCACAGCCTGAACCGCGCTCATTAGAGCATAGGTGTCGATCTCACCGTGGTGTGAGATCTGCGCGATTTTTGTGTCAAGGGAGACCTGGACCGATGCGACTCCGTCCACCCTTTCCAGGGCTCCCTGTACAGTGGCCACGCAATGTCCGCAGGACATATCCGGCACTCTCATAATCGTTTCGTTCATTCCCATCCCCTCAATCGTGCGAAAGGCCATCGAGCTGGCGCCCGGACCTTAATGAGTTTGAGCCAACAACGGAACCAGCCAGGGTCTCCGTCAATCCGGCGCCTTCTTCAGGCCGTAATCCCATTGCGGGACGCGAAGAGCATGGCTTCGATAAAACGATCCAGCTCTTCGAGGTGTGTGTACACACTTGCCGTTACCCGCAGTCCCTCGAACTGGGCATGTTTGATGGCCACAGAGATTATCTGGTGCTCCTGCCAGAGCCAGTTGTTGAGAGCTCCAGAATCGACACCCTCCAGCTGGATGTTTCCGATTCCACAGGAAAATTCGGGAAGCTGGCTGGTATTGAGTCGGAACCTGTCATGCTCCAGGAGGGCGTTGGCCCAATAATCCCGAAGGAAACGAAGCCGGGCCTCCTTCCTTTGGCTTCCGAGGCCCTGGTGGAAGGTAAGCGCCTCCCCGATAGCTAGGTAATTGGCGGCCGGATGGGTTCCGATCTCCTCGTACTTCCGGATGTCGTCGTCCATCCTTTCCGGTGCGGCCATCAGGGGCCAGAGTCCGGGGATCTTGTCCTTCTTCACGTATAGCAGTCCGGTGCCGTGGGGGGCAAAAAGCCATTTGTGAAGGCTGGTGGCATAGTAGTCACATCCCAGCTCCGAAAGCTTGAAGTCGAAATGGGCCAATCCGTGGGCACCGTCGACGATTACCGGGACTCCGCGGCGCCGCCCCAGCTCCGACAGCTCGCGAACCGGGAAGATCTGGCCGGTAAGGTTGATGGTGTGGCAGATGAGGATCATTCGAGTACGATCCGTGATGGCCTCATCGAACAGCCGAACGATCTCAGCCGGATCCTCCGCTGGAACCGGGACCTCGATCTGTTTGAGGATCACACCCTCCCTGCGCTCTCTCTGCCGGAAAGTGGTGATCATCCGCCCGTAGTCCTGCGTGGTTGTGAGGACTTCGTCCCCCCGCTGAAGGTCCATTCCGAACTGGAGCGTTTGCAGACCTTCGGAGGCGTTTCGGACGAAGGCGATCTCTTCGGGATCCACCCCCCATTCCCGGGCCATCCGCTGCCTGACACCCTCCCGTTTGGGCTCCTGGATCTGCCACATGTAGTAGGTAGGAGCCTTGTTCGAGAGGTCCAGGTGCTTTTTCATGGCGTCCTGGACGAAGGCCGGGGACGGACTTACCCCACCATTGTTCAGGTTGACCAAGCTCCGGTCTACGGTGAATGCCCTCTGGACCTCGGCCCAGAACATTTCATCAGAGGCGACCTCTTGAGGCGTACCGGGATGAGAGGCCAACTCTGCGGCGAGGGCCGGACCGTTTTTTCGAAGGACTGCCGGGACTACTGGCACACCGGCCATAGCCGCGGCGGCGGGAAGACTTATGGCACCCAGGAACTGGCGTCGGCTCTGCATGGATCCTCCTCGGATCTTTGTTGGTGGGGCCACCCGGGCACTCCGTTTGGCTCAGGAAGGCGGGGGCGGTGGGTGAGAGAATAGACCACCTGACCCCTGGTGTCACGTGGACCGACGGGCTCTCTTGAATGCAACATCCGGGGGCCCCACGGTGTCTTTACCGGTGTCATTATGAGTGTCGGCTTTTAATTGGTGGGGAAAATCCGGCCCCGGGAGAAGAGGACCCCAACGTGGTACTTCCTCTTCCAGGACCGAAAACCATAAACGTTAATGAATCTGCTCACATACAAACCCAGCCTCTTGATCGGCGCCCTCCTCCTTTCCTTGGTTCCCGCATCCCTGAACTCCCAGATTCCGGACTCCACCCGGGTTGATACCTCTCGGGTGCCCATCTTCGAACTCCAGGGCCTGACCATCATGGTGCCTCGGCCCGTGTCGACGACCGGCGGCGCCAGTGCGATAGAGGTGAGCCTGGATTCCATGGTGATGCGACCGGCCCCAACTCTGGAGCAGGTTCTGAGGGAGATGCCTCTCATCCAGATCCGGCGGAATTCAAGAGGAGAAGCCCAACCGGCTCTCCGGGGAGGCGAGGACAGGCAAATTGCGGTCATCATGGACGGCGTTCCACTGACTCTCGGCTGGGACGCACGGACAGACCTCTCCGTCATTCCTCTGACCTCTGCTCAAAAGATCAGTCTCATCCGAGGGTTATCTTCCGTCCTCCACGGACCCAATGTCCTATCGGGAGTGGTGGAAGTAGATGTTGCCCGAGGCGCTGCCCGACAAGCCGCTCCGAGGCCCTTCCAAGTCGATTTCGGGTTGGATCACACGGGTGCTCGAAGCATGGGGGTCGCAGGGGGAACTCTCCTGGAAACCTCTCAAGGGCAATGGGTCCTGAGAGGAGGGGGGGGACATCAGACACGAGAGGGGTTCGTGCTCTCAGACAAGGCCGAGGAGGATGAAAGCCTGGACCCGGCCTTACTAGCCGGCCGCGACAACCTTCGCCTGAACACCGATGCGACCCGGTACGACGGGTTCTTATCGGCCCGGTATCGGTCTGATGAGGGTGTTTGGATGAGCCTGAGCTCATCCGGATTCACCGAAGAGCGCGGGATTGCTCCGGAAGCCCATGTCCAGGACCCTCGCCTCTGGCGGTACCCGAAGCAAAACCGATTGATCTCGGCCTTGTCCGGGGGTACCGGTCAGAGGGCCACACCCTGGGGGGAAGGTGACCTTGAGGCCAGCCTCGGGCTGGACCTGGGTTCTACTGAAATCGACCAGTTCGCCACCGAAAGCTACCAGGAGGTCACCGGCGGCGAGACCTCGGACGATCTAACCTTTACGGCTCGTGTCCTGGGTGATCACTCGATTGGGTCCCGGGGGGAGCTTCGAGGAGCCTTCACCTATGCAGACGTGAATCATGATGAGGTTCTGGAGCTTGAGGAGAGAAACAGTTACCGGCAACGTCTCTGGAGCCTCGGTACGGAGGCGGAGTGGAGGTTCGGAGATGCCCCGGTCCTTCTCGGTTCTCAGGGAACGCGACTGACGCTCGGCCTTGCCTTTGACGGCGCTGACACACCCGAATCGGGCGACAAACCCTCCCTCGGCACCCTTTGGGACTGGGGGGGGCGTTTGGGGTTCACTACACTG
>Ga0255054_10001638_pt1 | contig 13104 bp, 9 predicted proteins | sample JV7_2_23_MG_FD_188634 | JGI IMG/M metagenome (GOLD analysis project Ga0255054, IMG submission 188634) | Seawater microbial communities from Jervis Inlet, British Columbia, Canada - JV7_2_23 | ecosystem: Environmental > Aquatic > Marine > Inlet | place: Canada: British Columbia | collected...
AGAACCACAGCCGGACACCAGACCGGTAAGCAACAACCCCAGTAATGCTTTGCGATACATAGCTTTCAAATAGACTCGTCCGGAAATATTTTTCGGTCGTTCAATCTCTATATCAGAGCACCCTTAAGCGCCAGAGTTCCGCCCGCGAGCGGATAATTGGGCTCAGGACCACTGTAGAGTGGCAAGTCCCGAGAATCAATGCTGATACGAGGTTCACGTTAATTGAGATCACAGGTATAAAGACCGCTGATCTCGGAATTTATTTCACCAATTCTGCAGATCGATGGCCCGCCCGAAAATTTTTGTATTTCAACATGTTCCTTATGAACTGCTGGGTACGCCGGATCCAATCGTCAGTCTGGATGCCACTCGAGCGGCGGTTCCTGCATCAACGCAACCTGCTCTCGCAGCGCAAGCACATGTTCGTCCCAATAGCGCAGTGAATCGAACCATGGGAACGCGATTTTGAAGGCTGGATCTTCCCAACGGCGAGCGATCCATGCGGCATAATGCATGATCCGCAAGCTCCTCAGTGCTTCAACCAGGTGCAGCTCACGGGCATTGAAGTGGCGAAACTCCGCATAGCCTGATAACAGGGCATCAAGCTGCGGTGCCTGCTCTTCCTGATCTCCGGACATGAACATCCACAGGTCCTGAACTGCCGGACCGCTTCTTGTGTCGTCCAGATCCACAATGTGCAACCTTTCCCCGGTTACGAGCACATTCCCCGGATGAAAGTCAGCATGTAGCCGAAATTGATGAACTGTGCCGGCACGGTCAAAGCAACCGACAACAGAATCTAAGACCAGGTCAGCAATCCTCTGGTACGCAGGGTGCAACTCGGAAGGGATGAAATCGTGGTCGAGCAAGTACTCGCAAGATGCGATGCCATAGCTGTCAATATCGACTGCAGGCCGGTGTTTGAACTCCAGCGTCTCGCCAATCAGATGTATTCGCGCTACCAGTCGGCCAAGTTGGCGTAACAAGTCGAGATTATCGAGGTCCGGAGCTCGTCCGCCATGGCACGGGTAGACCGAAAATCGAAATGGCCCTGAGTGATGCAGCGTTTGTCCTCCAAGGCACAACGGTGAGACGACCGGCAACTCCGCATCACTAAGTTCCTGCGAAAACGCGTGTTCTTCGAAAATTGCGTCGTTGCTCCATCGGCCAGGCCGGTAAAACTTTGCAACTAATGGAGCACCGTCCTCGATGCCAACCTGGTACACCCTGTTTTCATAGCTGTTCAGTGCGAGGAAACGTCCATCACATCGAAATGAGAGGCTTTCGAGTGCCTCGAGAATATGTTCCGGCTGCAGACTGGCATAGGCGAGGTCGGCATTATCCGGGGTTTTAGTCATGACATGAACGTATTAGTATCCGCAGCCATGAAGACTACAGCAGAAAGATGGATGCTCGCGATTATCGTTGCCCTGATTGCAGCTTGCAGCCCGAAAGCACAGGTGATTGATCCGGTCGCTCACGAGGCAGAGATTTTGCAATGGCGCACTGACAGACTTGCGAGTCTCAAGAGTCCGTATGGCTACCTCAATCTCGTAGGGTTGTATTGGTTGCAAGAGGGCGCAAGCCGCATAGGTTCCGCCGAGGACAATGACATTGTTTTTCCAGCGAACGCGGCGCCATACATTGGTGAATTGCAAACCACCGCAGATGGTGTCGTTCTCGTCGTGGACCCTGTTGCGGATGTGCGCTACGAGGATGTTCCTGTTCGTACTATTCTGATCTCGGACGATACAACAGAGGAACCGGTGGCGCTAACACACGAGTCGTTTGCCTGGACGATAATCAAGCGTGACGGGCGGTTTGCGTTGCGGCTCAGGGATTTTGAACATCCTGCCATCGCGGCGTTTCCACCGCTTGAGTATTTCCCGATAGATCCCGCATTGCGCGTGACGGCCACTATGCAGCCATTTGACGAACCAAGAATTCTCAATGTAGATACCACGATAGAAGGGCTCGGCTACCGGCCGGAATCACCGGGCACGGTGGTGTTTGACATTGGTGGCAAGTCTCACGAACTTGAAGCGTATGCATCAGGTGACCGTCTGTTCTTTGTATTTGCTGACGCAACAACAGGTCGTGAAACATACCCAGCAGGGCGGTTTCTGTATGCGGCTGTTCCTGGAGACGATGGCAGAACGATTCTCGATTTCAATCGTGCCTACAACCCACCTTGTGCGTTCAATGCCTTTGCGACTTGTCCGGTCGCATCGCCGCGAAATCGTCTGCAAGCTCGTATTGAAGCGGGCGAAACGTTTGATCCAGCGGCGCACTCGACGCCGGACGGCTACCTCTGATCAGTAGTCCATAGGCGCAGTCTAAGATTGTGTAGTAAGGCGGGTAAAGCGTATACTGCACAAATGACGGCAGTCGACCCGCTCGATTAAATACAATCAGACCGTCGCAACTCGCTACTTTACTCGCCACGTTTTTGGAAACCAGGGCTCCGTGTTGGGGCTTTGTGACTGTCATTTGTAAGGAAGCCGCTCAATGTTCAAGTCTATTTACACCAAAGTAATTCTCACGATGGTCGTCAGTTCCATCATGCTCATCGCTTGTGACAAGTCAGAAGATGAGGGCGACAAAGCTACTGCACTTAGTTCCAACGATACGATTTTGCAGTATGTTCCGGCCGATACACCGTATGTTTTCGCGAATGTAGAGCCGTTGCCCGACGAACTGATGGACAAGCTCGAGCCAAAAATCGAGCAAGTACTGCAGTCTTACCAGGCTGTCCTGCGGGAAGTCGTCGCATCCAAGCAGGCGGACCTTGCCGAAGAAGAGCGTAACAGCGAAAAAATGCAGCAAATGAGTGCATTCGTCGAGGAGTTTTCGACCTTATTATCTGTCGAAGGAATGCGTGAGGCAGGCATGGGTCGCGATTCGACTGCTGCTATCTATGGCAATGGACTGTTACCAGTCGTGCGCTTCGAATTGTCGGACGGTGCATTATTTGACGGCGCGCTATCGCGTCTCGAAGAAAAAGTCGGACACCAGCTTTCGGTCGCGAATATTGGCGATCACTCGTACCGTTATTTCGACGCTGAAAAATTCAGGATAATTATTGCGGTAATTGATAATCAGGCGGTGTTCACGCTGGTCCCGGCGAGTATTGACGAAGCTCAGACGAGTCAGGCTCTTGGACTGACGTTGCCGGAGACAAGCATCGCTGATTCCGGCGTACTTCAGGAAATAGCGAGTGAGTACGGGTTTACCGACCATTACGTCGGGTTCTTCGATACAACTTCGTTCATTGATCGATTCGTGGGCGAAACAACAGGGCTTGATGCAGATTTAATCGCGTTGATGGAGCATGACGGCCCGGAACTCTCAGACGTGTGTCGTTCCGAAATTCATTCTCTTGCTGGAATCGCGCCTCGTGTAGTGCTTGGCTATACCGATGTCAATGTGGACAGTATCGCTTCGACGGTCATAGTCGAGATTCGTGACGATATTGCAACGGAATTGCAATCCTTGACCGCGGCTGTGCCGGGGCTTGGTGGAGACCAGGGTGGTCTCATGTCCTTTGGTATGAGCATCGACGTCAAGGCGGCGAGGGCATTTTTCGAAGCCAGACTGGATGCAATGGAAGCGACACCGTTCGAGTGCGAGCATTTGGCCGAACTTCAAGCCGGTGTCGCCGGAGGTCGAGAAGCACTCAACCAGCCAGTGCCTCCAATGATTTACGATTTCAAAGGATTCCTTGCGATCATCGACGAAATTGAGGGGCTTGATATTGCGACGCAAACACCCCCGACTTCTGTTGATGGCAGTTTCCTGCTGGCAATGGACAACGCACAGGCCCTGGTATCACTTGGCACGATGTTCAGTCCGGAGCTCGCGGAAATGAACCTGCAGCCGGACGGCGAACCAGTAGCTCTCGACATGCCACAAGTGCAGGCGATGGGTATTGCGGCGTTTGCTGCTTTGACTGAAAACGCGGTGGCAATTTCGGTCGGTGATGATGCCGAGGCTCAGCTCCAGAGCATGCTGTTCGCCGACACGGTTGATTCAGCGCCGCTACTGAGTTTCAGTATGGATGCAGCGCGCTATTACGGATTCCTGGGCGAGGCCATCACGGCCAGGAAGCAGGATCAGGAGAAAGGCCCGTCGCCTGAAATGCAGGCAGCGATGAATGAGATAATGCAGGCGGTTGCAGGTCTATATGATCGTATGTCTGTGGATGTTCGACTGACCGAGCGTGGTGTAGAGTTAGAAAGCTCAGTAACGCTGAGGGATTAACTAAGGGCCAGGTCGCTATGAAAATTTTCAATATTCTGTTTCTGATTCTGTTTGCGCTTGCCGCGAACGCAGGAGAATTGTCAACGAGCATGAAGGTCTCTATTGAGGACATTCGTGCTGCAGGGAAAGTAATACCTGTTGACGGTGTAACTTCAACCGGCCAACCGGATGAGGCAGTTCTTAAAATATTTGCTGATTCGGGTTATGTTGCGGTCATAGACCTCAGAGCAGCTAAAGAAGAGCGCGGCATTGACGAAGCAACAGTGGTTGAAGCGGCCGGCATGGAGTATGTGTCGCTGCCAATCGCAAGTGCTTCCGCGATTAATTTCGAGAACGCGACCAAACTTGATGAGTATCTCGCCAGTTTTGACGGACCGGTAGTGGTGCATTGCGCCGCTGGCAACCGGGTTGGGGCGCTTCTTGCGTTGCGACAGAGCCAGAAGGGCGATGACGATGAAACGGCGATTGCTTACGGCAAGAGAGGCGGTTTGACGCGACTTGAGCCACGCGTTCGCAAGGTTCTGGAGGCCGACTGATAGAAAAGGGCTGCCCAAGGGCAGCCCTTTTAATTGGTGGAGGTGGCGAGAATCCAAATTTCGTCTGCAGGCCTTTGTTTAAGCCATTCTGGTTGTATTTGTGAAGGCTGTTACACACATACTTACACACAAATAGTGGTACAAAAATTGAGGGTCGGCAGAGTCCTGAAAAATCTGTACCGTTGGTATGATGTCGAATGGCTGCTTTGCTCCAACAGCAGCCGTTCAAATGCTAGTATCTACCGCTTTGGAAATGGCTGCTTTTGACCCGAAGCAGTCAGTCGCGCTAGCAACAAAACTGGGGCAAGAGTGATCGATTTAATGATGTCTACTAGACTATCCTTGCGCACACAAACTAAAACCAACAATGAGGGGACCAAAAATGAAATCCTTAAGTAAATTCGCACTTCTCTCGATCGGTTTCATAACACTGGTTGGCAGCCAAGTGCTCGCAGAAGAAACTAACTACGATGCAATTGCCGATAGTATGGTTAACGGATCCCTTGCGATTCAACCGGGCGAGCTCGTTGTCATTGGGGGAAGTCCGGCGGAAGTCGATCTGATGGCCGCGTTGCAGGTGGCCGTATCGAAAGCTGGCGGACAACCGCTAATTACTCTGAATATTCCGGAAGCCAACAAGCGTGCGGTTATGGAAACGCCAATTGAGCATATGTCGCAACTGCCAGTACAGGGTTTGTTCTTATACAAAATGACCGACGTTTTCATCAATGTCAGCTCCGTGCAGGAACCGGGGCTCTTTGCGGACGTCCCTGAAGAACGACTGGCCTCGTTTCGCCAGGCCGGTGTCCCGCTCACACGCGTTTTTAATAATATGCGATACCGTTCTGCGACGCTGGGCCAGACAGGTGGCATCCCAACCGGAGCATATGCCGAATCGGTTGGCGCCGACCCGGCGGAGCTGCAAGAAATATTCTGGCAAGCGGTAGCAGTCACGCCAGGTGAACTAATACCCACGGCGAGCAAGATTGTATCGTTGATGAAGCCAGATGCGGAGATTCGAATAACGTCAAAGGCCGGTACCGATCTAACGCTCAAGGTCGATCACACCCCCGCCAGAATCAACGTCGGCCGGACCTCGGATGTGCAGGCGCCCACCGGTTCAGCGAATGTCTGGTTGCCGGCCGGTGAGGCATACGGCACCGTACGCGACGCCAGCGGTACACTCGTCGTACCCTGGACGAGCTTTCGGGGAGTGCCAATCGAGAATCTGAAGATGACATTCAAGAATGGCGAGGTCACGAAGATGTCCGCCGATAGCAATCAGGCCAAGCTCGAGGAGTACTTCGCTGCGTCGAGCTCGAAGCTGAAGTTTGCGTCAGTGATTGACTTTGGGTTGAATCCGCAGAGCAGGAGCCCGAAGGGCACTAATTATTATTCGTGGGAAATGGGTGGCATGTTGACGCTGGGCCTCGGCGGTAATTTGTGGGCGGGCGGTGACAATGACTCTGACGGAACGCTGGCCTTTCACTTGCCGGGCACTACGGTGTCGATTGGCGGCAAGAACGTAGTAAAAAACGGCGAACTTGAGCTTTAGTTCTCGAAGTGACCGGGCGCGATTTTGTGCCCGGTCGCAGGCTCGCATTCATTCATTCGACTATCGAGCCAATAATCTCGAGCGATTGCCCAGCGGGCGCTGCCAGTCGTAAGTGTTGCGCGTTGAACGCCCATCGCGACCGGCTGCTTGTGGCCGTAAGCAGACGCTCACACCATAGCCAGTGAATGACCGCTAACGGAAAAAGCAGACACTCAATGGCGCTCAAATCCTGGTCGGCGAGAAATCGGCTTTCGAGTGACCGCTTTGCCCCCAAGACCAGCCGCTCGGCAGGGGTATACTCAACGGCTGGTAATGACCCAAAGCGGAAGTCTGTAAATCAAGCTTCGCTAATCTAAGTTCGAGTCACCGATCGTCCGCTTTTTCCAGAAAAGCGGACGACACGCCCGGCTTATACTGTGGCAGCCAGAACTAAGAGGGCCGCTTAGAAGCGGCCCCTATTCTAGTGGCTCTATGCCGGTCTGATCCTTCGCAACCAGAGCGTCGCGCTTCCCGCCAGGTTACGGCAGCTGCTCAAGCGCGGCTTCGGCCATCAGAGCATGCATCTTTTTCGTCGGGTGCAGCGGATCCCAGAATAAATACTCATCGCGGTTCTTGCAGAATGCGCCTTTGGTGACGCCAAACGTCACGCATGAATCCGTGACATTCGTGAGGCTGAATGCTTCCGGCGCGGCAAGCACCCCGCTGAACAAGCCAAAGAAATCGACGACCGAGACATTCATGTTGAACGGCTCGCCGGCGAAGGACTGGATCATGGGCGCCAGGAACATGTAATTGTAGAGCGCGCTGCCGCTCGGTGCCGGCGGATTCTGAGGTGGTGGGGCTATGGGCGAGGCCTCCAACGGCGGAATATAGGCGAACAGCAGATTACGCGCACCGCAACGATGGAGAATGACGATATTCTCAGCGATGCTGGTGGTCATGCCGTCAAGGACGGCAAATGCGTCCTCTCCGTTTAGCAGGTCGAGCAGGTCAAAGTAGGCGGAATCCACGATGAACAGCGTGTCGTTCATTGGCGGCATCGGCTCATCGGTGCAATGGACGATATCCTTCCAGAACTCCACCTGGTCGTACAGGCTGGGGAGCACGTCGGCTGCGAATTCGCGAGCGCGCCCGTAACCGACAGCATAGTTGCCAAAGACCGGGTTTCGATAGGCGGGCATTGCGCCTTTGGTCAGTTTCATCTCTGCCGCGAGGACTTCAACCCAGGTGCGGCCGTTGCTGAAATTATAGCCGCCAATAGGATAACTGGGGCCAAATAGCTCAAACGGCGGGTGCGCAGTCTCGCCGGTCAACGCGAAGTGGTTGCCGGAATCCATGAAGCTGGCACCGAAGATAAAGATACGGTCATAGCCGTGGTCGGTGTCCGCAACGGCCATTCCGGTCGCAAGTGGCATTAACGCCAGCAAGGCGACCATCATGCGTTTAAGGGTTTTCATTTGATTGCTCCGTTTAGAATTTGCCTACGGCGGCAGCCTGGCAATCTTGGGCCCTTCGCGGCGTCGCAGAAGGCGTCGCGGAGGAGGCGAGGACCCATGGCTTTGCGTCTCGGGCTTTCGCCCGATTTGCCTTTATCGCGGGAGCAATTCTCCCACGGCGGCATATTCTGTCAATTCGGGGAAGTACTCAGAAGCGACCGCTTTCAGATAGGCAGCCCTGCCGAATAAAGATTGGATAGCGCACCCCTTGAAGGTCCGCTTTTGGCCGATTCCAGCCGGTCGGCACACTCAAGATTGAGGCATCCGAACGGCTGCTTTGGGTGAAAGCAGCCGTTCGATCATGGCACTGCTCGATCGCACGGGGCAGGCGTCCACGCAAGTACTGAGCCGGACTTTTGCGCATGTGTGCAAGGGGTTGTCCATCACGCAGAATCTGTTGGATGCTCTCGGACGTCGAACCGGTCCGATGCGTGCCAGGTGCTCCGAAGGCTGATACCGTAGTACGTGTTGCCGCCTACGTCACCAGTTGCACTGGTGACGTAGGCGGCAACGCCAGTCGCACCGAAGGCTACAGGCCGAAATCTGGAATGACGGCGGGATGACGCATTCCGAACCGACATTGCCAACAACGATTTTAGACGCGGCCACTGCGTACAAAGTGGCACTAAGGCGCTCCAGGATCCTTGAGACTGGCGCCGCGATCATTGATCGAGGATCTTTCATCAACGCATCCGTTCAACGAACGGTCAAATCAAAGGAGGTAATTAGAAACACAATCAGTAGTCGGCCCTTGTGGCCAGTTGGAAAACTACCGAGCACTACTCAACAGAGAACTCCCGGTAGGGCCTGATACCAGGCCGGTCCAGAGTAGGGATTGGTGTCCCATGACCTTTGTCACTTCGGTGAGCTAGCGGTTCAGCTGCTGGCGATCAGAAACACTTACCAATTGAATGCAGCACCATAAGCTCTGGACGACCAACAAGCTCGACAATTTGGATGTGGTGAAATTGACGGGACCGCCCAAAAATCGCGGCCCAGGAAACGCTGTGTGGAGTCAATAATTTCTAGCTCAAGCGGACTGCTTGCTTTTGCTGCCGATTGCAACGATATCGGCGCCGGCTTTCAGGTTGTCCAAATAGTCCGCCCAAAACTGCATCATTTCTTGGCGTTGCGGCAGATAAGAAGCGTGGTTGTAGGCCGCCCGGACCTTGTTGCGTTCAGAGTGCGCGAGCTGCTTTTCGATGATGTCGGGTGGGTAGCCCAGCTCGTTCAGTCGTGTCGACGCCATCGCCCGGAAGCCGTGGGCGGTCATCTGCTCTTTGCTGTACCCCATCCGGCGCAGGGCAGCGTTAAGCGAGTTGTCCGACATGCAGGTTGATCGGCTTCTGACGGAGGGAAACACGTAGCCGGATTCGCTGCCGGTCAAGGGAAACAAATCGTCCAGGATGGCGATGGCTTGGTCGGCCAACGGCACGACATGCTCAACTCGGAGCTTCGTGCGGCGGGCTGGAATTCGCCACTCGGCTTCTTCGAGATCAAATTCGTCCCAGGTGGCGGCCCGCAGTTCGCCGGGCCTGACAAACACCAGCGGTGCTAACTTGAGAGCAGCCGAGACCGAGTGAAGCCCTGAGTAACCATCGATGGCCCGCAACAGTTCGCCGATCTTCCTCGGCTCTGTAATGGTGGCGAAATTCTGAGCGTTGACCGGGGCCAGTTGCCCCACCAGGGCGGCGGCAACGTCTTGCTCAGCCCGGCCGGAGCCGATCGCATAGCGCCAAATACGACTGCAGGCAGAGCGTATCCGGTGGGCCGTGTCGTAGGTACCTTTGTGTTCGACGCGCCGCAGCACCGCCAGTAGCTCGGCAGCTGTGATCCTGGCAATCGGCTTCTTGCCAAGGTAGGGGAATACGTGCAGCTCGAGCCGGCGAAGCGTCGTCGCTGCGGCACCCGCTGTCTGCATTTCAAGAAACTCCGTGGCGATGGCTTTTAGGGTCTCGGGGGAGGAGGCCGCTGCTCGCTCGGCCTTTCTGGCCAGGGACGGATCAATGGGAGGTTCGGCGGCCAGCAGTCGGCGTGCATCGTCACGCTTCTCGCGAGCCATTTTCAAAGTGGTGTCCGGATACGTTCCGAGTCCCAGCATCATCTGCTTGCCGGCGAAGCGGTAGCGGAGGCGCCACCACAGCCCGCCTGAGGGCTGTACTTGCAGTACCAATCCGCCGCCATCGGCAAGATTGAACGGCTTTTCAGCCGGCTTGGCGTGGTCTATGTGCTTCTGGCTGAGTTTGTTGAGTTGCCGCATATGTGTGTAACTCGGTTTGCGGAAGTGGAGTTACACACAAAGTTACACACATCGGGAAATAGTTGCAATCGGACCATATTAGGCTCTGCAGGACCCTGATTAACGCAAAAACAACAACTTACGTGTTAATCAGGGACCCCACAGAACCCTCTCGGACCCTCTCGGATCCTGAAATGGTGGAGGTGGCGAGAATCGAACTCGCGTCCGCAAGTCCTCTGCCCCAAGGTCTACATGCTTATTCCGTCTTTAGTCTTGCCGTGAGCTACCCGACGGGCAGGGAAAACTCACAGCCAGTTCAGCAAGAATTTAACGGTTTGGGCCCTGAACATGCCCTTGCCGCGGTCCCGTGTCGGTGACCCCTGAACCCCAGACGCACAGGCACATCCGGTCAGAGGGCGCTAAACTGTTTTTTAAGCAGCTAGTGCGTAGTTGTCGTCGTTGGCAACTATAGTTTTACAGCTGTATTTACGAGGTAATCTGTCCCTCGGCATGCACTCGGAGTTTCGCGACCCACGTCGAAGCCAGGTCACCCCCGTGTCCGCATAGTCTATGGACTCCTGCCTGAAAAACAATGCGGGCGCGTCACACACAACGTGATTGTTGCTCACTACAAAGCAAGAAAACACATTAAGAAAGAATTATAACCTATTGAAATAAAAGGCTAACCTTTGAGAATTCGTTCCTTTTGCCGCTGCCAGTCACGATCCTTGCTCGTGGCGCGTTTGTCGTGCTGTTTCTTGCCTTTTGCCATACCGATGCTGAGCTTGGCGCGTCCTTTGTGCCAGTGCAGATCGAGCGGTACCAGCGCATATCCCTTGCGCTCAACGGCGCCGACCAGTCTGTCCAGTTCCTGACGATGCAGCAGCAATTTGCGTGTCCGGGTCGGGTCTGCCTTCACGTGGCTTGACGCACTGTTTAGAGGCGAGAAATGCGCGCCAAAGAGCCAGGCCTCCCCACCGCGAATATAGACGTAACTTTCCGCCAGTTGCACATTACCGGCGCGCAAGCTCTTCACTTCCCAGCCTTCGAGCACCAAACCGGCCTCAAAGGTGTCTTCGATGAAATAGTCATGCCGTGCTTTGCGATTCGCTGCGATCACATTGCCGGCGGGCTTTTTTGACTTTTTGCGGCTCATCAAATTTGCGTGGTGGTGGGACGATGGGGACGCGATTATACGGCGGGTGCTGTTGTCAGTCCTTGATATTTGTATGAGAATCGCGGCAGTCATCGCCTTAGAGAAGAAAAATGCTCAGCAATCAGGCCGCCGGCCCGGCGAAACGTAAGTCACTGCATGGCCACTGGTCCTCCCGGTTGGCGTTCATCCTGGCGGTCACTGGCTCGGCTGTAGGCCTGGGAAATATTTGGAAGTTTCCGTACGTGGCTGGCCAGAACGGTGGCGGCGCATTTGTACTGGTGTACCTCGCGTGCGTCGCGATCATCGGTATGCCTGTGATGATGTCGGAAATTCTGCTTGGGCGGCGTGGCCGCAGAAACCCGGTTGCGACCATGGCCCTGCTCGGGGAAGAAGAAGGCAAATCACGACGTTGGCAATGGGTCGGCGGGATGGGCATTGTTGCCGGCATCCTGATCCTCTCCTACTACAGTGTTATCGGTGGCTGGACGCTTGCCTACGTGTTCAAGAGTGGCATGGGCGCATTTGCTGGCGTTGGCGCAGCCGAAGTTACTGCCATCCGTGACAGCTTTATCGGTAATTGGGCAGTGCTCGGGTCATTTCACACTGTGTTCATGGGTCTGACGATATATGTTGTCGCGCGCGGTGTTGAACGCGGGCTCGAACAGGCGGTTCGATTCATGGTCCCGGCCTTGTTGCTACTGATGTTGGTGCTGCTTGCTTACTCGATAAATTCTGGCTATTTCGATGAAGCCGTCGCATTCATGTTTACGCCGGATTTCAGCAAGCTCACCTGGGACAGCGTGCTGGCGGCCATGGGACAGGCGTTCTTCACGTTGTCAATCGGAATGGGTGCCGTCATGGCATACGGCGCGTATCTCCCGGAGGAAACCTCCATTACGGGGTCATCGGCGGCTGTCGCAATCGCCGATACCACTATCGCAATATTGGCCGGCCTCGTGATTTTTCCACTTGTTTTCGCTAATGGGCTCGATCCCGCCGATGGGCCGGGGCTTGTGTTCATTACGTTGCCTCTTGCGTTCGGTCAAATGGCGGGCGGAGTGTTCTTCTCGACCCTATTTTTCATTTTATTGTCGTTCGCCGCGTGGACCTCGTCGATAAGCCTGATGGAGCCGGCGGTGGCATGGCTGGTCGAGAAAAACAGGCAGACCCGTGCGCAAGCCGCGATCATGATAGGCCTGTTAATCTGGGCGATCGGCATCGGCACAGTACTGTCTTTCAATGTCCTGTCCGGGTTCAAGTTCCTTAAGGGTACGATCTTCGACAACCTCGACCATCTGACCATCAATATCATGTTGCCGCTCGGTGGTGTTCTAATCACAGTATTCGCAGGTTGGGTGCTGTGTCGTAACTCGACGGCGGATGAACTGGGCGGCAGCGGGACGATGTACAAGCTCTGGCGAGTTCTTGCGCGCTATGTTGCACCTATCGGCATCGTGTTCATCTTCTTGAAAGCCGTCGGATTGCTGCCGGATTTTTCCTGAGCCTGGAGGCGACGCAGCAGCGCAGCAAATATGCGTAAAGTCAGTCGCAGTGCACTGGTGCCATACTCGGCAGAAGACATGTTTGCGCTTGTCGAAGACGTCGAGTCCTATCCGACGTTTTTGCCGTGGTGCAATGACGTCGAAGTACATTTTCATGATGGCAATGCAGTAGAGGTCACTCTCGAGTTGCACCGCGGCAAAGTAAGCAGACGCTTCCGGACGCGCAATACGAAGCATCCCAGCGATTCGATGGAGCTTGCACTGGTTGGCGGACCATTTCGCCACTTGTCCGGTGGATGGCGATTCCAGGCACTGGGCGAGGCGGGCAGCAAGGTGTCGCTTGACCTCGAATTTGAGTTT
>Ga0255054_10001640_pt1 | contig 13094 bp, 14 predicted proteins | sample JV7_2_23_MG_FD_188634 | JGI IMG/M metagenome (GOLD analysis project Ga0255054, IMG submission 188634) | Seawater microbial communities from Jervis Inlet, British Columbia, Canada - JV7_2_23 | ecosystem: Environmental > Aquatic > Marine > Inlet | place: Canada: British Columbia | collected...
CATGGCTAGTTTCATACGAAGATTTAGCGCCTTTGAGACCTGACACCCGAAACCTGACACCTGAAACCTACTTGTCAGGGGTTAGTCCCCCACTGAGCAATCGGCGGCCATCGTCAAAGACTTGACTAATATCGGACATTATTGACGCCAGGTTCCGATCCCGGGTTGTGGTTTAGATGCTTGGCGGTTTAGGACGTCAAGACACCAGCGCGCCCCCTTAACCCCTACCTGATTTTCCATTTAATTTCATAGAGTTCCGCCAATTCTTCAGCCATCCGCCATCAAGCAATCAGAGACCCGAGTGCCCTGGTTTGTGGCACAATACTTGCTTTCTCAAGATATCAATAGAACCCGATTTAACGTTTCAGGGGGGATTGACGAAGTTTAAGGCTTGCAGCCGATTAGGCGATGCAAAGTCCTGGTTTTAATCGGGTATCAAAGATTGAACTCCAGTTAATTTCAATAGGTTAAAGGAATAATAGTTGGATATAGCAACACTGATCGGAATCCTGGTATCATTCTGTTTGGTTATTGTCTCCATTTTGATGGGGGGCGAGGGGACCTGGTTTGTGAATGCGCCGTCTTTAATGATTGTTGGCGGCGGCACAATGGGGGCAACCTTGCTGGCCTATCCCCTGGCAGATGTATTAAGCGTTTTCAAAGTGGCCAAAAATGTCTTTATGCACAAGTCGCAGGTCGTCAGCGAACTGATCCCTCTGATTTCTGAATTTGCCAAAAAGGCGCGGCAGGAAGGAATTCTATCCTTTGAATCACAACTGGCGGATATTGAAGATCCTTTTCTGGTCCAAGGCATTCAGATGGCCATTGATGGGATGGAATCGAGTGCCATCGAAGACGTGATGACCACCGAGATAATTTATCTGGAAGAACGCCACCGGCTGGGATCTGAAATTTTCCGTACCATGGGAACATTTTCACCGGCCGTCGGTATGCTGGGTACCATCATTGGCCTGGTGCAGATGTTGATGCAGATGGAAGACCCCAGCCAGATCGGCGCACCAATGGCGGTGGCCCTTTTGACCACCTTTTACGGTACGCTTGTGGCCAATCTCGTTTTCCTGCCGATTGCCGGGAAGTTGAAAACCCGGAGCAAGCAGGAAATACTGATAAAGCAGATGGTCCTCGAAGGTGTCATATCGATCCAATCCGGTGACAACCATCGTATTGTGGAACAAAAGCTGAAAGCCTTTATAGCCCCCGGAGCCCGTGTTACGGCCGGCGCTGAAATGGCTCGTGCTTAGACGCGTCTACGGTGAACAGAGATGAGAACAACAAAGAAAAAAGGCCGAGTCAAAAAAGACGAAGGCGCTGCCGGTGGCGGTTGGGAAGTCATTTACTCCGGCTTTGTTCTGATTTTGCTGTGCTTTTTTATTATGCTGAGTTCTTTTTCGACCATGGAAGAAGCCAAAATTATGCGGTTCGTCAAGTCTTTTGTAAACGCTGTTGGTATTTTGCCGGGCGGCTTAAAATTTGATTCCGGTTCAACCCTTTTGCCTGGTTCGGCTGACATCGTGGAAAGTAAAAACGCTTTGGCTCAAATTTTTTCAGAATTGGAAGAACTGAGCGAAGGCCTTAAGCGTGAAAATGATATCGCTGTTGCTTATACCCCCAAAGGTCTTGTCATGCGCTTGTCGGATCGGGCCCTGTTTGATGTTGGTGTTGCCGAGATTTCGCCCCAGGCCATTTCCCTTCTGGAAAAAGTCGGGGACATTATCGGCCGAACTAGCTTTGATGTCCGCATTGAGGGGCATACCGACGATTTGCCCATACAAACGGCCCAGTTTCCTTCAAACTGGGAATTATCAACGGCCCGTGCGGTTAATGTATTGAGGTATTTTATAGAAATTAGCGGGATTTCCACAAGTCGACTTTCAGCCATTGGATGCGGCGAGTTCCAGCCCATGGTGCCCAACGACAGTAATGAACACCGGTCTCAAAACCGCAGGGTCGAGATTATTTTCCTGAACTCCGAAAAAAAAAGCAATCCGGTGGAGGCGATGCCTTGAGTAAAAGGACCATCCGCATATCGCAAGCAAACGGCGACGACGGTCCCGGCTGGCTGACAACTTTTAACGATCTGGTCACGTTGCTGATGGTGTTTTTTGTACTGCTTTTTACCATGGGTTCGGTGGACACCAAAATGTTGCAAGAATTTCAGTACGCCTTGCAAAGCGGTCTCGGCATTCGGGATGAAGGTTCAAAGGTCTCGATTGCTGTAAAGAATTCTCAGCGTAATTCCAATGAGGCGCAGCTATTGGTTCAGGCCGAGGGTGAGTCCGAACCTGAAGACGAAAAGGTCCCGACAGACACCATTGATGAAGCGCTCAAAGCGCTTACTGAGGAACCTGGGATTCATGTCAGATATTCGAATCAAGGCGCCCATATTACCTTTGAAGATTTTTTACTTTTTGACTTTGGCAAAGCCGATATCAATCCAAGCGGCATGGCTTTTTTGAATAAGATGGCAACCTTGATTCAGAAAATTCCTTATCCGGTTCGCGTTGAAGGTCATACGGATAATGTGCCCATTCATACGGCCCGCTTTCCTTCGAACTGGGAATTATCGATAGCCAGGGCCGTCAGTGTGGTTAAATATTTTGCCGCTACGGGCAAAATTAATCCCCAACGACTTTCCGCTATTGGTTACAGCGAAACAAGGCCGCTGGTACCCAATAATTCGTCGGCAAATCGTAGCAAAAACCGGCGGGTGGAAATTGTTTTAGCAACGGAGGGTGAGAGGTAAAATGTCGAATAAAATTCTCGTACTACTAATTGGTGTCATGATGTTGTTGATGCTCGGCCTGGGCGGCGGATTGTTTATGATGTGGAATCAACTGTCCACCCTGAATACTCAGAGTACTGCCAATGCAAGTGAGCAACCCGGTCAAGGCGAATCCATAGAGCAGCCCCTGGGTCCCATATTCTCCCTGGATACCTTTATTGTGAATCTGGCCGATAAGGGTGGCAATCGGTATCTCAGGGTTACCATGGACCTGGAGTTGGGGAACCCCAAACTGGAAAAAGAGCTCAACAAAAGACTGCCCCAGGTAAGGGACAGCCTTTTGATGATTCTGCCCAGCAAACGTTTTGATGATATCAGCACGGTGCAGGGCAAAATGGCGCTGAGAGATGAGGTCCTGGAAACACTCAATGGATATTTGGCTCAGGGAAAGATAACCAACATCTATTTCAAAGAGTTTGTGGTTCAATAGAGGCCGTGGATATGTCCGATCAGATTTTAACTCAAGAAGAAATCGACGCCTTGCTATCGGCAATGGATAGCGGTGAAGTCGATCTTGAGGATGAAGCCAAATCAGAAGCGGAAGTTGTCGCCTATAATCTAACTTCCCAGAACATAATGTTAAGAGATCAATTTTATGCTCTGGAAGAAGTATATGACAAATTTGCTACTATGTTCGAGGCTTCGCTATCGGCCCTGCTTCAGCGCTCCATGGAAGTGGAATTTGTTTCCACCGAAACGGTGAAATATCAGGAATGCATCAGCGCTTTTTCCTCCCCGACAAGCTTTACCCTATTTACGATGGAACCGCTCATCGGTTCGGGCATGCTGGCCATTGAGCCGCGGCTTGTATATTCATTGATTGATTGCATGTTTGGCGGAGACGGCAGACCCACTGAACGCATGAGAGAATTTACCCTCATCGAGCAACGTATGATTCGAAAATTTACGCTGGAAGTATTAGCTAACCTTCAGCAGGCCTGGAAAACGATCGACCCAATAAGCATTGCTATAAAAAGAGCCGAAATTAAACCGGACTTTGTTCATTTAGCTTCACCGAATGATTTGATGGTGGTGATTGTGTTTGCTGTTAAAGCGTCTGGATTTTCCGGAAACCTGCACGTATGCATTCCATACCTGATGCTGGAGCCCATCAAGGACAAACTTTCATCAAAATATCTGAGTGGCAAAAACCAGGAGCATACCTGGATTGAACAGCTTGAAATTCTATTGCAGGATACGCCGGTGACGATCATTGCGGAGCTCGGTATAACGACGCGCAGTATAAAAGATTTACTGGACCTGCAGGTTGACGATGTCTTGCAGCTGAACACCGGCCCCGAGGATTTAATTACCCTTACCGTTGATCATGTTCCGAAGTACCTTGGTTTTCCAGGTATTATTAAAGGCAACCGTGCCGTAGAAATCGCAACACTGCTTCAGAAGAATGGAGGCGAAAATTAGTTATGGCTGCACCCGATGAAAACGCTGACTTAAGGGAAACTGTTGAAACACCGTCGGCAGGTTCAGACGGAAAACCAGAGAATTCAACTGCCGGCGGAGAGTCACCTCCCGCTGAAGCGCCTGTCAATATGGAATTTTTACTGGATGTTCCCCTGGAAATAACTGTTGAATTGGGACGGACAAAAATGCTGATCAACGATATGCTCAAACTGGGCCAGGGATCTGTCATCGAGCTGTCTAAACTGGCCGGGGAAAGCCTTGAAATTCTGGCCAATCAAAAACCGATCGCCAGAGGAGAAGTCGTGGTGGTAAACGAAAAATACGGTGTTCGTCTGACGGAAGTCATCAGCCCCATGGAGCGCGTCGAGGGGTTGCGATGAATATGGCTCCGGATGCGATATCAACCACCCTGCAGATGTTGACGGCCCTGGCCATCGTACTGGGCGGTTTGTTTGTTGTTTTCTATTTGATGAAACGCTTTTTGAAGAGAGATGTCAGCGGATCGGGGGAGCCTTTGATCAGGGTAATTGCCAGTCAGTACATCGGAATTAAAAAAAACATTGCCCTGGTGGAGGTGCCCGGGGCTGTTCTGGTATTAGGGGTCTCAAATGACACTATCGCGTTGCTGACCAAAATCGAGGACCCGGGCGTATTAGACGGCATCAAACAGGAAACATCACAGATCACACCCTCGTTTTCAGATCACCTGCAGCGGCTGACAACCCGGTTTAAGCAGGCTAAAAACAATAAATGACACTAAATCTTCGATCTTCAATCTTGAATTCTCCGCCTTCGGCGGACCCGGATTAGGGGCTTAGCTTGTTTACCGATAACTTCCGCAAAATCTATCACCATTTAGTCGGCGTTCATAATGGCCAGGGCTTTTATTGGTGGAAGGCCCGGGGTGCCGGCCGTCGGGTCGGTATGCACCCAATGATGACGCTGATTCTGGTTTGTTCGATTTTTATGCTGCCGAATTGCAGCTGGGGGGCTGAACCCGCCATATCTACTCCGTTTTTCAGCGTAGGATTGGATAGTGCCGAACAGCCGGGCGCACCGACGGTTACTTTGCAGATTTTCCTGCTCATGACAGTCCTCTCTTTGGCCCCTGCGATTCTGATAATGGTGACATCCTTTACCCGGATTGTGATTGTGCTTTCATTGCTGCGCCGTGCATTGGGCACGATGCAAATGCCGCCGAATCAGGTCATGATCGGTCTGGCTTTGTTTCTGACCTTTTTTATCATGGCGCCGGTGTGGCAAAAAATTGATCAAAAGGCCCTGCAACCATATCTGGATAAAAAAATCGGCAATCAGCAGGCCTTGCAAAACGCGATCGAACCATTAAAAGAATTCATGTTTAAACAGACCCGTAAAAAAGATCTGGCGCTGTTTGTAGATATCGCCAAACTCGAACGTCCGCAGAATATCACGGACATTCCTACCACCGTGTTGATTCCGTCTTTTATCATTAGTGAAGTCAAAACGGCATTTCAAATCGGTTTATTGCTATATGTGCCATTTTTAATCATCGACATGGTGGTGGCCAGTGTTCTGCTTTCGATGGGAATGATGATGCTGCCGCCAATTATGGTCTCGCTGCCTTTCAAACTCATGCTGTTTGTGTTGGCAGATGGATGGTATTTGCTGGTGGGGAGTTTGGTGAAGGGGTTCGTCTAGTACCGAGGTGCGGGTTACGAGTTACGTGTTTCGAGTTGTAAGCCGATGGTTGATTGTTGCGCGTTGCGTGATGCGGGGTTCGGCTAGGGATTTTAATCATTTTATAAACCCGTAACACGAAACCCGTAACACGAAACCCGTAACACGAAACCCGTAACGTTCCTTATTAAACTTAAGATAGAAACATTATGACTCCCGAATTTGTAACCGGATTTTTTTTTGATGCCATCAAAACGGCGATCAGCCTGGCTGCACCGATGCTGCTGGCCGGATTGGCGGTGGGTTTGCTGGTGAGTATATTTCAGGCGGCCACCTCCATTAATGAAATGACCCTGACATTCATACCCAAGATGCTGGCTGTGGCCGTGGCCCTGATATTTTTCTTCCCGTGGATGATGCAAACCATGGTCGTATTCACCCAGAATTTGTTTGAAAACCTGATGTTTTATGTTCGGTAAAAGAATATGATCTCTTTGAACATTTCATTACCGCAGCTTCAATTGTTTTTTTTGGTATTTATAAGAGTGGGTGCCATTTTAATGTCCATGCCCGTTTTTGACAGCAAGAGCATCCCTCTTTTCTTTAAGGTTGCGTTGGCGTTTGCAACCAGCATTATTTTGTTCCCGATGCTGAAGATAGATCCCATGCCGATGTCGACCCATATTTTTACGCTGGGGGTCAGTGTTGCAGGGGAAATTTTGTTTGGGCTGGCCATCGGGTTTTCAGTCAAATTAATTTTTGCGGGCGTGCAACTGGCCGGACAACTGGCCGGATATCAAATGGGGTTGGCCCTGGCCAATGTTATGGATCCGTCATCCAGCCAACAGGTGCCTCTTTTGGCGCAATTTAATAATTTGTTTGCTTTGCTGGTTTTTATATCCATCAATGCCCATTACTGGTTTATAAAGGCCCTGACAAAAAGCTTCCAAATGGTACCACCTTTAAATGTTCATTTCGGCGGTTCGTTATTGGACCAGTTGGTCAGGATGTCCGGAAATATGTTCGTGATCGGCATTCAGGTAGGGGCACCGGTTATTGCCGCCCTTCTGATTACCAGTGTTGCCTTTGGGTTGATCGCTCGCACGGTGCCCCAAATGAATGTATTTATTGTTGCCATGCCATTGAAGATCGGAGTGGGATTGCTCTTTCTCGGATTTGGCCTCCCGTATTTTTCAGCCTTTTTACAAAAAATATTCGGCGATCTAGGTCAGCATATTTTTCTCATAATCAAAGCGATGTCATAAGCAAAGGAACCTATGCCCGAAAACAGCGGCCAAGAAAAAACTGAATCAGCAACTCCTAAAAAGCGGCAGGAAGCCCGCAAAAAAGGGCAGGTTGCTCGAAGCACAGAGATTTCTTCTGCTATGATCCTGATGGCTTCGTTGGGGTTTTTTTATTTTGGCGGCGGTTGGTTGTTCTGGAATATGTCGGAGTTTATCAAAGGGATTTATCAGAATATCGATACCTTGCGGATTTATAATACGACCGATGCCGGCGCCTTTTCTGCGGATGTGATTTATAGATTGTTGTCAGTGCTGCTTCCTTTTCTCTTACCGATTGCGGTTGCAGGGTTAGTTGCCAATGTTTTACAGGTTGGATTTCAATTTCACAAGGAGGGAATGGAACCGAAATTATCCAAGCTCAATCCGATTTCAGGGATGAAGCGTTTGGTGTCTCTTAAATCATTGGTGGAACTGAGCAAATCGATTTTAAAAATTATATTTATCGGAAGCATTGCCTATTTAACTGTGAAAAGCGATATGAATGCCTTTCCAAATCTGATCCATCAAGAAGTGGGACAGATTCTGGTTTTTATCGCCCGGGTTTCACTAAAAATTTGTTTTTTTGTCTGCCTGGCTTTGATTATTTTGTCGGTCCTGGATTTTCTTTACCAACGCTGGCAGCACGAAGAAGATTTGAAGATGACCAAGCAGGAAGTTAAGGATGAGCAAAAGCAAACCCATGGTGATCCCAAAGTCAAATCGAGAATTCGCAGCATGCAGCTGGAAATGGCCAGGCGCCGCATGATGGAAGCCGTGCCCGAAGCTGATGTTGTGATTACCAATCCGACTCATTTTGCCGTTGCATTAAAATTTAATGCCCAGGAAATGATAGCACCCCTCGTGCTGGCCAAGGGTGCCGGATATGTGGCCCAACGAATTAAAGAAATTGCCGCCCAAAATCAAATTCCGATGGTTGAAGACAAACCCTTGGCTCAGGCCCTTTATAAAATGGTTGAGCTCGGCGATTATATCCCGGCTGAACTGTATCGGGCGGTTGCCGAAGTTCTGGCATATGTCTACCGACTTAAGGGAATGTACGATAGGGAATGACGAATGATGATTGTCGAATGTCGAATTGAGGAAGGCGATCTTTTTAAAAACAACTAAAATAAAAATGACGGAGCGAAGCGAATACCAGCATTCTTCATTCTTCATTCTTCATTCGTCATTCTTCATTAAAAAATTATGGCCATAGCAGAACAAACGCAATATGCCGGGCAGCTGCCGGTAATTTCTAAAAACAGTGATATTATCATCGCAGTGGCGGTGGTGGCGATTCTGGTATTCATGGTGATACCACTGCCACCGATGCTTCTGGATCTTCTGATATCATTTAATATTACCTTTGCGCTCATTATCCTGCTGGCTTCCATGTATACCCTGCGGCCTCTGGAGCTGTCGGCCTTTCCCTCCATATTGCTGCTGGTGACCTTGTTCCGGCTGTCCCTCAATGTGGCTTCCACCCGCATTATTTTAATTCACGGCAATGAAGGCGCCATGGCGGCCGGCAAAGTGATCCAGGCCTTCGGCAGTTTTGTCGTCGGCGGCAACTACCTGGTGGGAATCATCGTTTTCATCATCCTGGTGGTCATTAATTTCATGGTGATTACCAAGGGTGCGGGAAGAATTGCCGAGGTCGCCGCCCGATTCACCCTGGATGCCATGCCCGGCAAACAAATGAGCATCGATGCCGATCTTAATGCCGGGCTGATTAATGAACAGGAAGCCCGGTCGCGTCGAGAAGAGATCTCGCGGGAGGCTGAATATTATGGCGCCATGGACGGTGCCAATAAATTTGTTCGGGGAGACGCCATTGCCGGCATCATCATCACCCTGGCCAATATAATCGGGGGATTGGCCATCGGGGTTTTTCAGAACAAGATGTCTTTTGCCAGTGCCGCTCAAACGTACACCTTGTTGACTATCGGCGACGGTTTGGTGACCCAGATTCCGGCCCTGATTGTTTCGACGTCGGCGGGTATTATCGTCAGTCGGGCCGGTGCGGAGTCAAATCTGGGAACTGAAATTATTTCTCAAATTTTATATCAGCCCCGTGCAATCGGCATTACTGCGATCGTTCTATTCGGTTTTGGAATTGTTCCCGGACTTCCCCTGGTTCCATTCTGGGTATTAGGATGTATCGCCGGAGGCCTCACGTTGCTCATCCATAGAGCCACTCAGCAGCAAATCCGTTCCGAACAGGAAGCACGGGTGAGCGAGGAAAGAGCGGTACCCGTTGAGCATTTGGATTCCTTACCACTGCTTGACATTCTGGCACTTGAGGTCGGGTACGGTCTTATCCCCCTGGTGGATGCCGAGCAGGACGGCGAACTGCTGGAGCGTATCAAATCCATCCGGCGCCAGGTTGCCTACGAAATGGGTATCATCGTCCCGCCGGTTCATATTCAGGATAACATGCAGCTGAAACCCGGTGAATATTCCATACTATTAAAAGGCAATGAGATTGCGCGCGGGGAGTTGATGACCAATTATTGTCTGGCGATGAACCCGGGTACGGCTGAAGAAAAAATCGACGGCATTCCAACCCATGAGCCCACTTATGGGCTTCCGGCGCTGTGGATAAAGGAGAATGTCAAGGAAAGCGCTCTGGCCAAAGGCTATACCGTTGTGGACCTGGCCGCGGTTATGACCACCCATCTATCTGAGATCGTCAAACGCCATGGACCCGAATTTCTTGGCCGACAGGAGGTCCAGCAGCTGCTGGACAACCTCAAAGAATCCCATCCCAAAGTTGTGGAAGAATTAGTTCCCAATTATCTGTCTTTGGGCGGGGTGGTTAAAGTGCTGCAAAACCTTTTAAGAGAGCAAATTCCCATTCGCGATTTACTGCTGATCCTTGAAACCCTTGCCGATTGGGCGCCCGCAACCAAGGATCTGGATTTATTGACCGAACATGTGCGGCAGGCGCTGGCCCGAACCATTACGAAAATGAACCAAACCCAGGATGGGATCTTGCCGGTGCTGACCCTTGATCACGGTATAGAAACGGCCATTGCCGCTGCCGTTCAACACACAGAACAAGGCAGCCATTTTGCCCTTGAGCCCAACGTTGCGCAGAAAATAGTCAACAGTTTGGCGCAAGCTCTGGAGAAATCTTCATCACTCAATTATCAACCGGTGATTGCGTGTTCTGCTCATATCAGGTGTCATTTCAAAAAACTGGTGGATCAGTTCATTCCGAATATCTCCGTTCTGTCCTATGACGAGATACTCAGTAATGTTGAAATTCAATCGATAGGCACACTGGAGTTGACCGATGCAAATAAAAAGATTTGAAGCCAAAAACATGACGACGGCACTGCGTATGATCAAAGATGAACTCGGCCCTGAGGCCGTGATTTTATCCGCACGCAGTCTTAGGAAAGGAAAGGGTTTTTTCGGGTCCTTGAAATATGCCGGGGTGGAAGTTTCGGCTGCTATCGATAATCAAGTTCCCCCAGCGAAAAATGCCAGCGTTTTGCGGGGCCGGGACCCCTACCGGCGGTCCCCTAACACCCGGATCAATGAAACCGAAGCAACCTTCGTTAAGGACAGGGTGACACGAACCGGATTGCCGGCATCAGGGCCAAGATACCAACGCGGGTATAGCCAGAGGGAAAAGCCAACTGCCCGCAACGGTGCCAGGGCCTTGTCAAGTTTATATCAGCAGATTCTGCTGCAGGAAGTAGAGCGCGGCATCGCTTCGGAACTCATTGAGGAAATCAAACGCATCCCGGCGTCTGAGGAGCTTTTGTCCAGTGGTGATATTCGATCTCACTTCAGCTCGATTCTGGAAGATATGGGGGTGGTCGTGGAGAATAATGTCTTTGATAAAGACAAGTCCACTGTGATGGCATTGGTCGGCACAACCGGAGTGGGTAAGACAACAACGATCGCCAAGCTGGCCGCCTTGCAAGCAAAGCGCTACAAGAAAAGCGTTGGTCTTATAACCATTGACAATTACAGCATTGCCGGCCGGCAGCCGCTGGAGACGTATGCTCAAATAATCGGGATTCCATTGGAGACGGCCGTCAAGGCTGCCGAACTGAAAAAGGCGGTGAAGAAATTTAAAGACAAAGAAATCATTTTAATCGACACCCCTGGAATAAATCCCAAAGATCAGGAACAAATCCTGGAGCTCAAAGCATTATTAGCCAAAGTCACCGGATTGCAAACCCAACTTGTATTGAGCGCCACGACCAAAGAAAAAGATTGCATCGCCATTGCAGAAGCCTTCAAAGAAATGGGGGTTGACCGGATATTGTTTACCAAGATCGACGAAAGCAGTGTATTCGGAAACATTGTCAATGTTCTGATTCGAACCAATCTGCCGCTTTCTTTTTTTGGCAGCGGGCGCAGGGTACCCGACGATATTGAGGCCGGTTCCGTTCAAAGACTGGTCGATTTGCTTTTTCAATCCCCAGGCAACAGCGGCAACCATCAGTTCAGAACCTCCGATGCGATTGCGGCCAGAACGATGGCTGGGGATAATCACACCGATGAACAGCCGTATTTTGTCGCCAACAAAAATTCCGACGTTTACCATGGTACGGAGTGTAAGTGGGCCAAGAAAATAAAACCCGGCAATATTATTAAATTTGCCGGAGCGCAAGAGGCTGAAGCGCAGAATTTTTTACCTTGCAAAAGTTGTAATTCTGACCGAGACCGGGGAGTCAATTCCGGTCATTCGAAGACAGAAATGAGGCAGTCCTCAAGCTATCGCTAATCGCTTCAACCATTAGGAGACAAGCCCATAATGAGCTCAAAAGATCCCTCGAATAAGGTGATCAGCATAAACCGCAGGCGCGGTCAAAAAGGTGATCCGCCCGCTTTGAACACCAAACGAAACCGTGGCTCTCAAGCGCGGGTTATCGCCATTACCAGCGGGAAAGGCGGGGTCGGCAAAACCAACATCGTGGCCAACCTTGGCTATGCATTTACAAAGCTGGGCAAGAAAGTACTTATATTGGACGCCGACCTGGGATTGGGGAATCTCGATGTTTTACTGGGTCTGGCGCCTAAATACAATTTGTCCCATGTTATCATGGGGGAAAAGGCGATTGAGGATATCCTGATTGAAGGCCCGGGCCAAATGAAAATTTTACCGGCCTCCTCCGGTATCCAGGAATTAACCCATTTAACAAGAGACCAGAAGATTCAGATTTTTACGCAACTAGACAGCCTGATTGATAGTGTTGATATCTTTTTCATTGATACGGCGGCAGGTATTTCCGCCAACGTGATGGATTTTAATGCAATGGCCCAGGAGATCGTGGTGGTGGTCTCTCCCGAGCCCACCTCGATTACCGACGCTTATGCACTCATGAAGGTGCTGTCGCTAAAATATTCAGAAAAAGTCTGTAAATTACTGGTCAACATGACCACCCGTCCTGAAGAGGGGCGTGAAGTTTTTCGACAATTACACCTGGTGACCGACCGGTTTTTGGATATTACCAGCGAATATCTGGGCTGCATTCTGTATGATGAAAAGGTCACCAAAGGTGTAAAGAATCAAAAAATTGTGAGTGAATTATATCCGGATACGCAAGTCAGTCGATGTTTCAAGGATTTAGCCCGAAAGCTTGCGCATATGTCGCCATGTAACCTTCCAGAAGGTGGCAGTAATTTATTTTGGAGGCATCTCGTCCAGAATAACCTCTGAAATGATGATTGACGATTGAATATCCAATAGTCATTAGTCATTTCATCGGGGAGAAATCAATTTATGGTAGCCGTACAGACAACTGTGAAAAATTTAAGCAAGAATGACACTTCCTATCGGGATCAACTCATTACAGAGTACCTGCCCTATGTGAAGCGTATTGTTCATCGGATTGCGATCCATCTGCCGTCCACGATCGACATTGATGATTTAATGAATGTGGGCGTGATTGGTTTGATCCAGG
>Ga0255054_10001641_pt1 | contig 13089 bp, 8 predicted proteins | sample JV7_2_23_MG_FD_188634 | JGI IMG/M metagenome (GOLD analysis project Ga0255054, IMG submission 188634) | Seawater microbial communities from Jervis Inlet, British Columbia, Canada - JV7_2_23 | ecosystem: Environmental > Aquatic > Marine > Inlet | place: Canada: British Columbia | collected...
TCTCGGCGATCGAACGCATCGGCAACGCGCTGCCGCATCCCGCGACCCTGTTCGCGATCTTGGCCTTCGGGCTCATCCTGCTGTCCTGGGTGTTCAGCAGGCTGGGGCTCGAGGCGATCAACCCGATGGACGGGGCCGCGGTCGTTCCCATAAACCTAATCTCCAGGGACGGGCTGCACTGGATCCTCGAGAAGACGATCGTAAACTTCACCGGTTTTGCACCGTTGGGAACGGTACTGGTGGCGATGCTCGGTATTGGTGTCGCCGAAAAGAGCGGCCTCATCAGCACAGGCCTCAGGCTCATGGTTCACGCCGCGCCGAAAAGGCTCTTGACCTTTGTGATCGTCTTTGCAGGTGTGATGTCGAACATGGCCAGCGACGTGGGCTACGTGCTGCTCGTGCCGATGGGCGCCATCATCTTCCTGTCGGTGGGGCGGCACCCCATCGCCGGTTTGGCAGCGGCGTTCGCCGGCGTCTCCGGCGGCTTTAGCGCCAACTTGATGTTGGGAACAATCGACCCCCTCCTGGCGGGAATCAGCGAGGAGGCGGCTCGCATCATCGACCCGCAGTACACCGTCACTCCCGCATGCAACTATTACTTGATGGTGGTTTCGACCTTTCTGATCGCGGCCGTCGGCACCTGGGTCACCGAAACGCTGGTCGAGCCGCGCCTCGGCCCCTACGAAGGCGGGGTAGTCGCGGGGGGAGAGGAGCTGCAGAAGCTGACGGCCACGGAGAAGCGCGGTCTGTGGTGGGCCACCCTCGTGAGCCTGCTGCTGCTGGTCCTGGTGCTGATCGGGCTCGTCCCGGAGAACGGCATCCTGCGAGACGCAGAGACCGGCAGCGTCCTCTACTCGCCGTTCATGCACGGGATCGTCGCCTTCATCTTCCTCGGCGGTTTGCTGGCCGGGCTCGCCTACGGGATCGCCACCGGCACCTTCCGAAGCGACGCGGATGTGGTCAAGGGCATGAAGGAGTCCATGGAGTCCCTCGGTCTCTACATGGTCCTGGTCTTTTTTGCCGCCCAGTTCGTGGCGTACTTCAAGTACACCAACCTGGGGATGATCTTCGCCATCAAGGGAGCCGAGGTTCTGAAGGCCTCGGGGCTGGGTCCAATACCGTTGATGTTGTGCTTCGTCCTCCTGGCGGCGGTCATCAACCTCTGCGTGGGCAGCGCGTCGGCCCAGTGGGCCTTCATGGCGCCGGTGTTCATCCCCATGTTCATGTTGCTGGGGTACTCGCCGGAGCTGGTGCAGGGCGTCTTCCGCATCGGCGACAGCTCGACCAACTTGATTTCCCCCATGATGTCCTTCTTTGCCCTGATTGTGGCGTTTGTCCAGAGGTACGATTCGAAGGCGGGCATCGGCACTGTCATCGCGACCATGCTTCCGTACTCGATAGCGTTCCTGGTGGTGTGGATGGCGCTGCTGGTGGTCTGGATGCTGCTCGGTCTGCCGCTCGGACCGGGCGCCGAGCTGTATCTGTAGAACTGAGTTCGTCTTGGTAGCGTCGGGCGAATACTGTAGGATGCCGCAGGTCTGGATCGAACACGAGGGAGTATTGAATGGCCACAGAGCACCCCAAGGGTCTGAAACCACTGTTCTTCACCGAGATGTGGGAACGGCTGGGCTTCTATTTGATCGTCGGTATCTTGTACCTCTACATCATCGACACCGAGCGCGGCGGGTTGGGGATGTCCAACGCGAGCGCCGGCGAGATCTACGGTACCTATCTGGCGTTCGTCTACTTCACGCCGTTCCTCGGCGGCATGATCGCCGATCGATACCTCGGTTTCCGGAGGTCGGTGTTCATCGGTGGGCTGCTGATGGCGGCGGGCTACTTCGCCCTCGGGATCCGCAGCATGCCGACCTTCTATGGGGGCCTGGTGCTGATATGTCTCGGCAACGGCCTCTTCAAACCGAATATCTCGGCCATGGTCGGCAATCTCTACGAGCCCGGTGATCCGCGGCGCGATGCCGGATTCAATATCTTTTATATGGGCATCAACATCGGTGCCTCTGCCTCCGCGCTGTTGGCGGCGCCGCTTCGGAATCTGTGGAGCTTCAACCTCGCCTTCACAGCGGCCGGCGTCGGTCTGCTGATCTCGGTCGTGATTCTGACGATCAAGTGGAAGGGCCTGGCCGTCGCCGACCCGCCGCGGACAGCGCCGAGTCCGGACGATTTCGATATGAAGCAGATGTTCACGACGATTCTGCTGCCGGCCGCAATCTTTGGCGCTGCGGGCTACTTCGTCGGCCAGTATCTGCCGTTCGTCGTCAACACCATCGGGCCAATCACCTTTGCCTTCCTGGTCGGCATGTTGCCGATCGTGGCCTACTTCTTGCTCCTCGTGAAACGGGCAGCACCGGAGGAGAAACCGGGTCTTGCGGCTCTCATCCCGGTGTACATCGCGGGTGGGGCCTTCTTCATGGTCCTGCACCTCAGCGGCGGTCTGATGACCGTCTTCGCCGAGCACAACTCCGACCGCCAGGCGGAGTGGATTCCCAGGGCAACCGACTTCTACGCCCAAAAGGCAATGCCGTCGTACTTCTCGAACGCGAGCCCGGAGCTCGCGCGACCAGACCCGGAGACCCTGGTGATCGTGGATGCCGACGCGGAGTCGATGTTCGGCGCGCGGATCCTGACCGAGTCGCTGGTCCAGACCTTCGAGCAGAGCCCCGCTTACAACGTATCGGTTCTCGACCCGTCCGGGTTCCCAGACGATGAGCGATTCCTGACCTGTGGAGTGTTTGCCGACGCCAACGTCAGTCTCACGACCTCGAAGGATGCGCACGGTGTGACCACGACCAGCGTGAATCTGAGCCCGGAAAACGCCAGTGCTTCGAAGAGGGTGACTCTCGGCCGATCCCTGGGCGGCAGGGATGTGCCTGTGATTTTGGTGACGCAAGCCACCTTTGATGCCGTGTACCGACTTTCGGACGAGGCGACACCAACGCTTGAACCCGGCAACTACGTGCGTCTGGTAAACGCCGAAATGATCACCGGGCTCCTCAACCCGGTCTTTGTGGTCGTGTTGACACCGGTGGTGGTCTGGTTCTTCGGCATGCTCGCGATGCGTGGGCGGCAAATCTCGACCGCGCGCAAGATCTTCTACGGCATGGTGATTACTACTTTCTCGCTCCTCGTGATGGCCTTCGGGGCCTACCTGGGACAGGACGGCGCGCTCAAGACGTCGATGATGTGGCTGGTGATCTACTACCTGATCATCACCTTCGGCGAACTCTGTCTGTCGCCAATGGGCCTCTCGCTGGTGACCAAGCTGTCGCCGAAGCGGCTGGTGGGTCTGATGATGGGTGGTTGGTTCCTGTTCGTCTCGATCGGCAACAAACTCTCGGGCTTTATCAGTGGGCTCGAACCGTCGACCATGATGTTCGTCGTCCTGGCCGCGGCGATCCTCGCGGTTGCGGGCTTCATATACGTCCTCCTGCCGAGGCTGGACGCGGCAATCAAGCAGTACAGCGCATAGAAGAATTCTGAATTAGGAATTAGGAATGCCCCCGCCCACCCGGGCGGGGGTTGTTTTTTGGATTCTCGATTCTCGATTCTCGATCCCCCGGCCCGCCCAAGCTGCATTGAGCCTGTTTGTAATCGAGCATCGAGCATCCAGTATCGAGTATCGGGCGGGTGGGTGGTGGATGGGCTACCATAGCGACATGATGCGGTCCGAAGAGGACCTGATTCCTTACTCGCCCGGGCGTCTCGAGGGTTCGCCGGTACTTGTACTGGCGCCACACCCTGATGACGAAGTATTCGGTTGCGGTGGTGCCGTCGTGCAGATTCTGGAGACCGGAGCCGATGTACGGTTGGTGGTTCTCACTGACGGCGCGGCGCAGGGAGATCCGAATGTTCGGCGCGCCGAGGCGCTCGAAGCTTCGGTTCGGCTCGGTCTCGAGGAGCCCGATTTCTGGGAGCTCGCCGACCGGTCCCTGCGACCGGACGATAGCGATCTCGCCGATCGTTTGCGCGCTCTTTTGACTGAGCTCGCTCCGCAGTTAATCCTCCTGCCGTCGCCGGCCGAGATCCATCCCGATCACCGCGCGGTGGCGGTGCTCGTCTACAGCCTTTTGCAGACAACTACTGCCGGTGGTGAGCTCCATGACGCGCTGCAGTCCACCCGGATCGCAACCTATGAGGTGTCGGCGGTGCTGCGACCGAATCTTCTGGTCGATGTCAGTGCCGAGTGGGAGACCGTTCTTTCGGCGGCCGAAGCCTATGCCTCGCAACTCGAGGCCCATCCGTATATCGAGGTCATGGACGGCATGGCCCGTTCGCGCTGCTTGACTCTGCCCGCTGGAGTGCGCAGGGCAGAGGCGTACCACGTGGTGGACCCGCGCTATGTTCGCACCCATTCGGCTGCCGAGTGGGCGGCGGCACAGGGCCCGAGCGCCGGGCTCGAAGACGCCGGCGAAGCGGCAGCGCTCGATGTTATCGTTCGCACGAAAAATCGTCCCCACCTCCTGCGCGAGGCCCTCGATTCGATCAGGGCGCAGCTCCACCCCGCACACAAGGTCATCGTGGTCAACGACGGCGGAGAATCGGTGGCGGGCCTGTGTTCGTCGGACGAGAACGGTCTCGATCTGGAGCTGGTCGAGCTCGAAGAGTCTCGAGGTCGTTCGGCTGCCGCACAGGCCGGGCTCGAATGTGCGACTGCCTCGCACGCGGTGTTTCTGGACGATGACGATCTCATGTATCCGGATCATCTCCTGGTCCTCGGAAAGGCCGTGGCTCGCGGTGTGTCCGCGCCCTATGTCGATGCGGTGCAGGGCTTGTGGCGGATGACCGACAGTGGAGATCTCGAACAGGTTTCTCGCCATCGGACCTTCGGTGGCGATTTCGATCAATCGCGCTTCGAGCTCGTCAATCACATCCCGTTGCCGTGCGTCGCCTTGCCACGAGAGCTCGCCCTCGAGCTTGGAGGGTTCGATGCAAATCTCGAAATGTACGAGGACTGGGATCTGCTCTTGCGATTGGCGGCTCGATCTCCCCTCGTTTACATCCCGAAGGTCACCTGTGAATACCGCATGATCGAGGGATCGGGAGAGATTACGGCGGCGAATCCCCCGGGCTCGCCGGGCCAGCTCGCCGCCCTCGAGGAAATTTGGCGACGACACGGCCTCCTCGAGAATGGTAGCAAGCTCGCTTCGGCGGTGATGTCGCTGGTCGCGGCCCGAGACCGTGCCTCCGAACAGGCGAGAATCCGCGACGAGCAGTTGATGGAGGCACGCGGCACAAAAAACGGACTCGAGGCGGAGCTGATCCGGGCACGGACCGAGGGTGAGCGTCTGGCGATCAAGAACGAGGAGCTCAAGCAGCAGACCGTCGGGCTCGAAGCGGCACGGAACGGCTTCAAGGCTGAGACCGAGAGACTCGGTGGCGAGGTCGAGAGGCTTGAAGCCGTGCTCGAGATGATCACCAGCTCACGGACGTGGAAGCTCAAAGAGTTCCTGAGCAGCCTTTTGGGTCGCTCGCAGCGCCAATGAGTCGTGCCTTTCTCATCTGCCCCGAGCCGGTGCGATCGATCACGGCGGGCGTCGGCACGAGGTTCCTCACCCTGGCGCGGGTCCTGGCCGAGGCCGGTCACCGGGTCACGCTGGCGGTGCCGAATGACGCGTCCGAGGCACCGGCCATCGATGGCGTGGACGTGGTTCAGGCCGATCTCGACGCGCTTGGCGGCCAGGCTGACGGCCACGACTGGGTGCTGCTCCACGCTCACCTGGGCAACCACTACCTGACCCAACGTGACGATCTGCCGCTGGTTGTGGATCTCTACGATCCATTTCTGATCGAAAACCTCCATTACCACAGGGACCTTGGTTTCGCGCCGTTTTCGACCGACCATGAAACCTGGCGACTGCAGATGGGGCGGGGGGATCTCTTCCTGTGCTCGTCGGAAGAACAGAGACTCTTCTACCTCGGCTGGTTGAGCGCCCTCGGGCGGGTCAACCCGTTGAGCGTCGACGATGACCCACAACTTCAGAAGCTGATTATCGAGCTGCCATTCGGAACACCTGAAACAGAGGCTCCAACGCCGCCCCCGAGATCTGATGTCCTTCCCGGCGTCGACGACGACGCACCGGTCCTCTACTTCGGCGGGATCTACGACTGGTACGAGCCGGTGACGGTGCTCGACGCGATGCCCGCCCTGCTCGAGCGCGACCCGAGGACGGTGCTGGTCTTTGTCGAACACCCCCATCCCGAGTTGACGCCGTTGGCAGAGGCGGAACGCGTGCGGTCGTTGGCCAAACGGCGCGGATGGCTGGGCTCGACAGTCCGATTTGAACCCTGGCGGCCGTACGACCGTCGCTTCGAGCTTGCCCAGGCTGCCGACGTTGCGGTGGTGACCCATCGCCCCGGTCTCGAAACCGATCTCAGCTTGCGAACCCGGCTCGTCGACCTGATGTGGCTCGGGTTGCCGGCGGTGGTGACTTCGGGCGGAACGATGGCGCGGGTGGTGGCGGAGACCGGAGCGGGCTCGGTTGTGCCTGCGGGTGATGATCGAGCCGTCGCGAAGGCGGTGCTTGATCTTCTAGACGATGAAAAAAAGAGGCGGGAGGCCGCCGAGGCCGGCCGGAGGTGGGCGGCCGAACGCAGGTGGAGCGTGGTCGCGGCACCGTTGTTGGAGTTTGCGGCCAAACCCTGGCGCGATCGTCACCGCGAGCGATTCTCTGGGCTCGCGCCGGGCGCAGTCGCAGGCGAGGAGCCGCTGCTGCAACGCCTGCAGCGAGCCATCCGTCGCAAGAGGGGTGGCCGTTGAAGGCTTCGGTGATCGTGGTCGTGCATGCCGGGGCCCACCACCTCGACGACAGTCTGGGCTCGCTGAGTTCCTACGCAGACCGCTCCGATGTTGAGGTGGTGCTGGTTGACAACGGCTCCACCGACCGATGCGGTGACACAGCGACCAGACGTTGGCCGTGGGTGACGTCGATTCGGTCCGAGTCCAACCTCGGTTTCGCCGGGGGGGTCCACCTCGGCGTCGAAGCCGCGAGCGGTGATGTTCTCGTACTCCTCAACGACGACGCGGCGGCGGCGGACGGTTTCGTCGAGGCCCACCTCGAGGTATTGGCCTCGAACCCGCGGGCCGCGGCCAGCGCAGGGCGCCTCGTGAGCTGGGACGGAGGCCATCACGATTTTATTCGCGGTGGGGTGACCTTTGACTGTCACGCATTCCAGCTCGGTCAGGGTTTTCCAGTCGACGAGATCGAGTTACCGGCGGCGGGTGAGGTGCTGCCATTTGCCTGCGGCGGAAACATGGCGATTCGGCGCCAGGATTGGGAGTCGACGGGCGGCTTCGACCCAGAGCTCTTTGCCTACTTCGAAGACGTCGACCTCGGCTGGCGGCTGTGGGCGGTGGGTCGGGAAGTGGCGGCATCTCCGGAGGCGGTTGGCCGGCACCGTGGCGCGGCGACATCGGCCGCCCTCGGCGACTTCCGACGCGGGGTGCTCTTCGAACGTAACGCGTTGCGCACCTTCTTTTCGTGTGCCGACGACGAATGTCGGGACGCGTTTGGAACGGCGGTCTTTGCGACGTTTCTCCGCCGGATCGCGGCCTTTTCTGAGGGGGACACCGAGCTCGCGCGCCAGGTTGCGGACCCGTTCGGCGAACAGAAAGTTCCCGCCTCCCGCGGACAGAGGTGGAGCCGACGACTCCAGGAACACGGCGTGATCGGGGCGGCAAGGCACCTGGTGGCAAGGCTGCTCTTGGGTCCGAAGGTCGGGGCGCCGGCCCTCGAAGAAGGCCATCTGCTCATGCAGTTGCAGGCGGCACAGGGATTTTTCTCCAGCATCGATCGGGCCGAGGAACGACGTGTCGCGCTCGACAAAGAGCGGACGATTCCGGACCGGGAAATCATGGCTCGTTTCCCCCGCCTGGTCGTGCCGACCTACCCGGGCGACGAAGAGTGGTTCGCCTCGGATGCCTTCCGGTCCATGCTTCCGGACGATTGGCCGCTCGAGCATCGTCGCCTCGACGAGATCATGAAGCGCTAGCCACACGCCCGGATACAGGATGCAGGATGCACTCCGAGATTTCGAATTTCGGATTTCCACCGATTCTCGATACTTGATTCTCGATTCTCGACGTGTCACGGCGTAGTGCGAAGCGCGAAGCCGGATCCACCCACCCGATTCTCGATACTTGATTCTCGATTCTCGATCCGCTCAGACCGCCCTTGACAACACAGTCCAGGGATTTACGCTTTTGCTGCATCCTGAACCCTGCATCCTGAACCCGCGTGGGCGGGTGAAATTTGTCATTTGGGGGTAAAACCTCGGAGATTGGTCACACAAGAGCCCTCGCTTTGCTTAGAATTCGGGGGTTCGCGTTGACGATTGAGCAACTCAGAAGACTTTCAAGGAGGGGGACGATGCTTCGAAATCTCTTTCATGGCGTAATGGTATTAATTTTGGCTGTTGGGACGGCGCCGGGCTTTGCCCAGGAGGCGGTGCCCGAGTCTCAGCCGGAGGACGCGCCCGAGCAGGTTACTGAAGAAGGCCTGGTGTTCAAGGACCAGATCGTGGTCACCCCGGGTCGTCAGGAACAGGCGTCGAGCGATGCGCCGGCGCCGATCACGGTCTTCGACCGCGAGACCATCGAAAAGATCCAACCCGAGAAGATGGCGGATCTCTTCAAAACGATCCCCGGGGTGGAGATCGAGGGCGAGGGGCCTTTCCGCGGGATTCCGGTCATTCGTGGCATGAGCTCGAACAGGGTGCTGATCCTGGTTGATGGCCAGCGCCTCAACAACGCGCGCGAGTCCACGACTTTTGCCGGCATCCAACCGGCGCTGGTCAACCTTTCCGAGGTCGAGCGTATCGAGGTGCTGCGAGGACCGGCATCGGTCCAGTACGGCTCGGATGCGATCGGCGGTGTGATCAACATCATCACTCGCCAACCCAATCTCGGTGAGCAGGACTTCAAGGTCAGTGGTGACGTGGCCCTCGAGTACGGAACGATCTCCGACTCGCAGGCGGGTCGGGTATCGGTGACCGGGACCGGCTCGGGTTTCTCGTTCTATGCCGGCGGATCGTATGAGAAGGTCGACGACTACACCGCCGCCGACGGTGCGTCCGACGACCCGCGGTACTCGAGCTATGTTCGTGAGGACGACAGTGTGCCGAACAGTGGCATGGAGCAGACCAACTTCAACGGTGGGTTCAAGTTCCTGACCGGGCAACAGGGAGTGCTTCGGATCGATGCAGAGGTCGTCCGCACCAAGGACGTGGGCTTCCCGGGATTTGACCTCGAATCATCGGGCATCCTATTCACTTTCCCGAACTTTGATCGCGACAAGATCGGCGTGTCCTGGAGCACCGGGCCGGTTTGGGGCCTTTCCGACATCTCGCTGAGCACGTATTACCAGGGCATCAACAAGGAGAGCGCGAGCATCTTCGATTTCCCGGGCTTCTTCTCCGATAGCTTCACCCGGTCCGAGATCGACTCGATCGGATTCAACGCGCAGTCGATCGCCGATGTGGCCCAGCACCACCTCACCTTCGGCCTCGACTTCTATGACGACAACGTGCAGGATACCGCCCTCTCCAACACCTGCTTCGGACCTTTCTGCCTGCCGCCGAGCACCGAGGTGGCGGTGCCGAAGAGTGAGCAGACCGGCCTCGGCGCATACGTTCAGGACGGTTGGGCGGTCAGCGATGCGATCACCCTCCAGCTCGGGCTGCGTGGCGACACCTTCAGCTTTGTCAGCCAGGATGATCCCAACTACACCGGCGAGCCCTTCGATGTGACGGATTCAGCGGTTTCCGGGAACGTCGGTGTCACCTGGAGTGTGACCGACAACGTCAACCTCACCGGGTTGGTGGCGCGTGGGTTCCGCACCCCGAACCTTCAGGAGCGGTCGTTCTTCGGGCTCGCCACCAACGGCGAGGCCTATATCATCCAGAACCCCGACCTCAGCTCCGAGAGCTCGTGGAACTACGAGATCGGGACCAAGGTGCGGTACGACCGTTACACCGGCGGTTTGCACTTCTTCTACAACGATCTCACCGACTTCATAACCCTCGAGTTCCTCGGCATCGACGATCCAGACTTTGGAGTTGAGCTGGCGCAGTTCGCCAATGTCGCCAAGGCCACCATCTGGGGCGCCGAGTTCGATCTTCAGGCCATCTTCGCAGACTGGTGGACGGCCTTCGGGTCCATCGCCTACATCGAGGGTGACAACGCTACAACCAACGAGCCGCTGTCGTCGATTCCGCCGCTCAAGGTCATTCTCGGTCTGCGTTACCAACGGAGCGCGTGGTGGACCGAGGCAAATCTGCGCTTCCTCGATCGCCAGACCAGGCTTCCGCAATCCGACCCCGACTTCGAGACCGGGACGACCGGGTTCACGGTCTACGACCTGCGCGGTGGCTATGACTTCAACTTCGGTCTCGGCTTCCTGGTCGCTCTGGAGAACATTACCGACAAGCTCTACAACGAGCCCTACAACAACCGGCCCGAGCCCGGCCGCAACTTCCGGGCGACCGTGCGGTACCGCTTCTGAAGAATTAGGAAATAGGAATTAGGAATGCCCCCGCATCGGCGGGGGCTTTGATACTCGATACTGGATGCTCGATACTCGATCCACTCACCCACCCCTTGACAAATCAGCGAGACAGCTTATTGATTCGATGAATCGAGCATCGAGCATCGAGCATCGAGCATCGAGCATCAAGCATCGAGCATCGAGCATCGAGTATCGAGCATCGAGTATCGAGCATCGAGTATCGAGTATCTGGCCAGGTCAGGGCGCCGGCTTTTCGACTGATCGCTTTCCCGTGACAGATTCGATGTCGATCCGCCACACGCGGGTGGTGGCGGTGGCTGCATCATCGATGTCCCACTCGCGGCCCGAGTAGTGGAACATGATCTGGTTCAATCCCCGGATCCTGTCCTCGGCAGTCTCGAGCTCGGTGATCGTGCCGTAGCCGATGACGCTCTCGAACGCAAAGGTCCACTTGCAGGCGTCGCGGTCATCGGCCTGTAGCGACACGTTGGCCTCGAGCTCGAAACAGACTCGACTATTGGCCTCGATGAACTCGATCTTGCGGCCGCTCTTGGCGGTGTGAATGTAGATCGCATCGCCGTCGAATCCGAAAGAGACCGGTACGACGTAGGGCTCGTTGCCGTCCGCCAACGCGATCCGGCACACCAGGGCAGAACGGATGATCTCGTGGATCTCCTGGCGATTCGTGATCTCCCTGTCGTGGCGTCTCATCGCGGGTAAATCCGGGGCTCCGTGCTCATGCCTCATCCCAGTTGAGGAATCCCTTGACGTATAAAACGGCGTGTCCGGCGATCTGGACCCGGTCGTCCGCCTGCTTGCACCACAGATCGCCGCCGCGTTCGGACACCTGGCGCGCGGTTAATCGTTGCTTGCCGAGCCGGTCCGCCCAGTAGGGGGTGAGGGTCGAGTGGGCCGATCCCGTCACCGGGTCCTCGGCAATTCCCATGCGGGGGGCAAAGAAGCGGGATACGAAGTCCACTTCATCGCCCGGTGCGGTCACGATAATCCCCTCACAGTCGATCTTTTTAAGTTCGGAAAAATCTGGCCGAAGATCTCGAACCTCTTCTTCGCTTTCGAGGATAACTAGATAATCTCTCGCCTTGGAAACGTGTTCGACCTCACGCCCAAGTCCGGCAATCAAGTGCTCAGGAATGTCTGTCTGTTCAGCCGGTCGAGATGGGAAATCCATGATTAGAAAATCGTTGTCTTTCCAGATCGTAAGCTCGCCACTTTGGGTTTGAAAAACAATTGCGTCGCCCTCATAGCCGAGGTGGTCGAAGACTACGTGTGCAGTGGCAAGAGTGGCGTGTCCACAGAGGTCGACCTCGACGGTCGGGGTGAACCAGCGAAGCTCGTAGAACTCTTCTTTCGGCACGAAAAACGCCGTCTCAGAGAGGTTGTTTTCGGCCGCAATACGCTGCATTAAATCATCGTCAATCCATGCCTCGAGTAGGCAGACTCCGGCCGGATTACCGTGGAATATTGTTTCGGTAAATGAGTGCACTTCAAAATACGGAATCATGTCGTGAATCTCCTGAAAGCTTGTAGCAAAAACTACCTCTGGGCATCGCTGGTGAAATCCTCGAGCAGTTGACGCACCGTGTCCGCGAGGGGGGTCGGGACGAGGAAGATGGCGATGCCCGCCGAGGGGTTGATGCGCATCGGCGAAAGGGCGCCGCGGAAGGCATCGAATTTCTCGGCCCCGGTCGTTACGTAGGGGATGCCCTCGCTCTCGAGAAGCCCTTTGACGACCACCACCTCGGTTGGATCGGCGGTCTCGAAGACCGGCTCGACGTCGGTGTAGTGGCTCTGTTCGCGTGGCATGTCGGTGTCGGGCGGGAGGGTGTCGACAAGATACTCGCCGCACACCGGGCAGGTGGTGACTCCTCCGACGTACTCACCGTGGTTTCCGGTGGCGATGTAGTCGGGACACTTGGGGTTGGAGCAATACATGGCGTGGTGATTATGCCTTCTCACGATCTTGGAGTCCATGGGTCACCGGAGTGTGGTTCAATCTCTTTCGTGAACTCGTTCTCGAGCCTCGACGTGTACAGCTCGACCGGTCCGCCCGTAGATGACCTCGCGCGGGAGGCGTGGTTGATGGAGCGCGCGGCCGAGGGCCGGGTCTCGGTCTTTCTGACGTCGTGGGAGGGACCGGTCGTGGTCCTGGGCTACGCACAGAAGCCCGAAGAGGCCGACCTCGAGAGGTGCCGCGCCGAAGGCGTGCCGGTGCTTCGGCGGCTGACTGGCGGCACCGGCGTGATCCACCGGGGCGACCTCGGTGTCGGTGTCGCCCTGCCGATGCAGCATCCGTGGGCCAGGGGCATCGTCGGTCTCTACGGGCGTTTCCTGGATGTGCTCGGGCCCGCTTTGCGCTCGCTTGGCTCTGAGGTATCGCGGCTCGCCGATCCCGCTCGCGCGAGCCGGGTGCGATCGCCGATCTGCTTTCTCGACCAGCTTTCGGACACCCTGGTGGTTGACGGGAAAAAGGTCGTCGGTTGTGCCCAGACCAGGCGCAGTGGCGCGGTCCTGATCCACGCCGCAATTCTGCTCGGTCTCGACGTCGAGC
>Ga0255054_10001642_pt1 | contig 13080 bp, 8 predicted proteins | sample JV7_2_23_MG_FD_188634 | JGI IMG/M metagenome (GOLD analysis project Ga0255054, IMG submission 188634) | Seawater microbial communities from Jervis Inlet, British Columbia, Canada - JV7_2_23 | ecosystem: Environmental > Aquatic > Marine > Inlet | place: Canada: British Columbia | collected...
TCGAGCCATTGATGAGCAGGTTTGGAAATGCTGCGGGGAGCACTGAAGGCTCCTCGAGTGAATCATCGAAGTTGGGTAGGAAGTCTATGGTGTTCTTTTCAATATCTGCCAGCAGCTGCATGGCAATGGGGTGCAGCCGTGCCTCTGTGTAACGCATGGCAGCCGGGTTGTCACCATCTATGGACCCGAAGTTGCCCTGCCCCTGTATGAGCACCCTGCGCATGGAAAACTCCTGAGCCATACGCACAAGTGCATTGTACACAGACTGGTCGCCATGGGGATGATACTTGCCGAGCACATCACCAACAACACGAGCGCATTTCTTGTAGGGCTTTTCCGGGGTCAGGCCGAGCTCATTCATGTCGTAGAGAATGCGGCGATGAACCGGCTTCAATCCGTCTCGAACATCGGGCAGAGCTCGGCTCACAATGACGCTCATTGCATAGGTGAGATAGGAGCTCTTCATCTCATCTTCGATGAACGTCTCAATAATGCGTTCCTCGGTATCCAAGGGAGTTACCTCTCATCCACGAAATGTATTCAGATCTGCTGTGTTCAGGAATACAGGAGGCCTTTGATTGGAAAAGACCCCACTACACATCGATATTCTTCACGAACTGGGCGTTCTGTTCTATGAACTGTCTTCTGGGAATGACAGCATCACCCATGAGTGTTGAGAAAATCTCCTCCGCCTCCACTGCATCGTCGGAGGTAATCTGCACCAGCGTTCTCTTCTCTGGATTCATGGTAGTCTCCCAGAGTTGGGCGGGATTCATCTCACCGAGACCCTTGTAGCGCTGCACCGAAGCCCCCGGAGATCCGATCTTCTCGATAACCCTGCCTTTCTCATCATCGGAGTAGGCGTAGTGCACCGTATTCTTCTTGGCAATCTTGTACAGCGGTGACAGAGCAATGTAGACGTGGCCCTGCTCCACAAGCGCCTTCATATACCTAAAAAAGAAGGTCAGAAGCAATGTGCGAATATGCGACCCATCAACATCCGCATCAGCCATGATGATCACCTTGTTGTAGCGCAGTTTGCTGACATCAAAGTCATCACCTATACCGCACCCAAGCGTTGTTATGATGGGCTGAAGTTTTTCGTTGGAGAGCACCTTGTCCAGCCGTGTCTTCTCCACGTTGAGCATCTTACCCCACAGGGGGAGAATGGCCTGATACGAACGGTCCCGCCCCTGTTTTGCGCTCCCCCCCGCACTGTCCCCCTCCACGATGTAGAGCTCACACTTTTCAGGATCTTTTATGGAGCAGTCGGCAAGTTTGCCGGGAAGCGAGTCGTTGTCCAGAGCATTCTTCCGCCTCGCCAGTTCACGCGCCTTTCGGGCCGCATCGCGGGCTTTTGCAGACTGCATGCACTTTTCGATAATCGCCTTGGCCACGCCTGGGTTTCGCTCGAAATGGTCATACACATGCTCATACACCATGGACTCAACAATACCCTTGACCTCGCTGTTTCCGAGCTTCGACTTGGTCTGCCCCTCGAACTGGGGGTTGAGCAGTTTCACATTGATCACCGCAGTAAGGCCCTCACGGACATCATCCCCCACAAGGGACATCTTGTTCTTGATGCTCGGCACGCGTTTTATGAGATCATTTATGGTTCGTGTAAGGCCAGATTTAAACCCGATGAGGTGGGTTCCTCCCTCAACGGTGTTTATGTTGTTGACAAAGGCAAAGATGTTCTCCGTAAACCCCACGTTGTATTCAATGGCTATCTCCACCTCTATATCATCCCGCTTCTCCTCAAAGTAGACAGGATTCTTGTGAAGCGCTGTCTTGGACCTGTTTATGTACTCAACAAACGATATGATGCCGCCGTCAAACTGAAAGGTATGCTCCTTTTCTTCCTTGCGGTTTCGATTGTCCCTGATGACAATGCTGATTCCCTTGTTCAGGAAGGCGAGCTCTCTGAGCCTCTTTGAGAGTATGTCGAAGTTGAACTTTGTGCTCTTGAAGACAGCGTCGTCGGGCTTGAACTCGACTTTGGTTCCGCTTTCCTTGCAGCGTCCCTCGTTTTTCACATCTGCTTCGGGAACCCCGCGTTTGTAGCGCTGTATGAAGACCTCACCGTCCCTGCACACCCTGACCTCAAGCCATTCGGAGAGGGCATTGACCACAGACACACCCACACCGTGCAGACCGCCCGATATCTTGTAGGATTTATGGTGGAACTTGCCGCCAGCGTGAAGCTTGGTCATGACAATCTGGAGTGCAGACACACCCTCTTCAGGATGCACGCCTGTGGGAATGCCACGGCCGTCATCAACGATCTCGATGATGTCGCCCGGCTTGATGACGACGGAGATTTTGTTGCAGTAGCCTACGAGAGCTTCATCTATTGCGTTGTCGATGACCTCATAGACCAGGTGATGCAGACCAACGGTTCCGGTGGACCCGATATACATGCTCGGCCGTTTTCTTACGTGCTCTATGCCGTCCAGGACCTGTATGTTTTCAGCGGTATAGCTATCCATCGGGTGTCCCCCTCCCAAGGCTTTAACTCATTATTTTTCAATAAGTTAATATAACATTTTTTCTCCATTATTCAAAGGAAATTACCCTATTCCTCTCTCCTGCTTCTTGCGGCCGCAACATGGAGAAGCCGTTTCATAATTTCACGAAGCTCTTCTTCTTCAATCACATTCACCGTGTTTTCTATACGTTTCAGAACCCCGGCGGTGAGACGGGGTACTGCATCCGGCCCACGGGGCCCCGATTCTTCCCCGGTTGAAAGGTTTTTTTGCCCCTCCTTTATCTCTTGCCTTGCAACACGACCCGACTTGAAAAGAATGCGCCTGAGAATCGGTGTGCCCAGCTCCCTGTTTATCCGCTTGAGCAGCTCTTGCCCGCGCAGTGTGAGCTCGGATGCGAGGGCGCTGGAGTCGGTGTTGACATACAGAATTTGGTTTTTGACCAGTACCGCTTCGGTGTGTCGAGCCGCGTACTCATCGCTGATTCTGTGCCAGGCAAGCAGAGCTTCACGTATCTTCACCTGGTACCGGAATTCCGGATGCCCGGAAATGTAGTCTGAAAGCACGCTGCCGATTGTGACGTACCGTTCCCTGGAGGCGGTGTCGGCCCTTCGGGCCGTCCGTGTATGCCCCTTTGAGCCGGAGTGTGAAGGTCCACTCTTCACCATTCTATATTTCCCTCTTCTCTTATATGAAACACGCGATCAGGTGAAAATCTTTCCGGAAGACGAAGCCGTTCTGTCGTGGTAATCAGAATTTGATTGCCCTTTCCCAAAAGTGAAAGAACATGCTCTCTGTTCATGCTGTCAAGCTCGAGGAGTATGTCATCCACGAGAATAATGGGCAGAATATGGCTTTTTTCTCTGTAAAAGTCCCCCTGAGCCAGTTTCAGCACAATTGAAGCGAGTCTGGCTTCTCCAACAGAGCCGAAATACCTGATCTCTGAATCTCCGTCGTAGAAGGAAAAATCATCCCTGTGGGGACCGCAACCTGCCCGCCGGTCCCTCATCTCCATATCCATCTTCGAAACAAGCGTTTCATCGAATCTGCCTCTCAGCTCTTCCTTCCCTCCCCTTTCGTCTATTCCGGGAATGGTGCATCGGTACAGAAGCCTGAGGGGAGCCGAGAACTGTGTGAGTTTCTCTGCATGGCTGACCATGTAGCTGTTGAAAAAATCGATGAGCTCCAACCTCTTCCCCAGAATATAGCTTCCAGTTTCCGAAAGCTGATCGTTCCACACCAGCAGAATGTCCTCCTCACATACACCAGCATCGCGCAGATATCTGTTTTTCTGCTTCAACACCTTCAGATAGACCTTCAGTGTTTGAAAATAGAGCGGATCCACTGTAGAGAGAATGAGATCGAGAAAACCCCTCCGCAGATAGGGCGGCCCAGTCACGAGCCCAATATCTTCGAAGGTTAGAATGATGCAGAACACCCTGCCGATAAGGTCGGAGATACGTTTTTCCCTGACACCGTTGATGCTGAGATTCTTTATACGGTCTCTGTACTCGAGCGCTACAGAGTATTCCACATCTCCCTCTGCCTGAAAGATGGCGCTTACAAGATAACCGTCTCTGTCCCACTGGGCGAGCCTCTGATCAGAAGCATTCCTGAATGATTTCGATGTGGAGAGAAGATATATGGATTCTAAAAGATTGCTCTTTCCCTGTCCGTTGTTCCCAAGGATGAGGTTTGTACCTTCGGAGAAATCTACCCGTGCCTCTTCATAGTTCCTGTAATGCTGTAGCCTCAGCGATGCTATGTGCAAGAAGCAGTTTCCCTGATTGGATTAACTTCCAACGGTCTCTCATACATTGAGTTTCATGGGCATAATGAGATTGATGTAATCTTCCTCGTCAGCGCCCTTCACCGTTATGACCCGTTCCGCATTTTCAAAATCAATGGTGATTTTCTCCGAGTCAATCTCCTTCAGGCAGTCGATGAGATACACATAATTAAGTGCAATATCAACCTCCTCACCCTCATAGCGAATCGGGATCTCCTCCACTGCTCCGCCAAGCGTGGGATTCTGTGATGAGAGCGTGAGGTTTTTTGCAGCAATGCTGAGCTTTATCTGATTATAGCTTTCATCAACAAGTACCGAGACCCTTTTGATGGCCTGTGCAAAGAGAGTCTTGTCTGCAGACATAGAACGTTCCTTGTCCGCAGGGATGATTTTCTTGTACTCTGGATACTTGCCTTCAATGAGGTTTGATGCAAGACGGATGTTGTCGTATTTGAAGAATATCTGATTCTTGCTGAAACCGACCTCCAGTGAGTCCTCTTCGAAGGAATACTTCATGAGCTCAGAGAAGACAATCCTGGGTACGATAACCCCGTCATGGGGTATCTCGAACTGGTCAATGGAGACACCGAGTGACTTTCCCCTTCTTGTCACCAGGGCGAGCCTCTTGCCATCGGTTGCCACCATGTTCACACCCTCATCATCCTTCTGGAAAAAGATGCCTGTGAGTGCATACTTGTTCTCGTCGCTCGATATGGAGAAAATCACCTTTCTGATCATGTCTCTGAAGGATTCTGCACTGAGCTTGATGTACTCATCATCGGGCTGCGCCTTTACCTCAGGAAACTCCTCCTTCGACACGCCTGCTATGGTAAACTGGGCATTTATCTTGGTGCTTGCACTTTGAACCGTGAGGCGGTTATTGGCATCTGTCTGCATAACGACGTCATCATCGGGAAGCTCACGAATAATGCTTAGTAGCTTCCTGCCATTTACCGCTAAAGCTCCGTCCTCTGCGGCGACAATACTGTCAGTAATCATGATACCTGTTTCCAGATTAGACGAGAGTATGGAGATCATCTTACCCTGCACGTCGAGAAGAATATTTGAAAGCACGGGGATTGTGGTTTTTGAGCTTGCAATGGTGTCTGCATGGGAGAGATACTTGACCAGTTTTTTCTTTGCTATTGTACATTTCATGGCGGTGTTCCTTCTTTTACTAGTATTATATAATAATAATATAGTAGTTCTAGTAGGCACGTTGAAACTGTGTATAACGTATCAAGTGTTTGCTGCCACGTATGTTATGCTTCTTCAAACTTGTTGATAGATTACCCTCTGTCCACAACCTGTGAAACCGTTCATGTTACAGGGCCTTTTTGTCCGGATAGAATGCACAGGTTATTGACAGTAATCCTCCCTCTGATGCAGTGTGGGTTCACAGGTAATGAACAGGGTATCAACATGCATAGGCCTTCTCAATGCGTTTCGTTTATCTCTTTCACAATCTTATTGATTCTTTGTCTGAACTGATCGTCCTCTTCATATTTGGTTTTAATCTTGGAGATTGCATGTATGACTGTGGAATGGTCCTTGCCTCCGAATTCATTACCGATTTCAGTTGTTGAGAAGTCGGTGAGATTGCGGGCGATATACATGGCAATTTGTCGGGGCAGGGCGATGTTCTTTGCCCGTTTCTTGCTCTTCATGTCAGAGAAGCTGATGTTGTATACATTGGCGACCTTCTTCTGAATCATGTCAATGGTGATATCTTCGGCATTCTTCATCCTGATCATGTCTTTCAGGGCCCTTTGGGCAAGATCAATGGTGATCTTCTCATTGACGAGATCGTGATAGGCAAAGAGTTTGTAGAGGGCCGATTCGAGCTCCCGGATATTCCAAGTGAAGTTTTCAGCAATGAAGCGTATTACCTCTTCAGGAACCTTGTAGGTTTCTCCGGCTACTTTCTGTCTAAGTATGGACTCCCGCATCTCAGAGTTTGGTGGCTGTATGTCCGCCGTCAGACCCCATTCGAATCGGCTGCGCAGCCTGTCCTCCAGTTTTTTCAGCTCCTTTGGGGGGCGGTCGCTCGTGAATACCATCTGCTTCTTTGCTGCGTACAGGGTGTTGAAGGTGTGGAAGAGCTCTTCCATGGTTCCCTCCTTGCCCTGTATTGAATGCACATCGTCGATGAGGAGCAGATCTGCCTTCCTGTATCTGATCCGGAAGCTGTTCATGGTACCCTTCTGAATGGAGCTAATGTAATCATTCATGAAGCTTTCACCGGTGATGTGCATGATTTTCTGTTCCGGGAACTTATCTATAATGATGTGGCCCACTGCATGCAGCAGATGGGTTTTACCAAGACCCACTCCGCCGTAGAGAAACAGTGGGTTCCAGTACTTGCCGGGATTCTCGGCTACTTTTTTTGCAGCAGCAGCGGCTAGGTCATTGCTGCTGCCGACCACAAAATGTTTAAACAGATATTTGGGGATGAAAAGTGCATGGCGAGGGTCACCCGGGCTTTTATTCGGTGAAGCACCTTCCGCTTTTTTGCCATTTTTCTTTGAGGGAAAAGAGTGTACCTCTATGCGAACCTGAAATGGTTTTCCAACCAGCTCCTTGATCTTTTCCTTGATCAGCTTCTGATACCGTTCGGCGACAATCTCCTTTGTGAGCCGGTTTGGCACAGAGATGGTAATACCCTTTTCGTCTCCCCCGATGTAGCTGATCTGATTAATCCAGGTGTTGTACTCCTGATATGAGAGTTCCATGGAAACAAGGTTAAGCGTTTCATTCCATACCTTTTGATGTTGAATCGAATCAGCCACAGGGTTCCTCTTTTCCAGGAGCACTTTTTCCACAGGTTGTTCACAGGGTGGTGCTCAACCTAATTATCTATTCTGTATAAAAATAGAGAAATATTTTCCTCAGAGGCATACAAGCATACGCATCAGCCGCTAATGTTTTCTAAGTAATTAAATAGAAGAAGTTACAGCGCTTCAGGGATAGGAATTCGTTGTCGTGATGCACGCTGTTGCTATAACTCCCGAAAAAACAATGACTTACAGATTTATCCCCAAAATCCTCCACAGTTATTCACAGGTTATTCACATGGAAGAAATGGCTTTGGAGAACGCAGCGCCACCTATTGTACCCAATTAGAATATTTTAATCAATGAAAAATTCATGCTCCCTCAAAGAAAAGTTTAAAAGCTTCATTGCCATGCTCACGGTATGATAGGCCAATTGAGGAAAAATGTTTTTCCTTGACGAAGGATTACAGCATTTGTATATATAATAAGTTCTTATACACCTGTTACGAACACCCGGAGGGTGTTGAATCCGAGAGTAAATGCATCACCGTATATGTGTCCGGAGAGCGAGATCAAGGAATACGGGAAAATATAAATGAAGCGAACATATCAGCCGAGTAGAGTGAAGAGAAACAGAAGGTTCGGTTTTAGAAAACGAATGAGCACCAAGGGCGGCAGGGAAATACTCCGGAGACGAAGAAAGAAGGGAAGGAAGAGACTTACCGTTGCCGATGAAGGCGTTTGAGTCGGAAATACAGGGGATTCATAATTTCATTTTGTGAACAGGGAAAAAGGGGAAACCTTACAGGGAAAGGAGAGGATAGGAAAACAAGGGGATATAAAGAGGCTTTTTGAGAGAGGAACGAGGTATTATTCAAAACAGTATACATTGATTCTTCTTCAAAATGGTTTGAACTGGTTGAGGTTGGCTGTATCCATCAGGAGGAAGGTCGGGGGTGCAGCAGTTCGAAATTATGAGAAGAGAGTGTGCAGAGAGTTCTTTCGAAAAGAGAAGCACAGATTCGAAGAGGGATTTGACATTCTCATAATTGTCAAAAGAAAAACTGATAATTTCCATAGTACCTATGCTGAGCTGAAAGGTCTCTTTAACCGCGGTTTTCATATAAACTTAGATAATCGTGAAGGGTAAGCTCACTCAGGTTATTACTCGTATACTCATAGGCCTAGTCAAGCTCTACAAGAGCACCCTATCCCCTTATATCGCTCCCTCCTGTCGTTATACCCCCAGCTGTTCGCAGTATACACTGGAGGCTCTTCAGAGGCATGGCCCGCTGAAGGGCAGCTATATGGCTTTGCGTCGCATACTGCGCTGCACCCCATTTCACAGGGGTGGGTTCGACCCGGTTAAATAGCTATCCCCGAAGTGAAGAGATTTTCACAGCCGGTGATGCAATGTTGAACATCACTGTAAACTAATTGTATGGGATGTAATGGATGGACAAGAATACCTTAATAGCAATTGTCGCCATTTTTTTGCTCGTCATGGTTTTTCAGTTTATCTTCCTTCGACCAAAGATGGAGGAGCGTACCGGGGAGCAGGTACAGGAACTCGTTGAGGAGGAGGAGGTCGCACAGGAGCAGCCGGAGGAGGCTGTTGCCTTTCGGGAGGAAGGTGAAGAGCTCGCCCAACCTGCAGAGGATGCAGTCGCCGCCACCCTGTTTCTCGAAACCAAGCATTTCAGCTTTCAGCTCTCCACTGATGGTGCCTCGCTTACAAGCATACGGCTCAAGGATTATCTCGACAAAGACGGTGAACCTGTGGAGCTCGTGCAGTATGATGAGGGTGATATACGGCCCTTTGAGGTTCATTTCGACCGCCTCAGGAATGTTCCGCAGGGTGACCGCACCACCTATTACGTGGAGGAGCTTACACCCACCACAATCCGGTTCTGGCGGGATTTCGAGGACAGCAAGGGGAATGTCTTCAGATTTTCAAAGACCTATGTGTTCCAGGAAGATGAGTTCATGTTCGACATGAAGCTTCGGGTCGAGCCGCTCTCAGACTATGAGGACCTCTACCTGAACTGGGACAATGTGGCCTATACACTCGTGTGGGGACCAGTTCTCGGTCCAATCAGTGTAGTGAGAAACCGCTACAACATCACCACACAGGGTTACTATGAAAACAACAAGTTCAACAAGTTGTTTCGGGGAGCCGGCGGCTGTTCTCTGCGAAGGAGTGAGTCGAAGTACACTGAGATATCGAAATTCGTAAACTGGGTCGGCGTCACAAATCGCTATTTCTTTATCGGCATCGTGCCGGAGCGGAAAAACTACATCTTTGCATTCGACCAGCGGGCACAGGGTAAATACTCTCTCGGCGTGTCAGGAACCTATCACAGGGGCAGAGGGTTCGAGGATACTTTTCATATCTACGCGGGTCCGAAAGAGAGAAAGCTGCTCAGGTCATACGGGTATCGCTTCGATACGGTCATGAGTGGCAGGATACTCAGGCCCCTCGTCATCTTTCTGGAGTGGATGATCAAAGGCTTCTACGGTTTCACAAACAGCTACGGTCTGGCCATCATACTCATGACTATAGTCATCAAGATCATACTCTATCCCCTTACCCGCAAGAGCTTTCAGTCGATGCGCAAGATGAGCTCCTTGCAGCCGAAGATCACAGAGATAAAGGAGAAGTACAAGAACAATCAGCAGCAGATGAACCGCGAAACACAGGCACTGTACAAAAAGGAAGGGGTCAATCCCATGGGCGGCTGTCTCCCGATGGTACTGCAGCTTCCCATCTTCTATGCTCTGTACACGGTACTCTCGAGCATGATCGAACTTAGGAACCAGGCCTTCCTGTGGATCAGGGACCTTACCATGCCCGACACGGTTGCCACCTTGAAGATGGCGGTACCGCTCCTTGGATACAAGATTGGTGAACAGGGCTTTACTGATATCAATATTCTCCCCTTTGTCATGACGGCGACCACCCTTCTCCAGTCAAAGCTTACATCAGGAAATTCGTCCCAGCAGCAGGCGAAGATGATGACCTATATGTTTCCCATCGTATTCTTCTTCATCTTCTGGAACATGCCCTCCGGGCTCGTGCTGTACTGGACCATTCAGAACATCCTGACAATCGGTCAGCAGTATCTGATCGATTACCGCATGAAGAAGAAAGGATCGACCACAGAGGCCGAGCCGGTGAAAAAGTCCATCTCTGCGAAACGATCTCTGCTGACGAAGCGGTCTTTGCCGGCAAGACGTCCCGGTCCGTCAAAGAAGAAGAAGCGTTAGGCATACTGCTACAATCAGGGGGTGATGACATGGTTATTCGTGAATATGAAGGCAGAACAGAGAGAGAAGCGATAAAGAAGGCTTCCGAGGACCTTGGTGTTGAAGCCGATGAACTCAAAATAGAAGTGTTCAGCGAGAAATCCAGGTTTTTCAGCTTCGGTAGTATGGTAAAGATACGTGTGTATCTGGAGGATGAAGATGAGGATGTCTCATCGGAAGCGGAGTCCTTTATAAAGGGGTTGTTTGCCACTATCGGAACGGAGTTGAATACACGATCCATCGAGGAGGAGGATAAGATATATATAGAGATTATCTCAGACAGTGCCGGCCTCATCATCGGCAAGAGGGGAAAAACCCTCGAGGCCCTGCAGCTCCTCGTGAACATCATCGTGAACAAGAAAGGTGAGAAGTGGCGGAAGGTAGTCCTCGACATAGAGAACTACAGAGACAAACGGGAGGCGACCCTGAAGGAGCTTGCGCAGAAGGTGGCAAGCAAGGTGAAGAAAACAGGGAGGTCCCAGTACCTGGAACCCATGAATCCCTTTGAGCGACGGGTCATACACATGACGCTTCAGAGCGACCCGCATGTGGAGACCAGAAGCGAGGGGAACGGCAACCTGAAGCGCGTTAAGGTATACCTCAGGAGAAGGAAGCCCGGGAATTAACCTGTAAGTTTATCTCTGCCCGTACACAATGGTCTTTGGTTTGAAGGCGGCCCAGGCAAACCAGAAATGGTCGCCGTGTACCACCGGCTCGAGCTGTGTTCCCTTGAGCGGCCCCTCAATCGCCCTGCCGAAAATATCCCAGCGGCTCCCGGTGTTCCTATCAGTAATCACATCGTTTTTGACCGTAAAGGAGAGGTGTTCTCCATCCACCTCAGGTTTGAATACACCTGTTGCACCTATATCCCTGCCGTCTGATATATCACGGGTATCGAGCGCACTGCTCGTTCCTGGCTCGTGGAACACCACGAGATGAATGTCGGATTGCACATCGTTTATGACACGCTCGCTGGCAAGGAAAGAGTAGGGGTAGGCCACGTTCACCTCACGGCCTCCCAAGTTCAAAGTCACTGCAACCACACGCTCCATGGCGGTCAGCCGGTCGTCTATCTCGCCTGAGAAGAGAAAGGGGCTCTCCCCGATACGATCGTAGCCCACATAGGGATTCGAACCGTAGGTTCGGGAGTAGCCGGTATCTCTGGAGAGGATTTTTCCATCGGGATAGGCGTTCCTGAATTCGTCGAACGACACGATGCTGGACGCGAGAAAGGTGAGCTGATCGCCGGCGTGCTTTCCGACAATACCCTCTCCGGTGAGCTGCTGCCACAGGCTCTCGGTGCTTCGATCGTACATGACCAGATCGGAGTTTCTGAGCAGCCCCGATGTGCCGAACCCGTACACCTGCCCCCCCACACGCCGATCGAATACAATGGATGAATTGCACAGGGGGCAGAAAGTGATGAGCACCGGATCTCCGCCAACCACGTCGTTGACAATCTCATGCCAGATGAGTATCTGCAGTGGATAGGCGCGTGCATCGCCTCGCCGAATCAGCGCGATAACGGGTTCGTTGCCCTTAAGCCAGGCTTTAGCCTCTTCTGCGCCCACATGCTTCGGTGCGTCAATGGAGGGTATGCCGTCACGGGGAGGCCCGCCATGAAGGAGTTCGTACAACTCAATGGTACGACGTTCCCAGTCGGTGTTCCAGCTCCCCGTCGATGCCTTGAGTCTTGCAGAGCGTGTATCGCCTCCGGGCAGGAGCTTTGAATCTGTTCCTGCACTCTCAGTCTGTGTAATTACTGTGTCAGCGCCGGATGCGTTTTGACCTTCGCTCGAGGAAGGACCGTCTTCAGCTGATCTATTCTTCTCACTCGATCCTGCATAGGCCTGGCCCACACCGATGAAAAGAAGTAAAAGTGCAGCCAGTATGACCGAGTACTTACCGGTTAATGAAAAAGATCTCATATCGATCTCCCTGTAAATTAGTATGATGATGCCCCGTTTATTCAGGGAGAGTTTGTGTTCAGGTCTCTGATATAAACGATAAGCCGGCCCCTATCAGTGGTCAACAGATTGTGTGGGCCCCAGCCCGTCCTCGAATTCCCTTCAATTTCCATTGCCGTTTCTGTATGTTATTGAAGGGTGGGTGAATGAACTATACCGATTCATTTGACGTGATCGTTGTGGGCGCCGGACATGCGGGCTGTGAGGCGGCACTCGCCTCAGCGAGGATGGGACGGAAAACACTACTCCTTTCCATCAATCTCGACACCGTTGCGCAGATGTCCTGCAACCCTGCCATAGGAGGATTGGCAAAAGGACAGCTCGTGCGCGAAATCGATGCCCTCGGCGGTGAGATGGGGAAAGCCATCGACCGTACGGGAATTCAGTTTCGTATGCTCAACACCAACAAGGGCCCTGCAGTGTGGGCGCCACGGGCACAGGCCGACAAAAAGGGCTATCAGTTTTACATGAAGCATGTCCTCGAAGTCGAATCCTTCCTTGAGCTCAAGCAGGATATGGTGGAGGACATACTGATCGAGGGGAGGACGGTGCGGGGTGTTGGCACTGCGCGGGGCAACCTCTACAGGGCGCAAAAGGTCATAGTCACCACAGGCACCTTTCTCAGAGGGCTCATACATGTGGGCACCTATAACGAGCATGCGGGGAGGATAGGCGAGCTAAGCTCTCAAAAATTGAGTAGGAATCTCCAAAAGCTCGGGTTTCCCCTGGGGAGACTGAAAACCGGAACGCCTGCC
>Ga0255054_10001645_pt1 | contig 13063 bp, 10 predicted proteins | sample JV7_2_23_MG_FD_188634 | JGI IMG/M metagenome (GOLD analysis project Ga0255054, IMG submission 188634) | Seawater microbial communities from Jervis Inlet, British Columbia, Canada - JV7_2_23 | ecosystem: Environmental > Aquatic > Marine > Inlet | place: Canada: British Columbia | collected...
TTCAACGATACCTATACCGGAAAGAGGTTCCAATTATACGCTCTCCTGTCTCATTATCTAGTAACTTCAAAGACGATTAATGCGGAAGTCCAAGCCGGAATTTCATACCAATATCTCTCGGATGAAAGAAGCACATGGACCGAGAATAACTTACTCTATCATTTCATGAATAACATCCCTTATTTCTATGGAGAGACCGTATCTCCGGAATCAGGCAATATGGTAGGCACAGGAAGAATATCCTTGAATCAAGCCCGGAATTTCGCAAGTATCAGTCTTCCCGAGACAATTGTCGCCCAATACGGAGTTTTTCTTCAAAACTCGGTCACTTTCGTAAAGAGAATCACCATAAACTTCAGTCTTCGTTTCGATAGAAGCGCGGGTTCGATGGAAGCATTTGGATTGCCTGCAAGTGTCGATCCATTATCTCTCAAGATCGGAGAGGAATTGATCCAGCCCCTTATAGATTCAAATCCTTTCGGAGAGAGTTCTTTTTCAAATTGGAGCAATGCGATCGTTTGGAACACATTCTCTCCTCAGGCAGGAATTAGTATCGATATCTTCGGAAACGGCAGAACTCTCTTAAAAGCTTCGTACGGACGCTACAAAGATCCTTTATTGCTTTCCCAAATTCATGCCCTGAATCCATATGATCCTGACAAGCTCCTGTCTTTCATCTGGTACGATGAGAACCTGGATGGTCTGGCTGACGAAGAGGACAGCTTTGGTCTTTATCCTATGGACTACAGGATCTTTACGGAACAATATTACAGGAAGAGCGTCAACCCGGATATCAGGCCCTCCTATACCGATGAACTCAGCATCGGTATTCAACAGGAATTGTTTCCGAACTGCTCTCTTCGTTTGACATATATCCAAAAAACAACAGGAAACATCATAGAAGATTCACTCTACGATCCTGACAGCGATCAAACATGGTATATGCTGGGCTCAGCTCCTGCTGGATGGTGGAATGAATTCGATACCGTCATCCCCGGAACAGATGGCTACCCGGCAAGCACCGTTCCTGCCTATTTCCAATCAGAGGACGCTCCTCTTCTTTTTTATCGATTGGACAATGTCCCAGAACTCACACGGAAATATAGAGGATTGGAGATCACTCTTGAGAAAAGGATGGCCCATAAATGGCAATTTTTCGGCTCTATTGTATTGAGCAAGACATCCGGCAACATAGGTTTGGGTTACCATGCCAGCTCCGGAACAACATCCATCGCCAATTCCCCGAACGCATTGGTCAATATCCCCACGGACGCCCGGCTGGATTACGACCGCCCTGTTGTTATTAAAATGATGGGTGCTTATGAATTCCCGTGGGACATATATATGAGTTTTTATTATATGTATACAAGCGGTACCCCATGGGCAAGACAGGTGACTGTCATCCCTCCGGCTTCCTGGACTGAGCCAATGAATGCCTACCCCACAGAAGCCGATCTTTTTCTGGAAGATGCAGGATCAAGACGTTTTCCATCTTACAGCACTTTTGATATCCGGCTCGAAAAAACATTCCAGCTTAAAGGCAAAGGAAGATTGAGCGCCTGCATTGATTTTCTCAATCTCCTGGGAAATAAATATGACAACATTCTCGGAAACGACGGCGGCTATTGGTACCCCTCAGAAGAAAATTCATCCGAAGGGATAAGGGTCCTCAATCCCTCTTATAACCAGATAATATCCCTAATCGGATTCCAAGGATTTCGGTTCAGCCTGCGCTTGGGCTTCTAAGGGACTTCCTCATCTCCTGGGACCGGAAAGAACGCGCGCGGGAAGAGTTATAACAGCTCTCAACAATCCGAACACAGCATCCACGGTTATCCCGACAAGCCGGAAAGGAAGCACCAGGAGCCAGATCAGCGGATACAGAATGAGTGCCAATAAGGCCAATGGCCAGCAAATCACTAAAAGGATGAACCAGAGTAATATTTTCATGCTCTACCTCTCCGCATACATTGAATGATCATTCTCTTTATAGGTTCTACGAGATAAAATCGCAATATGTTCACTCCCGGGGACATTTGATTCTTCAATCCGTCATTTCTTACGCACACTCAATTTGTAGATGATCTCCCTGTTTTCAAACCGAGCAAGCTTCTTCAGAATACCCTCTTCCCATTGTTTATTTTTGATCATGCTCTGCAAGGAATGGACATCCAGGTCCAAGACCTCTTCGATCTTCCCGATTTTTTCGAGAAGCTGTTTCAGCTCTGTCCTCTCCGGAGTATTTTTTCCTGGTAATTTAAAGGTCTCCTCCTCTTTAAGGAGCACTTTATTCTTTGAACCAGTGACGACTGTCACGTCCTCTTTTTTGCAGAATGCGATCAGCGCTTCTTTCAACATATTCAGTTTTTCATCCGCTTCTTTTTTCCCCTTTTCATAGGACATTTTGGTCTTGACATACTCATCCACAAGCTTCACTCCCGGATCGTCCAGATATCTGTTTTCTGGCAACTGTTCGATTTTCTTCTCGTGTTTCCAAGCTGGACATACTTCCTGAAATAAACACCATCTGCATAGATAAGTGACTTTCGGTGGGAAATCCTCGGCGGACTCTATGACTTTGATAGAAGCTTTTATCTCCCGGCGAAGATCTTGCAGTTGTTTCAGTGTCCGATAGGACTCCAGTTCCTTGTCGAAGGCAAGATAATGCCATACCAGTCTGACCTTTTTGCAATCCTTGAAACGCTCGCAAACCCAAAGACCATACATGGCCAGCTGCCGATCCTGATCCAAATCCTCTTGTTTGGGAAGAGACATGCCCGATTTATAATCATGGACCTCATACAGCCCGCCTCCCCTATCCATCAACCGGTCTATACGGATGTCATATTTATATTTCCCTTCCGGATCAAGAGACATCATTTCCTGCGTCTCCAGACCGAGAATCGTTCCCTCCGTAAAAGGAGTATGATGCTTATAGTAATCTATAAGATACCGTTCTCCCATTTTACGGTAGTTTTCTTCTGAATACTCTTTTTTAACGATCTGAACAGCTTTGCTCCAATTTTTTTTCCAGATTTGGTTGTAATATGCCAGCAATTCGATCTCGGACATCCTTTTCTCGAACCGGATATCTTTATAGAGTTTCTCTAAAGCGTCATGGACCATGCTCCCGAGAAAGGCTTCTGCCGTGGTTTCCTTTTCGACCCGAATGCGGTCGATATAATTAAATTTGTATTGAAGACGGCAGGTATCAAACGTGCTGATCTTCGAATAGCTGAATCTCGGCATTTCTGCCTCCCCATTGTCTCTTTGAGTCGATCGTCAGCTGGCTGCTGTCTAACCTTTCAGTCTGGTGATCTCCATCCCCGAAGGAACCGGAACTTCTCCCTTGTAAATATTCCAATAATGCTCTCTGGCTTCTCCCAGCTTGTTATATATTTCGTGCGATGTATCAGCTTTCTGCACAGTGATCGTTTGGTGCGATTCGTCGACAAGAACCAGCTCCTCAGCCCTGTTGAGGATTCCGGCAGTCCCCACACTGCAGATAACGACCATCTCATCCTTCTTTGTGCGATCGATGAGTTCCCCATAGGTCATGTCTCTCTCCTCTAATCGAACTCCCATATCCTTCAAGATGTCACAGACTCCATCGATTGTCACCGAAGGAAGGATCAAAGGGCTCTCAGGGATCTTTATAACCGTTCCATCACGCAAAGCAAATAGACAACAGGATGAATCCCATTCCGTGATAAGACGGGATTCCAATGGCTTTTCAGGCTGGTCATCGAGGAGAAGAGCTGATCCGGCCTCTGGATAAATCTGCTTGGCCAGGTCAACAGCCTTGATGCTCATCAAGTAATTGACCCCGAGCTTTAAATTTCCTGTGCCGTTGATCCCGACGGCGCGAACAATATCGGGAATGACAACACCTGAAAAAGGCTCTCCCAGGTAACGGTCATAGCGGCAGACAACTGCACGAATGGAAGGATTTTCTGGAAAATTGACTCCGATCGATTGCGCTTCATCAAAAGTGAAAGGTCGCAAATATCCTTGAGCATCCAGGTCAACCATATCCGACAGGAAAGAGCTGATCGAAGGATCCTGGAAGTAACGACGAAATACGCTTTCGATCTCCTCAAGTGTCGGGACCAAGTCCTGCTGCTGAAAACTGAGATTGAACGATATTCCTCGTTGAAACCGTTCAAGATTTTTCTTTAGATTTAAAAAAACAGCTTCTACCTGCCCGTTCTTGTCTTTCTGGCAATAAAACCGAATGCCTTCAAAGGCAAGGAACATGCCGTAATGCACCGAGCGAGAAACCGCATAAACTTTAGCATTCGACTCAAGGATAGAAAAAGACTTATCCTTCAACAGGTATAGACACTGTTTCTGAGCCCAGTGTGTTCCCTCAAATACGGCCATGTCTTATCTCCTTTGAATCCGAATCTTCCCTGAATATGGCAACAGCCGGTTCTGATTACCGCTGCCAGGCAGACGGTCGGGAGTGTGAAGCCAAAGATTTTTTCATATCATATTTCCCAGCGAAAGGGAACACATTTTCCCTTAGGGGAAGCCTCGTCTTCTTGATAAACGGAATGAGGAAGTTCAATCCTATATCAAAAGGATCCGTCCCGTTCCCATGGGAACATAATCATCACCATATGCTTTTTTAAACAGTCCGATCTGCCTGTCGCCTGTGCAATGAGTGGCGCCACATTTCTTCACATCCATCTCTCTGAAGTGAGTGATGATCTCCGCGATCTGTACATCTGTGTGTTGCATGAGGTGAAATCCGCCGAAAATGAGATAGATTTGCTTGTTCTTGATCTCTTCCGCTCTCTTGAGGATATTCACCACGCCCTGATGGGAGCATCCGGCTACGACAATCAGTCCCTGGTTTGTGTCCAGGACCAGTGATTGTTCTTTTATTAAATCTCCCATCTCGCCAGTGATGTAGACATCCTGGCAGATTTCTGTTGGATCGCTGACAGCAATGATCTTTGTTTTGTCTTCATCGACCTTTTTTCTGTATTTTTCGGAGAAGGAAACCGGCATGAAAACAGAGACGTGCGGATTTATCTCCAGTACCGCGGATAAACCGCCGGTGTGGTCGCCGTGATCATGCGATATGACAATGATATCTACCTCCCTCAAGTCGACTCCGAGCTCTTCGATATTATGCAGAAGGATATTCTCTCTTGTCCCTGTATCAAAGAGGATCGATTGCTCTGTCCCTTCAATAAGACAGGAAAAGCCCCAATCCGCCTGGGTCCCTTCCTGGAAGACATAATTATCATAGAGGATCGTAAATTTGACTGGCCCGGATGCTCTCCCAATTAAAGGGATTCCAAAGAAAAACACAATAAATGTAAAAATGAATACATTTGAGTAAAAAAGTTTGAGTCTGCAACACATGGGGACGTCCTCCAGAGGGACACCCTACTATTTCCCTCTTATGATAAACTTAGCATAAAAAAATGATAGTAAAATCATTTGTTTTTTTCAAACAACTTTCGTGGGGACGTCCTCCAAAGGGACACCCTACCCGCTTTGGTCTCATAAACAAGGTAGATTAAGTCTCTTTTCTTCATATCTTCAGCTAGGATGGTTTGGAATATTTAGGAAGGGTGTCCCTCTGGAGGACGTCCCCGAAATATGGTAAAATATTTCAAGGCATAAGAAAATGAAAAATTGTTTTTTTTTATTCTTCAGCATCACAGTTTTTCTTTCCATATCAATTGGAGCAGGCTGTTTCTATTCAACACATAAAATGGAAAATCCAGAAAAGAAAACCCATATCACTTTCACGGAAGAAGATGACGGCCGAAGCGTAAAACTGAATCGCGGGGAGGTCTTCGACATCATGCTGGAAGGAAATCCCACAACTGGATACACATGGCAAAAAACCGAACCGGAAGATAGAGATATCCTCGAACTTATTGAAAGGGAATTTAAACCTCAATCTGACCGGATCGGATCTCCCGGCATCCAGATATTTCACTTCAAAGCCGTCGGAAAAGGACGCACCACGATCAGGCTCATTTACCACCGGCCATGGGAGAAAGAGGTCCAGCCTCTGCGTGAATTTGAGCTTAGGATCAGCATCAAAAGAACATGATCTTTGGAGTGACTGGGTTTTTCTTATCTTAAACAAACTTTCCTCGCCTCAAGACATCTTGACTTCCATGGAGATGGAACAAATCTTCTATACAAAAGTTTATGATTGTTCCTATCTATCCAATGTTTATTGTGGTAGGTAGAGGCCTCTAGGGAGGGATAAAGAGAAACCGTCAATTCAACACCTCGTTCTTCATCATAAGATGTCTTGACTGTAACAAACACGGCAAGTATAGTCATCCTGCTTTAGGGAGACATCATGGCAAAAAAACTGACATTCAAACGTTTAAAGGAATTCACAGGCAAGGAGGTCGGGCTCAGTGAATGGATGGAGATCACTCAGGACCGCATCAACTCATTTGCAGATTGCACAGAGGACAACCAGTGGATCCATGTCGATCAGGAAAAAGCCCGAAAGAGTCCTCTGAAAGGTACCGTAGCTCATGGTTATTTATTGCTGTCTCTTCTCCCCTATTTTAATTTTCAAAACGAGGTTTTTTCCCTCAATTATAAAATGGCCGTGAATTACGGGTTGAACAGGGTTAGATTCATTAAAGCCGTTAAAGCAGGCAGTCGGATAAGAAACCGGGCTGTTCTAAGGGAAGTCACAAAAAGAGGATTCCGTCAGATCCTCCTTCTTTCTGAAAATACAATCGAGATCGAAGGGGAAGAAAAACCGGCCATGGTCGCCGAAACACTTGCCCTTATCTACCTCTAATGACCGTCTTGAGGTAACCAGACATTTATTAGAATACATACTTTAAAGTATATAAACTCATCTGCTGGAATCGCCAGGTCCTTTCTTGAGAAAGGGGGAAGGAAAGAGAAAAGGATCTCGGTCTATTTTGACAGTTAAACGATCGTTGTGGGTCCGTCTTTACTCAATTTCTGTTCCAACTTTTCGGCTGGAATCGGACGGCATAACAAAAATCCTTGAGCTTCGTCACATCCCTGTTCAATGAGAAATTTAATCTGTTTTTTGGTTTCAACGCCCTCAGCAATGACTTTAATATTCAAGTTATGAGCCATGTTGATAATTGCCTTGATGATCTCTTCATCACTCGGATCATGCGAGATCCCATGAACGAATGACTGATCGATCTTGAGTTTGCTGATTGGAAGTTTCTTCAAATAACTCAGAGATGAATAGCCGGTCCCGAAATCATCAATAGAAAGTTTGACACCCAGTTTATCAAACTCATTGAGGACAGAGCTGGTAACCTCGCTCTGAAGCAGGATGCTTTCTGTCAGCTCAAGTTCCAACAGTTCGGGTTCCAATTTTGAATTTTTCAGTTCATCAGAAATCAGATCAACGAAGTTTCTCTGTTTGAATTGTTTACCGGACATATTGATCGCCATCCTTAAGGATGAGAAACCGGCCAACTGCCAGGCTTTTGCCTGCCGGCATGCTTCCCTTATGAGCCATTTTCCCATGGGGATTATGAGTCCGGACTCTTCAGCGAGAGGAATAAATTCACTGGAAAAGATCAATCCCGAGTCAGGGTCCTGCCACCTGATGAGAGCCTCAACTCCGATAACTTGAGAAGTCTTCAAATCGACCTGGGGTTGATAGTGGAGTAAAAACTCTTGGTATTCGAGAGCTTTCCGCATCTTGTTCTCGAGCATAAGGTCTTGGAACGATGCGGCATTCATTGTGGAGTTATAAAATTGATATGTGTTCATCCCGGCTTCCTTCGCTTTATACATGGCCACATCGGCGTTCTTGAAAAGCGTTTCCGCATCCTTTCCATCTGACGGGAACTGGCTGATTCCTATGCTTGCTCCGATAGTACACTCGTGTCCGCTGAGGAGAAAAGGCTCTGACAACGACTCATTCACTCGTTGAGCAATAATGGTCGCATCCTGGACTTTTGCGATTTTCGGGAGGATTATTAAGAACTCATCTCCTCCCATTCTCCCAACTGTATCCGAGTCCCTGACACATCCAAGCAGCCTCTGAGAGACTTCTTTCAGCATCTGGTCCCCGGTATCGTGACCGAAGGTGTCGTTGATGGTCTTGAAGCGATCCAGATCAAGGAAGAGAAGGGCAAGAATGTTATTGCTCCAACGTGCCTGGATGAGAGCTTGGCTGAGCCGTTCCATGAGAAAAGCTCTATTTGGCAGGCTGGTCAATGTATCATAATGGGCCAGCGATTGAAATTGCTGTTCGATCAACTTCCTTTCAGTGATATCCCGGACAACCCCTGCTATCGCCAGTTCTTTTTTTCTATCATCTTTGATCAAGTTCCGGGAGATGAGAACCGGGAAAAAACTCCCGTCCTGTTTTTTATGAAGAAACTCTCCCTTAATTCCTCCTTTAATAGCTTTAGGAAACAAACTCTGTTTGTATTCTGTGCCGGAATTGAGATGCCATAAAATGGCTCCGTCCCTTCCAAGTATTTCCTCTTTTTCATACCCATACGTCCTGCAGAAGGCATCGTTGACATAAATGATCTTATCATCCAAATCCGTGAAATAAACACTGTCCTTGATATCCATGATTGCATGAGACAGCATCTTGTAAAGCTTTTCCTTTTCATGATATTTGACCGCATTCTCGACAGTAATGGGAAGAACTTTAAGGTAATGACGCTCATTGTCCTTGACAATATAATCCATAGCTCCGGCCTTAATGGCCTTGACAGCAACCTCCTCGTCTCCACTGCCTGTAATGACAACAAAAGGCATCTCACCGATTTCTTCAAGGATATCAAAAGCCGTTCCGTCTCCCAGCATTAAATCGGCCAGAATGACATCATACGTTTTAACTTTCAGAAAATCTTTCGCTTCAGAAATGGATCCTGCAACCGTATATTCATATGGAAGGCCGTCCTTCTCGACAAATCTTTCAAAGGCTTTTTGGTCGACCTTGTCATCTTCAATAAACAGTATTTTGTATTTTCTTCTTGCATTCTCAATCATTATTAACCCTCTATCTACTCAAGCATTTTCACTCAGCTTCCAGTACTCATGTATGGCCTGAACAACATTGATGAACATTTTATAATCTATTGGTTTGACCATGTATCCGGCAACACCCAGATCAAATGTTTCAATTCTGTCTCTATCCGCTTTGGAGCTTGTTAAAACAACGACAGCGATATTCTTCCATCTCTGATCATGTTTGATTATTTTCAGAAACTCGATACCGTTCATCCGCGGCATATTGATATCTAGCAGGATGATATACGGATCCTCATTCTCCGGATTCTGGAGATAATCAAGAGCCTCCTCCCCATTGTTGGCAATAACCAGATCGTTTGTCGCGCTTATCTCCTTGAGCGCCCGCATGACTGTCATTTGATCCACTCGGTCATCCTCAATAAGGAGGATCGGTTCTTTGTTTTTCATGTTTGTCCTTTTTCTATACTGCAGACAGATTTAGCAAAAGTAAATAAGAAACGGCTTCCTTTCCCCACTTCGGATTCAACCCAGATCTTACCTCCATTCAATTCAACGATCTTTTTTACCACAGCCAGGCCGATTCCGGTCCCTTCGACTTCATCCCTCGGCTTGAGTGTCTGGAAGATCTGAAAGATCTTTTCAAAGTATTTTTCATCGATCCCGGGCCCATTATCCGAAATAGAAAATCGCCAAAAGTCATTTTCCTCCTGACAGGCCACTTTTATCTCCCCCTTCTCCTTGTCCATATATTTAATTGCATTCCCAATAAGATTCTGGAATACCTGTTCGACACGAACTCTCTCGCTTGAAATCTGCGGAAGATGGTTCTCTATACTGATGTTAATGTGAGAAGGAGGCGACAGGAAATCAATCATTTCTTTAACGAGCGTATTCAAATCTAAAGTCGTTTTCTTTTCCTTGACTCGTCCTACTCTCGAGTAATGAAGGATACCATCGATCAAACCCTGCATGCGAACGACTCTCCCCCTTAAAAGAGATAATTGTTCTTTCCCATCTTCATCCAATTTATCAGCATAATCCGAGGAAATCCAAGTGGCTAAAGAATGAATAGCCCGGAGAGGCGCTTTGAGATCATGGGAAACGATGTAGGCAAAATCCTTTAATTCCTTGTTCACATTGTCGAGTTCCTTGAGAAGTTCGGCTTGGCGCTCTTCCGCTTCTTTTTGGGCAGTGATATCCGCAGCCACAAAGATCATTCCCTGCATCTCGCCATACACATCACGCATGATCGATCCGGAGAAGACAACCGGCAATTCCTCCTTATCTTTGGTCAAATACCGGCTCTCGATGTAACTGACCTCTCCCTTTTCAAAAAATTCATCGAATCCCGACTGAAGGAAATGATCTCCTTCAGCGAATATTGTATCCAATGACTTTCCGATCAGCTCTTGTTCTTCATATCTGAGCATCTTACACGTTTCGGAATTTACGGTCTTGATCTTCCCGTCAGGTGCGGTCACGATAAGACTACCGATCATCGACCGGATGATGTTATCCACGTAATCACGGGAAATGGTGGTTTTTTTCAGGTTGTCGGTCATTGTATTGAATGTAGAAGCAAGCTGTCCCATCTCATCCTTGGAAGTTAGATCGATCCTGTGGTCAAGATTTCCGGTCCCCAAGACCTCGGCTCCATTTTTTAACACGCTGATCGATTTGAGCACATCCCAAAGCAGGCGGTATGAAACAAGCAGAATGACGAGAGCTATCATCGCCAGGATAAGAAGAGCGTTCTTCCAGAGAGAAGACGACTGGGCAAAGTTCTCATAATATGCGTTTCCGATCATGAACTTAAAGGAAGAGAGAGCTTCAGGCACTTGGATGACGATGAAATCATCCAATTGGGATTTCACGTTCATGACATAGCGAGCAGCAGCTGCATCTTGCTGTCTCTCTTCGAACGATGATTTGACACTGTCGATATTGTCTCTGATCTCAGCAAATATCCATCTTAGATTTTTGATATTCTCGATGTCCCCTGCTTTGAAACCGATATTCAGATTAACAAGAGACTGTAGTGATAGGACCCATTTATCAACTGAACGATTGACCATCATAATGGTCTTATCCAGGCTCTCTTCTTCAAAGACACCGGACCGGAACATGTCCTCCAATTCTGCTTTGAGGCGGGCCGAGTACAGATCTGTCCCATCTCCTGCCTTAAGAGCCTCCAAAATCGCATGTGAGAATTGATCCTGTTTGGACCCCTGAAGCTGTGTCCAAAGCATAAATCCGGTTATCAGGAACAGGATAAATCCGATAAGCACAATGATAAGAGAAAGCCTCGCTTTGATACTCATTTTCTTTATCCTGTCTTAAAGATCCCCTTTCAGTTTTTTCTTGCCTCCCAGGGTGGCGTTTACTGTTTTACAGCCTGATTATCATTAACTTTAATCTCCTAAAAACCACTTAGCTGGAGAAGAAATCCTCATAAAAAATTTATCTGAATGGTCAAGCGATGTAAATACCCCCCAGAGATGATATTATCCTCACCTGATAAGGTTCCCCTGATGGTCGCTCCCGATGATTAACCTGGATTATTCATAAAATCTGTCGCCAGCATAAAAAGACAACAGACTACAGACTGCAGACCAAAGACAGAAGAAGGGACAATAGACTTTAGACTGTAGACTGTAGACTTGAAAAAAAGTAGCATATTACATATTTTCAGTCTTGTTTCTCATTGTATCCAGTTCCATTTTTCTTTCTCTGTCTGTAGTCTGTGGTCTATAGTCCCTTCTTCGTCTTATGTCTAAAGTCTATGGTCTATTGTCTAATGTCCCTTCTTCAAGCACGCCCTCACAAGCCGCGTCGTCGCCGATCCAGCGACCTTGGCCCGTGAATAACCCAGGCTATTTAAGGTGTTCCATTTTTGATTTTTTTCAAAATTTATTTATTTTCCAGGCCTTGAATGATAAAATCCCCACTAAAATTGGGATGTCCCCTAAAAGGAGAGCATGATGAATAAACTCACACTGACTATCCTTTCCTTATTACCTGTGACTATTCTACAAGGAGCACCTCTTCCCCAGGGACAGGGATCGCAGCAGATGCCTCCCTCTTTCATTGAGTACCTCCTGCGTCCGAAGTTTATCGTGATGCTGGTCATCGGCATTTTAGTTCTTGTCCTCCTCCTGACAAGATCCATGAAAAACAGCATCAAGATCCCTATCCTCCTTCTCTCAACATTTTTATTCGGAATAGCCGGAAACCTCAATATCAATGCTTTTTCCTCCTTCTCTATGCACCCATCTCCTGTCTGCGCTGCCACAAAGTCTATTCTCTATGGATTCCGGACTCCTATGGTCGTGACACTGGTGGTCATCTCCCTCCTGACCCTCGTCGGGCCAAAGCTCTTCTGCGGATGGATCTGCCCCTTGGGCGCTATTCAAGAACTCATCGCCATGCTAGCTGACAGGCTTAAGATAAAAAGAAAAAAATTCAATTTTTCTATCTCTCAAGGAATCCGTGTTGGACTGTTTATCCTGTTTATATTTTTGAGCGGAACAGCTCTGATTCATGTGGTTCGCGGAGGCCGGGTGATCCCTGTCTCCATATATGATTATGTCAATGCTTTTCACGGGCTGGAATTCGGTATTCAAAATACTCTTCTCGATAATATCATCCATTTTCTTCCATTTATCCTGACAGTCGGCTTAGCTTTCGTCCTTTATCGCCCCTTCTGTTATTATGTCTGTCCTCTCGGGCTTTTTACGCATGTGCTGGAACAGGTCGCTCGTTTCCGGGTGTCTTTGAAAAAATCAAAATGCAACGACTGCCCGGTCTGCATTGAAAAATCACCCTGCCCGACGGTTCCGGATATCCTCAAGGGTTCCACTCTGCGACCGGACTGCTTCTCATGCAATATCTGTGTGAAGACCTGCCCAAGGGATGCTTTGGTCTGGGGGATAAAAAGAGTGTATCGGGATTAGAGCCCGCAGCTTGTGGACCGGTTATGCCCGACCCAATCCTTCCAGTTGTTCAACCGCGGGAAAAACATGAACATCAGGACTAGGGAAACAAACGTCAGGACATAGAAATCAACATTCAGTCCACTTAA
>Ga0255054_10001646_pt1 | contig 13059 bp, 21 predicted proteins | sample JV7_2_23_MG_FD_188634 | JGI IMG/M metagenome (GOLD analysis project Ga0255054, IMG submission 188634) | Seawater microbial communities from Jervis Inlet, British Columbia, Canada - JV7_2_23 | ecosystem: Environmental > Aquatic > Marine > Inlet | place: Canada: British Columbia | collected...
TAGAAACGCTACCCCACTGGTCAAGGTCAAGTCGCGTCGTGTAGGCGGGGCTACCTATCAGGTGCCTATGGAGGTTCCTGAGGACCAGGGCCGCGCCCTGGCAATGAGGTGGCTTATTGCGTCTGCAAGGGCTCGGAGCGGCAAGTCGATGGCTCAGAAGCTGGCCTCAGAGCTGGTTGATGCTATCCAGGGCCGAGGAGTCACGGTCAAGAAACGCGAGGATATTCATAGGATGGCAGAGGCTAACAAGGCCTTTGCTCACTATCGTTGGTGATAAGCTGTGGCGAGAGCATTACTTGAGGCAAAGGGCAAACCTATGTCGCGGACGTTTCCATTGGACAAGATACGGAATATAGGGATCATCGCTCACATAGATGCTGGCAAAACCACAGCTACTGAGATGATCCTCCACCACGCGGGACGTACTTACAAGATCGGCCGAGTGGACGAGGGAACCGCGGTTATGGACTGGATGGATCAGGAAAGAGAGCGGGGCATTACCATCTCATCAGCCGCTACCACATGCCAGTGGCACGGGCACTGCATAAACATAATCGACACTCCCGGGCACGTGGATTTCACGGCCGAGGTCGAGCGCAGTCTGCGCGTGCTTGACGGCGGTGTGGTCGTTTTCGACGGTGTGGCTGGAGTCGAAGCTCAGTCAGAGGCTGTTTGGCGCCAGGCAGACAAGTACGGCGTGGCCAGGATCTGCTTCGTCAACAAGATGGACAGACTGGGCGCCAACTATGACCGTACTGTGGACATGATAGGTCACAGGCTGAGGAGCAAGGCCTTGCCGGTGCAGCTTCCCATAGGTAGCGAAAAGCAGTTCCGAGGCGTCATCGATCTGGTTGAGGGCAGGGTGGTTCCCTTCGACACGGGATCCGGTTCCGGCTCGAATGAGGAAGGGAGCGAAGCTTTGATTGCCAGACACCGCCAGGAGATGATAGAGAGCCTGGCAGAGCTTGATGATCAGATCATGCTCGCTTACCTTGATGGGCAGGAGATATCTGCTTCTGAGATAAGAGCGGCGATCAGGAGGTTGACCATCGTCAGCCGCGTTGTCCCGGTTCTCTGTGGCAGTGCTCTGAGGGATAGAGGCATCCAGTTATTGCTGGACGCCATCGTTGACTATCTCCCGTCGCCGGTCGATGTTCCTCCTGTTGTGGGCACAAATCCCAGGACCGGAGAGGAAGTCCGTCGTCTAGCAAGCGATGATGACCCCTTCTCTGCCCTGGCGTTCAAGACGGTGTCCGATCCTTTTATGGGCAGACTGGTCTACCTGCGTGTGTATTCGGGCGGGATAAGAGCGGGAGCCCAGGTAATGAACTCCACCACAGAGAAGAAGGAGAGGCTGGGGAAACTGTATGTTATGCATGCTGACCATCGTGAAGAGGTCGACCGTACTGAGGCTGGGACCATAGTGGCTACTCTCGGACTCAAGACGACCGCGACGGGGGACACCCTCTGTGAGCCGGCAAGGCCGGTTCTCTTTGAGCCTATACGCTTTGCTGAGCCTGTGCTTGCCATGGCCGTTGAGTCCAAGAGCAAGGCTGATCAGGATAAACTGGACGACACGCTGTCCAAGCTTGCTGTAGAGGATCCTACCTTCAAGATCTACCATGACCAGGAGACCGGGCAGACGTTGATCTCGGGAATGGGTGAACTCCATCTCGAAGTGCTCATGGAGCGGATTTTCCGTGAGTACGGAGTCAGGGTGAATGGCGGCAAGCCGCAGGTGGCCTACAAGGGAACCATCACGGTTCCCGTGGAATCCGAAGGCAGATTCGTTCGCCAGTCCGGCGGTAGAGGTCAGTTCGGGCATGTTTGGCTCAGAATCGAGCCCGGCGAGCGTGGCAGCGGATTCGAGTTTCGTGAGGAGATCAAGGGTGGGACTATACCGAGGGAGTTTGTTCCCTCCATCGAGACCGGTGTCAAGTCCGTCCTGCAGAGCGGGGGGCTGTCCGGTTATCCGGTCGTGGATGTGAGGGTGACATTGTATGATGGCAGTTTTCACGAGGTTGATTCTTCAGACGTGGCGTTCAGAATGGCGGCCTTTATGGCTATGAGGGATGGTCTGGATAAGGCTAAGCCCATCATCCTCGAGCCGGTTATGGAGGTGGAGATATTGACACCCGATCAGTTTACGGGGGACGTAATCGGCGATCTGAACTCCCGAAGAGCTCGTATTGAGGGCATCGAGAGTCGTGATGACTCGTCCACCATCCGATGCCTCGTTCCTCTGGGGGAGACGTTCGGTTTCGCGGGGGATCTGAGGTCGCTGAGTCAGGGCCGGGCGAGCCATATAATGCAGTTTCATCATTACGAAGAACTACCTCAGAGCCTGGTGGAACAGGTTGCCGCTAGAGCGAGGAGAAGCAGATGAATGAGCAGAAGGTGCGCATAAAGATCAAGAGCTTCGATCACAGGCTGGCCGACCAGGCTGTGAGGCAGATTGTTGAGACGGTTGAACGTACCGGTGCTATAACGGTCGGACCGGTCCCGTTGCCCACAGATATCGAGAAGTTTTGCGTGATTCGCTCTCCGAACATTGACAAAGACTCCAGGGAGCAGTTTGAGATAAGGACGCACAAGAGACTGGTTGACATACTGCAGCCGAGTTCCAAGACCATAGATGCGTTGAGTCAACTCAACCTGGCGTCAGGAGTCGAGATCGACATCAGGCTATAGGTGTGATGATGTACCCAGGGATTATCGGTAGAAAGGTAGGCATGACGCGGGTCTTCCTGGAAAATGGACAGGCCATCACAGTCACGGTCATCAAGGCGGGGCCTTCAGTTGTGACTCAGGTGAAGACCCGCGCCAGCGACGGGTACCATGCTATCCAGTTGGGGCTCGTAGTCGACGAAGGCAAGCGATGCCGGCTCAACTCGCCAGAGAGGGGACACCTCAAGGGGATAGACAGGGTACGCCATCTGCGCGAGTTCAGGATCGACCCCGATTCTATGGGGGAGGGGGCAGCCAGGCGTAACGACAAGATCGACGTCGGTTTTCTGAAGCCGGGTGACACCGTCAGTGTTGCCGGATTCTCTAAGGGGAAGGGATTCGCCGGAGTGGTGAAGCGACACGGCTTTGCCGGTGGGCCTAAGACCCATGGGCAGACCGATCGTCACCGTTCTCCCGGGTCGATCGGCGCTTGCACGTTTCCCGGAAGAGTTTTGAAGGGGAAACGAATGGCAGGACATATGGGAGACAGCAGGGTGAAACTGCGTGGTCTCGAGGTAGTGCAGACTGATCCCGAGCGTAACCTGCTGTTGGTTAAAGGTGCAGTGCCTGGAGCCAACGGTGGGCTACTGATAATCGAGAAGGCAAGGTAGCAGGAAGTGGAAGTGCCAGTTTACGATTTGAGCGGTCAGGTTGTCGACCATGTACAGCTTAGCGAAGCTGTGTTTGGCGTGCCGTTTAACGAGGCTGTTGTTCATCAAGCGATGGTGAGGCAGCTGGCTAACAGACGTCAGGGTACAGCCTCTACCAAGGCGAGGGGCGAGGTCAAGGGGAGCCAGAGGAAGCTCTATGCTCAGAAGCACACCGGTAGGGCGCGGAGAGGGAACATCAAGTCGCCCGTGTTGCGAGGAGGCGGTGTGGTCTTTGGACCCAAGCCCCGAAGCTATCGCCAGGCGATGCCCAAGAAGATGAGGAGGCTTGCACTGAAGTGCGTTCTTTCTGCCAAGGCCCGAGAGGGGAACATGAAGGTTGTGCAGGATATCGCTTTTGAGGAAGCGAAGACGAGGTATATGGCAGGTGTCCTGTCCTCGTTGGGAAGCGATTCCTCTGTCTTGATACTCACCGGCCAGTCGACACCGGAGGTGGTGAGGTCGGCGGCCAACTTGCCTGATGTCAAGGTGCTTCCCTCGGATCTTGTTAATGTGCTGGACCTGATTACTCACGAGATTCTGATAGCCAGCGTACCTGCGATACGTAAGATCGAGCAAACCTGGGGAGAATGAATTGCATCTTTACGAAGTTCTTAGGCGTCCGTTGATCACAGAGAAGGCCACTCTACTCAAAGAGGGCGACAAATATGCATTTGAGGTGGCCGGCACGGCCAGCAAGTGTCAGATCAAGGAGGCAGTGGAGCGAGCGTTCAAGGTAGAGGTAAACAAGGTCAACGTGATAACAGTGCCCGGGAAGACGAAGAGATTCGGAAGAAGACAGGTGACGGGCTCGTCCTGGAAGAAGGCAATAGTCACCCTTGTGCCAGGACATAAGATTACATTCTTTGAGGGTGTTTAATGGGTTCAGTGATCAAGTGGAGAAAGCGCAAGATGTCCAAGCACAGGCATAAGAAGCTGCTTAAGAAGACCCGCTGGCAACGGACTCACAAATAGGGAGCGAGTTCTTGGGACTGAAGACGTACAGGCCGACTTCTCCGGGCAGAAGATTCATGTCCGGGGCCACCTTTGAGGAGCTGACCAAGGTTGCTCCTGAAAGGTCGTTGTTGATGCCGCTGAGGAAGAAGGGGGGGCGCAATAGCAGGGGCGTAGTCACGGTGCGCCACCGGGGTGGTGGTAGCAAGCGCAAGCTCCGCATAATAGACTTCAGGAGAGACAAGATCGGCGTACCGGGCAAGGTGGCCTCTGTCGAGTATGATCCCAACAGGTCAGCCCGTATCGCCCTGATTCATTATGTGGATGGAGAGAAGCGGTACGTGCTGGCCCCTCTGGGCATCGGGTTAGGAGATAGGATGCAATCCGGTGAGGATGTTGACATAAAGCTCGGCAACGCACTGCCTTTGGCAGGCATTCCCGTCGGGACTCCTGTGCACAACGTGGAGTTTGAGCCCGGGAAGGGAGGGAAGCTTGTGCACAGTGCCGGGAGTGCTGCTCGAGTCATGAGTAAAGAGGGCAAGTACGTTGTGCTGAAGCTCCCGTCAGGCGAGTTGCGCAAGTTTCACCACAAGTGCTGGGCTACTGTTGGTCAAATCGGAAATGTCGATCATGAGAACATCAAGATCGGCAAAGCAGGTAGCAATAGATGGCGGGGCAAGCGACCATCAGTGAGAGGGTCGGCGATGACTCCCCGTGACCATCCGCACGGAGGTGGTGAAGGGAGAGCCCCGAGGGGTATGCCGCCCAAGACGCCGTGGGGTAAGCTGGCTTTGGGTGGAAAGACGCGCCGCCGTAAGATTTCGGACAAAATGATACTGAAGGGGAGGAAGCAGAATGTCACGGTCTCTTAGGAAAGGGCCTTTCTGTGATGCCAAGCTACTGCGGAAGATAGAGGGGCTGAACGATTCCGGCGAGAAGACGGTGATAAGGACATGGTCTCGCGCCTCCACCGTTATGCCTCAGATGATCGGTCACACCATAGCGGTCCATAACGGGAGGAGGCATGTGCCCATATTCATTACTGAGAATATGGTGGGGCACAAGCTGGCCGAGTTTTCCCCTACGAGGACATACAGGGGGCATATCGCTAAGAGCAAGGGAACCGCGCAGGCGAGGAAGAAATAGAACACTATGAAGGTAAGAGCTGTGGCCAAGGACGTGGGCATTTCGCCTCAGAAGATCCGCCTGACGGTGGACATGGTTAGGGGGAAGAGGGTTGATGAGGCGTTGGACATGCTCAGGTATGTCCCCAGTCCGACAGCGAAGGCTGTGGCCAAGGTGATCAAGTCTGCGGCGGCTAATGCGGAGAGCAACTTCCAGATGACGCCTGCCGATCTCAGGATCACAGACATATACGCTGATCAGGGGCACACTTTGAAGAGATATCGCCCGCAGTCGAGGGGCAGGGCGAGCCCTATACTTAAGCGATCCAGTCACATTACCGTGTTCGTCGCTGAGAGTGAGGAGTAGTTTTGGGACAGAAAGTTCATCCGTACGGTTTCAGGCTAGGTGTCAACCAAGATTGGCTGGCCAAGTGGTATGCAGGTAAGGGCTATGCCCGGTTTCTACTGGATGACCTGAGACTGCGTAACGTTGTTGAGGAAAAGTGCGCCGGGGGAGCAGTTGCCCGCGTGGAGATCGAGCGCTCGGGAGACGAGGTGTACCTGACGCTCTACTCCGGTCGCCCGGGCATTCTCATCGGCAGGGGTGGGCAGAATGTGGAAGAACTGAAATCGGAGCTGGAGAAGGTCACTGGCGAGAAGATAAGGTTGACGATCAGGGAAGTTGAACGTCCTGAACTCGAGGCTATTCTGGTGGCCAGGAGCATAGCCGGGCGTCTGGAAGAGAGAGTTGCCTTCCGGCGGGCTATGCGGCAAGCGGCTTTCCGCACAATGCAGGCGGGCGCTAAGGGTGTGAAGATCATGTGTAAGGGGAGACTCGCCGGGCTTGAGATAGCCAGAACTGAGACCCTCCGCCAGGGTCAGATGCCTCTGCACAAGTTGCGTGCTAACGTTGACTATGCCCTTGCTGAGGCGCATACTCTGATGGGCCTTATCGGCGTTAAGGTATGGATCTATAAGGGTGATATCGTGCCCGAAGTGAAGAAGGAGACAAGTGCTACAGCCGAAACGGGTGAAGTACCGCAAGGTACATAGAGGAAGACGCAAGGGGATTACCCAGAGCGGAGCTACCATTGCCTTCGGGGACTATGGCTTGAGGGCTGAGGAGCCTGCCTGGATAACGGCGCGACAGATTGAAGCAACCCGTCGCGTCCTTGTGCGCCGTTTGCAGCGCGGTGGCAAGCTATGGATCAGAGTGTTCCCTGACAAGTCTGTGACTAAGAAACCCGCAGAAACGAGGATGGGTAGCGGTAAGGGAGCGCCAGACCACTGGGTGGCTGTGGTCAGGAGAGGCAGAATCCTGTTTGAGATTTCCGGTGTAAGAGAGGATGTGGCTGCGGAGGCGGTGCACTCTGCATCTTATAAGCTGCCTATTGCCACTAGTTTCGTGACCAGGGAGAAACATACAGTTGAAGGCTAGCGAAATCCGGGCTCTCAGCGACGGAGAATTGTTGACCAGATTGGAGGAGGCCCATGAGGAGCTCTTCAATCTCCGCTTTCGCCTGGCCACCAGGCAACTGGAGAATCACAGGGAGATTCCCAGGGTCAAGACAAGGATCGCTAGAATACGGACGATTCTAAGGGAAAGGGAACTGGACATAGTACGATGAGTGATCTCGGTAGAAGAAAGGTCAGAGAAGGCGTGGTGGTGAGCGATAAGATGGATAAGACCGTGGTTGTCGCTGTAGAAACGAGGAAGGTACACCGGCTCTACAAGAAGGCGGTCAGAGTTACCAAGAGGTATAAGGCTCATGACGCGGATAACACCTGCAAGGTGGGAGATAAGGTGAAGATCTCGGAGACTCGCCCCTTATCCAGGGAGAAGAGATGGCGAGTATCAGAGATACTGCCTGACAAGGGGATGGCTGAGACCAGGCCAGGGCAAGAGAGATGATCCAGTCCTATACCAGACTCAAGATAGCCGACAACACCGGGGCTAAGCAGATCATGTGTATAAACGTGCTTGTCGGAGCGAGGAAGTACGCCCGCATAGGCGACATCATTGTGGCCACGGTCAAGCGTGCTATACCACACGGGATGGTTAAGGAGGGCGACGTAGTAAGGGCAGTGGTTGTACGTGTGGCCAAATCCTATCGTCGTCCTGATGGTTCATATGTCAGGTTTGATGAGAATGCCGCCGTAGTTCTCGATGATAAGAACAACCCTAGAGGCAGTCGCATCTTTGGTCCAGTAGCTCGGGAACTCAGAGACAAGAGCTTCACGAAGATAGTGTCGCTTGCTCCGGAGGTTCTTTGATATGAAGATAAGGCGAAACGATACAGTAGTGATAACAACCGGCAAGAACAAGGGGAAGAGCGGAAAGGTGCGTCGGGTTTTCCCCGACAAGAACAGAGTGGTGGTGGAGGGGCTCAACATGATCAAACGTCACTCTCGCGCCCGGAGAGCCACCCGGCAGGCCGGCATAATAGAACTGGAGGCGCCGCTTCATGCGTCCAACGTAATGCTGTTGTGTGCCAAGTGTGAGAAACGTACGCGAATCGGGTCCCGCTCTCTGGCGGATGGCAAGAGGGTGCGGATTTGCATTTCGTGCCAAGAAGTGATTGACTGATGGTTTTGACTATGAGATCTCGTCTGCAAGAAAAGTATGCAACCGAAGTGGTGCCACAACTAGAGGCCGGACTAGGGCACAGCAATGTAATGCGGCTGCCTAGGCTGGATAAGATCGTGTTGAGCATCGGGCTGGGCGAGGCCATACAGGACGCCAAGGCTCTTGAATCAGCCGAAAGGGATCTAGCGACTATCTCGGGCCAGCACCCGGTGACGACAAGAGCCAAGAAGCCCATTGCAGCGTTCAAGCTGAGGGCCGGCATGCCCATCGGCATGATGGTGACGCTGAGGGGCAAGAGGATGGACGATTTCTTTGACAAGCTGGTGAGTGTCGTTCTGCCGAGGATACGGGACTTTCGAGGAGTATCACCGGACTCGTTCGATGGGAGAGGGAACTACAACCTCGGCATTAAGGAACAGGCCGTGTTCTCCGAGATCGACTACGACAAGATAGATAAGATCCGCGGGCTCGAGGTGACCATTGTTACCACTGCCCCGAACGATAGTGAGGCGAGGACCATGCTGGAGCTTATGGGCATGCCCTTCAGGAGAACTTAATATGGCGAAGCTGTCCAAGATTGCCAAGTCACGAAGACCGCCCAAGCACAAGGTGCAGCAGCGCAATCGCTGTACGTTGTGCGGCAGGCCGCGGGCCTATATGCGTAGATTTGACATGTGCCGGATTTGCTTCCGGCAGCTGGCCGTTACCGGGGTGATTCCCGGGGTAAGAAAATCAAGTTGGTGAGATGAATGACAGTTACTGATCCGATTGCTGATATGCTGACACGTATACGGAATGCCATTATGGCAGGGCACGACGCTGTACTTGTGCCTTCCTCCAAGATGAAGCTGTCTATCGCGAACATACTGAAGGAAGAGGGGTTTATCGACCGTTATGAGGTTCTCAAAGGGAAGCCGGAGTCGATGATCAAGGTCCACCTCAAGTACGCGGAGAACCAGCCCGCGATCCTGGGTCTCGAGAGGGTGAGTAAGCCGGGTCTGAGAGTCTACGCGGAGAGCCGTAAGATCCCTCGGGTCTACGGGGGATTGGGGGTTGCCATTGTGTCGACGTCCAAGGGCATAATGACAGGCCGGGTGGCCTGGCGGCAACATCTTGGTGGCGAGATCCTGTGTTATGTGTGGTAGGTTGATTCAGGAGCTTTAGATTATGTCTCGAGTTGGTTTGCGTCCCATTCTCATACCTGAAGGCACCGAGGTGAATATCCTAGGGAGTGAAGTGGCCGTTAAGGGCGACAGGGGAGAACTCCGTCGCCGCTTCCACCCTGACATCTCCGTTGCCTCCAGGGACGGGTATCTATTTGTGAGTCGACCTACTGATAGCAAGACACACCGTTCGCTGCACGGGTTGACAGGTAGTCTTCTGGCGAATATGGTCAAAGGGGTTAGCGAGGGTTTTGAGCGAGTCCTGGAGATCAACGGTGTCGGTTATAGGGCACAGATGACCGGCGATAAGCTTGTGCTTCAGGTGGGATACGCCAATACGGTGGGATTTGCGCCTCCTTCGGGCATCAGCATCAGTGTAGAAGGGACCAACCGGGTTCGCGTTGCCGGTGTTGACAAAGAGCTAGTGGGCGAGACAGCTTCCAGGATCAGGGCGGTTCGCCGTGCTGATGTCTACAAGGGAAAAGGGATCAAGTACTCGGATGAGCAGCTACATCTGAAGCCCGGGAAAGCCGGTAAGAGAAGCAAGAGCTAGTTATCGGGATGAACAGAGAGAGTTCAGCGACAATCAGGGAGATTCGCCACAGGAGGGTGAGGCGAAGGGTCGTAGGCAGTCAGTCGCGACCTCGACTGTGTGTTTACCGCAGCCTTAATCACATTTATGCCCAGCTGGTTGACGATTCCTCGGCCAGGACACTGGTCTCAATGAGCACACTCGACGCCGCGATGAGAACGAAGACCGGTGCAGTGGGAAAGACCAGGAAGGCCGAGGCAGTGGGCACGTTGCTTGCAGAGAAGGCGCTAGACCAAGGGATCAGGTCGGTGGTGTTCGACCGTGGTGGTCACAAATACCATGGCAGAGTCAAGGCCTTGGCCGAGGCTGCCAGGAAAGCTGGATTGGAGTTTTGAGAGAGAGCCAATGAAACCTGTTACTGGAGTGAGAGTGAAAAGACCAAAAGTCGATGCATCAGACATGACTCTCGAGGAGAAGTTGCTGGGTATCGATCGCGTGACCAAGGTGGTCAAGGGCGGTAGGCACCTCAGGTTTAGGGCCTCAGTGGTGGTAGGCGATGGCAAGGGCATTGTCGGGTTCGGGTCAGCCAAGGCGGCTGCCGTTCCTGAGGCGGTCCGCAAGGCAGGTGCAACGGCCAGGAAGGAGATGGTCAGGGTGCCTGTGAAGGATGGGACTATACCTCATGAGATTGTGGCCAAGTTCGGGGCATCCAAGATTCTGCTCAAGCCGGCGGCACCCGGGACAGGCTTGATCGTAAACAACACCTCTCGATCTTTGCTTGAACTGGCGGGGGTCAGGGACATACTGGGTAAGTCGTTCGGCGGGCCGAGCAAGATTAACGTGGCTAAGGCAACGATCCTCGCTCTGTCCAACTTGAGGCATAGTGAGCAAGATGAGATCCAGACGGATGTGGAACCTTTGGAGGCAGCGGTAGATGAAACAGAATGAACTCAGGCCAGCTGCAGGCGCTAAGCACGGGAGAAAGCGGATAGGTCGCGGGGATAGCAGTGGACATGGCACGTATTCAGGGCGGGGATGCAAGGGACAGAAGTCTCGATCCGGAGGAGGCGTTCGCCTTGGCTTCGAGGGCGGCCAGTTACCTCTGATACAGCGGCTGCCGAGGAAGAGGGGATTCACCAACATCTTTCGGGTCGAGTCCAGTATTGTGAACGTGGGTAAGCTTGCGGTGTTTCCGCCCGGAACTGAGGTGGGTCCCGACGATCTCCTCAGGGCGGGATTGGTGAGCACTTTGGATCGCCCGATCAAGGTGCTCGGGCAAGGCGAGATCCGCCATCCGTTGGTGGTTACAGCGAACAGATTCTCTTCATCGGCAACGGAGAAGATCGCCGCCGCCGGAGGAAAGACGAGACAGGCTTAACATGCAGCGCAAAGGAACCCAGCCTCGCCTAGTCCAGGCAATGATGGACATATGGACATTGCCTGATTTGAGGCGTAAGATCCTCTTCACTCTGGGCGTGCTGGCGATCTTTCGGTTCTTGGCGCATGTTCCCTTGCCTCTTCCGGGCATCCAGGGTGCGCTGGCCGATTTCTTCGGGGAAAACCTGCTCTTCGGCATGGTCGACCTGTTTAGCGGCGGTGCCATGTCGAGTTTCAGCATTGTTGCCACCGGTATCTATCCTTACATTACTTCATCCATCATCATGCAGTTGCTTGTTCCGGTCATCCCTAGGCTACAGGCGATATCTCAAGAAGGCGATGTCGGCCGGCAGAAGATCAACCGGATCACCCACATGATGACCGTGCCTCTGGCCGGTCTGCAGGGCTTTGGTATGCTTACCATATTGCGTGTTCAGGGGATTACCGCAGCTTATGAGCCGCTCGGGGATATGACAATAGCCACAATCCTGGCAACTATGGTGGCCGGCACTATGTTTCTTGTATGGCTGGGCGAGTTGATCACGGAGCGAGGTATAGGAAACGGGATTTCGATCATAATCTTCGGTGGCATTGTGGCCGGGCTGCCGTCGATGATTGGACGCATCTTCTTGACTCCCGAGCCCGGGCAGGTGGCTGGCTTCCTGATGCTCAGCGCGGCGACTCTGGTTCTCATAGTGGTGTTTGTCGAGGCCCATCGTCGGATTCCTGTGCAGTACGCTCGGAGCAGTTTTCGGGCTGGGCGCATGTATCGTCAGTCGGGGTCAACCTACATACCGCTCAGAGTCAACACAGCCGGCATGATACCCATCATCTTTGCCCTGGCGATAATGCAGTTCCCCGCCACCATCGCCAGCTTCTTCATGGGGCCCGAGAACGCCCCGAATTTCTGGAACAGGGTCACTCAGATATTCCAGGCTGATTCCTTCCTTTATCAGGGATTCTACTTCCTCTTGGTGATCGGGTTCGCTTTCTTCTACACCCTGACCATTTTCGAGCAGATGAATCTGGCTCAGACTCTGCAGCGACAGAGCGGCTTCGTTCCCGGTGTTCGGCCGGGCAAAGCTACGTCCGAGTATCTGAACAAAGTCATAAAACGTATCACGTTCGGCGGGGCTCTGTTCCTCGCGGCTGTGGCGATCATGCCTTTTGCTGCCTCACAATTGACAGGCGCTGGAATGCTTGTTCTAGAGAGCACCGCCATGCTCATTGCTGTTGGCGTGTCTCTGGACACCATGAAGCAGCTGGAGGCTCAACTCACTATGCGCCGCTATGAGGGTTTCCTGAAGTAATGCATATCATAATGCTGGGGGCTCCTGGCGCAGGGAAGGGGACCCAGGCGGATATTCTCGCCAAGGAGCTTGGCCTAAATCACGTGGCTTCAGGTGATCTGTTCAGGCAGGCACTCGAGGAGGAGTCCGAGCTAGGCCTCGCGGTCAAGAGTTATATGGAGAAGGGGCTGCTTGTTCCAGATGAGATCGTCATAGGGATGATCATGGAAAGGCTCAGCCAGCCGGATTGTGCCCGGGGATGTGTTCTTGACGGGTTTCCCCGGACTCTAGATCAGGCCGAAATCCTGGATCAGGCCCTTGAGGAGCGGGGCAGACGCATAGACAGGGCTATATACATCGAAGTGCCGGATGAAGAGCTGGTGAGGCGCCTCAGCGGCAGATGGCTTTGCCGCACCTGTCAGGCGCCCTATCATGACGTCAGTTCGCCACCCCGAACAGCAGGCAGGTGCGATAGGTGTGGTTGCGAACTATATCAACGCCCTGATGACAGACAGGAGACGGTGAGGACGCGGTTGAGTGTCTTTCTCGCTGAGAACACTCCGCTGCTCGAGCACTATGGTCGGCAGAACAGGCTGATCAGGGTAGACGGCAACCTGGGGATCGATGGGGTAGCGGATGAAATAATCTCTGCTCTGAGA
>Ga0255054_10001648_pt1 | contig 13058 bp, 8 predicted proteins | sample JV7_2_23_MG_FD_188634 | JGI IMG/M metagenome (GOLD analysis project Ga0255054, IMG submission 188634) | Seawater microbial communities from Jervis Inlet, British Columbia, Canada - JV7_2_23 | ecosystem: Environmental > Aquatic > Marine > Inlet | place: Canada: British Columbia | collected...
GCTCCAGATCTGCAGGTTCCGCATGCTCGCGACGTCGGTCCGCTCCCGCTCCTCGGCGCGCAGTACGATCGGAAGCAGGTCGTCGCCCTCGCGGTAGACGCCGACGGTGGCGCCCTCGAAGCCCTCGAGAAGCGCCTTGGCGACGTCGGTCCGACGGATGCCGTTCAGGTTGGCCTCCTCCTCGGCGAGCTGCGGTCGCACCACCTTGACCCGCTGGCGCCAGTCGGTACGGATCGATTTCGCGTTGGGATCGTCGTGCATGATCCCCTCGATCCGGCTGGCGAGCTTCCGCAGCAGATCGGGATCGCTGCCGGTGAGACGGGCCTGGATCTTGCCGGTGCTACCGGGGCCGAGCTGGAACTTCGAGACGTAGGCGAGGGCGTGGGGGTATTGCTCTTCCAGGTATCTCTCGATGGCGGGCGCCATCGCGTCGATCTTCCGGTAGTCGTCCACGTCGACCAGGAACTGGGCGTAGGCGCTGTTCAGTTTCTCGGGCGTGTAGGTGAGCAGGAAGCGGAGGCCCCCTTGACCGAGGAGCGAGGTGGCGTGCGTGACCCCTTCCTGGGCCAGAAGATATTCCTCGATGGACTCGGCCTCGCGCACCGTCTCGTCGATGTGGGTTCCCTGCGGCAGCCAGAGGTCGACCAGGAACTGGGGACGGGTGGAGGATGGGAAGAAGCTCTGGTCCACGTAGCCGAAGCCCCAGAGCGCGACTGCGAACATTCCCACCACTGCGCCCATGGTGAGCCAGCGCAGGCGGATGCAGCCGCGCAGGATTGCCTCGTAGGCCTGGTAGAAGCGGCCCCCATAAGGGTCCTTGGCCGGGGCTCCGCCCTCCGGCGCCTTCAAGAACATCACGCCCAGGAGCGGCGTGACGGTGACCGCGGTGACCCAGCTGAGCGAGAGGGAGACCAGCACCACCTGGTAGAGCGAGCGGCAGAACTCCCCCGTCGAGTCGTCGGAGGTGCCGATGGCGGCGAAGGCCAGGATCGCCACGACGGTGGCGCCGAGGAGAGGAAGCGCCGACTGGCTCACCACCTCGGAGGCGGCCTCCGTGGCGTCCTTCCCGCTCTGGATCCTGGTCAGCATGCCGTCCACTACGACGATGGCGTTGTCCACCAGCATGCCCAGCGCGATGATCAGCGCGCCGAGGGAGATCCGCTCCAGGGCGACGCCCATCGGGCTCAGGAAGATGAAGCTACCGGCGATGGTGAGGACGAGGACGAAGCCGATCAAGAGGCCGCTGCGCACACCCATGAAGAGGAGCAGCACGACGATCACGATGACGACCGCCTGGACCAGACTGGAGACGAAGCCGCGGATGGCCTTGGCGACGGCTTCCGACTGGAGCGAGATGATGCCGAACTCGATGCCCATGGGTCTCTGCCCCTCGAGTTCGAGGGCGCGCGTGCGCAGCGCCTCGCCCATGCTGACCACGTTGCCGCCCGAGACGGTGGAGATGCCCAGGGCGATGGCGGCCTTGCCGTCGTAGCGGACCAGGTTGGTGGGGGGCTCGACGTAGCCGCGCCGCACCGTCGCCACGTCGCGCAGGTAGATCTGACGCTCGGATCCCCCGCTGATCAGCAGTGACTCGAACTGCTCGACGGAGGTGATGGCGCCGGTGGGCTCGATGGCGATGAATTCCCGGCCTACCTGCACCCTGCCGGAATCTGCGACGAGGTTCTTCTGCTGCAGGTCGTCGATGATCGCGCTGGTCGGGATGCCGAGCTGGGACATCCGGTCGCGCGAGAGTTCCACGTAGACGACCTCGGGGCGCTCTCCGAAGGTCTCGATCTTGGCCACGTCCTGGACCACCAGGAACTCCCGGCGCAGCAGGTCCACGTAGTCCTTGAGCTCGGCGTAGGAGTACTCGTCGCCGTAGACCGCCACGAAGACCCCGTAGACGTCGCCGTAGTCGTCGACGACCAGGGAGGGGCCGGCGCCAGGGGGGAGGTCCTTCTGGGCGTCGCCGACCCTGCGGCGCAGCTCGTCCCAGACCTGTGGCAGCGACTCCCTGTCGTACTTCTTCTTGATCGAGACGGTGAGTGTCGAGAGGCCGCGATCGCTCTTGGACTCGACCTCGTCGAGCTGTCCGAGCTGCTGGACGGCCAGCTCGAGCTCGTCCGAGACCTCCTCCTCCACCTCGGCGGCGGAGGCGCCGGGGTAGGGCGTGATGACCAGGGCGTCCTTGATGGTGAACTCCGGGTCCTCGAGCCGGCTCATGCCCTGGTAGGAGGCGAGACCGCCACCCAGCAAGACGAAGGTGAGGACGAGGGTGACGGTGCGGTTGCGGATGGCGAACTCGGCGAGGTTCATCGGCGCAGCCCCGCCTGCCTACGGCTCGAGCCGGCGCACCGGCATGCCCTCGCGGAGCTGGTGGACGCCGGAGATCGCAATCAGGTCACTCCTCGAGAGCCCGCTTCGCACTTCGACCTCCGCACCCGACAGCTCGCCCAGCTCCACCTCGGTGCGTCGCACCGTCATCGAGTCCCGGTCCACCACCCAGACGGTGGCCTGGCCACTCTCGTCGGCCAGCGTCGCCGCGGCGGGGATCGAGAAGCCGACCTCGCCCCGGTCCGCTCCGGGGCGGTTGATGGTGACCTTGGCGGTCATCCCCGGCAGGATGTTGACATCGGCGGGATTGGCGAAGGCGAGGGTCACCTGGAAGGTGCGCGTCACCGGATCCGCCGTGGTCGCGAACTCCTTGATCGTCGCCGGGAAGCTGCGACCGGAAATCGAGGTGACGGTCACCGCAGGTGCGAGTATTCGGCTGGCCTCCTCGGGGGTGCGTTCTGGCCGCCCCGCCGTCAGGTCTCGCTCCGGCACGCTCACGACGATCTCGAGGCTGGAGGCGTCCTGGAGGATCAGGACCGGCTCCTTCGCGTTCACGTTCTGGAAGTCCCTGACCAGCTTTCTGGCCACGCGGCCGGCGAAGGGCGCGATCAGGCGGGTGTCCTCGACGGCCTTCCGCGTGGTCTCGAGGTCGGCGAGGGTGACCTCGTATCGCCGCTGCTTCGCCTCCATGGTCGCCTTGGCCTCGACGCCCTGATCGTAGAGCGTCTTGTACCGCTCGTAGTCCGACTTCGCCTGCGCGACGTTCGCCCGCGCCTTGCCGAGCTCCGCATCGAAGTCCCTCGGGTCGAGTCGGGCGAGCAGCTCTCCCTTCTCGACCTGCTGTCCCTCTCTCACCGGGAACTCGATGATCTTGCCCGGCACCTCGAAGGCCATCTCCGAGTGCTGCACTGCCGAGATCTCGCCGGGGTACTCGAGCCTCGCGGTCGAGCTGCCCGCCCCGAGCTCCAGCATCTTCACCGGTCTGGCGACGGGTGCCTCGGAAGCCGGCTCCTCACCACACGCGATGGCGGAGATGCCCAGCGCGACGCAGAGCGCGAGATGGCATGCTCCGCGGCCGAGACCGGTGCTGCGCTGACCGGGCCTCACGTGCTTTCCACCGGCGCCGGGGTGTCATCCTCGAGCGCTTCGTACACCGCGTCCCATCCACCCGGCGCGATGGCGGCCTTGAGATGGCCCCCTTCGGTGCGAAACACGAGTGCGCCATCGCGGAGCTCCACCGCGTCCGACCAGATGAACGGATGGCCGGCCTTCGATGTATAGACGTCGCTCTCCTCAGCCGGCTCGAGTGGCGTCCTGATTCCCCAGCGTTTGCTGCCCTGGTGCTTCGCAAAATACTTGCGCAAGGTTTCCCTCTCCGTTGAATGCTCTCTCGGATTGCTGACGAACCACTTCCCTCCGCAGGGTACCCTCTGCCTCCTGCCGCACCAAGCGGGTCTCCTGGCGAGACGCGGGCATTCTCGGGGCGCCGGCTCTCACTCTTCCGGCGGATCGCCTCCCCGGCGCCGCCTTCGCCACTCTCGCAGCCGCGCGGCGATCTGCGCCTCGGCACCCCGTTCGGTGGGCTGGTAGAAGGAGACCTCCCCGAGCGCCTCGGGCAGGTTTCGCGCCTCGACGAAGGCGTCGGGCTCGTCGTGGGCGTAGCGGTAGCCCCGGCCGTATCCCTGCTCCTTCATCAGGGGGGTCGGGGCGTTGCGCAGGTGCATGGGGACCGGCGCCGAGCCGAACTTCTCCACGGCCTCGGTCGCCCGACCGAGGGCGGTGTAGGACGCGTTGCTCTTTGGCGCACAGGCGAGGAAGCTGGTGGCGTGAGCGAGGGGGATCCGTCCCTCGGGAAGGCCGATCCGCTCCACCGCCAGGTAACAGGAGGTGGCCAGCCCGAGCGCGGTCGGCTCCGCATTTCCCACGTCCTCCGAGGCGAAGATCACCAGGCGCCTGGCGATGAAGAGCGGATCCTCTCCGGCGGCCAGCATCCGCGCCAGGTAGTACAGGGCCGCATCGGGGTCGCTGGCGCGCAGGCTCTTGATCAGCGCGGAGACGACGTTGTAGTGCTCCTCCCGATCGCGGTCGTGGAGCAGCACCCTCTGTCCGACCGCCTCCGCCACCGTCTCCGGGCCGAGGGGCTCTCGGGCGGCCTTCCCGAGCTGGTGAAAGGCGACGGCGGTCTGGAGCATGCCGAGCGCGCGCCGTGCGTCGCCGTCGCCCGCGTGGGCGGCGGCGGCGAAGGCCTCGTCCGAGACGTTCACGCCGGAGCCTCCGAGCCCGCATTCGCGATCGGCCATCGCGCGCCGCAGCAGCGTCGTCAAGTCCTCCTCGTCGAGGGGCCGGAGCGTGAACACCCGGCAGCGGGAGAGCAGCGGCGCGATCACCTCGAAGGAGGGGTTCTCCGTGGTGGCGCCGATCAGCGTCACCGTTCCCGCCTCGACATGGGGAAGCAGGGCGTCCTGCTGGGCTCGATTGAAGCGGTGGATCTCGTCCAGGAAGAACACCGTGCGCCGCCCGACGCGCCGGGCCCGGCGCGCGCCCTCGATCACCTCGCGGACGTCCTTCAAGCCCGCCAGCACCGCCGAGAGGCCCACGAACTCGCTGTCGGGCTGGGCCGCCAGCAGACGCGCCAGGGTGGTCTTTCCCGTCCCCGGTGGGCCCCAGAAGATCAGCGACGGGAGCTCGCCCGCCTCGATCAGGGCGCGAAGCGGCGCCCCGGGGGCCACCAGATGGTCCTGGCCGACCACCTCGTCCATGGAGCGGGGGCGCATCCGGTCCGCGAGGGGGGCGCCCGGCGCAGAGGCACCCGGCTCGTGCTCCCGCGGGAACAGCTCGGGGGAGTCGCTCGACGGCATGGCGCGATTCTACCTTTGTTGGGATTTGCCGGCTGTGTTAGTCAACGGGGATGGCCACACCGATCCGCTCAGTGGGACTCTGCCTCAAGCCGGACTCGCCTCCGGCGGGTGCCGCGGCCAGGACCCTCGAGGAGTGGCTGGTCGAGCGCGGCGTGCGCGTCGAGGTGGACGAGGAGGCGGCCCGCTGGCTCGACGCCCCTGGCCGCAAGCGCTCGGAGCTGGCTGACCGCGTCGACCTTCTGGTGGTGCTGGGGGGTGATGGCACGCTGCTGGCGGTGGCCCGCGACATGGGGAGCAGCCCGGTCCCGATCCTCGGAGTGAATCTCGGCCAGCTGGGCTTCCTGGCGGAGGTGGCCCCCGAGGAGCAGTTCGACATGCTGGGGCGGGTGCTCGAGGGGGATTTCGAGACCGTCGAACGCATGCGACTCGAGGTCTACGCGGAGCGGGACGCCCGTGAGCTCGCTCGCTACCTGGCCTTGAACGACGCGGTGATCACCCGGAGCGATCTCTCGCGCATGATCGATCTGGAGATGCTCACCGACGGGGCGCCGGTGACGACCTACCACGGCGACGGACTCATCGTCTCCACGCCGACGGGCTCGACGGCCTACACCCTGTCCGCGGGGGGTCCGATTCTGATGCCCGGCTCTCGGGTCTTTGTACTCACTCCCATCTGCCCCCACACGCTCACCCAGCGGCCCATCGTGCTTCCCGAGGCTTCCCGGTTGGAGATCCGTGTCTTTCCCCGCGAGGGGCACGCCCAGCTCACCGTCGACGGCCAGACGGGCCTCGTTCTGGAGAGCGGGGATCGTGTCGTCATCGCGGCATCGCAGCTCCCCGTCCACTTCGTGGTCGACCGCTATCGCTCCCGCTTCGATGTGCTGCGCACCAAGCTCGGTTGGGGATCTGGATGATCGAGCTGCTCCGGATCGAGCAGCTGGCCCTGGTGGACCGAGTCGAGCTCGAGTTTGGCCCCGGCTTGAACGTGGTGACCGGCGAGACCGGCGCGGGCAAGTCCGTCGTCCTCGGTGCCCTGGGGCTGCTCGCCGGCGCGCGCACCTCGGCGGGTGCGATCCGGGAGGGCGCCGATCAGGCGGTCGTGGAGGCCGTGTTTCGGACCGACCGGCTGCCCGAGCTGGAGGCGGAGCTCGCCAAGAGGGGTCTCCCGATCGACGATCACGAGCTGGTGGTGCGGCGCACCGTCACCCGGAGCGGAAGGAGCCGCGCCCAGGTGGGCGGATGTCTGGTGCCCCTCTCCACCCTCGCGGAGCTCTTCGCCGGCCGGATCGAGATCAGCAGCCAGCACCAATCTCAGGCCCTGCTTCGGCCCGAGATCCAGAGCCGGGTCCTGGACGAGTTCGGAGGGCTCCGGGAGCGGTGTGCTCGGCTCCGGTCGGGGGTCTCGGCCCTGCGTGCGCAGGCCGAGGAGATCGAGCATCTCCGAGGTGACGCCGAGGAGAGGGCCCGCCGGGACGATTTCCTCGCCTTCCAGGTCGGCGAGATCGACGATGCGCGGCTCGACGTCGACGAGGTGGAGCGCGTCTCCGCCGAGCACGGACGGCTGGTCCACGCCGAGCGGCTGCGCTCCGAGACTTACGGCGCGGTCGCCCGGCTCAGCGGGGATCCCGCCCGCGTCGACGCGGCGAGCGCCGCGGATCTGGTCGGCGAGGTCGCCCGGGTCGTCGAGGAGCTGGCGGGGCTGGATGCGACACTGGCACCCCTGGCGGAGCGGTTGTGGGTGACACAGACCGATCTGGGCGATGCAGCGGCGGAGCTGGAGCGCTACGCCGCCGCTGTGGAGGCGGATCCGGCCCGGCTCACCTGGCTCGAGGAGCGCATCGCGCAGATCGAGCGGCTGCGGCGAAAGTACGGCGCTACGACCGAGGAAATCCTTGCCTACCGCGACCGGGCGGCCCGGGATCTGGCATCTCTGGCCGGCAGCGATGATCGGCTTCGCAAGCTCGAGAGCGAGCGGGAGGCGGAGTTCTCGCGGGTGGCGAGAGAGGCCGCCTCCCTCGGAAAGGGCCGCCGGCGGGCGGCGAAGAAGCTGGCCGCTCTGGTGGAGGAGGCTCTCGCCGAGCTCGCCATGCCCGCGGCCCGCTTCGAGGTCGTCTTCCAGCCGGTCGAGCCCACCCCCGGGATTCCCTGCGGATCGAATGGCGCCGAGGCCCCCGAGCTCCGCTTCTCGGCGAATGCCGGGGAATCTCCGCGCCCGCTTCGGCAGGTCGCTTCCGGAGGAGAGATCTCGAGGGTGTTCCTGGCGCTCAAGAACGTGCTGCGCAGGGCGGATGCGGGAATGGTGCTGGTCTTCGACGAGGTCGATGCGGCGATCGGGGGGCGGGTGGCCGATCGCGTGGGCGCGGCCCTCGGGGAGCTCGGCGGGGACCACCAGGTCCTCTGCATCACCCACCTGCCCCAGATCGCGGCCCGTGGCCAGCGCCACTTCCGGGTCGCGAAGTTCGAGGCGGGGGGCCGCACCGAGATCGCCGTCGATCTGCTGGACCCCGAGCGGCGGGTCGAGGAGATTGCCCGCATGGCCGGCGGTGAGGTCATCAGCGAGGCGACCCGCCGTCACGCCCGGTCTCTGCTTTCGGCCGGAAGGGGCCGCGACTGATCGGCGCGAACAGCGCCGATTCTCCCGGAATGATTCGGGAAATCATGTAGTTGGCGACGCACACTGCGGGTGGATGAACCCGTCAAGTCCGCGCCTCCCCGCACCGATGAGGTCCAGGAGAACCCCGGGCTCCGGCTGTGGCGGGATGTGACCGCTGCCACGATCGCCTCCGGGTTTGGGGACGAATCGCTTCTCGGGTGGGGTGACGAATGAGTGAGGGCGCGGTGGCGCAGCAGGAGCGCCGAGGCGGTGGCCCGGTTCCGCCCGGGACCAGCATCTGCGTGCTGGACGGGTTCTTTGAGGGACTCGAGGTGCCCGTGGACCGCGACTGGCTGGTGATCGGAAGGGGACGCGGGTCGGACGTGGTGATCGCCGAGCCCACGCTCTCGCGCGCCCACGCCGCCATCGGCTTCGAGGAGGAGGCCTTCTTCGTCCAGGACCTGGGCAGCACCAATGGAACCCTGGTAAACGGCGCCCGGGAGAAGAAGACCACTCTGAAGGATGGGGACGAGATCCAGATCGGGAAGCTGATCCTGCGGATCAACCTCCCGAAGTGAAGGGTCGAGCGCGCTGCCGGAGAGGCCCCGCTCCGCAAGGCGCCGAAGACGAACGAGTCGAGGGAGCAGAGCGGGAGAGGGAATGAATCGGCTCACGGTCATCGTGGTACCGGACGAGGCCACCTCGGTCCGCCGCTTTCAGGTTCCTGGGCGGCTGGTTGCGTACGGCCCCTGGATCGCCGCGGTCATCGCCATCCTGCTCTTGGCCGGGGGCATCGATTACGTGCGTCTGCGCCTCGACTCCGTGGATGTGGGCCGGCTGCGCCAGCAGGCCGCCGGCCATCGCGATGAGCTCGATGGCCTCGCCGGCGAACTCACCTCACTCGAGGAGGAGTTCGGCCGGCTCCTGGAATTCGAGCGCAAGGTTCGGGTGATTGCGGATCTTCCCGGCGCCATGCTCGAGGCCGACCTTCCCGATGGCAGCACCGCCGGGCTGGGCGGCGGGCTGGAAGAGCCCACGTCCTCTGCCCCTGCGTCCGAGGCGGAGACCTCCACGAAGGGAGGGCAAGGCGGTCCGGAGAGCCTGGAGCCCCCGCTTCCGCGAAGCGCCTCCCTGAACCTGGACGACGAGACTCTCGCGCGCACGCGGGCCGGGATTGGGCGCCTGGCGATCCGGGCCACCACCCGGTCGATGTCCTTCGAGGACCTGGTCGAGGGCCTCGAGGGCAAGCGACACCGTCTAGCGTCTACGCCCTCGATCTGGCCCACCGAGGGCTGGGTGACCTCCGGCTACGGCTATCGCATCTCGCCCTTCACGGGGCGCCGCACCTTCCACGCCGGCCTCGACATCGCCTCGGACTTCGGCACGGCGATCCTGGCGCCGGCCCGGGGTCGAGTGGTCTTCTCGGGTCGCAAGGGTCCCCTTGGCAAGACCCTGGTGATCGATCACGGCTTCGGCCTGCGAACCTCCTACGGCCACGCTGCCGAGATCCTCGTGGGGAAGGGTCAGGAGATCGAGCGCGGACAGCGCGTCGCCTCGGTGGGCAGCACCGGTCGCAGCACCGGCCCCCACCTCCACTACTCGGTGGAAATGAAGGGCAGGTCGGTCAATCCGCGCAACTACATCTTCGAGTAGATTTGCCGCCCGCGGTGCCCTTCCGTACATTCCGAACCGCCCTCCCCACGCCTTCTCCGAAAGGGAGATCCGACCTCCCGCGATGCTGAACCTCGTCAGGAAGATCGTCGGTACCAAGAACGACCGCGAGCTCAAGCGGATCCTGCCGCTGGTCGAACGCACCAACCGCCTGGAGCCCTCGGTCGCCGCTCTCTCCGACGCGGCGCTCCGCGCCAGGACGGGGGAGTTCCGACAGCGCGTCGAGAACGGGGAGCCCCTCGACGACCTGATCCCCGAGACCTTTGCCACGGTTCGCGAGGCCATGAAGCGAACCATCGGCAAGCGCCACTTCGACGTGCAGCTGCTCGGGGGGATCGTGCTCCACCAGGGCAAGATCGCGGAGATGAAGACCGGCGAGGGCAAGACCTTCGTCGCGACTCTGCCCTGCTACTTGAACGCGCTTTCCGGGCACGGCGTTCACGTGGTCACCGTGAACGACTACCTGGCCCGCTTTCACTCCGAGTGGATGGGTGAGATCCACCGCTTCCTGGGCCTCTCCGTCGGCGTGATCCTCCACGATCTCTCGGAGGCGGAGCGCAAGGAGAGCTACGCCGCGGACATCACCTACGGAACCAACAACGAGTTCGGCTTCGACTACCTGCGGGACAACATGAAGCCGAGCATCGAGTCCTGTGTCCAGCGAGAGCCTTACTTCGCGATCGTGGACGAGGTCGATTCGATCTTGATCGACGAGGCCCGCACACCGCTGATCATCTCGGGACCCTCCGAGGAGAACACCCGCCTCTACAGCATCGCGAATCAGCTGATCCCGCGGCTCAAAGCCGGTGCCAAGGCCGATGCCAAGAAGGGCGTCGAGGAGACCGGGGACTATTGGGTCGACGAAGAGCACCACAGCGCGACGCTCACCGAGGAGGGCATTCACTGGGTCGAGAAGCATCTGAGCATCGAGAACCTCTACGCCCCCGAGATGCTGCCTGTGCTCCACGCGGCGAACCAGGCCCTCTCCGCCCACACACTCAAGAAGCGGGACGTGGACTACGTGGTGCAGCCCGGAGAGGGCGGGCGCAAGGAGGTGGTCATCGTCGACGAGTTCACCGGGCGGCTCATGCCCGGCCGGCGCTGGTCCGACGGCCTGCACCAGGCGGTCGAGGCCAAGGAGGGGATTCAGGTCCAGAGCGAGAACCAGACCCTGGCCTCGGTCACCTTCCAGAATTATTTCCGGATGTACGAGACGCTCGCCGGCATGACCGGAACCGCCGACACCGAGGCGCCGGAGTTCGCGAAGATCTACGACCTCGACGTGCTCGTGGTGCCGACCAACCGGCCGATGATCCGCGACGATCTGCCCGACGTCGTCTACAAGAGCGAGCGCGAGAAGTTCGAAGCGGTGATCGAAGAGATCTGCGAACGGCACGAGGCAGCCCAGCCGATGCTGGTGGGCACCATATCCATCGAGACTTCCGAGAAGCTCGCGCGCCGACTTGCCAAGCGCGGCGTCAAGCACAACGTCCTCAACGCGAAGCATCACGAGCGCGAGGCGGAGATCATCGCCCAGGCCGGCCGCAAGGGCGCCGTCACCATCTCGACCAACATGGCCGGCCGCGGAACCGACATCCTGCTGGGCGGAAACCCGGAGTTCCTCGCCCTGGCGAAGTGCGGTGGCGAGAGGGAGCACCCGGATTACCCGGTGCGCCTCGCCGAGTTCGAGGCCCAGTGCCGCGCGGAGAGCGCGGAGGTGGTCGGGGTGGGCGGGGTCCACATCATCGGCACCGAGCGGCACGAGAGCCGGCGCATCGACAACCAGCTGCGCGGCCGCTCCGGCCGCCAGGGGGATCCGGGCTCGAGCCAGTTCTTCCTCTCTCTGGAGGACAACCTGCTGCGGATCTTCGGCTCCGAGCGCATCACGCCGTGGATGGAGCGGCTCGGCCTCGAGGACGGCGAGGCGATCGAGCACAAGATGATCACGCGGGCGATCGAGAACGCGCAGAAGAAGGTCGAGGCCCGCAACTTCGACATCCGCAAGCATCTCCTCGACTACGACAACGTGATGAACAAGCAACGCCAGGCCTTCTACGGCAAGCGGCGGGAGGTACTGGCGCGCGAGGAAATCCACGACGAGATCCTCGAGGTCGTGGAAGGCGAAGTGGTGAACCTGCTCGCGAGCTACTGGCCCGCCAAGGGAGATCCGGAGGAGGAGGACCTCGCGAATCTGGCCAAGGCCCTCGAGGCGCAGTTCGGCGTGCCCTTCGATTCCGGCCAGGAGCCTTTCGTCGCGGGTGGCAAGCCGGCGCGGGATCGGGATGGCGTCGGCCGCGCCCTGCTCGATCGCCTCCTCGAGGTGATCGACGAGAAGCGGCGCTGCTGCGACGCCATCGCCGACGAGTACGCGGCGTCGGGATACCCTCCCTTCCCCGAGTTCGAGCGCAGCATCCTGCTGCAGACCCTGGACCGGCAGTGGAAGGACCATCTCCACGCGATGGACGGTCTGCGCGAAGGTGTGAGCCTGCGCGGCTATGCCCAGAAGGACCCCAAGATCGAATACCAGCGCGAGGGGTTCGGGCTCTTCGAGGAGATGAACCAGCGCGTCGACGCGCACGTGTGCGAGATCCTCTTCAAGTTCGAGCTGCCGGATCCCGTGCAGGAGCGCCGCGCGGCCGCTCAAGCGGCGGCGTCCCGGGGTGGTGCAGGGCAGGGGCGCGGTCTTCCGCGTGCGCCGACGTCGAAGGGGCGGGGCGGGAAAACCGGCAAGGTGGGGCGCAACGCGCCCTGTCCTTGCGGTAGCGGCAAGAAATACAAGAAGTGCTGCGGCGCAACGTGAGGGTTCCGGGCTTTCGGGCCGCTGGGGTCTGCTGCGGGATCAAGGAGCGGGATCCGGATCTCGCGCTGATCGCGAGCGACTTGCCCGCGACCGCCGCGGGCGTCTTCACCCGCTCCAGCGTGCCCGGCGCGCCGGTGGTGCTGTCGAAGCGGCGTCTGCGCTCTGGTCGCAAGCGCGGCGTGATCGTAAACAGCGGGATCTCCAACGTGGCGATGGGCGCGCGCGGCGCGCGTGCGGCCGAGGCGATGACGGAGATGGCGGCCCGCGCGCTCGGCTGCTCCTCCGACGAGATGCTGGTCGCCTCCACCGGGGTGATCGGTGAGCCCATTCCCCTGGGCAGGATCCGCGCTGGGGTCGCCATTGCCCGGGAGGCCCTCGCTCCGGGGGGTCTGGGAGACGCGGCGCGGGCGATCATGAGCACCGACACCTTCCCGAAGCTCGCCTCACGCCGCGTGCGGGTAAACGGCCGGTGGGTGACGGTAGCCGGGATCGCCAAGGGCTCGGGAATGATCGAGCCGCGCATGGCCACCATGCTCGCCTTTCTTCTGACCGACGCCTCGGTGGCGGCGGCCTTCCTGCGCCGGTTGCTCCGGGTGGCGGTGGGGGAGAGCTTCAACCGCGTCAGCGTCGATGGCGAGACGTCCACGAGCGACATGGTCCTGCTGCTGGCAAACGGCGCGGCGGGTGGGACACCGCTGCGAGGACCCAGGAGCCCTGGCGCCCGGGCCTTCGCGGACGCCCTGCAGGCCGTGTGCACCGATCTCTCCCGCGACCTCGCCCGGGACGGAGAGGGTGCCACCAA